>Ga0209096_1000380_pt1 | contig 62228 bp, 50 predicted proteins | sample AD_UKC034_MetaG_FD_184407 | JGI IMG/M metagenome (GOLD analysis project Ga0209096, IMG submission 184407) | Active sludge microbial communities of municipal wastewater-treating anaerobic digesters from USA - AD_UKC034_MetaG (SPAdes) (version 2) | ecosystem: Engineered > Bioreactor > Anaerobic >...
CCGGTGAGGACGGATTCCGTTTCTCCACCCACCAAACCGCTTGCGGTAAAGCCGCTTACGCTTTGCGTTGCGCCGTTGTAGGTGACGCTTTGCGTGTTGGCGGTGACGGTGGCGCCGGCTTTGCCGATGCTTGCCTCTGTCGTATAGCCATTAAGCGAGTAGTTGCCCAAGGTATTATTGTTCAATGTTAGACCGCTTACCGTTACGGTCTTGCCGGTTCCGACGTTCCAATCGGCAAATGTCCCGTTTGCCGATGAAACGTTAAGCGTAATGGCCTCATCTCCTGATTCGATCCCCGAAAGACCAGCGCCGCCTGTATTCAGGGTCGCTTGTGTGTTGCGGTTGTAAGTCTTATCTTCCGCCGTGATCCCAGTTGCCGAGATCGCTTTGGGGGCAATGTCCGCTATGGCGGTTGCAATCGTGCTCTGCATAGCGTAGTTGTCTGCATCGGTCCCCGAAATAGCGATGTTCGCTACGTTGATGGTCTTGCCGGTACCTGCATTTTTATTATCGAATGCCGCAGATTGAGAAAAGTTTACCACATCACCGCTGATGATGTCGCTGGAGGAACCGTTGACTGTTGCTGAAGTTGTCCCGTCGTAGACTTTGTTTGTTCCGGCATAGGAAGCAGTGAGATTCTTGGCTGTGACATTGTAGTTCCCTTTTACATCGGCATACGTATAATTGTCCGCATCATCACCTTCCAGCGCGCTAATATATTCGATGCCGGAGTAAGATCCGGCCTTCAGGTGGCCGCCGCCGCTTAAATTCCCGGTAGTATTGACTGCTACCGTTGCGGACAGATCGTCACCGGCAAGCTTGTTGGTAAATGTGATCGTTCCGGGAGCCAGCGCATCTCCATAAGTGGAATTCCCGGTTGCAATCGAACCAGTAAGCGCCAGCCTGTTCACCGTGAGCGTGCCTTTACCGTATGTGATGCTGTAATCCCTTGAATCAAAGGTGCCTGTTGCATTGCTGGTCAGGATGTCATAGGAGCCCGTGCCTACATGGGCATCCGCAGCGGCTCCTTCACTGGTCAGGGTTACACTGCCTATGGCATCGGAGTTCTGAAGTCCTGCCGATGTGAATTGGGTTGTGCCGAGGGTCAGTGCATCCCCATAGGTCTTTGTGCGGTCATCGGCCGTGACCGTTAGATCGGCTTTACTGATGGTCAATCTGCCGTTATTGACAACTACTTTGGGCGAGCTGGTCGTGATACCTCCCGTATCGACGAGATAATTATAAAGCCCCGTATCGCCCACATGGGCGGTTACGGCGGCCCCGTCAGAGGTGATAGTGGGCGCGCCTGAATAGGTCACACTGCCGGGAACATCATTAAACGCCCCGCCGTGATTGGTATTGATATTCGATGAAATCGTATAGCCTGTTCCTGCCGTATTGATGGCCTCTGCTGCGTCCTGGCCATAAGTCTTTGAGTAGTTCAGCGTGGTTATGATCAGCGATTTCGGATTCGTAAAGATGTAGCGGTTTCCCTCTGAAACGCTGGCCGGGGGAAGCGACGCATAGCTTTGGCCCCATACGGCATCCTTGCCACTTTGCAATACATTTGTATCGCCTGCATCGCCGAATTTGTCTGTCGTAGGATCCTTGGAGTAAACCAGCCAGCGACCCCCGACGTCCGTTGTCAGGGTGAGATTCCCCTGAGTTGTATTATTGAGGAAGTTTCCGCCTGCCGCCAGTACGATGGCCGTTCCCTGGGCATCGCCGGCATAGGTTGTGGTGACAGGTTTGCTCAATGTGATATCTGCCGTATCCATCTCCGATGCGTCGATCATGACTTTGCCGCTCGCCGATATCCCGTTTAGGGAACTGACCGTGCCGATCTCCAGGCTTTTGTTGTTTTTGAAGAAGAGGCTCCCGCTGACATTTGCAGCCAAGGTGTTGACAAAGTTTGATGCAAGGCTCAGATCTGCACTACCGGCTGATGTAATCGACAGTTTATCCGCCGTGATGGCGCCTGAGGAGCCCTGGGATATCGCCCCTCCCGACAACAGAGTGAGTGTGTTGATCCCGCCGTTGACCGCATCATTGAAGGTGATATCTCCGCCGCTGATCAGTGTCCTGTCGCCGCCGAAGTTGGCGAGGCTGCCGCCGAAGGTTTGATGAGCATCAATGCCCTGGGTGGTGATGTTGCCGTCAAGGGTGTAGGTTGTGCCGGAGGCCGTCTCGAAACAGATATTGTCGGCAACGGTGATGGAGCTTCCCGACTCCGTATACAAAGGATCAATGCCGCTTAGCGATCCTTTGATCGTTGTCAGGATGCTGTTGGATATGCCGGTGTCGGCAATGTAAAGCCTGTTCGGGGTTATGCCTGAATCCGTCTTGTTCATTCCGTTGTTGAAGGAGTTTTTGTAGATCGAACCGCCTTTGACGGCGTCATCGCTGATATACAAAAGGAACGGGTCAGGCGTTCCCACGGATACCGGGTCGAGAGCAAAGTAATAAAAACCGGAGGAATTGATGTGGCCGACAGATGTCGAACCGAGATCAGCACCGCCTTTAACGATGTGCACGGTCTTTCCCGCCCAATCAGTGGTGTTGTTGACGACATCGTACGCAGTTCCGGAGATGATCTGCGGGGCGATGGGGAAACGCCAGGAAAGATAAGGGTAGGAAATGTCTTGACCATAGGAGTAGCTGTACATGCTCCAATTGCCGGAATCGAATGTCCAAGCTTTATCATTGAAGACAGAGAAGTTCATCATTATACCGGTTGACCAGGCGACGGCGTCAAATGTTCCCGTGCTTTCAGAACCGCAGCCTCCATCGGAAGAGCCTTCCCCGGAACCCATGCCGGAGGTATTCATGTTCCAGAAGCTTGTATTGACCGTGCCGTCATTGATTCCTACCATACCGCCAATATTTGAGCCTTTACCGGTAACGTAACCCGTGCTGTAGGTTCGTGCAATATCGCCATCGTTTTTTCCCGTAAGCCCGCCCACAATGCCGTCGGTGGCATTCGTTGCCGTTACCGCGCCGGTGGTGTATGAATCGGTGATTGTGCTGCCAGCTCCGTTATTATACCCGACCAGGCCGCCGACAACCTGATTGCCGGTAACCGCGCCTGTGTTGTAAGCGTATCGGATGGCTCCGGTATTGGTTCCCACCAAACCACCCACATTCTGCGAAGTTTCGCTTCCGGTTACAACCCCTGCATTGTACGCTTGGCTGATGGTTCCGGCATTGGTTCCCACCAGGCCGCCGATGTCCGCAACAGCCCCGGTCACGTTGCCTGTGGTGCAGGCATAGGCAAGGAGCCCCTCATTCCGGCCTGCAAGAGCGCCGACATTGGCCTGTCCCGTGATGCTCCCGCCTGCAATGCCCACATTGCTAATTGCGGCGGATGCGTCCGCATAGCCGAAGAGACCGACATAATCCGTGGTCGGACGGTTGATGAAAAGACCGTTGACGTTGTGGCCAAGACCGTCAAAAGTGCCGGTGAATCTGGTGGTATCATCACCGCTGCTGTTGTTGCCGATGGGCGCAAACCCTCTGGTACGGACACCAACTTCATATCCCCACATCCCCGGCGTCTGCTTGAGTTCGCTCATGTCGATGTTTTGGGACAGGGTGTAACTTGCGCTTTTGTCCATATCCATCATCTGCAACTGATGAGCGTTTCCGATGGAGGCTGTATTTTCTATGCGCAGAAACGGGCGGGTGTTTCCTTTGAAATGGTCGGGCAGATACCAGATGGTATTGAAGTCGAAGCCACTGAAATTGTCCTGCTTTTCCATCATCTGGAAGGTTGATAGGCCAGTTGCGCCGCTGTTTATGCCGCCTCTGATTCCTGTATCTTGACCGGAGGTTTGCGTATCCCAGTAGGAATGGGTGATGGTTCCGCCATTATTTCCCGCCAGACCGGCCACAACGGAACCACCGCTTACCGCCCCTGTGCTGTAGGACGTGGCGATCGTGCCGCCGCTGTCATTATTTCCAGCCAGACCGCCGATATTCGCTCCGGAGCCGGTTACGCTCCCGGTGCTGTATGTATTGGCCATGCTGCCGCTGTTATACCCTGTCAGGCCGCCGACATTGCTTGCCCCGCTGACTGTGGCCGTGCTGAACGATGCCCCGATGCTGCCGCCGGATTGCGTGCCAATCAGGGCGCCCGTGTTGCTGGCGCCGGTAACAGAACCGCCAAATACCCCGGTATTGCTGATTGTTGCATGGTTTGTGTACCCGAAAAGCCCGACATGATCGGTGGATGGCCGGTTAATAAAAATATCGTTTACCGTGTAACCGGTGCCGTTGAATGTGCCGGTGAACGGAGCGATGGAAGTGCCAATCGGCAGAAAACCCTGATTGATGATCATGCCGCCCCACATCCCCGAATTCACTTTCAGTTCGCTCAAATCGATATTGTCGGCCAGGGTGTAAATGGCGGTTTTATCCTTGTCCATTAACTGCAACTGATGGGCGTTGCTGATTGTCGTAGCGTATTCCATGCTAAGAAAGGGGCGGGTGTTGCCCTGAAAGTTGTCCGACAGATACCACACGGTATTGAAATCAAAACCGATAAAATTATTCCGCTGCATCATCCCGGACGTCGTCAGGCCGGCGCTTCCGTTAACCGTGCCACTGTCTAGCCCCACCCCGGTTGCACCCATGCCGGAGGTAACACGATCCCAATAGGAATTGCTGATCGTGCCATAATGAACCCCCACCAGACCGCCGGCATAAGCGTCCTGACCAGTGCCTGTGACCAGGCCGGTGGCATAAGAGGTGGTGATGGCGCCCGTTCCGTCATTAACCCCAGCGAAACCGCCGACGCAAGCGCCATAACCTGTGCCGGTTGTCGTTCCGATTGCATAGGCGTTGGTAATGGTCCCTGCATTATACCCCGCAAAACCACCGACATAAGCTCCGTCCCCTGTGCCGGTTACGGAGCCTGTGGCATAGGAATTGGTTACAGAGCCGAAATTAAACCCCACCAGACCGCCCATATAGTTTATGCCCGTTACACGACCTGTGGAATAGGAGGCGGTGATTGTGCCGTTTCCGTCATTATATCCAGCGAGGCCGCCGACATAAGCGCCGTATCCTGCGCCAGTGACCGCTCCGATGGCATAGGCATTGGTGATGGTCCCTGCATTATAAGCCGTGAGACCTCCGACATAAGCACCATCCGCGGTGCCAGTTACTCCGCCTGCGGCATGGGAATTGGTTACAGCGCCGTTATTAATCCCCACCAGGCCGCCGACATAGTTTGCACCCGTCACGCGACCTGTGGCATGGGAATTGGCAACAGCGCCGTAATTAACTCCTACCAGGCCGCCAATCTGTTCTCCGCTGCCTGTAACCGCGCCTGTGGCATGGGAGTTGGTGATGGCGCTGTTACTGTCATTCCAACCCACCAGACCGCCGATATAGCTCGCGCCCGTCACGCGACCTGTGGCATGGGAATTGGCGACAGCGCCGTTATTGTATCCCATCAGACCGCCGACATTGCTTGTACCTGTAACAGTTCCTGTGGCATGGGAGTTGGTGACGGCGATGTTAGAGTCATTCCGCCCCACCAGACCACCGACATTGCATCCACTGCCTGTAACCGCGCCTGCGGCAGAAGAGTCTGAAATAACGCCGGTACTGGAATTCAACCCTGCCAGACCACCAACATTTTCTCCACCGTAGCCGTTGTTATCTAGATAACCTGCAACATTCTCTATGACATGGGAGCCGGTGATGGCGCCGTCATTCCATCCCGCCAGGCCCCCGACATAGGATTTGCCTGTCACCGCGCCTGCGGCAGAAGAGTCTGAAATGGTGCCGGTACTGGAATTCAACCCTGCCAGACCGCCGACATTTTCTCCGCCTTCGCTTTTGTAATCCAGATCGCCTGCGACATTTCCTGTGACATGGGAGCCGGTGATGCCGCCGCTATTCCATCCCGCCAGGCCACCGACATAGGATCTGCTTGTCACCTGAACATTGGTCAGCGAAACATTGGTTGCAGACGCCCCGGACAGCAGTTGGCCGAAGAAACCGAGACAATAGGCAAAAGGAACGTTCGCTGTAAAATTCGATATCGTTTTGCCGTCGCCGTCAAATCCCCCGGCAAAATAAGGGATAAAAAGACCGGAAACGCCTGACATGTCAATGTTGCTGCCGAGCTTGAAATTCAGACCGGGCACATCGGCAAAGCCCAGCAGGTCTTTGAGTCCCTGCGTGTCGCTGATAACGTAATGTCCGTTCCCGTCAGGGCTCAGGCTTGAGTAATTGGCGATATCCAGGGTCTTGTCGTGAGTGAACCAGTCGTTATACTGTCCGCTGTACAATCCACCCAAGGTGACGACCCCTGTGGACCCTTTGATCTGGACTGCATTGATATTGTAGTGAGAATTCGTGATGATACCGCTAGAGAAATCATTGTACCCCGCCAGGCCGCCGATATTAATCCCATTGCCTGCAACCGCGCCTGCGGCATAAGCGTCGGTGATGGAACCGCCATTCCATCCCACCAGACCGCCGACATTGTCTATATAGCCGCCTGTTACCGAGCCGGTAGCATGGGAGCCGGTAATCGTACTGTTATTCTGCCCCACCAGGCCGCCGATATTTTCTCCGTCGCCTGTAGCTGTAACGGCTCCGGTGGCGTAAGAGTTGGTGATGGCGCCGTTATTCTGCCCCGCCAGACCACCGATATTAATCCCACTGCCTGTAACTGCGCCTTCGGCATAGGAGCCGATGATGACGCCGCTACTGTCATTCTGACCTGTCAGACCGCCGATATAACTTCCATGGCCTGAAACTGCGCCGGTGGCATGGGAGCCGGTGATGGCGCCGTAATTTTTCCCAGCCAGGCCGCCGCTATAGCTGCCGCCTGTCACCGCTTTGGTGGCATAGGAGCTGTCGATGGTTCCGGCACTGTCATTCAACCCCACCAGACCGCCGGCAAATTCTCCGCTGAGCATGTTACTGGGTCCACTGTTTGTAAGCGTGCCGGTGGCATCAGAACCGCTGATGGTGCCATTATTATAACCTGTCAGGCCGCCGACATTTTTTCCACCCAATCTATATCCGTATTTGTCCGGATCCGCGAGAGCTTCAACAGTATTATTGGCATGAGAGTTGACGATTGTGCCATTATTATAACCTGTCAGACCGCCAACATTGTTTTTTTTGCCTTTAACCGTATCTGCGGCAGTTGAGCCGGTGATGGAGGCGTTATTCACCCCCGCCAGACCGCCAACATTGTCGCCATTGCCTGTTACCGTGCCTGCTACATAGGAGCTGGTAATGGAACCATAATTCACTCCCACCAGACCGCCAACATTGCTACTGCCGGTCACATTGACACTGGTAAGCAATATATTGGCCACCGTTGCACCGGATGCCAACTGGCCGAAGAAACCGAGGGAGGAAGCAAGGAGGTTCGTAACGTTAAGATTCGATATGGTTTTGGAGTCGCCGTCCAATTCTCCGGCAAAATAGGGGATGAAAAACCCGGAAACGCCTGACAGGCTGATGCTGCCGCCGAGCTTGAATTTCAGACCGGGCATATCGGCAAAGGCAAGCAGATCTTTCATTCCCTTTTCGTCGCTGATGACGTAAGGCCCGTCCCCGTCATGGCTGTAGTAACTGGAGATATTCAGGGTGTTCTTATTATTATTGAACCAATCATTATACTGTCCACTATACAGCCCCCCCAACGTGACCACTCCCGTGGCACCGTTAATGGTGATAGCTTCGATATTGTAGTAGGAATTGGTGATGGAGCCGTCATTGAGTCCTGCAAGACCGCCGACTTTGGTTTTCCCTGTTACCGCGCTTGCGGCATAGGAGCCGGTGATGACACCGTCATTTTTATTCCATCCCACCAGACCGCCAATCTGGTCTCCACTGCCTGTAACTGCGCCGGTAGTAGCATAGGAGCCGGTGATGGATCCATCATTGAGCCCCGCCAGACCGCCGACATTGGTTTTCCCTGTAACCGAACCTGTGGCATAGGAATCTGAAATGGCTCCATTATTTTTATTCCATCCCGTCAGGCCGCCGACATTTTCTGCGCCATAGTTATTGGCTCCAACAACACCGGTAACATTTCCTATGGCATGGGAGCCGGTGATGGCGCCGAAATTCTGCCCCGTCAGACCCCCGACATATAATTTCCCGGTAACCGCGCCCGTGGCATAGGAGTCTGAAATAACGCCGGCACTGTCATTCCACCCCGCCAGGCCGCCGATATAGTATCCATATCCATTGCCTGTAACGGCGCCTGTGGCATAGGAGCCGGTGATCGTGCTGGTATTCCGCCCCGTAAGACCGCCGACCCTGTAAGAAGTGCCTATAACTGAGCCTGTGGCATAGGAGTCGGTGATGGGGCCAAAATTCTGACCCACCAGACCACCGACATCGTATCCACTGCCTGTCACCGCGCAGGCGGCGTAAGAACCGGTGATGGAGCCAGTACTCTCATTTTGCCCGACCAGTCCGCCAACAGAAAAAGAACCCGTCACCGGACCTGCAACGTTGGAGTTGGAAATGGCGCCGTAATTCCAACCCGCCAGGCCGCCGATATAGTCTTTGCCTGTCACCTGGACATTGGTAAGCGACACGTTGGCCACAGACGCACTGGATGTCAGCTTGCCGAAGAAACCAAGGAAGGAGGTCGAGGGTTTGTTCATTGTAAAATTCGCTATCGTCTTGTCGGCGCCGTCAAATGCCCCGGCAAAATACGGAATATAAAGACCGGGGACGCCTGACATGTCGATGTTGCCGCCGAGCTTGAAATTCAGGCCAGTCGCATCGGCAAAACCCAGCAGGTCTTTGAGTCCCTGCTCGCCGTTGATGACGTAATGTCCGCTCCCGTCAGGGCTCAGGCTTGGGTAGTTGGTGATATTCAGGGTCTTATGATCATTGAACCAGTCGTTATATTGTCCGCCGTAAAGTCCTCCTAAAGTGACAACGCCCGTGGCCCCTTTGATACTGACTGCGTCGATATTATAGTGTGAGTTGGTGATGGTACCGTTACCACTATCATACCCCACGAGGCCGCCGATATTGCCTCCGCTGCCTGTAACGGAGCCAGTGGCATAGGAGTCGGTGATGGAACCGTTACTGTAATTCTGTCCCACGAGGCCGCCGACATAGTCTTGGCTGCCTGTAACCGCGCCAGTGGCATAAGAGTTGACGATGGCGCCGCTGTTGGATCCTACCAGGCCGCCAACCCTGTAGTAACTGCCTGTAACGGAGCCTGTGGCATAGGAGTCGGTGATGGTGCCAATATTTACCGCCGCCAGGCCGCCGTTATTGTTTCCCCCGCCTGTAACGGTGCCGGTGGCGTAGGAGTTGGTAATTGTGCCATAATTTTGTGATACCAAGCCGCCACCATCTCCGCCACTCACCGCACCTGTCGCAGAGGAGTTGTTAATGGCGCCGGCATTCCAGCCCACCAGGCCGCCGATATAGTTTCCATCTTTGACCGTGCCTGTGGCAGAGGCGTTGGTGATGGAGCCGGCATTCCAGCCCACCAGCCCGCCGATATAGTTTCCATCTTTGACCGTGCCTGTGGCAGAGGCGTTGGTGATGGAGCCGGCATTCCAGCCCACCAGCCCGCCGACATAGCTACTGCCTGACACCTGAACATTGGCAAGCGACAAATTGGCTACAGACCCACCGGAGGCCAGCTTGCCGAAAAAACCGATGAAGTAGGCATAGGGCATGTTCACGGTTACATTCGATATGCTCTTGCCATCGCCGTCAAATCCCCCGGCAAAATACGGAATATAAAGACCGGGAACGCCTGATATGTCGATGTTGCCGCCGAGCTTGAAATTCAAGCCGGGCACATCGGCAAAACCCAGCAGGTCTTTGAGTCCCTGCGTGTTACTGATGACGTAATGTCCGCTCCCGTCAAGGTTCAGGCTTGGGTAGTTGGTGATATTCAGGGTCTTATTGTTGGTCAACCAGTCGCTAAACTGTCCATTATACACCCCCCCGATGGTAACAACCCCCGCCGCTCCTTTGATCGTCACTGAATCAAGATTGTAATGGGAGTTACTGATGACGCCGTTATTATACCCCACGAGGCCGCCGACAGCATCTCCGCTGGTGATAACCCCGTCTGTAACCCAGGCGTTGGTGATCGAGCCGTTATTATACCCCGCTAGAGCGCCGGCATAGGCTCCATTGCCTGAAACCGTGCCTGCGGCATGAGAACTGTTCATCAAACCGTTATTATACCCGGTCAGAGCCCCCACATAGCTTCGACCCGTAACCGAGCCTGCGGCATGAATGTTGATTATGGAACCATCATTATACCCTGCCAGAGCACCGACATAGTCACTGGAGACGATGAGATTTCCACCCGTCAAGCCCACATTGCTGACGGTTGCACCGGATGACAGGTAACCGAACAGGCCGATGTATTCATCATAATAATCCTTGTTTTTGATGGAAAGACTGGTGATGGTATGGCCCAGACCGTTAAACGCGCCGGTAAAACCGGCAACTTTAGTGCCACCGATAGGACTAAAACCTTTGTTGATGAACTCGGAGGCATCATAATTCCAACCGGCCGTTCCGCTCGCGTCGATATTGGCGCCAAGGGCGTAGTAACCGGAGAGGGAGTCTGCATTATAGCGGATCCCCTGGAGAGTGCCATCATAGCTGGAGCTACCGCTCGATTCGGCGCCGAGGTCGTCCGCGTTGAAGACCTTATATATGTGATGATTGATGGTGAGGATGCCTTCCACACCGGTAGGATCGTGGCGCGCGCCGAAATCCACCCGCCCCTTGAAGGTTCCGTCGGCATTCGTGCCGACTTTGACATCGCCGCTGCCTGTCGCGCTGTCTGCGCCGTTGGCCGTATTGGTATTCATGACCAGTTTTGATGCGCCGGATGCCGTCATGACGGCATTGATGTTGATGTCGCGCGCCGCGGTCAGGGTGAAGGTGCTTTTGCTCCATGCAACATCCTGATTGACATTGATATCGCCACCGCCTTCCGTTCCGCCGCCGCTGCTTAATATTTCTACATTCGTGCCTGTTGAGCCGTTCTCCAGGCTATTGCTCAATGACGTTCCCGTTATATCGCCACCGGCTCCGACCGTAAAGCTCTTCGGGTCTAACAGCCACCAGCCGGCCTTCCCTTTTGAGGCGCTTGCATTGACAAGGGCCGTATCACCGATTTTTAACGTATGCCCCGAGGTCTCCACAAACCCGCCGTCGCCACCCTGCGCGCCGCCTCTGGCTTCGATGCTGCCGTTAAATGTCGTTTGATGGTCCGCCCAAACGATGACCTTGCCGCCACGGCCGGCTGTGATCGCATCGGCTGTGATCTTAACGTTTTCACCAATATAGGTCTCTCTGGCGTTTTGTTCAGGCCCTTTTCCCTGATAGTTGCCGCCGATCAGGATCTCACCGCCGCCTGCGTCGCCCGCAGCATCGAGGATTGCGCTGCCGGTAAGAGTTACCTTGTTGCCGAGGAGTTTGATCGCACCTCCGAACAGGGTTTCGTCAATCTTTGCACTGCCATTGGTGAAAAACGGTTCGCGGGCGGAGGTGTTCAGCGTTCCACGGTTCATCACCTCATCCCCGTCCAGCAGAATCCTCCCACCTTTTGCCGCTATGCCCTTTGCCTCAATGATGCCTGTATTGTTGACCACCGCCTGGATCAGTTCATTCGCCGCCCGGGCCGTCATCTGGACCAGCCCCCCTTCGGCTTGAATTAACCCCTTGTTTTCAATCAGTGAATTGATGGCACCCTGCTTCACGGTGAAGCTGACCAGCTTGTCGCCGGTAAAATCGAGGCTGACTTTGTCGCCCGCGGCCAGAGCCGTTGCGCCGCCGGGGGTGGAAATCGTTCCTTCATTGCTGATCACGGGAGAAAGGAAAGCCACATACCCGCCGTCGGCGGTCCGGATGGTTCCCTGATTGACGACCGAACCGGCGGCACCCTTGTTTTCAAAGAGGTATTTGCCGGAAAGAAAATTTTCATTGGAGAGACTGAGCGACGAAGCGACCAGACCGCCCACATCCACTGTCGCTGTGGGGCCAAAATACACCCCGGCGGGGTTGAGGAGAAATACCTGTCCGTTGGCGGTTAAAGATCCGAAGATCTGGCTGGGATTTTGATCGAGGATGCGGTTTAAAGCCACGCTGGAGGTGACCGGCTGCTGGAAAGCCACGGAGGCGTTCTGACCGATGTTGAAGGTGTTCCAGTTGGCGATCAATTTGTCCGTGGATTGCTGGATGGTCAGGACGTTGCCGGACTGGTTGATGGCGGCCTTGCCTGCAACCACCTGGCCGCCCGTTGGCAAAGCGTTGGGATCCAGCGCGCTTGCCGGATTTACAGTCGACAGCAAAGCGGCGGCCACCAGAGAGCCAACCGTCAAAGATCGGTTAAACCAACCCGCCGCAACCTTCTCGGAAACCGCAATCCACATCTCCCGCGTCCGGGACCAAATCAACCGGTAGATCTTATTCATGGTTGAACCTTTAGAAAAAGAGGAAAAAAGTTTGACTGTTAAAGAACGATTCACTCTTTGGCTGGTTCTGGCTTGCCCTTGGCTGGTTCAATTTTGCAGATTGATCGCAATATTTCCGCAGCGAAATATTTTGGATCCATCAACATGATGGCTTCAAAACACAGGTGGATCGTACATTATTTTATTATCGTTTGTAAACAAAATTTAACGTTTTCGAAGAGTCTTGGCTGGTTCAATCTTGCAGGTTAAACCATCTGAAGAGCGGATTGAAAAATCCGTATTACAGCTACCTGCTACGAGCTACAAATTACCAGATAACAGGCACACCGTAATCGGCAAAGACGCTATCGGACGATATCATCGTCAGCTTTTCTGTTATCGCCTGGGCAATCAGCAGGCGATCAAACGGATCACGATGGTGAAACGGAAGAATTTCGACCTTTGCGGCATGGTGAAGTTGAATATTTAGCAAACCAAAACTGTTCACGGTCAGTTGTTCAGTTACGAATTTTTCCACCGGTTTTGTCAGGCGTAATTTGCCCAGGCTTGCTTTAATCGCCATCTCCCAACAACTGGCTATGCTCAAAAAAATTTCGTTGTCGGCCTCGGCAATTGTCGAACGGGCTTTTGCCGACAACTGGACAGCGTCGTTGATCCACCACAAAAATGTGTGCGTATCCAGCAGAAATCGATCCATCAGATATACTCCCTGAAATCAGCAGGCAATTCGTCAAAATCAGGAGCCACAGAAAGAATCTGCCCTTGGGCTGAACCAGGCTGACGCTGTTTGTTTGCGTCCGCCACAGGCATCAGTTTCAAAATTGGTTTATTATCCCGTGCAATAATAACATCTTCACCCAACAAAGCCATTTTAACCAGTTCTGAAAAATGGGATTTTGCTTCTGCAATATTGAATTGCTTCATATCTTGCCTCCATAATGACCATATTAGATGACCATATTGCGCCTGTCAAGATGGATTTTCCGGTTCAGCCATTCATCCCCCAGCGGAGCTGAAACTCCGTACGACATACCATCCCATCGACCACCTGCCATCCTCTAGCCACCATCCACTAACCACCATTCACCATGATTTCGATAGCTTCAGCAAAGGCGGCGGCAAAGGTATCTTCATCACACAGGGGGCTTTGCCGAAGGCGGGTTCGCAAGTTGACGCGCATTTGAGAAAGATTAGGAATATCAGAGCATTGAGCAATAGCCAGCTGAATGTAATCGTCAACGGACGGCGCAATCCAATCTTCCATGCCGCAAGCAGCAAGCAGGCTGACTCCCATGCGCCCGGCGGATCGGTCGCCTGCCAAAACCACGACGGGAACCCCCATCCAGAGCGCTTCGCAGGTGGTGGTAGCGCCATTGTAGGGAAAGGGGTCAAGGGCAATGTCGATATCATGATAGGTTGTGAGGTGATGATCGTCCGCCGGGTGAAAATCCAAACGGCCTGGCCGAACGCCAAAGGCTTCAAACATGCCCCGGAAACGCCCCGCCACACCAAAATCAGCCATGAATTTATGGTGGATAATCAGGCGGCTTTCCGGAACGTCAAGCAGGATGCGGCTCCAGGCGGCAACAACTCCACAGTTGAGCTTCTGGACGTTGTTAAGCGAACCAAAGGTGATCTTGCCTGTCTTCAGGGCGGGCAGAGAACTCACTTCCGGCGCATCGATCCGGGGCCGGTAATTGAACTGGCTGGGCGCAAGATAGATCACTTTTTCCGTATTCTGAACGGGAGCCAATGCTTCAGGATCGGTATGTCGGTCGCTCAGGCGGTAGTCCATGGCGGGCAGTCCCGTCGTGGATGGATAGCCGATGAAATGAGCCATCACGCAGACTGGTTTGCGCGCCAGCGCATTAAGTCTGCATCCCTGGGTATGCCCGCTCAGGTCAATAAGGAGATGAAGACGATCCTCCTGAAATAGCTTGCAAAGGGCCTCATCGGAAACAGAAAAGATATTTTTCCAGGTTAGAACCAAGGATTGAATGCGGCGGGTAAAATTGTCTTCGATGTTCTGGTTGGCGTAGCAGAAAATTTCAAAACGGGAGCGGTCAAGCTTCTCCAGCAGGGGTTCGACAAAATACATTACCGAATGCTCCCGGAAATCGCCGGAAAGAAAGCCGACGCGAATTTTCTCTGTAAGCAAAACAGGCAAGGGTTTTTGCGGCAGGGGAAAAGAGGCGCCAAAGCGGCGATGAGCCTCCACAATTTGTTCGGCTTCCCAATCTTCGCGATACAGTTGCATCATCAGGCTGCCGCTGGTCGCGTTATGCCGCGCCTCCGCCATGGCCGGATCCAGCTGCATGGCTCTGGTATAGCATTTTTCCGCTTCCTCATAACGATTTTGTTCGGATAGCGCCGTGCCCAGATTGTTCCAGGCTTGCGCGAAATCGGGATTCATCGCCAGTGCCCTTTGCGCATAGTCTTGTGCAACACTTGGGCGCCCCATCATTCTCAATACATTGGAGAGGTTGGAGAGAGCTGCCGGATAATCCTTTTGATAACGCAACGCTTCGCGGTAGGCGCTCTTTGCTTCTTCCAGCCTTCCGTGTTCCAGCAGAGCATTGCCCAGATTGTTGTTCAACACGGACAGGCGAGAGGCAATGTTGAGACGCTCCTCGCCGGTCAGCGTCCCACCTGCCAGGCGTTGGGTCAGAAGAAGGATTAACGACTGATAAGCCGGCAGAAAGAAGGGCTGCTCCGTCAGCAGATCGTTAAAAAGAAGCTCCGCTCGGTGATCATTTCCCGTCTGGCGATAAATTTCCGCCAGATTGTGACGAATGGCTGGGTTCTGGACACCCAGGTTGATTTTCTCTTCCAGCATTACTTGAGCTTCCACGGTCCGGCCCTTTTGCGCCAGCAGAACGGCCAGATCGGATGCGGCATCGTGATCATCCGGGCTGCTTCTGATCATCCGTTGCAACTGGGTAATATGCCGGTCTATATCATGGGATGGATTCATTTTGCTTCCTCCTGAACGGCGGTTTGCCGGAAGCCGGAAGCGACGCTTCGGAGATAATCTTTCCAGACTTTACGGTAGGCCGCTTCCAGATGCCTTGTGAAGGCCGGGCCGTTGCAAAGGGGCGAAGATAAAAAGTCCTTGCGTAGTTGCAGATGAATCTCATTGAGTTTTTTTACATCTGCAGCCAGAGAAACGGACATTTCCACAAATCCTTCGGGGGTTTGGGCCGCCCATGCGGGATGCCCCAGAGCGGTCAAAATGCTTAAACCAGCGCGGCTGCGATGGCTTTTCCCGGCCAGGCTCACCACGGGTGTGCCCATCTGCAAAGCTCCACAGGTGATGGTTTCTCCGTTAAAGGGATAAAAATCAAGCAAAATGTCCATTTCCCGAAATCCCCGCAGATAAGCATCCGGCTCGTTGGTGCGCTGCCGTAAAATCAGGCGCTCCGACGCAATTCCTTCCTTGGAAAACATCTCCATCAGCCGTCTGCAGGCTCCCGGGTCATGCATTGCCGCCGATTTGATCAGACAGCGGCTCTGCGGTATCCGCCGTAGGATCCGAGCATAGAGGCCTACCATATACGGGTTTTGCTTGGCAAAGTTTCCCACCAGACCCAAGGTGACGAAACCATTGCCCGAAGCCGGAGTTTCAAGCAATTCCGGAGGATTATCGTAGGGAGTAAAGCAAAGAAAGCTCTCAGGCAAACGTATAAGCGTCTCGACAAACTGGTCTTCGGTCATACCGGGCGGGTCGGCCACTGCGTCGGTAATAAAGTAATCCACTGTGCTTAGCCCCAGGGAATGGACATGGCCCAGCCAGGAAATCTGAATCGGCGCGGGCTTGTATAAGAGAGCCGGAAGCAGGTTTCCCATGGTGTGGCCATTGAGATCCACCAGAATGTCAATCCGGTCTTCAAAAATTTGTTTTGCAACCGCATTGGGATGCGCGCCGTTCAGATCGCGCCAGACCAGGGCGTGGTTTTTAAACTTTTCGGTCCAGGCGTCACTTTGAGGATTATTGTAGTAGGCGTAAATTTGAAACTGTCTTGGATCGTGATTTTCAAAGACCGGCAGCGCGAACACACCGATGGAGTGATAGCGAAAATCCGCTGAAAGATAGCCGATGCGCAAGGGACGGTCAGGATTTTCGCCTTTCCGATGATGGACAAATGGAACGGTTCCGGCTATGGCTTGAGTGGTTTCGTAGCGTTTGTGCTGATCAAGGATCCAGTCCGCATCCAGATCCGGCTCGTAGAGCAGATCGAAAAGGTAGTTGCTGTAGATGAGAGGCTGAAACGGCCGCAGACTTAGGGCTTCCTGCTGCTTTTGGCGCGCCTGCTCCAAAAGCCCCTGGCCTTTGAGGGCAACCGCCCAGTCATTATATAGGGTAAAACGTTCGACCTCTGGATTATTTTCAATTTTCCGGTAGATTTCCAGCGCTTCATCGTAAGCGTAACGGTATCCCTGAATATGGTTGGCCAGGTTGTGCAAAATACCCGGGTCGTCGGGAAACCGCCTGTGCAAATATTGCCAGTAAGACTCGATATCTTCGTTTCTGCCCAGTTGTGCCAGTTTTAAAAAAATTTGATGCCCGACTTTAATGCACCAAACTTTATCAGCGCTGCAATCCATGGAGCGGTAAAAGGAGGCAATGGCTTCGTCCACCCGGTTTTGCCGCGCCAGGACGTTACCCCGGTTCTGGTGAGCAACAGCGAATTGTCCATCGATCAGAAGCGCCGCGTCATAGTAGGCAAGGGCCCACGCATCTTCTTCTTCAAGAAAATAGGTCACCCCAAGATCGTTGAGAAGATATTTAACGTCACCGAAACTTTCAAGAAGACGAAGGTAAGCCTGCCTGGCCTCTTGCAGTCGTCCGGCATTGAGCAGTTGCAGGGCCGCCAGATAGTTTTCGTTCATTCCGTATTCCTGACAGAACGTGCCGCCCTTTACGCCGCGCCTTTTGCCGCTTTGCGATCCATCAGGTTCCCCAGGTTGCGAAGAGAGATGAGGTGGGCGTTGATGAGCGCCAACATACCGTTTCTAAAAAGACGTACAACTTCCGTGTCGGGCAGTTGATTCATTTTCTGTTCATCCACAACCAGCATGCCGCTTAAATTAAAACGGCGGCCGTCGGCCATATTGACCTGAGCTTCAATCGGACGCAAAAGCCCCGCCTGGGAAAGATAGGCGCAAAACTGTTCCGTTTCTTTCATGCGGAGAAAATAATCACTAAGAAAACCCATAATTTCATTCATTTTTGGGCTTGGTTCGCCATTTTCAAACAAAGGCATTCCTCCCTCGCGGTTGAAGCCGTCAAATGCGTCATCAAAACAGACGGTCATTTGTCCGTCCGCTCCGTCTGTCGTAATAAAAGGATAGCGACGGACATAAGCCGGAATGTAGGGCGAAAGCCAGTTACCTTTCACGTCCACAAAAAGGTTTTCCCCTGCTTCCAACCCCATGAGGACCAGAGGCAAAACCCGCCCATCCTGCGACGGGGAAAAGATGACGGGAAAATTGCGGGAGGCGTCAAAAAACTCGACGGAGGCAATCACCACAGATTGAGCCGATGCGGCAAAGGCATATCGGCCGGGACTTGCCGAAACGGTCAGGTCTTGGTGAGTCTCACGATTGAGCACAACGGGTTGGACGTAGAACTGGGGAAAACTGGCATTGGAAGTCATTGTGGTTTCTCCTTGCATGAAGTGGTGGATTTAAGCCTTTTACATCCAGATGATCAACTGAAGCCAAAAACGGCCGCTGTAATTGCGATTGTCCGCATCGTTACCCTGCAGGGTTTGTCCGTCATTGGTGCCGATTTTATGGGCATAAGAAGCCCTCAAACTATAAAGTCCTGATTTACCTACATTAATTCCAACTCCCCCGCCGGAGAGCACATAATCATTCTTCCCCGTGGCATTCGTGATGGAACCGTTCCAGGCATTGTGATGCAACTGGATCCAGCCTGTATCACAAAAGCCGATCAGTTGCGTGGTTGCCCAGACAGGCATAAACGGCAAATCCAGGCGGGCCTCTACCGTGCCTGCATGGCCTTCATCTCCGGAGGATTCGCCTACCGGATAGGCTCGCACGCCTGAAGAGCCGCCCAGAATAAATTTCTGAGAGGAATCCAGGTTGCTGAAAGCAACCTGCCCCCGAACGGAAGCATAAAGAGCCAGCTCACGGGTTACGCGCTGAAGCCGTGCCAGCGAATAGGCACCACGGAAAAATCCGCCGTGCGTTTTCGGGCCGAACGCATCGGCTGCTTTGTTCGTTTCCAGTCCGGAAAGATCCAAACTTCCGCCGTAAAAAGTCAGACCGGCGCTGGTCAGCCCACCACCACCGAAATAGTCGTAAAAGCTACCCGTCAGATTGATATTGCCGACAGCCAGTTCGCGCTTCCGAACTTTGGCCCCGTTGGCTTCATCATCAAGCATCAGATATTCAAACCCGAGCCCGGACCAAATACTTGCGCTTCGTGATCTCAAAAGCGGATAGGAAACACCTGCGCCCGGAGTAGAAGCCCAGCCTTTGGCGTTCATGGCTTTCAGTTCCTCTCCCAGCTCGTAATTCATGTATGAATAGTAAATATTTCCGGAAAGGCCGTTTGGGCCCAGTGGAATGGACCAGGCGAAACGTCCCTGGTAGGTATGCTCGGCAAACATTCCCGAAAGCGTGATCTGGTCGCCAAATCCCGTGGAATCGTTGGCGGATACCTGAACGTTCCCCCTCCATGCCCCGGTATAACGATCGCCAAAATTATCGCCGGAAAAAACCGCTTGAAAAAGACGTCCTTCGGCTGCATGAACGGCCAAACGGGTGGACCCGGGCGTTTCTCCCGCCTCCAGAGAGGCCTGAGCATTGATACCTGGCAAATCATTCATCAAAAGCACCGCCCGCTCAATTTTGTCCATGCGAACCGGGCTGTCTCCGGGAACAGCTTGATCCGCAATATTCTGCAAAACGGACGGGCGAATTCGATTGGGCTGTTTAAGGTGGAGTTGCACCTTGCCGGATGTCCGGCCGGCAACAATGGCAATCTCCACAATACCTTCCGTGATGTCCTGCTGGGGAAGATAGGCCCTAGCAAGAAGAAATCCTTTCTTTTCACGAAGATAGCTCGTCACTCCCTCGGCAATCCGCCGAAGTTCGGCAAACCCCAGCTCCTTGCCGATACTGTCTTTGACCAATTCTTGAAGCTCCGCCTCTGTGACCACGCCTTCATAGTTTCCAGTGAAAAGAAAACTTTTAACCAGAATTTTTATTCCTGTATCAGTCAGGGGTGGTTTCTCAATGTCCTTTTTTTCTTCCGCAGGCAGACGGTCCGGCAGGGACGGTTGCATTTGACGCTGTTCCTGAAGAAGAGTGCCCGCATCCGGCTGAGCAAAAGCATCTCCGTAATGCGCGAGGAAAAGAACAACGACCAGTAAGAAGATCTGCCGGATATTTTTCATGATATGGCCCCTTTGCTCAAAGATTTTTTCAAGCGTTTTGCATTTAGCGCATCGGCCGGACTGCCCACGAAAACAACGAATTGCAGGCATGCAAGCATCTGATACTACATGTACATGAGAGTTTTCAATCTATTTTTACGAAACAACCTTCTTTTACGCTCCACGCCTTCTGCTGTAAACCCGGAAGGGCGATAAAAGGCCTGTAAAAGATGTATTGACAAGCCCTTTTTTTTCCACTAGGTTTAGCCAAAATTTTTTCAGACAGTTGCAGAGGACAATAAAGTGAATAACATCGGAACATTAGATATGGGAAACAAAATTTCCGGCTCTGTATTGAGCATGATTCTGGATGCCGGCTTAATGGTCAAATTCATTCTTTTGATTCTGCTGGTTTTGTCCATTATTTCCTGGACGATCATTTTTCTGAAGTTTGTTTATTACCGGAAAATCCGTGTGGAAAATGAAGCCTTTCACTCCGACTATCAGCAAAGCAGCAAGCTTTCCGAGGTGCTGCCGGCCGCCAGAAAATATTCCTTTTCCACCACCGCCGAGGTTTTTCGTGTCGGCTATGCGGAATTGATCAAGGTAAACAAGGCATCGAGGGAAACAGCGCGCGGAGAAGAAATCAGTCTCTCCTCTCTCGACAATGTGCAGCGGGCGCTCAACCGTGCCTCCAATACGGAAATGACCAAGCTGGAAAGCGCACTGGGATTTCTGGCCACCACCGGCTCCGCCAGTCCCTTTATCGGTCTTTTCGGGACAGTCTGGGGCATCATGGAAACCTTCCAATCGATCGGCGCACGCGGTTCGGCAACACTGGCCGTTGTGGCTCCGGGCATCTCCGAAGCGCTCATCGCCACGGCGGCGGGACTGGGCGCCGCCATTCCGGCAGTCATTTTCTATAATTATTTTTTGAATAAATCCAAGAAGATGGTCCAGGAAATGGATAATTTCGCGGACGAATTTCTCAATATCGTCGAACGTTTCCTGATCCGCAAATAGACCGGAGCAAGATGGAGAAATGACTCACCGCAACCGCAGAAGACATAACGAAAAAAGCTCCCTGTCGGAAATCAATGTCACTCCCCTGGTGGACGTGATGCTGGTCCTGCTGATTATCTTCATGGTGACCGCGCCGATGCTGTCCATGGGCATCGATGTCAATCTGCCGCGGGTAAAGTCCAAAACCATTGATCTTGCAGAAGAAAAGCTGATTTTGACCATCAATGAAAACAAAGAAATTTTTCTGAACAAGACCCGCTTATCTTTTTCAGACATTAATGCAAAACTGACGGCCATCTTTGAAAAACGGGTGGACCGGGAACTCTTTTTGCGGGCCGATAAAAACATCCCTTACGGTTTTGTGGTGGAAGTAATGTCGGAAATCCGCAAGGCAGGCGTTGATAAGCTCGGAATGATCACCGAGCCGCCCGAGGATGCAAAATGACATCCCGGATGTCCTCTCAAGCCTCTTTCGGCAATGCCGGAAGTCCTTTCAATATGTTTTTCGCCTCTTTACTTCTTCACCTGATCGTGCTGGCCGCGGTCATGATCAGTGTGCCCGGCGTGTCGCGGCAACTGACGTTGGGCGCCCCTTATTCCGTATCTCTGGTCGGGCCGGAAATTCTTCAAACACCCCTTGAGAATTCTTCCGGAACGAAAGGATTGCTGCCGGATCTTCCGACTGAGCGTCCGACTATTTTGAAACAAGAAACCGGAATAGCAAAATCCGTTTCCATCTTTAAAAAAGTGGATAACGAGAAAGCGGATATTGAAAAAGCCATCAGCGCCCTCCGGCAAAAAAACCTTTCCAGCGCGGAAGAGATCAAAACGACAAAAGCGCCGGCCGCGACCCAAACCTCCGGCGCCGCAAACGCTTCTTCTCAAAATCAATTGAAAATCAACGACTACAGCCGTTTCATCTGGACCCGAATCAAAAAAAACTGGACGCTGCCAGCTACCTTGATGCCCAAAAGCAATGTGGAAACGATTATCGAAGTAAGGATTTTGCAAAGTGGCGCCCTGGATCATATCGGTTTTGAAAAACGATCCGGCAATCGCTATTTTGACGAATCGGCGCTGCGCGCGGTAAAAAAGTCCGCCCCCTTTCCACCACTTTCCGGATGGGTAACCGACCGGTCCATTGAAATGGGCATCCGGTTCCATTCGGACCAACTGCGCTAGAGGTTATGATATTTTTAGAAAAATACGTTTTGGATGAATCATGCTTCTGAAAAAAAACAACTTCCGGATATTTTGCATTTTTCTTTTTTTTGCCGTCCTGTGTGTAACGGCCCGTGCTCCTGAAGCAAAGGTTTATATTGATATCGATGCGCCGGGTTTTCAGCAATTCCCCATTGCCGTCAGCAATTTTCAGGTTCGGACCGTGCCATCCGGACCGGTGTCGGACCCCCATCCCGACATTGCGGAGGCCGTCCGCTATTGCCTGAATCTTTCAGGAGTTTTTCAGATTCTGGACAAGAAAAGCTTTCTGGACGGTATCGAGCCAGGACTTTCGGAAACGATTCGTTTTTCCGACTGGACACTGATCGGCGCCGAATTTCTTCTGCGAGGCGATGTGCTGGTCAAGGGATCAAATGTGAATGTCGTGTGCCGTCTGTACGATGTGGCTCGCGGCCAAATGCTGTTTAATAAACCATACTCAGGCAAAAACGATGATCCCGCGGCCATTGCACGTTCGATTGCCGCCGACATTCTCTTTGAACTGACCGGCGACCGAGGAGATTTCAACACCAAAATCGCCTTTGTCATCAAGAAAAACACCCGGCAGGATGTGTTTGCGATAAATTACGACGGATCCGGCATGGACAATCTGACTCGACATGCAAGTATTGTTGCCGCCCCTCGCTGGTCTCCGGACGGCCGATATTTCGCTTTTACATCTTACAAAAGCGGACGTCCGGAAGTCTATCTGCATAATTTGCAGACCGGAAAGGAAAGAAAAGTGTCTTCCTTCGACGGCCTGAACCTCTGCGGTTCCTTCTCTCCGGACAGTAAAAAACTTTTGCTGACGTTAAGTATGGATGGGAACGAAGAAATTTACACACTCGATGTTGAAACTTTGTCTCTGAAACGGCTGACCCGCAGTTACGCCATTGATGTTTCTCCGGCCTGGTCGCCCGACGGTAAAAAAATCGCTTTTGTGTCCAACCGCTCCGGCTCTCCCCAAATTTTCATCATGGACACGGACGGAGGCAATGTCAAAAGAGTCACGTTTGAGGGCAATTACAACACCTCCCCTTCCTGGTCCCCCAGAGGCGGAAAAATTGCCTATGAGGGACTGATCAACCGAAAGTATCAGATTTTCATCGTAGACGAAAATGGCGGCGGAATAACGCAACTGACCTTTGACTCGGCGGATAACGAATCTCCTTCCTGGTCCCCTTCGGGAAGACAAATCGTTTTCAGCTCCCGCCAGGGTTCCAAAAGCCGGATCAGCATCATGAATGCCAACGGCTCGAATATCCGTGTGCTCAAAGAAGATCCGTCGCACCTGGCCATGCCGGCCTGGTCGCCTGGTTTTCCATGAATATTTCATATTCTGGTTGACGCCGACGTGGCAGATGTGTTTATGTGAGGATCATGTTTTCATCAAACCGAAATAAAGAAAGGAGAGTATCATGAGAAAGTATCTGGCAATGATTAGCTTGCTGATCGTTATGGTTTTTACCCTGGCGCTTTTCAGCGGCTGCGCTGAAAAGAAGGCAGTGGTAAAGGAAGAAGCGGTTCAAGAACAACAAACCGCGGCGGCACAGGAAGCGGCACCTGTGGCAGTGGAAACAAAAGACGATGAAGCCGCCCGCAGGGCAAAGGAACTGGCGGATCGGGAAGCCGCCCTGAAAGCACAGGCGGAGAGAGACGCGGAAGCCAGAAGAGCGGCACTGGCAGCAAAGTCTGTAAGCCTGAATCTCCAGAACATCTATTTTGATTACGATAAATCCAGCATTCGCGAAGATGCCCGTGAAATTCTGAAAGCCAATGCCGATATTTTTTCCAAAAAGGCAGATGCGGGTATTATTGTCGAAGGCCATTGCGATGAGAGAGGAACGGCTGAATATAACATGGCGTTGGGCGAAAGACGCGCCCAGGAAGCCAAGCGTTATCTGGTCAATCTGGGAATCAATGCATCGAGAATTGAAACCATCAGTTACGGCGAAGAACGCCCCTTGGACAACCGGAGCACGGAAGAAGCCTGGGCGCAAAACCGGCGGGCGCAGTTCCTGTTGAAATAGTGTCATTCTGAAATTTGGAGAAACCATTGAGACGCTTTTTTCATGTTTTTCTGCCAGTTTTACTGTTGTCCCTGGTCGGTTGCGCAACTTCGTCAGACTTGAAGGCGACCCGCGCGGATTTAGCCCTGCAAATGGACGAAAAACTTTCCGCTGTCACGGATCGGGTGGATGCCCGCCTGGCGGCGCTGGAAGAAGGCCATACTAAAAGCACCGAAGATTTATCTTCGCTGCGCAAGGGACAGGCAAATTCCAGCGCAGACTTTTCAGAAATACGCGATGCCATTGCGCAGTTGCGGGGGCAGGTGGAAGCCTTAAAAAAGGATCTGGCCCGGGATTCTAAAAAAGAGGAAGAAACCAGGGAAAAAACGGACAATCTTCTTCAAAAGATCAATTTTATTGAAAATTTTCTCGAAATCAGCAAAAAAGGATCCGCCAGCGACATTGACGGGTCCTCTTTATCTGCTCCGGGAAAGCAGGACAAGGCATCAATCTATGCTTTCGCGTATTCGACTTTTAAAAGCGGTCATTACGCCAAAGCAAGGGAGGCGTTTCAGGGCTTCCTGAGCGCCTACCCTTCCGGGGAATACGCAGACAACGCTCAATTCTGGATCGGTGAGTGCTATTTTTTTGAAAAGAAATACGAAAAGGCCATTCTGGAATACGAAAAGGTAACCAAAAAATTTCCCAGCAGCAACAAGGTTCCTTACGCCCTGCTCAAGCAGGGCCTTTCCTTTTTCAATCTGGGTGATAAGGCCAGTGCAAAACTGATTCTTCAGCAGGTCATCAAGGAATACCCCAATACCAGCCAGGCCCGCATTGCCCGAGCCAAGCTTCAGGAAATCAAATAAAACTCGAAAAGCGCATGGAGGTTTTCAAACTCGAAAGCCGTTAATCCAATTCAATTTCTTTGATTTCCCCCGCAGCCGTTAAGTCGAAGACAGACATGTCCGTTGCTTTTTCCATACGGACATCTAGGTATTGGACCGTTAGAACGGTATTCCTTCCAGCCAGGCTTATGGTCATCAGGCGAGCAAGAGGACTTTCCGGCGGGTAATCTTCATACACCACTTGATACATTTCACCACCATCCCGGCTTCGGCGAATGACTTTTGTTAATTGCCCGGTTTGTCCTATCCAGACCGACTGCGAATCGCCTGTGGAATTAGAGATTTCCAGGCGCACGGACCCGTCGTCTTCCTGGTGTTCAGAAGAAATCGTTTTTCCGGAAAGACACGGCCAGGTTCCGGAAAATAGACGGACAAGATCTTCAACGGAAAAGGCCCAGGGCAGAAAACGGTCAAGGTTCTGCGCAGAAGGCGCTCCTCGGTAGAGCGTCCCTTGCGACGGAATCAATATCTTCATTGCGTCAGGTGTTGCGGTCAGAAAAAAATCCGGCGTGCCGATGAGTGGCAATATTTCCAGACGAAGCCATGATGGCCTTTGTAAAATCAGCACGGCCTGCACAGGATAGCTTCCCTCTGCCGCATCCAACCGGATTCGGGCCTCGGCTACGATTCTGATGGTTTCATTAAGGCTCGAAACCGTTGTCTTTGAAGATGGTTCAAGTGGCGTACTGGTTACCGCCGGAATTTTTCCGGCACAGCCGATCAAAAACAAAAGTAACAAAATCGACAACCTTCCCGCCACAGAAAGGCAACAAAGCCGGTTGATTCCAGAAAGCATCCCTTTGTAAAAAAATTGGCTGCTGATCATGGATTTTGTTTTTGCAAATTTTCGATTTTCTTTTTCAACGCCTCATTCGCAGGATCAAGACTCGCCGCTTTCCGGTAAGCCTCAAGGGATTCCCCGATACGGTTCATCTTTGCACACACATCGCCCAGATGTTCCAGGATGTTGACATCATTGGGTAAAAAGCTCAACGCTTTTTGAATGTAGTGCAAGGCGCGCTCGTCATTGTTTTTTTTGAAATGCACCCACCCCAGCGAATCCAGAATGTAACCGTTGTCCGGTTTCATTTCCAGAGCCCGGACAATCATCTGCTCGGCTTCGTCCAGACGGATGCCGCGATCTGCATAGGAATAACCGATAAAATTAAGAGCATCCGCATGGTTTGGATCAAGATCGAGCACCTTTTGCATAGTGAGGATGCTTTCTTCAAAGCTTCCGGTTTTTTCAAGAATCGCGCCCAGAAGATAAAGCAAATCCGTATTGGCGGGAAAAAGCTCAATCCCCTTGCGCAGCGTGGTTTGTGCAGCTTCCCAATTTTTTTTCTCCTCATACAGAGATGACAAATACAGGTACAGAAGAGCATGATGCTCCTTTTTTTGCATCGCCCGTTCAACAACGGCCACCGCGTCATCCAGTCTGCCTTCTTTTTTGAAAATCATGGCCGCGTAAACCTGCGCATTGGCGTACAATTCAAAACCCGGTGAAACCTTTAAATACGCTTCCCTCGCCTGCCCCAAATCTCCCTTTTGCTCCAGGGCGGTCGCTAAAAGATAAATCAGCTTGTCGTCGTTGGGCGTTTTCCGCAAAAGAAACGAAAATTGCGCTGCCGAATCATCAAACCGGCGAATATCATAATAAAGAAGTCCCAGAGCCGTGCGCGCCTCGGTGTTTGCCGGATTGATTTTCAAGATTTCCAGAAACTCAATTTCCGCCTGTTCCGGTTTATGCATTTTTACGAGTAATTCTGCAATTTTTACGCGTATCCCCGTTCGCGCGGGATTCGTCTCCAAGTAACGGCGGCACACATCGACGGCTTCGCTATATTTTTTCTGGTCTTCATAAAGTCCGGCTAGCCCGAGCCAGGCAGCATCAAACGCCGGTCTTACTGCGATAATCTTTCGGAAATATGCCTCCGCCTCTCCCGGACGATCCATGAGGTTCAGGATTTTTGCATAATAATACATCCCGACGATGTTGTCCGGATCTTTTTCCAGCAGCTGCCGGTAAGACCGCTCAGCCGAGTCATACTTTTTTTCCTGGGCATAAATGGTTGCCAGATAAAGATAGGCAACCGCATGGTCTGGATCCATTCTGATGATGGTTGAATATTCCTCAATCGCCCGGCCATATTTGCGCAAATGAAAATACAGACCACCCATGATGGAGCGCAATTCGATGTCCGCCGGATTTCTGGTCAGAGCGTATTCTCCCAAAGACAATGCCAAGTCTGTCTCATTGTTTTCGACATAGAGAGAAACCAGTTCCGTGTTCAGATACGGCGAGTCGGGACAAATGGCCAGCGCTTCTTTCAATTGAAAGATCGCTTCTTCCAGGTCTCCATCCAACCTCGATAAAACAGAAAGGGAATAATGATAAGCAGCCTCGCCGGAATACTGTTCCGGTAAAGACGGATAGGAAAGGCGGCCCTGCGGCGAAGAAACGCATGCACTCAACAGGCAGCAGACCAGCAGTGCGTAAAGCCATGGGATATGAATTTTTGTCCGCATACTCCCCCTGACTTCAGGATGTTCCCGAAGGTCCATTTTTTAACAGTTTTGATACAGGAATAATCCTCACACCCTTTTCCTGAAAAACTTTATTGGCGTCTTTGAGCGCCCGAATCGTTTCGGGATAAGGATGTCCGATAACGATCAGGGGCGCAGTTCCGGATGAGTTTTCCGCAACCTGCATCAGAATGGCGTAAATTTTCGCATAGTCCCGGTCATTGTCCAGAAAGACTCTCCGCGAACCAACCGTCAGGCGAGCCTTCTTCGCCGCCGGCAGAGTTTTTGACGATGGCGTCGTTCGCGAATCAATAAAAAACAGATCCTTTTTCCTTAATTCCTGAAAGACCAAAAACAGTTTGTCTTCATCGGACATAAATTTGGAACCCATGTGATTATTGACACCGGAAGCATAAGGGACAGAAACCAGGTTTTTGTTTACCTGGGCAACAATTTCTTCTTCACTCATTTCCGCGAAAAGAGCGCCGTCGCCGGGTTTGTCTTTCGGATAGGTCAAAGGCTCCATAGGCAAATGGAGCAGAATCTCACGATGCGCCCGACGCAACGTCTCGGCCGCCTCACGGGAATGAGGCAGAAGCGGTAAAACGGCAAAGGTAATATCGGCATCAATGCGCAGCAAATCCCGTAACGCCTTCATATCATGCCCGATATCGTCAATAATCACGGATACCTGTTGGATGGCCACGCGAGGAGGAACGATTTTGGCCACAACCACTTTTTCTTTTTCCACGCCAGCCGGCGGAGCCGGCAAAGGAGCCTGTTTTTCCACGAAACCTTGCAGGTCTTCCGGTGGAAGAACCGGCTTTTTTTCTTTTGCCGCCGTTTTCGCCGGTGCTGCGTGTTTTTTCGGTAGGGGCGTCTTTACGGCCTCGGGAAACTCTTCCTGATGAAAGAAAACCACATAACCGATGCCGGCAAGACTGACCAGAATCAGCGCACTTAAAACTGCGGTCAGATAGGTGTCTTTCTTTTTATTCTTCATAGGCGGCGCAAACCGCTATCTCCCGCGGCGAAGGCATCAATTGGCCGCATTCTTTTTCATCATATGCCAACTCTTCAAAATGTCGACGGCCGTTTTGAGCTGATTATCCTTTTCCATATCCGTCATCTCCCGGACACTCTCGGCTTTGCTTTCATCGATTTTCGTGCCGTCTTCGTGGGCTGGTTGAATATGCCCTTTGAGATCCTTTTCCCGAAGTCTTTCTGCAGGCGGTTCGTCGGACTCTTCAACCGGTTTCATCGGTTTCACGATAATGTCGGGCTTGATGCCCTCTGCCTGAATGGATCTTCCGCTGGGAGTATAGTAACGCGCCGTCGTCAATTTGAGCGCCGAACCGTCTTCCAGGGGAATCACCGTCTGAACGGATGCCTTGCCGAATGTTTGTGTACCGACCACCAGCGCCCGTCCGTTGTCCTGAAGCGCACCCGCCACGATTTCCGCCGCACTGGCTGTACCCTCGTTCACCAGAACCACCATGGGAACCGTCACTTCCTGATCTCCGTTGTCCCGCGCCGTCGCTTTGGTCTCCATGCTTTTCGTGCGGCCGCGTGTGGAAACAATCGAACCTGATTTGAGAAATATATCGGACACTTCAATAGCCTGAGTCAAGAGCCCGCCCGGATCATTTCTTAAATCCAGCACCAGCCCCTTCATCGGTTTGGCTTTTTCTCTCACTTCGCCCAGCGCTTTCCGCAGATCCGATGATGTTCTTTCATGAAATGACGCAATGCGGATATAGCCAATGTTGTCGTCAAATGTTTTTGCCTTGACACTTTTCACCTGGATCACCGCCCTGGTCAAAACGATGTCTTTGGGCTGACTCAACTTTTCCCGCATGATCGTAATGGTCACTTTCGTGTCTTTCGGACCGCGCAATTTGTTCACGGCCTCCATAATGGTGATGTCCTTGGTGGATTTTCCATCGATTTTGATAATCTGATCACCTGGTTTTACTCCGGCCTTGAAAGCCGGTGTATCTTCGATGGGAGACACCACCGTCAATACATCCTTCAGAATCGTAATCTCAATGCCGATGCCGCCGAAACGTCCCTGCGTTTCCACTTCCAGCTCTTTATAAAGTTCCGGCGTCATGAACGAGCTGTGAGGATCGAGAGACTTCATCATTCCGTTGATGGCGCCCTGAACCAAAGCAGAAGGCTCTACTTTGTCCACATAGTTTTTCTGCACCAAGTCCAGAACTTCATTAAATGTTTTAATTTCCTTGTAGATATTCTTGTCGCGCGCGGCGGATCGGCTTTCACAAACCGAAAAGAAACCAGCAGAGATGATTAGAAATGCACTGAGAAATACCGTCAATTTACCCATTGATTTTTTCATATTCCGCCTCTTGAGTATATTATCTATTCAACAAGCCAAGTTGTCCGACCCGCCGAATCCTTCAGCAACACCTTGCGCAACGTCAGTTCTTTCCGAATGTCATCCGCTCGCAGCCAATCCTTGTCCTCACGAGCCTTTTGGCGTTCGGCGATCAGGGCTTCGATTTCGGTCACGTCCAAACCTCTTTTTCCGGCTTCGATTTCCCGGTCGCGATCAAAAAAGACATCCGGATCAGACTGAAAGACGCCCAGCACATTTCCGAAATGATCAAATAAAGAGGAAGCGGCCGTCACAAGAATCTGCTTTTCTTGGGCAGGCATTTTCTTTTCCGCAACGGTCAGCGTATTGACCAGGCGGGCAGCTTCAAACACGTATCCCAGGGCTTGCGCCGTATTGAAATCATCATCCAGCGCTGCGTCGAATTTATCCTGAAGATGATGCAACTTTTCCATGTACGTCTGATAAGCATTGGATAGCTTACCTGAAGAGGAAGAACCCGCCCCTCCCCTTGTCCTTGTCTCCTTCACCTGCTGCAATGAGGTATAAACACGAATCAGCGCGGTTCTGGCCTCAGTAAGAGCTGCATCCGAATAATCCACCGGACTCCGGTAATGACTTTGCAGCATGAACAGCCGGAGCGCTTCAGGATGGTATTGCCTGATTACCTCCCGGATAGGAAAAATGTTGCCCAGGGACTTGGACATTTTTTCCTCGTTAATTTTTACAAATCCATTGTGAATCCAATAGTTTGCAGGAATCTTGCCAGTAGCCGCCTGGGATTGGGCAATTTCGTTTTCATGATGGGGAAAAACCAGGTCCTCACCGCCTCCATGAATATCAAACGTCTCCCCCAGATAGCGCCGACTCATGGCGGAGCATTCGATGTGCCAGCCCGGTCTTCCCTTTCCCCAGGGACTTTCCCAGAAAGGTTCGCCTTCCTTGCTCTTTTTCCAAAGGACAAAATCCAGCGGATTTCTTTTCTTGTTGTTGACGTCCACGCGCGCACCGGCCATCATCTCATCCAGACGTCTCCCGGACAATCCTCCGTAATCCGAAAAATTTCGGACGGAAAAAAACACATCGCCGTCCGCCACATAGGCAAATCCTTTTTCAACAAGCGTCGAGATCAGACCGATCATGTCCGGCATATGCTCAGTGGCCCTGGGTGTCAGCGTTGGCGCCGAAACATTAAGCGCCGCCATATCCTCATCGTGGAGCCGGATATACCGCTCGGCAATTTCCGAAATTCCAACACCTTCTCTGTTGGCGCGGTCGATGATTTTATCGTCAATGTCCGTGAAATTTTTCACGTAAGTCACCTGGTAGCCGCGAGCCCGAAAATGGCGGAACATGACATCAAAAACCACGGAGGCACGGGCATGGCCGATGTGGCAGACATCATAAGCCGTAATGCCGCAAACATACATACCAATTTCGTTTTCGCGAATTGGATGCATAATTTCTTTCTGTCGGGTTCTGGTGTTGAAAATTTTTTGAGACATGATTTTCCTGCTTTCTTTCAGGGATACAGAGAAAGAGCCGGCACTCCGCAGTCTTCAGGCAGAGAACAAACCAGATTCATGTTCTGCACCGCCTGCCCGGCGGCTCCCTTGATCAAATTGTCAATTGCGGAAAGAATGATGACACGGTTGGTCCGCGGGTCAAGAACCAGACCGATATCGCAGTAATTGGAGCCACAGACGGAAGAAATGTTGGGATAGGTTCCAGCAGAACAAATCCGCACAAATTTTTCATCCTGGTAAAATGATGCATACAAATCATGAAGTTCATCAGAAGAGAGATTTTTGGCCAGTGTCGCGTAAATAGTGCTCAATATGCCTCTTTTCACCGGCAGTAGGTGAGGTGTGAATGAAACAGCAAAATTTTCGCCGGCCAGGGCATTCAATTCCTGTTCAATTTCGGGAGTGTGCCTGTGCTTACCTACCTTGTAGGCCTTAAATCCTCCATCCACTTCACAAAAAAGCGATCCGACCACCGGATCCCTTCCCGCACCGCTCACGCCGGAGGCGGAATCCGCGATGATCGAAGAAACATCCAGAATCCCTTTTTTCAACGCGGGCGCCAGCCCCAGAATAATGCTGGTCGGATAACAACCCGGATTGGCAACCAGTCTGGATTGGATAATGTCCCGGCGATAAAGCTCGGGCAGACCGTAGACCGCTTCGCCGAAAAGATCGGCACTGGTATGACCGGCATACCATTTTTCGTAAGTTGCCCTGTCCCGCAGGCGGTAATCGGCAGAAAGATCAATGACTTTTTTGCCTGCCCTGATGAAAATCGGAGCAATCCCCATGGATACGCCATGCGGAAGCGCCAGAAAAACAACATCACAGAACGCGGCAATCTCTTCCGGTGTCGCATTCGAATATTTCAGAGATGTTAAACCGGAAAGAGACGGGTAAATCTCGGACACGGACGCTCCAGAATAGCGCCTGGATGTCACCGCTACCAATTCCACCTGCGGATGCCCGGATAAAATCCGGATCAACTCCTGCCCTGTATAACCACTGGCTCCGAAAATTGCTGCTGATACCGTCATAAGAAAAACTCCAAAAAAAAGGGAGGCCGGAAAGCCCCCCTGGGATGACTAACGTTTGGAGAATTGGAATTTTTTACGGGCTCCCGGCTGTCCGTATTTTTTCCTTTCGACAACCCGGGCATCTCGTGTCAGAAACCCCGCTTTTTTCAGAACGGGGCGTAACTCGGCATCGTACTCAAGAAGTGCTTTGGAAATGCCGTGCTTCACCGCTCCGGCCTGGCCTGCAACCCCTCCGCCCCGGACATTGACATAGAAATCAAACTGATCCTTTTTACCAGTGATTTCCAGTGGCTGCCGAATAATCATTTTCAAGCTGGGACGTGTAAAGTATTCTTCATAGTTTCTCTTATTCACCACGATGCTGCCGTTGCCTGATTTCATATAGACACGGGCGATCGCGCTCTTTCTCTTGCCGGTTGCATAAAAACGTTGAACAGTCATGATATCTCCAGAATGTAAATATAATCAATAATTTGCCTGAAAAAACCGCGTTATACCGCGAGCCCTCTGGGACACTGAGCTTCGTGCGGATGAGCATTTCCACTATAAACCTTCAGTTTTTTTAGCATTTTTCGTCCAAGATTGTTTTTGGGCAGCATGCCAGCCACGGCCGTGCGAATCAGCTTTTCCGGCTTTTCCGCCAGCATCTTGCCGGCTGACGTTTCTTTTAATCCACCCGGATAACCGGAATAAGAATAGTAAATCTTATCGGTCAGTTTTTTACCCGTCAGCGTAATCTTTTCCGCATTCACCACGACGATGAAATCGCCGGTATCGACATGCGGCGTGTAAATCGCCTTGTGCTTACCCCGAAGGCGCAGGGCAATTTCACTGGCCAGCCTGCCCAATACCTTGCCGGATGCGTCGACCACGTACCAATCTTTCTTTGTTTCTTCTGCCTTCGCTGAAAATGTTTTCATAATATCCCGCCACTTCATTAAAAATTTAAAGGTGGAAGCTATGCAATTAACGTTTGTTTGTCAAGAAAAAAATTTCATCCGCTTCAAGATTCATGGAAGCGCAAAGCAAGAAAAGAGGGAGTTGAAAACCTCTCAACTCCCTCTTCAGAACATTGCGGATCTCTTCGATAGCACCGCCCCGGTTATTTGAAAACGAGCATGGTTGCCGTCTGATTGATGTGCCCCACGTATTCTTCTCCGTAAGTGCTGAAACCTACAGTTGGAACGGAAGAAAAAATTTTCCCATAATCATCGAGTTGATTCTTGTTTTTCAGTTCCAGGGTTCTCAATATGCAATGAAAATTGATAATTCCGGAAATGGCGCCAAGTTCCTCCTGCTTTTTCCCGAGAGCAATTTTTGTATCTCTGACGATGTCCTCCGATCTTAAAACGGCAAGCTCCATTCCTTCCAGAAGATTGCAGTAAAAGACAATGCCCTGACCTTCTGTTCGCTGCGGACTGCGAACGTACGGTTCATCACCCATCATCAATCCGACCGGATTGCTCATAAAAACGTCCGCAACATTTTCTACAGACACCCCGACGGCCTGCGCATAAGCCTCGACAGCAGGCTGATGATTAAATTCCAGGACCTCTCGTTTAGCGGGATCAACGCTGGTAGCGACCAGGGTTTTGTCGGAAACGGCAAAACTCTGCGTCTTGATAAAATCGAAAGTCGTCGCCGCTTTTATCAGAACCAGGAGCGCCGCGTTGCTGTGTGCTTTGCCCTGGGCAAAAACATGCGTCTTGAGAAATTTTAAATCATCACCGGCGGAACCGCCGATAAACGTCACGTTTGTCAGATCGCCGATTTTTTCCATCAACTGCTCTTCCGCGCCCTGCAAACCGTCAATAAGAATAATGCCGACATATTTCTGAAAATCCATGTCCGCCATCGGCTCGCCAAATTTTTGTTCAAAAGCCTTAAAGGCACCCGCCACGGCCCCTTTGGGGTCTTCATGAATATTTTGCAGGATCTGAATGTCCATGTCTTCGATAATCCGGCTGTTCATAGCCATGGCCACAACGGATTGGTTCAGCATGTGCCCGGAAACAATCTCACCGGATGTGGTGCATCCAAACGCCGGAATATCGCCAAAAGTTTTCTGCATGGCAAAACTTATGGCATCTGCATCAAATTTGGATGAGGCGAAAAAAATGACCGTTTTGGCATCAAAACCTTCCAGGCTTTTTCCGATTTCTTCCGCGATATCTTCAACTTTTTCTTTTGTCGAATAGGCGACTTTGATATTCATGTTCATCTCCTTGCTGATTGATAATAAAAAAAGAAAGGTTACACCGCAACGCCCATTTCCGCAGCGACTTCGCGCACTTTTTTGATAATATCGGCATTATCCTCTGAAAGCGCTGTAAATTTATCCGGATTCAAACCTTTGAGAATCAATTTTGTTTTCGTCGTGGACATGATGACCGTATTGCCGTTTGATTTTTTTAAGATGATTTGATCAAGCATCTTTTTGACTTGCCCAGCCATTGTGAGAACCTCCTTCTCCTGTTTTCTCTGATTTCCTGTTGAATAAAGACCGACGACACTTCCCTAACCAACCTTAGCAATGTTTGTGCTGAGCGACAAATGTTGGGGCATTGACCATCTCTTTATTAAAATCCCATGGCACCCAGGCCGGCCAGTGAGAACTTCAGCATAACCCTTTCATCGTCATGCGTTTTGGTGTAATCCACACCCACCCCCCAGCACTGCGCCATGTACATCAATCCCACCGTGCTCTCCACCGTTTGGTTGTTTAACTGATCAAACCGATGCACCAGTCTGCCGCTCAAATGCCTGGTAACCACCGCTTTCAAATCTACATTAAGCTCTTCAATGGCATCGAGCGTGTATCGGTAGCCGAAATTCAGACGGTCGCCGCGCCAGTCGCTCAACCCCAGATCATAGTTCATTTCCTGCCAACCGCCATAAATGCTGTATTTGTTGCGGGCCGCAAAAGCAACATAGGAATGCGGTCTGAAGTCAAGCTCCATTCCGATGTCCGACAAAGGCCGTCTTTCACCGGCCACACCCGTCAAATCTTTTCTAGCCTCCGAAATATCATACACCTGAAACAGTTTCAAACGAAGCCATTCCAGATAATGACTACCACCGTCTTTGCTTTTCAAACGAGCGGTCAGCGTATTGGTCAGCGCCCAGGCCGCTGCATTTTGTGATGCCAGAATGCCGGCATTGCCCATGTTGGCGGACAGGGAGGAGGCTAAAAACGAATTTCCCCAAGGCAGATAATCGGGAAGATTATCCTGTAAAACGGAAGGAATGTAAGAATAGAAAATTTCCGGCTTGATTTCATGACGGATTTTTTCCCAGTTCTGAAAATGGACGGGAAACACCCGTGAAATTCTACTGCTGATGGAAAGACCGGCATTGAAAACCGTCCTGTCACCGCTACGATTGCCGGAAGTGGCCTGATCGTCGTCACGGCTCCAGAACACCTCGCGCACGGATAGTTGCGGCGTCACTTTAACATATCGGGAAAAACGAAAAGGTAACGATAGCGTCGGCATCATTTCGGCATAATGCCCCTTTTGCCCCTCGCCACGGTAAAAATAGTCATAAGCCCCTTCAAATTCAATATACGCCGGGGTTGAAAAAAGCGGTTGCCGGATGCCGTTGACCAGAATTTCGGGATACTGCTGCAGCGTCCGGTCATTGTTGGCCGCCGCAAAATCATCCGTCGATCGTATTCGGGCCATCAGCGAATAGTTGTCCCACCCCTTGAACAGCCTTACAGACGATTCCAGGTAGGGCATAGATTCATTGCCCTGAAAAGGCACTTTTTTAAATGGGTCTTCCTCCGAAGCAGAATAATGGGTCGAATAATAATTATGAGCGTTGAAATCGCGAAAATACCAGGCATCGGAAACACGCCGCAGGTCTGTCCGAAGATAAAATCGCGAATCGAAATTCGTCTGATGATTCAGATAGTAAGACCAGCGCCTGTGCATTTCCTGCCAGTCCCGGTTCATGCCGGTGTTGCTCTGCTCCGTAACGCGCTTGTTATCCTCCATATAATCGCCATAAAAGGTGCCGAAAGACTTTTCGCCTGCATAATAGCGAAGCTCCATGCCTTCCTTAAATCCTCTTTTTTCCAGATAGCGCGAATAGAATGTGGCATCCATCTGTGGTGAAATCGCCCAGAAAAAAGGAACTTCCACGTCAAGTCCGTCTTTATCTTGCGAATACGAAAGATAAGGCAGCAAAAAACCGGACTGACGTTTGGTCTTGGCCGGAAACGGAATAAACGGCGCATAAAAGACCGGCAACCCCTTGGCCATCATCCGGCCGTTTTTCATCACGCCATACCCCTCCAGCGTCACCTTCATGGAACTTCCCGCGATTTCCCAGGCCGGACGGTCGCCGTCACAGGTCGTGGCTACCGGATTTTCGATGAAATAGGTATTTTCTCCGGTTTTCTCAATTCTGTCTCCTCTGACATAGAAATGATTGCGATCATAAAAAGCTTTCGAATGGTAGGCCACACCGGTCTTATTTTCCACGTTGACCACAATTTTGTCGCCCTGCAGGCTGTCCCGGTCCATCTGCAAAAACGCCTGTCCCTCTGCAGCGGCCAAATTGTTTTTTCGATCATACTCAGCTCTGTCGGCAGTCAGCTTACCAGCTCCGTAAATAATGACGACATTACCGGAAGCAACATACACATCACGATTATTGTCGTAAGCCATGCTGTCTGCTTCAATTTGCACCGGCATTCCGCCAGCCTGCGAAACTCCGGAATGATCCATTGGCGTCTTTGGCGAAGAAGCCCCGCCCCCACTATCGTACGTCAGAACGTTTTCGGCCCTCCCTTTCTTGACGGATGCACAAAAACCCTGACCCGTACAGGAGGCATCCGGCTTTTCTGATGCCTGCGGACCTTCCTGATCCGTCATTCTTTGATTTTGAAAAATGACTTCGGATGCCTTGTCGCTCATCACCGACGAATCTGCCGCGGCCAGATCAAGTTTTTTGCCTTGGAAGAAATGACGTCCGCCGGGCAGGTTGAAACCTAGCTCTTTTTCACCCGTCAGCAGAAAATCGGGAATCCTCTGATATTGAAGGATTTTATCCTTGTAAACCTTCGAAAGGAAATAAAACCGGTCCGCTTTGGACGCAGCCACTTCCGTTATCGTTGGCGGAAAAAAGGAGATGGTCAAAAACACCACCATTACGAACAGCCATGCTTGAGCCTGCTTGACCATTACGCTTGCCCACCCTCGCCATCGTTTTTTTCCGCGTGGCGGAAAGCGATCTTCCTGAAAAAAAACGACTTGATATTACAGGGAGTTTTGCAAACCGGCATTTCTATCCTCATCATTGAAATTACTCGCCGGTTTCCTTATCACAACATGCACTTTCTGAAAATATTTCTTTTATTTCCCCAATCAGATAAAGAGAGCCGGTTGCCAGAATCATATCCTGCTTAGCCGCCATTTCAAAAGCCATGCCCACCGCCTGATCAACACTGTCTGTCACCATCGCGCGGCAGCCCCAGGTTTTCAGCATATCCGCCAGTTGAGTCGGAGGAATCGCTCTGCTCGTCCGCAGCTTCGGCAAAATGATTGCAGAAGTCGCCGGAATAATTTTTTGCATCATTCTTTTGACATTTTTATCCGCCAGCGCCGCAAAAATCAGGATTCGACGCCGATGGGCATTATCTTTTACGAGTTCCCTGATCAAAGCATCCGTTCCTGCCGGATTGTGGGCGCCATCCACCAGAAAAAGCGGGTGACGGCAAAGGGTTTCCAGTCGGCCTTCCCAATGTGTTTCTTTCAATCCGTTGCGCATGGCCATCTCGTTAACCGCCAGACCACGCATTCCGACCGCTTCCAGGGTCGCCAAAGCCACAGCAGCATTAAATAACTGATGTCCACCGACCAGCGAGATTTCCAGACCATTCAGATGCATGCGCATGCCTCGATAACCTGCCTGCCCGTCTTTCTGCCTGACAATATGGAAATCCGTTCCCAAACGATAAAAAGCGGCTTTTTTCAGGCCGCAAACGGACTTCAGTATCCGCGCGACCTTCTCCTGGGTCACTGCGGTCACACAAATCCCATCATCATGAATAATTCCCGCCTTTTCTCCTGCGATTGCCGTTAGGGTTTTGCCAAGGTAAGCTATGTGTTCCAGTCCGATATTGGTAACAACCGAAACCAGCGGACGGCAGATATTGGTCGCATCCAACCTACCCCCCATGCCAACTTCCAGAACCGCAACATCCGCCTTGCATCTTTGAAAATAAATTAATGCCGCTGCCGTCAGAACTTCAAAGTAGGTCAAAGGCTCAACGGTCAGGCTTTTGATCTCCCTCAAAATGCATCCAAAGGCCCGATGAGATATTTTTTTTCCACTAAAAACAATGCGCTCGCGGACATCCACTAGGTGTGGAGATGTGTAAAGCCCGACCCGGCGGCCCGTCTTTCTCAAGATGGAGTCAATCATTGCGGCAGTCGATCCCTTACCGTTGGTGCCACCAATCAAAATCACCGGGTAGTCATTTTGTGGATTTCCAAACCGGGAAAGCAAGGCCGAAACGGATTCCAGACCCAAATGAATTTCATGGACATTCAGGCTGGAAAGATACTCATTTGCATTGAAGTTCTTCATGGAAGAGCCGGCAAAGTCATATATGAATCGTCTGACCGTCCTCAACAATATGGATTTTACGATCCTGGATGGCTTCTGTTTCACGACGGATCAGGACTTCGTACTGAGGCTTCAAATGATAAAGATAAATATCCGGCTTTGCGTCCCCGAGTTTTTTCAATTCCGCAGCCAACGTTATGGTCGTGAGATGACCGGTCTTATCCGCCATGCTCTGCATGTTCCGGGGAAAGGACGTTTCTATAAATATCGCTCGCAGAGATTGGCTCCGACGGGCCGCTTCCCAGACAGCATCTGTCGGCCCCGTATCCCCCAAAAACAAAACGGCTTTGCCTTTTGATTCCACAAGATACCCCAGGCTTTCTACCGTATGATGAACAGGAATGGCCAGCACCTGATAATCACCAAGCGTTTTTTTCCTTCCCGGGATCAGGGTTTCCAGCCTGACGATTGGTTCCTGAGGGCTGGGGATTCGTGAAAAATCAGGCCAGATGACATTGTTCAACAGATGGCGATGGATGGACTCGAGAATTCCTTTACTGCTGCAAACCGACAAGGGTTTTTTTCGCTTCGCATAAAAAAGATTATCCGCCAGAAACATCACATCGCGCACATGGTCAAGATGAGCATGCGTCACGAAAACAAATTCAATCCGTCGCTGCTCGTCCGGTGACAACGACTGCGTTACGGCACCTGCATCCAACAGAACATTTTTCCCCAGAAGGAAACTTGTCGTATTCTGATTCGGCAACTGCGCTCCGTGACATCCCAGCACTCGTATCTTCATATGAAGCCCCCGTCTTCTCTGATACGGAATAATTTTTCATTTCGTTATCATACCTTACACGGTCAGGCAATGGTTTTTCCAGCCTGCCTTATCCACTTTCCCTCAGGCTCAAGGCATCATTTTGCATCAGAAAAACCAGTTGAATTTGAAACCGAATCATGAATAAATTACAAAAAACTTCAGCACGGTTCAGCAACGGGGAACCGGAAACCATAAAAGGAGAAAGCCTATGCCCGACATCCGATCTGAAATTCTTCATTATCAGTACGAATTTCGTGACATTCAAGGAGAAAACGCTGCCTTTCTGCATCTGTTTGACGCCCAGAATAAGCTCTTGTGTATGGCCGCTTTTGTAGAAAGAACCGGTCCTCTGCCCGCACCGCGGCAAAATGTAAACGGCACGGTTTTTATTAGTTTTCACCGATCCGATCTTTATTCCGTCATTGATATGCTGCGCAATGAAAAGCCGGTCATGTTCAACTGGTCCGAGGAAAATTGCTCTGCACAGATCACCACCGGCAAAGAGCCGGTCGGCGAGGAAGAAGGAAAACATATCGCTTCCTTCTTCAAAAAGGAGAAAAAGACAACCTCCCCAAAAACCGGGAAGAAAAAATGAAAACAAAGACCCAAAATATCCTCTCCTGCATGGCTTTCGTGCTGATCATTGTTTTCCCAGCCGGGCATGTTGCCGGATGGGCCCAAACGACGCCTCTGGTTAAAACCGACAAAGAGATTTATACAGCAGGCGTCCCTGTCCGCGTTTTCTTTGAAGGTGCGCCAGGAAGCAATCACGACTGGATCTGCATTGTCACGGCAACCGCGCCGGACAACGAAGCTGGAGACTATCAATATCTGCCCGCCGCAATTAGCCGGGGCGAACTGATCTTTGTGGCACCCTCACCCGGAAAATACGAAGTCCGAGCCTATTACCATTACAGCAGCAAAGGCTATATCGTCTCCGCCCGCCAAAGCTTTTCGGTAGCGGATCAAGTCTCGGCTGCTTTAACCGACACACCGAAAATATTAAAGCCGGAGATTGACCGGATGGCAGCCCCTTCGGCCGAAAACGCTGTTCCCGCTAACATCAGGCGGCATGACGTCGCCATTTTTTTCTTTACGCCCCTGAACGTGGAAGCAACCGGTTGCGGCGTCACCGCAACCAATATCCTGGCCAATAATCCGAAAATGCAAGCCGCCTTTTCGGTTCTGAACCGAAAAGATCTGGAGATCTTTCTGTCCGGCAATAATCTTCAGCAAAATGACAGGCTCGACAACATCCTCGACATCGGCGCCAGATTGGGATTAAATTTTGTTATTGCAGGAAATATGGAAAAAAGAGGCGCCACGATTCTCACGTCATGTATTGTAGTCAACATAGCCCGAAAAATGATCATTTTCAGGAAAAAGTTTCAAGCTGGAAGTGAAGCCGACCTTGCGGATAAAATGTCAAAATTGAGTGACGAGATCATCAAGGCCATTCTGCACAGTCCGTGAGGTTTTTTTACGATTTCATCATAAACAGATAAAAGGGAAAACCATGACAAAAAAAGAATCGCATTGCAGAAGCAAGGCGCACCCTGCCTCTTTGATGGAAAGCTTCGAGCAGCCAGCAAAAGCGGAAACAAAAGGCCGGCAAGAGACGTCTTTGGAAAATATGGCCGAAAATCCATATCGTGAAATGGTGGAGTTTGCCAACAGCATCATCCTCCGCCTGGACCGGTCGGGCAAAATCCTTTTTGCAAATAAATTTACATGCCGTTTTTTTGGTTACACAAAAGAGGAATTAACCGGCAAACAGGCTTTGGAAATACTGATTCCGCCCATTGACTCGAACGGTCGGGATCAGGCCTCTTTCATCGAATCTATTTTCCAAAATCCTGAACCCTACAAGGTTCATGAAAGTGAAAATATTCGAAAAGATGGAAGCAGAGTCTGGATCTTATGGACAAACCGGCCGATCCTGGATGAACAAGGACAACCGGTCGGCATGATCTGTGTGGGAAACGACGCTTCTCAAACGAAACAGACCGAAACCTTGCTGCGGGAAGCTCACCAGGCTCTGGAAAGGCAGGGCATTCAGCATACCGAGCAGCTGAAAAAAATTAACGAGGATTTGCTCTTTGAAATCGCCGAGCGCAAAGTCAATGAGGAAGCCCTGAAAGAAAGTGAAACCAAGTACCGCAGCATTGTGGAAGGCGCAATCGAGGGCATTTTTCAGACCACTCTGTACGGAAAATGCACAATGGCCAACGCCGCCCTGGCCGGTCTGCTGGGCTATGCATCCCCGAGCGAATTTCTTTCCGCAACTTCAAACATTCATCACCTTTATGTTGACACTTCCCAGCGCGAAGAACTCATCAAACTTCTTGAAACCCAGGGATGCGTCAAGAAGTTCGAGACAAAATTTTTTAAAAAAGACCAAAGCGAAGTGTGGGTGTCTTTGAATGTTCGTGCCGTTCACGATGAGCGCGGTAATTTTATTCATTATCAGGGAACCGTAATCGATATTACCGCGGAAATCACATTGCGACACGTTCTGGATGAAACCACCGGGGCTTTGTCCATGGCCGTGGAAATCAGAGACCCTTACACCGCAGGCCATCAAAGACGAGTGACGCACCTGGCCGTGGCCATTGCCCGGGAAATGCAGTTAACCCGTGAACATATCAACGCCATCCGTACGGCGGGAATGCTTCATGATGTCGGTAAAATTTATGTCCCGGCGGAATTCCTCAGCAAGCCAGGAAAAATCAGCGCCATCGAACTCGGCGTGCTTCGGCACCACGCCACAGCAGGATACGAAATTTTGAAAGATATCGAGTATCAATATCCTATTGCCGAAATTGTTTATCAACACCACGAAAAATTGGACGGTTCCGGTTATCCCCGCGGATTGTCGGGCAATCAGATTTGTTTAGAGGCAAAAATGATCAGCGTGGCCGATGTTGTGGAGGCAATGGCCTCTCCCAGGCCCTACCGTCCAGCACTAGGCTTGGAGACGGCCTTAAACGAAATCCGGAAATATCGGGGCGTCCATTACGATGAGCAGGTTGTGGACATCTGTTTGAAGCTGTTTCACGAAAAGGGATTTCGTCTTGAAAGCTGACCGGCCGTCGAATATTTTTACTTTTTCTTTGCTTTGACGATTTTGGCTCCACTCTCAAAAAGCCGTGATAATTCCCATTTCTTCCGTTTCTGCCAGTTCCTCTGATGATAGGCGTAGCTGGCCAAAAGAGGCAGTGCCATCGTCGCTTCGGCATAAACCATCTGTTCGCAACTGGAATCGACCTTCCCCCAGGAATTTGCTTCTTTCAGCGTTGAACTGGAACAGGCACCGTCTCGGACATCCGCCACGGTGATCTGGACGGCATACTTGTGCATAGGAACTTCTTTGCCCAATATTTCAGCGCAAACCACGGTGTCCTGTGCAAAATTTTTCGGGACGCCGCCGCCGATCATTAAAAGACCCGTCGTACCCGCGTGAATCTTTACCATCGTCAACTCTCTGAAATCCTTGACGGAATCGATAGAGAGATGCTGATCGGGACGCTCCTCCTGGTGCATCACCAGACCAAATCCTGCTGAACTGTCGGAAAAGGCGGGGCAGAAAATCGGAACATGATGTTCATAAGCTGCCCCAACGAGTGAATCCTTTTTTTTCGCATGTTTCACCAGAAACTTGCCCATTTCCGCAATAAACTCACGCGATGAATAGGGACGGGGTTCCAGGGAATCCGCAATTTCCTTAATCGTCCGGTCACAATGCTGCAAATCATCTTCGCTGATGTAGGTATCATAAATCCGGTCAATATAAAGACTTCGCAGCAGTTTATCGTCAACAAACGGCGTGCCCTGGTAATGCCGGAATCCCAAAGCCTCAAAGAAATCCATATCCACAATGGAAGCTCCAGTCGCCACGATGGCATCCACCATATTGTTTTTCACCAGATCGACATACACCTGCATGCAGCCTGCGGCGCTGGTCGAACCGGCCAACGTCAGAATGACGGCACATTTTTTCTCTTTGAGCATCCTGTCATAAATGTCGGCGGCATTGGCCAGATCCCGGGCGGAAAAGGACATCCTTTTCATCGCCTGAACCATTTCCACGGCATTGATGGCCTTAATATCAATATGCTCGACCATGTTCTTCAACAAATCTTTTTTCTTCATAACCTTTTCCCTATCCCTCTTGATCAGTCTCTTTTCTCTTTGATTTTCCCTGCTCTCAAACAATATTAACATAAAGTTTACGAAAAAACATCGGCTATTTGCATTCTGAGGTTTGGAATGCCTTTTGTCTTCTAAATAGAGAATAGTCCGTTCTGTGTAAAACTTGGTTGGACAACCATCTTTGGCGAGAATTCTCTTTTGTGCAAAACCTGGTTGGAAATTACAAAAAGGGTGTGCACAGATTATTATTCAAAATCTTCAAAGGCCACGGGACTCAGATAAAAACTTATATTTCAAGACTCCATCATCCACTTTTGAAATCCGGTGTATTGCTGATGGAACTTTGTGATGAATATCTTGATGAAGATGAATCAGAGGGTTTCCGTTACATTTGTTGTCGGAATTCGCAACGAGCTGCCGAGATTGCTGCGGGCCGGGCCGACAAACTCAATCATCTGCGGAATCTTCTGAAAAGAGCGATTCATCGCGGTTGGCTAGATTTGAATATTAAGGTTGCGAAGGCATTGATGAGGTGGGTTCTTTAAGGGCAATCGAGATGACCATTGGCGATGCTTTCTGCCAAAATATACCTCAACCTTCCGGCTTAAGCGAAAAACTGCTGGAGGTTGCTCATGTTTGGCTTACCCAGGTGATCCCTTCCAAAAACATAACGACTTGAAATTTCATCGAAGAGAATGATTTTAAGCCGAATATTGTGATCAAATACATGATGGTCTCGTAAAAAGTTTTTTTGTGGTTCGACAGGATCACCACGAACGGAATAAAGTCAATGATTTCAGTATATCCACCGTTCGCCCCGAGCTTGTCGCAGGGTGTTTTTACGACTTTTTTTTTACGGTTTCGTCAATACATTGGTTTCAAATGACTCTCTTTTTGCCTTTGGTCAGCTTCCCGTGATCCCAGCTTTCAGCAGTCGCCAGGGGGAAAGCATCGGAACGGTCCGCTGATATTCCCGGTACACGTCGCCGAATTCAAGCACCAGCTTCCGCTCCTCCAGAACAGCCCCGATCATGAAATAGATGCTGATGACCATGTTGATCAGAATTGTCGATACGCCCAGATCCTGCGACCATACGACCAGGATGCCGCCCAGGTACCAGGGGTGACGGATCATTCGATGGATGCCCGACACAACAAAGGCATTGTCTCGGGAAAGGGAACGGCCCGCTCGTCCGGCCCTGATTTGTGCAATCCCCGAAAACTGCGCCCAACTGTAATGCCTGCCGCCGACAACGAAAAGATAGATGGAAGCAGCCAGCAGGATGATTTGAACGATCATCAGAGGACCTTCCCAACGAAAAACCGGGGTCTGCCGAATCGTGTGAGAATAGTAAACAAGGGGAATCAGTGTTGCGACGGATACGGCATTGTAAAAAAAGCGATAAAACCGGAACCAGTCACCGAGTCTGATTTTCATATATTCCATGACCGTGATGGAGATCAGCACGCTGTGCAGAGCACACCACAGGACCCAACCTATGACGGCATAGAAATCATTTACGGATATTTCCATCGCTTAATTCTCCTTGGAAAGGGACCGGTCATCACCATAACCGGTCCCTTTGGCAACGATCAAATTATGCTTTTTCTGAACAACATGTCTGATCAGCAGCTGCGCCCTTTTTCTTGAAACAGGCTGCCATCAGCTCCATCTTGCTTCCGCAGAAGGCCATCATCTTTTCCTTTAAGGCTTTCCTGTCTTCATCGGACATATCCTTTGTTCCCCCGCATGGACACATTGCTGCCATCTTTTCCATGCCCGCCATCATTTTCTTCTTGTCCTCTTCCGACATACCCTTCAGACATCCTTGCATCATCTTTGTAAACTTAGTTTCCATTTCACACCTCTTTCCTTTCTTTATCAATTGTTCTTGGTTTCGACTTTGTGAATCCCCTATAGACCAGGCATGTGCCGGCAAGAATGAATACAGCAGGCCAGAAATAAACCGCTGGCAGCCACGAAAAATCCAGCAACCCCATCCTTGAACCCAGCCAGATCAGGCCGATTAAAATCATAAATATGCCGATTTTCTTTCTCAATGCAGGATGCCTGTGATGAATCCAGGGTCTGCAACACAGGGAACCGACGTTTTTGTCAACCGCTTGATGGACCGACATAATTCTTCTCCTCTCATGTTTTTCCGAATTTTATTTAAGATTCTATTGCCCTCCCATGGATTTCATGACTTCTGATTTCAGCCGAACCAAGGTGCTCCTGGCTTCGGAGAGGACATTCCCCGCTTCGTCGCGAATCTCCCCTTTTACAATGATCCTGCGCCCCTGATCCTCCAGTAGTTGACCAACAACGTAAAGTGGTTGCTCCACATAAGCTGGCTTGAGGTAGGTGATCGTCATCTCTTTTGTCACAAAGTTACGTTCATTTAATAACCCGAAGGGGACCCAGGCAGTGATCTCGTCGTGCAACAGGCCGTGAAAGCCTCCGTGGATTACGTGTCCCCATCCGGTCCAGTCATAGGGGGCTGTGAATTGCGTGCTGACTGTTTTTTCGTCTTCTTTGGTAAAACGGAGTTTTAATCCTGAAGGATTGTCCAAGCCGCAGCCAAAGCAGCGCGGAACGTCTGTCTGTGCGGGCAGCAATTCCCCAACTGCACAGTCGTTTTGTTTTAAGATTGCTTGCTCTCTCATGATATTCTCCCTTTCAATTCGATTTTAATTAATAAATTTGCTGAATCGATATCCCATTGTCCTAAGCTACAGAGGCTTGGTAGCCTCGATCACCGCCGACAGGATATAGTCCTCAATGTTTTTGTCTGGTGCCCAATTGTGGATGAAGGTTCTGCTCTCATCCTTGGGTTTGATGCTGACCTGGGTGAACCCTGCCGCTTTGATCATGGATTCCAATTCGTCCACAACCGATGCCCCGGCAATGCATCCTATATGAAGCGCAAGATCGTTTTTCAGCTTCTCCGGCAGACGGGCCGTAGAAACGACATCGCTGACCGCCAGACGGCCGCCGGGCTTAAGCACTCGAAACGCCTCCTGAAAGACACGCTCTTTTTCCGGCGATAGATTGATAACGCAATTCGAGATGACCACATCCACCGTATCGTCTTCCACCGGCAGGCTTTCGATCTCACCCAGGCGGAAGTCACAATTCTTTATCCCGGCCTTGTGGGCATTCTCTTTGGCCTTGGTAATCATTTCCGGGGTCATGTCAACGCCAATGACATATCCTTTTTTACCAACGGCACGGGCAGCAAGAAAACTGTCAAATCCGCCGCCGCTGCCCAGATCCAGGACAGTTTCCCCGGGAATCAGGTTGGCGATGGCCTGAGGATTGCCGCAGCCTAATCCCATGTTGGCGCCATCCGGTACCGTGTTGACATCGTTATGGGAATAACCTAAAGCAACGGAATGATCGATAGTGGAGAGAGTGTTCAAAACAGGGTTAGCCGAACATCCGCAGCCGGCACCATTCCCCTTGGCAATGTCGCCATACCCTTTCCGGACGGCTTGGCGAATAGCGTCTGCCTGATCAGGCTTCTTTGTTGTTTCAGTTTGGGGCTTTTGATATCCACAGCAAGACGGCGCGCCATCGAAAATTGATGCAAGGGCATGGCCTGTCTCTGAATGTTGTTGCGTATGTTCTTTCATGTTTTTTATCCTCCTTGAGATTTTTATTTCTGAAAAGGGTATAGAGCACACACCGTGCCATAGGCATAATTATTTACAGATAATGCTATAATGCCTTGTATATATTGATTATATTGGATATTGATTAGGGCGATAAAAAAGCGGTTACTTCTTTATTTGTTACGATTCGTAGCGGACAAAACCAGGTTGTTTGTTACGAATGGTAATGCTTGTGAGATTATTGCTGACGGCCTGAACGGGGAACATCCAGCCGTTTGCGTTTTTCCCAAAGATTCTTGCGGCTGATGCCCAGGATTGCCGAAATCTCATCTTCGTTATGATCCGCCTGGAGCGACAGGATGGTCTGTTTAATATACCCCTCGATGGAAAGATGGGGGTGACTATCTTCCGTCACGTCATGAATCCCGGTGATTTTCGGGGGCAGCTGGGTTATCCGTATCGGCTGTCCTTCTTCCGTCAGATGGATGGCGTATTCAATCGTATTCTCCAATTCCCGGATATTGCCAGGCCAGGGATAGTCCAGCAGAGCCTTGAGTGCCCGCGAAGAGATGCCGCTCACTTCCCGTTTATGTTCATCGCACAAGCGCTGCATGAAATGATTGGCCAGCGGAATGATATCCTCCGTCCGTTCTCGCAGGGGCGGCAGGATGATGGGAATCACGTTCAGGCGAAAGTAGAGATCCTCCCGGAACATCCCATCGCGCACGGCCTGTTCCAGGTTGCGATTGGTTGCTGAAATTACGCGGACATCGAATTTCCGCATCCTTGTATCGCCGACACGCCGGGTTTCCCCTTCCTGCAGAAACCGCAAGAGCTTCACCTGCAAGGAGCCGGGGATTTCACCCACTTCATCGAGAAAAATGGTGCCCTGATCAGCTGTTTCGATCAAGCCGATATGATCCCGGATAGCGCCGGTAAATGCCCCTTTGATATGACCAAATAACTCCGATTCCAGAAGATTTTCCGGAATGGCGCCACAGTTGAGGGATACAAAAGGCTTGTCCCGGCGATCGGAATTGGCGAAGATCGCCTTGGCGATCAATTCCTTCCCAGTCCCCGATTCACCGGAAATAAAGACGGAACTTGTTGTCGCGGCCACCCGCTCGATGAGCCGGAAAACATTTTTTATCTTTTTGGACTGGGTGATGATGTTTTCAAACTGCCCCTGGCGCGCGATCTCCCGGCGCAACGTACAGCACTCCAGATTGACGCGCATCTGCTGAGTTACATCCTTTGTAATCTCCACGGCGCCGATAATCGCACCCTGGTTATCAACCATTGGCAGTGATTTGAACTCGATCATTAAAACACCGCCGTCGGGCAGCCGGATATCACGAACACCGCTGCGAGGTTGGCCATCCTGCAACACTTGCATGAGCAAGCAATCGACACACGGTTCCGTCCGTCCACGATAAGCCGCAAAACATGTTTTCCCAATCCCGGAGCCGTAAAAATGCTGAATGGTTGCATTCTCGTATACAATGCGCAGGTTCCGATCAACCATCGTCACGCCATCGCTCACGTTATTCACGACCGACTCGATCAGCCTCTGGTCGAAATGCGCAGCCGTCATATCCGCTCCTATACCCAGATGATTTGATCTCTTCTATAATACCTTCCGGGCAGCCTGTCCAGTTCAATCCGTTGCTCGCCAATCATGCGCATATGCATGTTCAGCCTGACGATCATGTTGGCGGCACACGGATGAAAAATTTATTTAAGGAAAATCTTTGATCGTGTGAAGTGCGCCATTATTGATCCAGGGTAACGTTTTGGTTCATGCCCGACTGACAAGACAGATTGCTTAATCCCATTTAATATTGAATGTGATATCGCACCTGCCGTTACAGTTGGGCGTGTCGCCGCTCGACTCGACATTGCAGTTTAAGCCGAATGCGTCCGCCCATGAAGCGAACTGCAGTTGTGCCGCACATTTATGGATTGCCGTTGTCCCGGCCTTTTGCACGTTCTTGTAAACGTAACAATCCAATACCCTGCCGCAATAGGTCTTGTCGCTCATAATTTCCATTTTAAACGTGTGCTCGGGAGGGAAGTAGACGTCTGCCGCTATATGCATGAGCTTGTCAAATTCTTGTATGTTCTTTACTTTGCCTTGTCCCAGTTCAGCCAGCAGTTGCTTGATCTCGGTTTTGCCGATCGATTCCGCAACCATCAGGTTCAGCTCGGTCGCGGTTTCGAATCCGAATTTTTGTATGCATTTGATGAACCACCGCGCTTCGTGGAGTATCCAAATGTTCCTGATGAGTTTTTCCTTCTGTGCCTGTGTTATTCTACCTGTTGTCTGATCCATTTCCAGGTCTCCTTTTTCAATATAATATTAATAGCCCTTTATGATGATACTGCAGGTCTACTTGTATCAGGACGAGGGCTCACATACATCATAATCTCAGCCCGTGTAACAACATCGCCTGCGTTGTCTCTGATCTCAACAGGAACAGAAACATCACCGGGTGAAAGGGATTTTTCCTTCAACTCACTATGGGCCGTGAGCTTTCCTTTGGCTTTTTTCAGATATTGGACAGTCATCTGCTTGGGAATCCATCGTAGATGCGCGGGAATGGCAAACTCGATGGCCAGACCTCCGGTGAGCTCACACATGTTACACATGGCAATAGCATGAATGGTCCCCAGGTGATTATGGACGGCTCTGCGATCGCGCATTTCTGTTGTGCATGAACCGTGACCAGCAGCGATAATGAGCGGCCGTATCGTACCAAAATAGGGTGCTTTGAATGTCAGTGCCCGGCTCACAATATATTTACCGAAGGGCATCTTCGCCAGTCGATTGTAAATTCCCAGTGTCTTATTCATCGTCTTTCTCCTTTGCCAGTTTGATTGCGGAATCCAGAAAGCGGTTCACGACTTCCAGTTCCGTCTCTGTAAATCCAGAATAAAGTCTTTGATTGAATTGTGTCATCAGAGGGAAAGCTTTTTTGCCGATTTGCTTTGCTTTTTGGGTGAGAAACAACCGGAATGATCTCCCATCTACGGAACAGGGAACTTTTTTGAGCAATCCCGCTTTTTCCATCCGCGACACAAGTCCCGTAATGGCCGAGTTGTTTAAATTCAGACCAGCACTTAGTTCGCCGAGCATGCATCCATCATTGGTAAGAAGAAAAAAAATAGCTCCAACCTGCACCGACTTGATCCCCAGCCGTTTTTCCAGGATTGAATCAACGCGCTTGGACAACAAATGCCGCGCCATATTCAGTTTATAATAGATTCTCTTATCTGTCATTTCTTCCGGCTCGTTTTTATTTCACACGTGAACTATATATTACACATGTGAAATATATAAAGCAAGCACTTTTTGCCAAGCTGTTTTCAGGATAGCTTTTCCCTCAAAAATTATAAGAAGGTATCGCTGTGCGGATCAAATTATTTACAGACCACTCGCCTCCGGAAATAATTGTCCACAGATCTTTTTCCGCCTCTGTGGGACAGGCGGAGACGCAAAATCCGCAGCCCAGGCATTTGGCTATATCGACCGTCAGGCCATCTTTCTCATTGCGGAGTACCCCGAAATGACACCGCTCTTCGTAACAGATGCCGCAATCCGTGTATTTTTCCTGATCGTGAAGAGACTCCAACAGATCGAGAAAAGGATTGAGAAGATCAAAGAGGCGCTTTTGAAAATGGGACCGATGCGGCCGGGTTCTTTAACGTGCCAGTACAAGGATCCCAAAGAGAAAAGCGGACCCTTCTGGCAAATCAGTTACACGCGCGCCATGAGAAGTAGAAGCGACTACATCCGCCCGGATTGTGTGGAAACCGTCAAAAAGGAAATCGCAACCTGCAAAAGATTCAAAACACTGACGGATGAATGGATCAATCTCGGCATTGAGGCGTCCAAACTTCGACTCAAGGTTGACAAAAAGATTGCCTTAAATTAAACAAGAACTCGGTACTCTCAAGTAAAATTATGACAACAGTAAATTATGCGGCATAGATAGTATTTATTACGTTTTGAAGCCTAGCATTTTTGTCAAGGTTGACATCTTCCTTAAAAGAGGAAGTACGCTTAAACTGGATGAACCTAAATTAGTCGTCCCTGAAAAAGTCATTTTTTTCTAAAAAGCATGAGCAGGGAACATTTGAAGATGATTTTTGCTCATGTTCTGATCGATAAATCCGATTTTGTTACCCGGATGGCCATAAAAGAGCCATCGAAAAAAGGACAAAAAGAAAGCTCGGAGGAGCTTTTTCAGATTAAAACCACAGCCGGATAGAATCGCATTCATCCGATCGCCGTCTTTCCCCTGGAGATGATTCCGTTCCAACCGATGATCTGATTTCAAATGACCGAAGATCGGTTCAATGGCCGACCGCCGGGCAAACCATCTCCAGAGACTGGCCTTCATGCTCTTTTTCTTCTTTCCGGATAAATGGATTTCTGTGTCGGGGATATCCTTGGCTACGCCTCGGTAGCCTTTGTCGCAATAAGCATGCAGGGGCTGCCAGCCGGTGTGTTTCTTCGCCTGTTCAAGTGCGTTTTTCAAGGTATGCCCGTCAAACGGATTGCCGTGAAGAGCATCCATGGCTAAAATCCAGTTGCCTCTGGAACTGCTGACCATGGATACCTTGCAACCAAATTCATACTTCTTGTGGACTTTCCCCTTGGCAATGCATTCCACTTCCGGAGCATGAACACTGTAAACTTTATTCTTGTCGTCTCTCTTCTGAAAGAAAATGGCTTTAGCAAGGTGCAAAACTTTAGCCATGCGTCCTATCGGTTCAGAGCACTTTCTCTCAATATCCCGAATGACACGGCCCAGCATGGTCTTTAGCTTCTTGGTCTCTTTCCTGGCCCGATTGTATTGTCCAGCACTGGCATAGCGTCCCTGCTTGAGGAATGCTTTCTTCCCGTTTCGTTCATAGCTCTGCCGTAAATCGATATTCATCTTTCTAGCCACTTTCACCAAAACACGGCGCGCTTTGTGATAAAGTCTGGCATCCGTGGGAAAAGCAATCGCTTTTTCCTGAACGGTCGTGTCCACGTTCACCCTCTCCACATGTTTCTCGGTTAATAGCTTTTCCTCTTTGGCCGCGTGGATGGTCACCGTTAAAAGCTCTTCAAGCTTTTCCGGTCCCAAACGCGCCGCCATCTGGTCATGGATGACGGATCAATCGGCAGGTCATGCTGAAAATGTTTGAATCCGCAAAAATACTGCCAGTACGGATTCTCCAGCAGTCTGCCAACAACGGATTCATCGCTCTCATTGTAGGCATGCTTCAGATAATGAAGGCCGACAACCAGCCGAGTCGGTAAAGCCGGCCTCCCTTTCTTCTGCGCAAACAAATTGCCAAAGGCAACATCAAATCGCTTCCAATCAATCTTGTTTGCCAGTACATACAATGGATGCGCTCTATCAATAATCTGTTCCAATCTCGACCGGAACAATTCTCCATGGGAGGATTCGAAACTCTTGTCTTGGGGGTGCATAAATATTTTGCCGGTTTTTACTCCCTTTCTCTATAATTTCGGCAATTTATAACACACTATTATCCTCTATTCAAGTAATAATATCAATATGTTATGAATATTTCAGCGACGACTAAATTAATCCTTCCAGAACTCTCTTACATATCCATTATCGGCAAAAATATGCCGGATATTCATCATGCACGTGTAATTTGCAAATACGTGGCATGGGCATTTTTTCTTTTTTATCTCATTGAGCACGGCATCGCTGTCAATTACGGCGCATTTTTCGCCGATAAGTGATTTTACCGTTTCAGCACATGTTCCGAAGGAATAGATTGTCTCAAATGTGTCTTTGATTATTTTCCAGTTTATTCCGGCAAGCCAGGTTAAATCCATATCGTCCGTCAGCCCATCGTTTACTCCAAAAAACAAAACCAGACCCGCACGAGGAAAATCAGTTGCGCTAAATATATAACAAGAGTCAGGCGTGTCAAACATCTCCAATACGGCATTGCAGCTGCTTGTGTTTTTCACAAGTGTCAGCGTAACCGGCGCACCCCCGATGTCAATCTTTTCCATTCTGCCAAACGGCAACAGCATATGTTCGACGGCATGAATAGTGTTTTTAGAAAGGATGTTCATTGCTTTCGCTGCTGCGCAGGCGGCTGCAGCATTATACAAATTATATGCTCCGGGCATATCAAGATTCATCTGATATTCCTGTTCGAAAATGCCTGTATCAGAATCTTGTCCGGAAATTACGACCCTGTAATTCTTCGCAGAAAACTGTACCACTTTGCTTCGGTTGTTATCGTCCAGGCGACCAATCAGCTTCCGGCAGCCTTCATTTTCACTCTTGATGCACACAACCGCATCCGGCGAATAATGGACGCACTCCATTAACAGGTCAACCGTGCGGTCAATTCCCTTCAGCCGGTACAACTGATCTACCAAAATGTCCGTAATGACAATTACCTTTGGATTGACCGCCCGGGCTACTGATGCGGCATATCCCTCATCACATTCCATGACTGCCCATTTTTTTCTTCCGCGACCCAGGAAGGAAGCATTCATTCCATACTCGGACGCGATTCCAATCGGCATATTCGCACCGGACCTGTTTGAAAAATGCCGGATACCTGCGGCATCCATCATTGTGGAAATCATCCTCGTGGTGGTTGTCTTGCCATTCGTCCCTGTTACAAGCACTGTACTTACATTTCTCGAAGTCAGTTCCAAAAAATCCGGACAAATTTCCTGGGCGCGCTTTCCGGGAAGAGCGGTTCCGCCCATATTTTGAAGCCTTTGTTTATATCGCGTGCATTTGCACACGGCAACGGCTGCAACCAAACGAATCATTTGCAAATTCAAGAATTTATTTATTTCATGATGCCGCATAATAATCCGTTAATCAGAATACAACAATCGTGTTGTTCATATCCATAACTCTGGAATATTTAATCTCTTTTGCAAGTTTCCTCACCATGGTGATGCTGTCAATTTCACTGTTTTCATCAACATTGTATTCTAATGGATTAAACGGTTTTCCGTTGTCTCTGACACGCAGGACAATCTGCCCGTCAACCGCTCGGACATTCAGGTCAATATTGCCATCCCTGTCATCCTTAAACTGAATGACCGCGCATACCATTTCCTCTGCTGCAATTCCCACCTTATTGGCAAGATTAGCGCTTGCTCCGCTGGCAACGCAATAGTTCTGAACCGCCTCTGCAATTACAGCAGCTTGTTCATAACTAGCCTTCAATGTGACATCAAATTCCTTGCTTTGATCTGCCGTGTCAACCATAAACCACTTGAATCCATTGCCTTTGCTGAAATGATAGATTGCGATAATCATCAGCGAAACTGCCGAACCTAGCACAATGCAAACCGGGAAGAGTCTGCTGGCTGATATCCCAAGCTGATCCGAATACAAAGCGGCCAACAGAAGGAATATCGCTGCAAACACGCCGCTCTTAAGCATTGTTACGACCACAGCTAAAAAAATCTTCTGCGTACTTTGGTAATACGTACACCAGAATTCAACAATCATAGCCAGTGGTACGGAAATCGCCGCCACCCGAAGGACCGATGCAATTTCAGCATGGTTATTCTCAATCGCGAAGAACCGGAACAGAATCTGCGGACAAATCATCGTCAGAACCGCGACTATGGATGAGATAATAATCGTAAATCTCAAAACCTTTTTTGAAATCAACAGCAATCCGTAATAATCTTTCTCGCCATTTAAAATACTTGCCGTAATTCTTAAAACATAAAACAGCCCAGCAGTCATAATCATAATCATCACGAATAGCTTATTATAAAGTGTGAACGACAGAATTCCCAGTATCCCAAATCCGCCGGTAATGATGATTGTTCGTATCGCATCGATTGCGACCGTCAGGAAGGTATCCTGCAGATTCGGATATCCAGTTTTGATAACGCCCCAGGCTTCCTGCATTTTTATGCTGATCTTAAATTGAAAATGAAGCATTCTCTTCTGTGACAAGAAATATCCTAAAAACACGACCCCACCCAATAAATATCCAAGAGTGTTCGCTAAGGCCGCTCCTGCAATCCCCAGGGGAGTGTATTTCAGAAGGATCCAGTCAAAAATCAGATTGATACAATTGGAAATAAAATAATACAGAGAACCCAGCTTCACAAATCCATCAATCGAAACAAATTTACATAAACACAGGAAATACATAATCACAGGGGATGTAAAGGCAACAACCCTGATATATGCGGCGACTCCGTTAGTTAATGTAGCATCCACGGAGTTTGTCAGAATGACTGCAATCGGCTCTGCAAAGAAGCCAAGCATGGCAATAAGTATAGACAGCGCCAAGGAACAATAAAGGGAAAAGTTGAATATTGCGTCCGCCTTTTCTCTCTCCCCCTGGCCCAACAGTGATCCCACTAAAATGCTTCCACCAATGCCGCAAAGCAGCTGTGGAACATCAGTCAGGCAATCAAAATACTGCCCGATCTCTACGGCTGCCATTTCTTTTGCCCCAAGTAAATTTGCAACCATGAGAGAATCGATCAGCATGGTAATTCGTAATGCTGCAGACTGAATCAGCAAGGGAATCAAAAAATGCCAGAATGTGATATTTAGCAAATGACTTTTTCTGTTTAATGTTTCTGCCATCTCTTTTTATTTTGTTTCTTTAAATCGAATAATATCGATCACCTGATCAAATTCACTCAATCTTCTCTTTTGCCATGTGGGGTCAATAATAATCACATCATCGTCCGTGATGATATCGACTACAACATAATGGGATTCTCCCCGGACTCCTGGAACAGAAACCATGCATTTATATCCCTGTTCTGCAGAAGAAATAAGCGCCTCTCGTGAATAAGGAATATCTCCGGCATATTCGATCGGATATAATCGGTTGAGCTTATCCATCCGGAGGTCAGCAGCGCTGTCAAATGCTCCGAATTTTTTTAACCGCTCATTTAATGTCCAGGGATTGAACTGCGACTGGTCATTATTATTTTCAAAGCCATATCTTCTCAACAAGATAGCAAGTGAGGAAACAAGGCAGCCCCATTCTTTAAAATAGTGATAAGTTGCATCCGGGAATTCTTCTTTGGTCCAAGCCTCCTCATTATTGATGAATGGGGCGGCCTGTTCCCAGTATCGATAATAATCACTCAGGGAAATCTCAACTTCATCAGTTCCTATCACCATGACCGGCATGCCAAGATATGTCAGTTCATATAACTTCCGCATGTTTTCAACAGATAAATGCACACATCCGGAAGTTCCATCAGTCTTGTATATCGCTTTACCAAACTGAGCATCTTTAGTTCGGGTCCACTCTGCATCATGAAACCCGGAACCTAAACCAATTGAATCAAAAGCAATCCAGTAGTGCACAAGCTTTTGTGCTTTGTACTGATCAGGTTGTAAACATAATTCCCTGCATTTTTCAAAAACATGAAAGGCGCCGAGATTGGTTTCACTGCCTCCCGGCTTTCCTGATACGCAATCCGCTTCCAGTTTTAATTCATTATCGATATAGCAACGAACTTTTTGCTCCTTGATATTTACCTCGACACACGAATAAGGGTATGGGTTTACGATCATATCTGCAAAATCCCTTTCTTTTTCTATCTATTGTTCCTTCAGTTTCTCATGCCTATTTTCTGCCTATTTCAGCATAATCCCTGAAAAGTTATCTCCATTCGGGCAACCTGTTTTTCTGAATCTCCTGAAGGAAAACAGATTTTCGGATTCATAAGTGCAGCGACCGCTCTCGAAAATGTGATTCCTGTCAATCCCGATCCTTTGCAGAGAAATGGAAACTGCCTTTTTTAAGTCCATCAGATATATGCTTTCGTCTCGTCTTTTCAAGAAACAGTCGATCTCATCCGACGAAAAGTTTTTCGTGAAGCGCTCCTTGATATCATCGCGGACTTCATAGCAATTACCGCAGATACATGGCCCAAAGGCAACCAGGATATTCTCCGGTTTCGAACCATATTCATCATGCATCATTCGGATTTCGTTCACGGTTATCTCTTGCGCCGTGCCTTTCCAACCACAGTGGATCATGCCGACCGCAGGAGTCTCAATATCCAATAAAAATACGGGCACACAGTCGCTGCTCTCTGTGCAGAGCATCAGCCCTTTTTCATTTGTAATCAGGCCGTCCACAGGCTGATCCGGATAGGAGCTCTTTATCACATTATCACCGCCGTCCTCTGCAGTAACCTTTCGTACCACCGAAGTATGCTGATTATAGGTAGCAACCATCCTGCCAATATCAATCTTGCACTCTTTTGCAACTTCCTCATAGGCCATCAGGCCTTCTTTACATCCGCAATCCCAGTTCCCTGAGTCACCGGATGTGAATAAGGCGGTTGAAACGCCATATTTATCTAATTCGTCAATATAATAAAATTTCAATGAAAATATCTCCTGTACCAGATCAGAAACGCATAGATTGCATAAATCGGACGCCACAAATCCATTTTGCCGGACAGATAGTCCGACCATAGTTTCTTTAAATAATCCGTATGAAAGAATTCTCCGGCATCTTCTCCGGACAACACATTTATAACGTCAGAATTATGAAGAGAATCCGCCAGCCACTTTCGTATTGGTACGGCAAACCCTACCTTTTTGCGAAACGCAGTTTCCTCGGGTAAAACCTTTGCTGCTGCTTTCCGGAATACAAATTTATACTGTCCGTTATGAATCTTATACTTTTCAGGAATCCGCGCCGCCACATCAAACATCCGTCGGTCAGAAAGAGGAGTTCTCACTTCAAGTCCGAAAGCCTTGCTCATCTTATCGACATTAAGGAATATATCTCCTTCAAGCCAGACAGCAAGATCGATAGCAATCATTCGGTTCAAAAGTTCGCTGCCGCTTATCTCCTCATAAATGCTCTTCACCAGGGAATACGGATTGATACGATCATTATAATTGAGCAAAAGGCTTTTCAGTTCCTCTTGATCCATAATCATCGTACAGCCAAGGTATGGTTTGGCTGGATCCGCAGCAAGAATATCCGCGGATTCGTATCCATAGTATCCGCCAAAAAATTCATCAGCGCCCTCTCCCGAATAGCAAACGTTCGTATGTTTTGCCGCCTCTTTACAGCCGATGGCAAAAGCGACAGCCGATGCATCTCCAAGGGGTTGCTCCATATAGTCCATGACCTCCGGAATCATTTCAAAATATTCCTGTGGGGCAATCACCTTCCTGCGAAAATCCCGTTTCAAGTACTCTGCCGTCTCCCGAGACAATGCAGATTCATCGAAATCTTCTTCCTGATAGCCGATACTGTCCGCACATTTTGCATCGGACATGGCCAGCAGATAGGAGGAATCCACGCCTCCGGACAGAAATGACTCACAATATTCAGGATTTTCCTCCTGCATGATTTCTGAAAATGTGTTGTGAATCCGGTCACTCCATTCCTCCATCGGCAGGCTGTCGTCGGGAATAAACTCTGCTTTCCAGTATCGTCCAATGCTCGGCTGAGACGAACCCTTTACCCAGGTCAGACAGCATCCCGGCATGAGCTTTTTCACTCCGGCAAAAAGAGTATCCTCCCCGGCAGGATAGCTAAACATCAGATATATCTGCAGAGCATCCGGATTGATTTTTTTCACAAAAACATTTTCTCCAATCAGTTCCTTGAGGGAACCACTGCACAGCATTTCCCCTTTTTCTGTCATATAATAATAAAATGACCTTGTTCCAAATTGATCACGTTCACAAAACAGTTCCTGTTTTTTTACATCCCAGATTGCAAAAGCAAAAGATCCATATATATGGTTGCCGATTTCAACGCCCCATCGTGTATACCCCTTTTGAAGAATCTGCCGTTCCCTGCTTTCACGATCACAATCCGGTTCAATGCCCAGTTCTTCACACAATTTTCTCCAGTTTCGGATGTAGCCACTGTAATAACGTATATCATTTTCCATTCTTAAATTTCCTGAAGTAATATTTCAAAAAAGCCCGCAGCTGCGGGCGAATTCTTATGATATCCACAGAAAGTTTTTCTGTCCCTGCACCAATTTACAATGATACTTCACAAGTCCAAGGTCAGCTCCTGAAAATGTTCCATCTGCATAGGTTAAGCGAACCTGATTTCTTTCTTCGGAAACTGTGAAGGCTTACTTTTTTCTCCTGAACTCTCCGCTGTGAGCGCATTCGGCATTGTTGGTCACACAACGATTGACCGCTTTCATCTGCAGGGTTTTTTTCGGGGTTAGTTGAAGGATGCCGATAGAATTTAATGCATCGGTATAATCAATTACTTTGTTTGCCTTTATTGCACCGGATAATGGATAGTCCTTGCCTTTGATGGATATATGGCCTCGCACCAGATCTTTCTGCTGTTCAATAATGACAATCTCCATTGGCTTTCCGCAACTTAAGCCGTCTTTCGAACTCATTGTACAATACTCACCCGTCCAGGCACCTACAAAATTGGCAGCACCGGCTATGGCTATTTCTCTACTGCAAAGCAGCAGAACTCCAATCATTATAAATAATGTGTAAATTCTTTTCATATAACCCCTTTCAAATGATTACGATACATTGAAAAATAGGATAGATAGCTATTTCATGGCATATTCCGCAAACCTTTGCCGGCTTTGAATACCGGAACTTTCTTGGCTGCGATCTTTATAACTTCGCCTGCCTGGGGATTTCTGCCTTTTTGGGCTTTTCTTTTGCTCAAGGAAAAAGTGCCGAATCCTACCAATATTACTGAATCCCCCTTTTTCAATGCCTTCTGAATTGCCGTCAGTGCTACTACTAATGCCGCTTCTGCTTCTTTCTTGCTGCACACACCCTTTGCCATTTCTTCGATCAATTCTGCTTTTTTCATTTATGTCCTCCTTGGGCAATTATATTGAAATTATAGCAACTCATACGCATAAACCAATAATATTCAATCATAGTAAATATCCTAAAGAGACAACAGTGCGTTTTTTACCGGCAAGAGCTTCATTCTTGTTACGGATAACACAATAAAAAGAAAGCATTTCCTTGGATAATTTTAAACACTCTCCTTCAGGAAGAACATCGTGCGTATAGTAGGAAGAATAAAACCTTGCAATCATTAAGAGCTTTTAAAACATATACTCCAGACTCATCATGAGGCTCATTTGATCCGACCATACCTTGACCCCATTATCCCAGCTCTCATTGATGCCCCTTACATCATGCACCCATTGATGAGAACCTTCGGTACGGATCCGGAGATATTCAAATTCAACGCCGGCATTGATATTTTCAGTCAGACCGGCTTTAAAACCAAGGGAAGCATGCCAAGCATCACCCCTCGTCTTTTCGTAAGTCATGCGGTTTCCGCCATTTCCTCTGAGCAAGTGATCATCGCTGTTGTCCCCATCAACATAGGCCCAATCAAACTGACCAAGCAATTTCAGTCCGGGCACCCGAATATGTTTTCCAAGATCATAGGCCGTCTTTATCCCGATGAAGTACTGCCAATAAGTTTGTCTAAAACGAATAACATTGCCCGGCGCATAGTAATAATAAGGAGGAAATGCCATAAATTGGACGGCATTATGAACCTCAAGTTCAAGCCGCTGCCAGCGTGCCCCAACCATTGGTCGCAGGTCAAACCAGACAGGCAGTCCTACCCAATCGGCAATCTTCAGATCCACATCGCCTCGCACCATATAACTTGGCTCCACACGGCATTGCGCTTCCGAATAGATGGTCTTGACATTCGTATTTGCAGGGTCAGTCCAGTCTGAATCTTTGAACGAAAGGTCAGAATCCATGGGTATGGCAGCCAGCATTTCCGCTCCCAGAGAAAAACGTGAAAAGCTGCGCCTTAATTCTCCTCCCGCCCACCAGGTGTTCATGGGAAATTCCAGACGACTCGCGGGCGCCCATGAGGGGGGCGAAGGTGGCATACCAAATTCATAGGAGGTGTGGCTTCCGAAATAGCGCTTGACCTTCATTTCGACCGACCAGGGCTTTTCTTGTATGATGGAAACTGTTTCCTTTGCCTCAACTATGGGTGATTTAATTGTTGTTACTTTCTCATTTTGTTCAACAGGTTCTTTCTTAGCAGGTTGATTTTGGGACTGATCAACTTCTTCACCTTTTATCAAGGATTGCACGTCTTCAAAATTATATGTGGATATTTTCCCATATTTATCTTGGACAATTACACGATCAACATTCATTTTAAGGACTTTGCCATAAATAGTCCTTCCATCCCGAAGTTCTATTCCCTTGATAGCCGTATATTGAGCAAAGGAAGTTGAGCATAAAAATAATACTAAAATTGTCACCAGAACAAAAGCGACTCTTTTTGAATGTCTCATATAACTTTTCCCTTGCCTATATCATCATTCTCTTTCTTCTTCTCAGTATTGATTCAGAAGTGTCGATAAATTATAGGAATACGCTGACCTACATTGTGGTGCTTCTACCACAAGTTAAGTTGGAGTTCATTCCTTTTATCATTCTCAATTCATTTATCCTAAAAACGGCAGTTGAGCTTCTTGCTAAACGGATAGATATTTGAAATAATAACAGAAGTAACGAGAATATATCAGAGGAGGCATTCACCAAATGGGTGAGGTACAGAAAGGGCGTGAGATCACCA
>Ga0209096_1000381_pt1 | contig 62110 bp, 43 predicted proteins | sample AD_UKC034_MetaG_FD_184407 | JGI IMG/M metagenome (GOLD analysis project Ga0209096, IMG submission 184407) | Active sludge microbial communities of municipal wastewater-treating anaerobic digesters from USA - AD_UKC034_MetaG (SPAdes) (version 2) | ecosystem: Engineered > Bioreactor > Anaerobic >...
CCGCCACCACCACGGTCAGACCGGTCAAGAACCGCGCAAACCCCGGCTGCGCCGTCAGCGGCCCGTTCAACCGCAACGGCCCCGGACCCGTCACCGCCGTCCCTTGCCACTCCGTCGGGCCGTTCACGGTCACTGCCCTGCCCAGCACCATCGATCCGCCCCTGGCCAGCAGCGCCGGCAACTCGAGGTCCTCCGCAGCAACCCACTCGAAGGTTCCTCCCGTCACTTCATTGGTCAGCGTCGCCGCCGCCGGGCATGCAATCCTCGCCACACCCCCGCTGGTCCGCAGTGTTCCCGCCCCGCTGAGAACCGCTTCCGCGGTGCACTCGTGCGTCCCGCTCAAGAAATTCAACACCGCCCCGGCGGCAACCGACACCGGCCCGGCAAACTGCCCGCCCCCCCGCAGCAAGAGCGTCCCCGTCTGCACTTCGAGTCCCCCGGAGCTGATCAGGGGAACAAAGACCGAGGGGTCACTGGCCGCTGTTTTGCGCAGCGTGCCGGCATTGAGGAAGACGCCGTCGGTTCCCCCGAAGTTGCCGATCCCGTTGCCGTCGCTCAACTCGAAGACGGAGCCCGGCGCGTTGCTCAGCACCGTCCCACCCTGCAGCGCAAAGCCGCCCCCGCTCCCCCCGCCCGCCACCACCACGGTCAGACCGGTCAAGAACCGCGCAAACCCCGGCTGCGCCGTCAGCGGCCCGTTCAACCGCAACGGCCCCGGACCCGTCACCGCCGTCCCTTGCCACTCCGTCGGGCCGTTCACCTCGGCGGATCCCTCGACGATCAGGTTCCCGCCTGCAGCCCGGAAGAGCGTTCCGTTGCCCAGCGACATCGTGCCCGACACGCGGAGTTCGCCACTGTTGAGGGCGAGTGTGTTGGTGCCGGCACTGCCGCTGGCCGACAGCGAGGCGGCGGCAGCGGTGCTGGTGATGCTCACCGTGTAGGCGCCCGGAGTGGTGATCAGCACATTGTCCGTCAGCGTGGGAACGACGTTGGGACTCCAGTTCGCGGGCGTGTGCCAAGTGCCGCCGGAGGTGTTGGTCCAGACGATGTCCGCCGCCTGCGACCCTGCCGCGGCCAGACCTGACGCGAACGCGCCGACCACGAGCCGCAGGATTTGCAGCCTATTAATACCGTACATTAGAGCACTCAATCAGCGGGGAATTTGCCCCAGCAATCGCGTTCGTCAAACGGGGAGCGTCAAAGGGCTGGCTCCGCGTGTTTCGCACCTATTCTGTCGACGCACAGCCGGTGCCGCTCATCGCTCAATCGATGCGGGCCAGCCCGGATACGGCGCGCCGCGGAGCTTGTGAAATATCGGGGGGGGCTTGGGCCGGCAGGAACCCGCCTCCTCGCGGCGATTCCCTGCCCTTTTCGGGGCTGATGTCTGACCGACCCTGAAAAGGGACCGCCCCGAAGGGGATTGCCGCCATGAAGGTGCGCCCAAGGAACGGAACTTCACCCTCACGAGGCGAGTTCCTGCTCGACCGTCCTGGTGAGGGTGGCGATCCAGCGGTCGACCATGGCCTGTTCCTTCGCCTCAACGAGGATCCGGATTTTGGGTTCTGTGCCGCTGTAACGGACGACCAGGCGTCCGTTCTGGCCGAGGTCGGCGTGGCAGGCGTCGATCATCCGCTGCAGGGCGGGCACGCTCTCGATGGGCTTGCGGGTTCGGACGGTGATGCTGGCCAAGTGATTGGGGTACTCGTGCATGCACCGGGCCAGATCCGCGAGGGGCGACCCCTGTTGTTTCATCAGTCTCAGCACGTGCAACGCCGCGATGATACCGTCGCCGGTTGTGGCGTAGTCCATGAGGATCACATGGCCGCTCTTTTCCCCGCCGACCGTCGCGCCCGTCTTGCGCATCTGGTCGATCACCAGTCGGTCGCCGACATCGGTGGTCAACACCTCAATCCCGGCCTCCCGGGCTGCCTCGTGCAACCCGATATTGCTCATGGTGGTGACCACGAGGGTATTTCTGGCCAGCAGCCCGCGCCGCTTGAAATCCAGAGCGCACATTGCCAGGATCCGATCGCCATCCACCAGATTCCCCTGGGCGTCGCAGAAGATCACGCGGTCGGCATCCCCGTCGAAGGCGATACCCACATCGGCCCCTGTCTTGCGGACCACATCTGCGACCGCCTCGGGATGCAAAGCGCCGCAGTGATTGTTGATATTGTAACCATCCGGCTCGACGTGGATTTTGGTGACCTTGGCGCCGAGTTCCTTGAAGATGAGGGGCGCGATGAGATAGGCCGCTCCGTTGGCGCAGTCCAGGACGACGTTGAGCCCCTCGAGTTCCTGGTTCCGGATCGTGCTTTTGGCGAACTCGATGTAGCGTCCCCGGGCATCGTCGATTCGATAGGCCTTGCCCAACTGGTCACTGCGAATGTGTTCGCTGGTCATTCCGCCGGAGTCGACGTGCTGGGTGATGACGTGCTCGATGTCGTCGGAGATCTTGAAGCCGTCGCCGCCGAAGATCTTGACCCCGTTGTCGTCGAAGGGATTGTGGGAGGCCGTCAGCATGATGCCTACTTGGGCGGCCATGGACCGCGCCAAGTGGGCCACGGCGGGGGTGGGAACCGGTCCGACCAAGAGAACGTCCATGCCCATGGAAACCAATCCGCTGGTCAGAGCGGTCTCGAGCATGTACCCCGATAGGCGGGTATCCTTGCCGATCACCGCACGGCATGAGCCGTGGCCTGTGGCCTTGAACACATGTCCGATGGCTTTGCCAACCTGCAGCGCGACTTCCGCCGTGATCGGGTAACAATTGGCCTGTCCCCTCATGCCATCGGTTCCGAATAAGCGAGCCATACATTTCTCCAAGACACTGGCCTTTGCCCTGCTGACAGTCTGGGAGTGTGTCTGGCGAGCGGATGCCATTCAAGGCCTTGTTCCGGGCCCGGATCCTCGCCTAACGCGTGCGACGCGAACGTGGGCCATCGGCTCGTGGTGGGTTTTCGCCTTGAAGGCGCGTGGGGTGTCGGTTCCGGGGTGGCCCGCCCGCTGGCGGGCGGGCTCGACAGGCCAGGAGGTTGAGCCGCAAAGGACGCTTACGCGCGGATTTGGGCGTGGAGTCCTCGACTTGTGGAATGTGTTGTCAACAGGTCAAGTTTGGTCCCTGCCGTTCCAACCCCGCCCCCCTGCCTTCGAGGACTCTACATTAGCGAGGCGCGGAACAGAGGGTCCGAAAAGGCAGGAAGGCTTCATGGGATCGCGGACTTCGTTAGGTCTGAGGCAGCGCCTCGCTAGCGCTGGGGAAGGAAATTCGAGGCGAGGCCTTGAACGGCGCTGCGGGCGTCGCTGACCACGGCGTTGAGTTCGGCCTCGAGAGGCTGATCGAGCCGGCTGCTGAGCCGCATGAGTTCGCTGCTGCCGGGCCAAAGGGCGTCGACGGCCCTCAGGAGCTCCGGCGGGCTCAACGGGGCCTGGTGGTGATCGGGGGTTTCGTGCATCGAGGGTGATGGCGGCTCGAATCGCCAGAGGGCGAGGGCGGCCAGCAGTACGAGGGCGAGTCCTGGTGCGAGGCGGAGGCCCATGGAGCTCCACGAGGCGGAACGGGGCGGGGTGGACTGCAGCGCGGTCACGACCGCGTGTCGGATCCGCCGGATGCGGTCCGAGGGTGTGGGATCCTGGCGGGGGAACGTTCCTTGTTTGAGGGCATGGGCCAACCGCCGATCGGTTTCCCAGCGGGCGCGGCAGGCGTCGCAGCCCTCGAGGTGTCGCGCCAGGGCGGGCGGGAGGGCGGCGTGGGCGTCGAAGGCCAGGATCAAGCGGAGTCGATGCCACCAACAAGTGTTCATGGGGTGATCCTTTGGGGTTGTTGAAGGGACGGCTGCGGGCGGGCGGCGGTTGGCGGGATGGGGGCGAGGAGGCTCGCCAGCCGGCGACGGGCGCGGTGGAGCAGGACCTTCACATGAATGACGTTGGTCTCGAGGATACGGGCGATCTCGGGGATCTCGAAGCCCTCGGCGTAGCGGAGCCAGAGCGCTTCATATTGTTTGGGCTTCAACCGGCGGGCCAGGGTCCAGAGGGAGCGGGCATCGTCTGCGGCCGAGGCGACGGCGGACGGGCTGGGGTTGGGGTCGGGCTCGGCGGGGTCTTCGGGGAGCGGGCTGGCGGCGGGGTGCAGGGATCGTCGATGGCTGATGGCTGTGCGTCGGGCGATGGTGAAGAGCCAGGGGGCAAACGGGCGGTTGGTGCGGTAGCGTGGGAGGCTGCGATAGGCCTTGATCAGGGTGATCTGGGTGAGGTCCTCGGCGTCCTGGGGGGTGTCCACCCAGGGGCGGAGGAAGTGGTACAATCGATCGGCGCAGCGGCCGATCAAGTGGCCGAACGCATCCGGATCGCCGAGTTGGCTGCGGCGAGCCAGCTCTTCGTTCGAGGGCTCAGCCGATCGAGGCGCGTCAAGGGGCTCACCCTCCCGGGGGCGGTGGCGGGAGGGAGCATCGGCGGCCGGATTAGAGAGCTCAGACACGACTAGCGAGGCGCCGCCTCAGACCTGACGAAGTCCGCGATCCCATGAAGCCTTCCTGCCTTTTCGGACCCTCCGTTCCACGCCTCGCTAATGTAGAGTCCTCGGAGGCGGGGGGGAGGGTTGGAACGGCAGGGACCAAACTTGACCTCATCGCATCGACTTTCATAAGTCGAGGACTCTAGCGCCGCTCCTTCTCCTGCATTTTCTGGATGACGGTGGTGGCGGGCAATTGCACTTCGATGCTGACGAAGCGGTCATTGACACTGACCCGGGCTGCCTGGATGAGCTGTTGGAGCTCCTGATTCTGGGGCTGGCCCAGGGCACCGAGGGCGAGGAGGCCTTGGAGGATCTGCTGCATTTGGGCGCTGACCTCGCTGGACTTGGCCTTGAGGGTGGCGGCGACGAAGACCTGGTTGCCGGTTTCACCGAGGGCCAAGCGGCCGCCGTCGGCCATTTGGAAGACGCGGGCCTGCGGGGGGACGGGGGTGTTTGCGTTGAAGCCCTCGGCCATACCGACGAACACGACGGCATTCGGCTGGGGCGGGAAGTCGGTGAAGACGGCGGTGCTGGCGAGGTTAGGGTGTCGGCCGGCGAGCACGGCCAGGCCTTTTTGGAGCAAGGCATCGGTTTTGGCCAGGACGACCGGATTGCCTGGAGGCAATGCCACCAGGAACTCGTTGCGGATCGAGTAGACCGCCACGGGGCTGTCGGCGAGCCTGCGGACGTTGCCGTTCTCGACGCTGGCCTCGGCCTGTTTGGTGATGGCGGCTTCGAGGCCCTTTTGAACATCGAGGCTGGTCGCGATCAGGAGGACGCCTTGGGACTGGTTCTTGGGCGCGAAATCGAAGCCGTAGGCGGTGAGGCTGTGAATCTGGGCCCAGTCGAAATCGAAGTCGAGGTAGGTTTTGAGGTCGGCCTGGGCCTTGGCCATGTCGCGGCCGAGTTTGCCGCGGACGGCCTCGGCGCCCACCTGGGTTGTGCGGAAGGCGTCCAGGTCGAGGTGCAGCACCCATTTGGTGTCGGAGGCCACGTGTTGCCGCTGGAGCGGGCCGGCGTTCGCCGCGACCCAGGGTGTCACCGCCAGAAGAAGACTGAGAATTGACCGTTTCATGGTTGTCATGGCATGTCGCATCAGGCGGACCACCCGCCCATTCCATCTCCTAGTTCACCCCGGGCGCGCCGGAAGTTACAGCAATCGCTGCGGAAAAGACGTTGGCATCCCGGCATTCATCGGGAACGAGGGGCTAGCGAGGCGCCGCCTCAGACCTAACAAAGCCCGCGATCCCATGAAGCCTCCCTGCCCTTCCGGACCCTCTCTTTCGCGCCTCGCTAATGTAGAGTCCTCGAAGTCGGGAGCGTGGGTTGGGAACCGCAGGGACCAAACTTGACCTGTTGACCCATATTGCACAAGTCGAGGACTCTATTTCCCGGGCCGTTTCACGGGGGTGACCCAGCCCTTGTGCCAGTCGAGGCTCCAGAGCCGTTCGAGTTTGATGCTATCCGAGTGGCCGTCGACAAACCCGATATTGATGGCGCCGGGGAGGTCGTTCCTGGGGTTGAATGTCTGGTTCTTGGGCCAGGGCGGCGCGCCGCCATGGCGGGGGAGGGTGAGCCGGACCATGGCGCCGGCGTAGTCATCGCCGGTGTACAAGTTCCGTGCCGGCGGATCGTCCGGCTGGGGCCAGGTATCGATCCAATTGCTGTCGGCGATCACGGGGGTGGTCGACGGCGAGGGGCAATCGATATCGCTGCGGTACTTTTTGGGCTTGTACTGAGCGGTGCTGAAGAAGGGATCGTCGTCTCCGTAGAACCACCCGTTGAAGGCGTAGCTGCCCTCGTAATCGATGCCTTTCGAGCCTGTCCAGAGCCAGGTTTGGTTCAGGGACCCGCTGCTGGGGTGCCGGCGCTTGGCCTTGGTGGGCGCGGAGGGGGCTGAGGGGCAGATGCGGGCGGCGTTGATCCCGCCGTAGTTGGTGGCGAGGACGGTGACCCAGAGCGCGTTATCCATGGTGGCGGTCGCCGTCCCGTTGTAGGGGACCGGGTGATTGAAGTCGGACAGGTACATGAACGTGGACAGCACCAGGGTCTTGGTGTTGCTGAGGCAGCGGATCTGATTACTCTTGGCCTTCGCTTTCGCGAGCGCGGGCAGCAGCATGCTGGCCAGAATGGCGATGATCGCGATGACCACCAGCAGCTCGATGAGCGTGAAGGCAGAACGCCGGCGGCTCGGGAACAGGGGCTTTCTCATAGGCGGTCGCCCGACTTGGGGCATGGCGGTTTGGTTCGCAGTGCGAACCCTCGCCGGCCGAAGTCGGGAGTGCATTGATGGAGGCGCGACTCGGTATCTGCGCGCGGCCCTTCGGGGTACTGGCCCGGAGTCCAAAGCCGCGGACGTGGTCTCCGGGGTCGCAGCCTGCCAGACGACGTGGGGCAGTCAAGGAGTTCCCGCCCGGGTCCGGGCCCCCATTTGCTTTGCGTTCCGGGTGAAGCTCGCCTATGACTAGCGAGGCGCGCCCCAGACCAATGAAACATGCAGTCCAGAGGAACCGTGGGGGGGCAGCGGGGCACCCTGCCTCCGCGCCTCGCTAATGTAGAGTCCTCGAAGGCAGGTGGGCGGGTTTGGAACAGCAGGGGCCAAACTTGACCTGTTGACCACACATCCCACAAGTCGAGGACTCTAGCCACGGCGCGGGCGTTGCGTTCTTATCAGTATGTTGTGGTTCAAGTCTGCGGCGTCAACGGTTCGGGCGCACCTGGGGTCGGGCGGGCCGGCCGCCGTGGTGAAATCGCTGGGGTTGAAGGCGTGTCCGGCGGTGCTCAGCATTCTCGAGTGCCGGCAGGATGCTCCTGGCCTGATGGCTGACTGCGCGGAGGCTGCCGTGCTGTTGGGCGACCCGGCCTGCCTCCGTGCGGTGTTTGGGCAGATCCAGCATCTGCCGCCCGCGGTTGTGGATCGTCTGTTCTCCGCGCGGGTGATCCGAGGGGCGCCGCGTTCGAGCCTGATCGAGTATGTCGGTCTTCTTCGCAGCCCGGTGGAGGGCGCTCGGCAGCGTGCCCTTCGGGCGATCCCTGAGGCCATGGATGCTCGCCTGGAGGAAGCACTGACAGCCATTGTGACGGACGTGAGCCTGACAGACGCGATGCGTGCGGCTGCGGTCGAGTGCTTCGCAGAAGCAAAGTGGTGCCGGGCGACGGCCCGTTTGTCCGTCGTTCTGGCAGAATGCCCGCCGGAGCGGCTCGAACTCGTCGCGGCGCTTGGGCAGTTTGGTGTGGCCATGGGATGCCCCGACGAGGCCATGGCCAGCGCCTGCATCCTCAAGCTCCGGCAGTACGGGTCGTCCGACCTCCTGCTCATGCTGAACGACGCGTCCGCGGCTGCGATCCGCAGCCTGATCCTCGCACTGGAGCAGACGCCGTCGGTGGCGGCCCTCGAAGCCCTTGTCGGGTTCGCGTTCCTGGAGAACGACGAGACTCTCTACGCAGAACAGACGGGCCCCCGACTGCGAGAGGTGGGTTTCGACGACGCCCTGGCGAGGGACACGATCGCGATGAACCTGCAAGACCATCGCTGGCGGAAGCAGCGTTTGCTGGAAGAGAAACTGCGCGTCGCGCGGGGGATGTTCCTCAAGTTGCAGACGGCCGGTGCTCTTGGCGCGGGGCAGGCCTCGTTGCAGTCCGCCTTGGGTGCTTAGAGGACCCGGGTTTGCGCCGCGGAGAGCTGGACGCTTGGATGTCTGTCATGCGGTCATCGCGCGGGGCGGTTTGCGGTGTGCCTTGAGACGTGTGCAATCTTGCCTCGCCCGATTGGAAGTGGCAACGTGACGGGCGACACGAGGTGTTCGAGCTGGCCGTGCGACCGGTGAACCCCGGTGTCTCCGCATCGTTGGCATGAAACAATCTTCGGCTCGCAAGGACTGCAGTGGGGCGGTCGGGCGAAGTTCCCGGGTGGTTCGCGACATTCTCGCGGCCGAGGCCCGGGCGATCCGGGAGATTCCGGTGGACGACAGTTATGATCGGGCGGTGAACTTGATCGTGGAGTCGGTCCACGGTCGTGGAGGCAAGGTGGTGTGCAGCGGGATGGGCAAGGCGGGCCAGATTGCGCTCAACATCGCGACGACCTTCAGTTCCACGGGCACGCCGGCGGTTTACCTCCACGCAGCCGAGGCGATGCATGGCGATCTGGGGGTGATCCAGCCGAACGACGTGTTGCTCCTGATTTCGAACTCGGGCAAAACGACCGAGGTTCTGGCGCTGGTGCGGTTGGCGGAGCGCTATCGGCCCGGTCTGAAGAAGATCGTCCTGACGGGCCATCCGGACTCGCCGTTGCTCGGGTTTGCGGATGTGATACTCCGCACGGGCTGTCCGCCCGAGGTGTGTCCGCTGGGGCTGACGCCCACCACGTCGACTACGACGATGACGGTGATTGGCGACATTCTGGTGGTGCTTCTGATGAGAGCGACGGGGTTTACCCGGGAGGACTACGCCATGCGTCACCACGGCGGCTATCTTGGGCACCGTGCGCGAGGCGAGAGCCGGTGAGCGTGCGGACGAGGTCAGTGACCTGCGATGCGTAGGAATGTCTGCCGGGCAGTCCCGATCGGGACGGTCGCGGTGCGGGAGGCCACGGGGGAGCCGACGGCGGTCCACCCGGACGCATGGATATCGGCGCAGGCCTGGACCTGGAAGGGCGCCTCGCCGCCGGTCCACTCGATCAACAGGTTGTCCCCCTGGCGTTTGACGCTCGTGATCGAGAAGTGAGGGACCAGGGTGGTGAGCATTCTGCCATGGGCAGGGTTATAGGGATCGGAAGGTCTGGGGAAGTACACGGTGTATTCCAGATCGATGACGCCAGCGCCGATGGCGCCCACCGCGGTCACGGATTGAATGCTGCCGCCGGGGATATCGGTCAAGTTCACGGCGAAGGTTCCCTGGGCGGCATCGATGCTGCCCTCGATAGCGCCGAACATGCCCACGCCGGCGTTGTTGATGAGGATGGTGTCGCCGTTCACCGTGCCCGGCATCGAGATCACGGGAGGGTCCATCATGCCGAACACGTAGCCGTCCATGTCGAAGGTCAGCGTGGCTTGGGCGTCGGCCACCTGGATCTCGATGGCGGCCTTGCCCGTGGAGTGGAATGTGATGTTCGTCCAGATTCCGACGTACTGGCCCGCCAAGTCCCGGACTCCGCTCCATACCGAGACTGCGTTCAGGCAGAGACCGGCGAGAAGTGCGATCACCGCGCTCCGAACGAGGTGCGGTGAAACTGCGAGGGTAGTCGTTTTCATAGGAACAACCGGATCAATGCCTCGAGAGTTGCGCTCTGCGGGACATGGGCGAGGATAGTCGGAGGACTCAGGCAAATCAAGCGCTTGACAGCAGTGCCGCACGGGCGCACCGGCCGGCCTCGATCAGGCTTGCCCGGGTTTCATTCCTCGCAGCGTCCAATCCGGTGCCTGGGTGTCCGACGTGTTCCATTCCTCCAAACGTCATCCGCCGTCAAACTGGCTCAGGTGTTCGGTTGCAAAGGGGAGCATGACACCGCCGCGGGACGGTCGAGTCGAAACGGGTCCACGGTTGCAGTTGAGGTTTCGGTGGCTCGGGATAGAGTAGGTGCCGGATGACTTGGGATCAGATAGTCGGCCTGGTGTTGGCGCTGCTGGTGATGGGGGTGGGGTTGGCGGGGAGCGTCCTGCCGGCGTTGCCGGGGCCGCCGCTGGTGCTGGCCGCGGCGGTCGGGCATCGCCTCTGGTTCGGCGCCGAGAGCGTCGGGAATGTGGTGTTGTTGCTGATGATCCTGCTCACCGGTTTGTCGATATTGTTGGACTATGCGGCGAGCCTGCTGGGCGCGCAGAAATTCGGCGCGACGTGGAGAGGCGTGGTGGGGGCGGGGTTGGGGGTGGTGCTGGGAGTGATGGGTGGGCCGATCGGGATCTTGATCGGGCCGTTCCTGGGGGCGATGCTGCTTGAGTGGGCCAGCGGACGGGAGATGAAGGATGCCAGCCGCGCCGGGTTGGGGGCGTTTGTCGGATTCCTGGCGGGGTCGGTGGGCAAGGTGGCCTGTTGCGTGGCGATGATGGGTCTATTCGTCGTGAACGTGGCTTGGCGTACCGTCTAGCGAGGCGCCGCCTCAGACCCAGTGGAGTCCTCAGTCTCATGAAGACCCTGCTGTGCTTGCCCGCCCTCTTTTCCGCGTCTCGCTAATGGAGAGTCCTCGACGGAAGGTGGGGAGGCCTGGAACCGCAGGGGCCAAACTTGACCTGTTGACCCCACATTCCACAAGTCGAGGACTCCCGCCTTTTACCAGACTGCGCTGGGAACATGGGGGTTCGCCTGCGGCGAACAGCAGTTCGCGAACGCCGACTCCTGCATCGAGTCCGCGCGCCGGTTCTTCCCTCCCCCGTGCGACCCCGGAGCCGCCTGTCCGCCGCGGCCCTGGCGAAGGCGGAGGGGGAAGGGATTGGGCTCACACCTCGCGCTCGTAGATGCGGTAGGTTTTGTAGGGTTTGGCGCCGAAGACCTCGATCACGCGGCGCATGCGGACGTTGTCTTCGAGGACCCAGGAAGCTTCCGCGGCGGTGAACCCGATGCGAAAGCCGACCTTCAGTCCTTCCGCGAGCATGACCGCCTCGAGGCCGCGTCCCCGGTAACCCTCGACCACACCGAGCGTGATGACGCGGCCGAAGTCGGGCGTTTTCCAGCCGAGGAACCAGGGGAGTTGGGAGAACAACCGCGGGGTGCAGAGCCGGCCGCGGAGGGGTTTGATCGCCTGATTGAAGTCGGGGACGGCCAGGAGGAAGGCGACGGGACCGTCGGGGGCTTCAACGAGCCAGACGAGGCCCTCGACCAGCAGCGGCTTGAGGCGGTCGGCGAGGAAATCGATCTCGGCATCCGTCATGGGGGTGAAGCCCCAGTTATCTTCCCAGGCGCCGTTGTAGACGGTCTTGATGTGGGCGAGGTCACGGCGGAGGCTGCGTTTCGTCACGGCCCGGAACGTGAGCTCGGGGTTTCGTTCCCGGCATTTGTCGGCGATCCGGCCGAGGCGTTCGAGGGGGCTGTGCTTGAGGTCGATATAGAACGCCAGAAGATCCTTGGCTTTGCGGTAGCCCTCGGCGGTGATCAGGTCCGCGTAGTAGGGCGGGTTGTAGGGCATCATGAAGACCGGGTCGGACGGCGGGCCCTGGACGAGCAGGCCGCACTCGTCGTTGCTGGTCGGGTTCATGGGGCCCATGAGTTGCCGCAGGCCTTTGCTGCGGGCGTGATCGCGGACCGCGTTGAAGAGGGCGTGGCTGACCTCGGGGTCGTTGATTGCCTCGAAGAATCCGAAGAAGAGCGTCTGTTGGCCCTGGGTCTGATTGTAATTGTGGTCGAGAACGGTGGCGATCCGGCCGACGTCCCGGCCATTGAGGATCGCAAGCCAGAGGTGCAACTCCGCGTGCTCGAACAGCGGGTTGGCGTCGGTGAAGACTTTCCGTTGGTCGAAGAGCAGGGGGGCCACCCAGTGGGGGTCCTGGGCGTAGATCGGATAGGCCACGGCGAGGAAACGGTCAATGTCGCGCCGTTGGCGCGTAAGCGGGACGATCTCGACACTCATAGCGAATCCACGAACCCGACCGGTCCGGGTCCGCGGGGAGTCTGGCCGGAGCTCCGGCATGCCGTCAATGCTCTCTCTGCAGCGCGGACTGGGTTGGGGCTGAGGCGCGCCTCGCCACAGTCCTCGACTTGTGGAATATGGGGTCAACAGGTCAAGTTTGGCCCTTGCCGTTCCAGGCCATCCGTCCTTCCGTCGAGGACTCTACATTAGCGAGGCGCGGAAGAGAGAGTGGGCAGGCACAGCAGGGTCTTCATGAGATTGAGGACTCGACCGGGTCTGAGGCGGCGCCTCGCTAGAATGCGTCGTCAAGAGCGTCCCTGACGCGGAAGAACCGAGCGGAGACGTCGAGGTCGACCGTCAGGCTTTGCTGGTCGGTCGGGGCTCCGAGATCCTGCCATTCTCCGGTGCTCCAGTGTTCGCGTCCCTGCAGCTGGTACTTGCCCTGGCCTCCCCGCCAGCGCAGCAGCAGGCGGCCTTGGCCATCCGGGAGGGGAGGGATCATTTGAGGCCGCAAGAGGACTCCGCCCTCGCGAAACACCGCCGCTCCGCCGTCCCTGGTGCCCACCCACAGGTTCTCGTACGGGTCCAAAGCCAAGGTGTACACGACGTCGTCCGGGAGCCTCGAGTTCGTACGCTTGTAGACCTTCCAGTCCGTGCCGTCAAACCGGGCAAGGCCGCCTTCGGTGGCGATCCATTTCACGCCCTTGGAGTCAATCAGAACGTCCCACAGATTCGCGTGCGGGATTGGGGAATTGCTGGTCGTGTACGCGGTCCACTGGGCGCCATCGAATCGGGCGAGCCCGCCGCCGTAGGTGGCAATCCAGGCCGTTCCATCACGATCGAAGACGACGGGTCCGACATTGTTGTGGTGCAACCCTGAGTTCGCCCGGGTATACGTGATCCAGTTGCCGTCGTCGAATACGGCCAGGCCGCCATAGGTGGAAATCCACTTCCTGCCAGTGCCGTCGATGGCGACATAAGAGACAAAGTCGTTCGGCAATCCCGAGTTGGCGCGCCGGTAGGTTGTCCATTGGGCGCCGTCATAGACCAGCACTCCGCTGCCGCTTCCTATCCACAGATTGCCCTCGAGGTCGAATGTCGGATACCACACCTGGCTGTTCCAGACCACGGTCCAGGTGTTGTTCCGGTCAAACCGTGCCAGGCCGGCTTCGGTGGCGATCCAGAGATTGCCCGCCTCATCCTGCGTCATGCCCGTGCAATCGTTCGACGGAAGGGGCGAATTGTCCGACCGCCACACGGTGCAGTTTCGCCCGTTGAACCTGGCCAGACCCCGTCCGTCGTTGGCATACCACCGGCCGGTGGCGATCCACATGGCACCGTCCCGGTCCATCTCGAAGTCGACCACGCCGTTGTACGGCAAACCGGAATTCGCCCATTTGTAGGTAACCCACTCCAGGTCCACGGTGAGGGTAGCCGATTGACTTGTTGTGGAGCCGATCGTGTCCGTCACCACGACGGCGTAGCTGCCGGAGTGGTCCGGTTGGGCGTTGGTGATCCTGAGGAGGGACAGCGTCGCGCCTTCCAGGTCGCGGTCGTCGAACCTCCATTGGTAGCGCAGCGGTTGCGTGCCGGTAGCGGCGACGATGAACCGAGCCTCACCGCCGATGGCCACGACCAGGTTGGTTGGCTGTCGGGTGATCTGAGGTTGCGCGACGAGGTTTGCGACCAACAGCAAGCTCAAGAGGATCGTGGCGGCCCCCGCGCTCAACCCTCGGGGCGCTGGCAGTCGGCGGGTGCCCTTGGACGGAGTTTCCGGACGACCGTCCGGGGCCCGATGGCGGCTCGCGAGACCACCGCAACGTTCTGCGCTCGTGTCGGGATTCATGAGGGCGTTCCTCGATGTTGTTGTGTCGCGGCAGTCCGCGGCGGGCGTCAGGTCATCGATTGGCGTATTCATGGTTGTCCTGTTCCTTTCAGAGTTCACCGTCGGGTCGTGGTTGTCCACGGCCGGGCTCGCCGCCCTGGCATTTGGCCCTCATCGCACAGCCCCGAGGCGCTGATCCAGCCAAGCCAGCACGTCGTCGTGAATCTGCTCGGCGAACCTCCCTTCGAGCACACCGTGGCCGCCGGGGTAGAGTTTGAGCGTGGTCTGTTCATGGGCATGGTGGAGGAGTTCGTAAATCGGCTGCGCGCTGGCCATCAAGGGGACGAGCGCGTCTTCGCTGCCGTTGACCATCAGGACCGGTGTTGTGACCCGCTGGGCGTAGAGCGGGATATCGAAGTGCCTGGGCATCGGGATCGGGACGAGGCCGCCAATGGCGAAGACGCCGGTCTTAATGCGGGCCTCGACAGCCAGCATGACGGGTCCGAGAATGGCGCCTTGGGAGACTCCGTAGTAAGCGATTCGCTGGCTGTCGATGTCGCGCCGGCTCTCGAGGAAGTCGATGCAGCGGCCCAGGTCCTTGGTCATCAGGACCGTCCAGTCCCGGTAAGCCCAGGGTGTATCGAGCACGCTGGCGTAGTTCCAGACCCGGCCGCGGCCAGCCGGCCGCTCATAGGTGCCGTAGTAGATGGGAAAGAGCAGCGCGCGACCGCTGTTGATGATGTACTCCGTGAACGAGCCATAGGGCAGGCCAGTAAACGCCGGAGTTCTCACAGCATCCACGCCGGGAAAGAAGATGACCGTTTGATAGGGCGGCCGTTGGGTTTTCGGAAGGAACAGATGCGCAATGACCCGCTCGCCTCCATAAGCGGCATCGAAGCTGATCTTCTCCTTGCGCCAGAAAGGCGAGCCGTCCTCAACGCTTTCCACCGCGGGATTCAAGGGCCGGGTGTCATAGCGATAGAGGGATTTCACCGCCTCGAACTCGGCGTCGGAGAAAGGCGACAGATTGGAGACATCTCGCCATGCGGGTTGTGGCAAAGGGTCGAACAACCGGGCTGGAGGCGCGGTCTCGTCCTGTGGAAACTGGGCACAGCGGAAGCCGTTTTCGGGCGAGCGGTCCCAAGGTGAACGTGAGACATGGGCAATGAAAAGATAGGTGGGTTCATTCCAGCTTCCGCCGAGGATGTATCGGGCCTGGCCGGAATCATCGGTCGGGCTGAGACACCACTCCCTGACGTTGCCGGCCATATCGTACAAGCCGGTGTGGCCTATCCCTGGGCAATGACCGACGGGAGCAAGGCCTTTGCGGTCCGAGGCCAGGTTGCTGAGGGGGACAATCACCTGGGCTTCGCCCAGGCAGGCTGCGAGATCCCAATGATGAAGGCTCGGCAGGCTCTTTCCGGAGAAGCGTGCGTAAGCCATCGCTTCATACCAACTGAGGCCGCCGACCGGATGGTTCCCGTGGCCCTGGGGGTACGTTCCCTGGTGCCAGGTCGCCGGGCCCGGTCGGCCCGTGGCATCCCGGAACTCGCTCATGGCCTCGGCCCACGTGAGTTCGCGGCTGTCCTTGTTGAAGCGGAGTTCCTTCCAGTACTGGGGGTTCTGGTATCCTCCCTGATCGGCGAAGTGCTTGAAGCGCTCGTTGGTCACCTCGTATTGATCCATGAGAAACGCCGGCACGGCGACTGTGGTGATTCCGGTGAAGTCGCTGGTGGGGACGACATTGGCCCCGGCGCCAATCCACACCATGCCTTCAGCCTCGCCCTGCGGGCGGAGTCGGACTTGGACGGAGCCGCCAAAGGAATCCTGGTCGCCAACGCACTCGTGGGGAGCGAAGCCTTCCTTTTCGAAGCGCCAGCGATACATGCACCGCGCCAGGGTGACCTTATCGAGCGGCGTGCGTCCCACACCCCGCCAGGGTTGGTTGGTGGCGGTGTATTCCCGGCACCAGACTTGGGCGCCGGCAGGCATGGTGGTGATCGAGTAATCGACGGCAATCCGGGGCCAGAGCTCCTGCAGCGTCGGATCCTGCGGGAGGCGGGCTTGGACCTTCCTGGCCAGGTCGAAGGCCGCCTGGTCTTGTCCCGCTTTCACGAGTTGCAGCACGCGCGGCAAGGCCTCGCCCTTGGCCCACTGGAGGTCGGAGGCTCGCCGATACATCAAGCCGGTCACAACCAAGCCGACCGCCAGGAGACCCGCCGCAGTACCGATCCCCAACCGCGCCCCCTGCCGACGGGCAAACTTCTGCAACACGTAAAGCACGTTCGGGGGGCGGGCCAGGATCGGCTCGTGCCTCAGATGGCGGTCGATGTCCGCTGCGAGTGCGTGCGCCGTTTCGTAGCGTCGCGAGCGCTCCTTCTCGAGGCACTTCATCACGATCCAATCCAGATCGCCGCGCAAGAGCGGGATGAGTTGCTGGATTTCGCTGTGGCGGCGCCTCGTGAGAGCGGCGCCTTCGGGACCGCTCGCGTCCTCGGCGTTCGGACGAGATGCCGCCGCAAGTTGCTGGGTCAGCCGCGTGCTCGGCCGCAACGGTTCCTGCTCCCGGATGATTCGCCGCATTTCGTCGAGTCCAGCCGCCGCCAGCGTCTTGGGATCAAACGGTGTCTTGCCGGTGAGCAACTCGTAGAGCAGCACCCCCAGCGCGTAGATGTCGCTTCGTGTGTCGATGTCCAGGCTCGTCATCGCCGCCTGCTCCGGGCTCATGTAGGCCGGTGTCCCGATGAGCTGCTCGAATGCAGTGAAGAGCGTCTTGTCGGTGAGCCGTTGCGGCGTGGTGGCCTTGGCGATCCCGAAATCGATGACCTTGGGCACGGGAACGCCATCGTTGACGGTGACCAGGATGTTCGACGGTTTGATGTCGCGGTGGATGATCCCTTTCTGATGCGCGTGTTGGATGGCGTGACAGACCTGGACGAAAAGGTCCAGTCGCTTGCGGGTCGGGAGATTGTGCTCGTCGCAGTAGTCCGTGATCTTCATGCCCCGGACCAGTTCCATCACGAAGTACGGCCTGCCGGTATCCGTCGACCCGGCGTCGAGGACCTTGGCGATGTTCGGGTGCTCCATCAGCGCCAGGGCCTGGCGTTCCGCCTCAAACCGTGCAATCACCTGTCTGGTGTCCATCCCCAGTTTGATGACCTTGAGGGCAACCCGGCGGCGCACGGGTTCCTCCTGCTCGGCCATATACACCACGCCGCAGCCGCCTTCGCCGATCTGCTGCAGCAGCTTGTAGCGGCCGATGCGATCGCCGGGTTTCTCGGTTACCGCGGCGACGCGGGGACTCTGGCCAGGAACCGCGCCGGAGCTGGCTGTGGGGAGGGAATCCTGCACCATGCCCACGGCAGGCTCCTCGAGGAAGGTCCCCGCTTCGGCGTGAGCCTTCAGGAGCAACTCGAGCCGCTGGCGCAGCGCGGCATTGGTGGCGCACTCGCGGTCGAGGAATGCCGCGCGCTCGGCGGCCGGCAGTTCCAGGGCCGTGTTGAGGAGCGCCCCTTCGCGACCGTGATCGGGATCAGGCGAAGGCGTCATCATGGCTTCCATCTTACAGTGCGAAATAACCGGGCGAAAACGGACACCTGCTGACTGAATCCTCTGCAGAAAGCCGGCTGCCGCCTGCCTGGCTCGCTCACTCCCCGAGCCGGATGCGTTCGAAAAGCCAGGCGCGGGCGTGGGTCCATTGGCGTCGCACGGTCTTCTCGGAGACGCCGCGCAGCCGCGCGATTTCTTCGACCTTCAAGCCGAGGAAGAAACGCAACTTCACCACTTCCGCCTGGAAGGGGTCCAGAAGGGCCAGTTCCTCGAGCGCTTCACTGACTTCGAACAGGCGATCATCCCCCCGGTCCGCGGCCGGTTCGACGTCGGACAGGTCCACGCGCACCAGGGCCCCGCCATGGCGGAGGGCACGTCGGCGCCGGGCGTTCTCGATCAGGATGCGGCGCATGGCTTCGGCCGCTGCCGCAAAGAAGTGACCGCGGCTTTTCCATGACTGATGGGTCTCGCCCACCAAGCGGAGCCATGCCTCATGCACCAGGGCCGTCGCTTGCAGCGTCTGGCCCGGGGCCTCGCGCGCCATCTTCAGCGCCGCCAGTCGCCGGAGTTCGTCGTAGACGAGCGGGAGCAGTTCCTCGGCGGCCCTGGCTTCGCCTTCCTGCACGCGGTCCAGGATGCGCGTGACGTCGCTCACGCAACGAGGATACACGAACCCGCCCGCAGGTCGATTCTGAAACACAGGCCGGGTTCCAGCACTGCAACGCTCTCTGCAAGGGAACGCCCCCGCATGGAGATCCCGCTGTCCCTGACCACCCCCTGTCCCGCGCCTCGCTAGAGTCCTCGACTCGTGGACTCTGGGGTCAACAGGTCAAGTTCTGTCCGGTCCGGTTCCAGGCCATCCGTCCTTCCGTCGAGGACTCAACATTAGCGAGGCGCGGATCAGAGGGTCCGGGAAGGCAGGAAGGCTCCGCGGGCGGCTACGGGACGCTATCGCGGACGGCGTTCACGGAGGTCCCGGCACCAGTTGCACATTGCTGATGGCGATGCTGATCCCCGCCCGGTTGCCGGGGTCGAGCCGGAGGCGGGTGATGCGTCCGCGCCACCGTGGGTTATGGCCGACGGGGATGGTGTACTCGTGCCAGGCGCCATCGAGGGCGACTTCGAAGCGTTCGCTCGACGCCTCGCTCTCGGGCGACCGCCGCGTGGTCCAGAAGAGCTGGGCGCGGTCGGTTGCGGGCGAGGGGACTGTGACGGTGAGTCTCATGCGAACGCGCACCCGGGCGAAGCTGCCGGCCGCGGCGTCCATGGGCGGGCCAAAGAGAGCGGGGTCGGGCCCTATGGACCGGGCGCACAAGGCGCCGCCGTGGACCTCCCGGTCGGCGAGGTCCATGGTGTGGTCCCAGCCCTGGTCCTCGTGGGCGAAGTCCCACGATGTTCGGCCGGCTGGCAGCGGGTCGACGTCGTAGGGACCGCGTCCGACATCGGCGGGCGCGAGGTCGAGGTGGTCGCGTGGAGCGCTCGTGAACACCTCGCGGACCTCGTCGAGGTAGCCGAACCCGAACTCCTGGTGGGGTTCGATGTAGGATCCCTCGCCCCACTCGTTCCAGGCCTCGATGAGGGCGATGCAATCGAGTGGGGACCGGGCGGTGTGCCGGTCGAGGAACTGGAAGGCGTCGTCGAGGTGCAGGCGGAACTGGGGGGGCGTGCGGCCGAACCGGACGATGTTGTTCTCTCCGTGCCACGGCCGGCTGTCCCAGCCGCCGCTCAAGGGGACGATGAGCGGGCCGAGAGCGCGGAGGCTTTCCCAGGTGTTGCGGTAGCCGGCCAGCAGGGATGCGTAGGGAGCGAACAGACCCTCGCCGGTCATTCCCAGGCTGGGCCAGTTGTAGCCGGTCACTGCATCGTAGCCTTGGGTGAAGGCGGTGCGGCCTTGGCCGGTGTCGCCGACACAGGCCGCGAGCCAGAGTCCGGGAAGGCCTGCGCGGACGCATTCCGCTCGCATGGCTTCGAGGGTGGGGCGGACGCGATCGGTGCCGAGGTCGGCGGTGAGGCGGTCGGGGCTAAAGAGAATGACCAGGGGTTTGCCGCCGGGGGCGAAATACTCGGGTCGGCGGAAGTAGTGGTCGATCCAGTAGCGGGTTACGTCGAGGCAATCCTCGGGAGAGGACGAGCCGGGCGGATTATGGTTCGCCCAGAGCAGGCAGAACTTGAGGAGGCGGCGGTAACGCGCGTTGAAGTAGCCTTGGTGCAGAGCATGCTCGAGCTGCCGGGTTCCCTGGGACCAGTACCAGTCGTAGGCGAAGAACGTGAAGCCATGTTCGACCGCCCATTTGATGTGCCAGTCGGCAACCTCAGGATCGCCCTCGCGATACCAGCCGAGGACGGGTTGGCGTTCCGGGAAGCGCTGGATGGGGCTCCAGGCGCTGGCTGTCTTCCATCCGGGGAAGTAGTAGGCGCCAACGTCGAAGGGTCCTCGGACCGGTTGGGGCACGGGGACGTAGTCCGTGGGGGGCACCACGGGCGGAGTGCGGAAAGAGGCCGGGCAATGCTGTGTGACGGCGGCGGCATTGGGCGCAACGACATGGACGGCGATCGGGTCGTGCGGGAGGATCTCGGCGTGGACGCGCCATTCGAGGGTCGCCTCCTCATCGAATCGGAGGGAGGCGACCTGTTGAGTCCGGGTCACCGGGTCGAGCAGGCGGAGGCCGGGGGGCAGGGCGAGAGCCAGATCGATGTTGGTGGCGGTTTCGGCGCCGAGGTTCCGGAGGGTGAGCCGGAGGGGGGTTGGCCGGCCGGTCCGGGGCAGGGGGTCAGCGAGGGCGAAGCCTTCGACGCGGAGTTCAGGTGGCCCTTGCGGTTGGTCGCTGACGGCGAGCGAGCGCAGCCCCGGTGGGGCGGCACCGGGGAGGTGCAAGGCCAGGGCCAGGATGGTGCCGCGCCAGGAGGGGCAATCGAGCAGATCGAGGTTGTAGCGGTGTTCCCGGCCGTCAGCCAGGAGGGTGAACCGGTGGCTTTGCAGGCCCGGCTGCTGGTCGGTGGCGAAGCCGAGAGCGGCGTGCACGGGTGCCGGTTCGGAGGAGCCGGCGGTTGGCGGCACAGAGAGGACGAGGCTGACGATACTGAACGCGGCGGCGCTGACCTGGACCGGCGGGCTGAGGAGAAGTTGGTCAAGAGTCGTCGTCATGCCCGGGCTGGGCTCCTCGGTTCGGGTGGGGATGAGGTGCCACGGGCAAGCGGGGGCCGAGGCATCGAACCGCGGGGGGTCAACGAGCGGCGGCGGAGTCCATTCGAGGATTCGGATCGAGCCCAAGTCGAACGTGGTGTCGTCGAAGAGGTCGAGCCGCAATCGGACGATGCGGCGGGTCTGTTGCCAGAAGGGGAGGATGCGGTACGTATGCCAGTGGGGGTCACCATCGATCCGGAACCGGGTGCTTTGGGCCTGGGAGAATCCTCCGTAGCGGCCCTCGCGCGTAGGGCTCCAGAACAGCTCGGCGGTGCCCGGCTTCGAGGATCGCAGCCGGATTTCAACAGCCTGCCAGGGCGAGGCATCGATCGCCAGCGACGGTTGGTATTCGAGAATGGGATCAGGTCCGACGCAGCGACCGCTGAGGGAGGCAGCATCGACGGTCGCCTGGGTCACGTGGGCGTTGGGGGTCCATCCCGAGAAATCGCCGGGGCGATCGAAGGTCCACGATTGCAGCACGCGCCACCGGGGCGGGGCGGGGGGCGCGGCAGCCGGGGTGGTTGGGGTTGAGGGCGGCCCCCAACCGAGGGCGGTTGGGGCGGTGGCGGTCGCCAGCAGCAGGAGCCAGGCCCAGATCCGGGCGCGGTGGGCGGAGTCAGGCAGGATCCTCATTCTCGGGGGCTGGGGGGAGCAACCGCGGGCCGGGCTCGCGAACCGGCAGCCAGATTCGGAAGACGGTGCCGTGGCCGGGATTGCTCTCGACATCGATCCGGCCGCCGTGGTCGCGGACGATCCGGTAGACGATCATCAGGCCGAGGCCGGATCCCTTGTGTTTGGTGGTGAAGTAGGGTTCGAAGATGCGGGTGAGCTCGTCCTGAGGGATGCCGACGCCGGTGTCGGCGACGCTGACCCAGACGCCATCGCCGAGGGTGCCGGTTTGGACGGCCAGCAAGCCGCCCTTGGTGCTGGCCTGCATCGAGTTCTTGATGAGGTTGACCAGCGCCTGCTTGATTTGATCGGGGTCGAGCGGCACCTCGGGCAGGGCGCGGCCGAGGTGGGTTTCGATGCGCAGCCCGCGGTTGTCGAGTTCGGGTCGGAGGAGGTCGAGCGTTTCGCGGACGACCGTGTTCAACGACGCCATGGCCAACTGGGGTTGCGAGGGCCGGATGGCGAGGAACTGCTTCAGCATGTAGTCGAGCCGGACGATCTCGCCTTTGGCGACCCCGAGGAACTTCTCCATCCGGTCGAGAACGGCTTCGGCTTCTTCGGGCGATGGCGGCGGCGGGGGTCCGCGGCGACGCGCGCCCCGACGGACGGGGGTGGGGACGGCGGCCGTCCGGGTGCGGAGGCGGCGCAATTCGCGTTCGAGGAGCTGGAGGTGGATATGGAGGGCGTTCAGGGGATTGCCGATTTCGTGGGCGATGCTGGCGGCGAGGAGGGTCAAGGCGTGGAGACTCTCGCTTTCGATGGCCTGGAAACGCTCGCGGCGGGCCTCCGTGGCGTCGTGTAGGACGAGGGCAAAGCCGAGGCCAGGCTCGTCGTGGGCGGCGAGGGGGGCGGCGAGGACGCGGAGGAAGCGGGGGCGCGGGTAATTGACCTCGATCTCGCGGCGGATGACGCCGGCGCCGCCTTCGGTGCCGGCGGCGGCCATGCCCGGCCAGTCGAGTTCGGGCAGGACGCGCTCGATATCGAGATCCTCGGTGCCCTGGGCGGGGAGTCCGAGCAATCGTCCGGCGGACCGGTTCGCGTAGACGACGCGGCCTTGGGCGTTGAGGACGAGGATGCCGTCTTCGATGGTATTGAAGAGGGTCTCGAGGAAATCGCGTTCGCGGGCGAGGCGCTGGACAAGTTTCTGCAGGTCGCCGGGGTCAAGGCGGTCGAGGCGGCCCAGGACCTTGTCGAGGAAGCTCGAGTGCGTGATGTGCATGAATCGCCCGGGGGCGTTGCCGGGATCAGAACCAATGTCGCCGTTTGAAGTACCAGTAGGTGACAGCGGTCGAGGCGGCGGTGAGCAGGGCGACGATCGAGTAGCCGTAGTGCCATTCGATCTCGGGCATGTGTTTGAAGTTCATGCCGTACCAGGTGCCGAACATCATGAGGGGCGTCGTGATGACCGTGATCATGGTCAGCAGTTTGACAACCTCACCCGTCTGGTTGGAGGACATGTTCAGGTAGACCTGGAGGATCCCGGTGAGGGTGTCCGTGTAGGTCTGGGCCAGCTCGTTGATATGGAACAGGGCGTCGTACACGTCGCGGTAGTAGGGAACCAGATGCGCCCGGATCAGCTTGAACTCGCCGGCGGCGAACCGGGAGAGGACCTCGCGTTGCGGGCCGATGATCTGCCGGAGATGCAGCACCTCTTTCTTGATCTGGATGATCCGGTTGAGCGTCTCGCGGCCCGGCTGCTGGACAACCTGTTGTTCGAGCTCGGCGATTTCGAGGGACAATTCGTCCAGGGCGGGCTTGTAGTTTTCGACGAGGGTATCGAGCAGGGTATGAGCGACCCGGTCGGGAGCGCGGGCGATGTGAACATTGCTGCGGAGACAGCGCTCGGCGGTGTTACTGACGCTCTTGAGCGGGACGACGTGGTAGGTGACCAGGAAGTTCTTGCCCAGGAAGAAATTGAGCTCGCTCGTGGCGAACACGCCGTCCTTGCGGCTGTAGTCGACCGCATGGATGACCATGAACAGGTAGTTGGTGAAAAGATCGCCTTCCTTGGCCTGGTACTCCTCGACCTTCGGCGAGGGGCTTTCCGTCACGCAGTCCTCGATCGAGAGGGGATGGAATCGGAACACCTCTTCGAGGTAGAAATGGGTCTCCTCCGGTGTCGGCGACTCGAGGTCGACCCAGAGAAAGAGGTTGGTATCCGCCAGCAGGGTTGGGATCAGGAAGGGGGCGATATCCTTCGTGTGGAGGCGGCCCTGGGTGGTGAAGGCGAATGACCGGACCATACCGGGGATGGGGTTGGGCGGCGCGGGGCTAGTGCCGGAAATGGCGGACGCCGGTGAAGACCATGGCCACGTTTCGCGCATCGGCTGCGGCGATGACCTCGGCGTCGCGGAGGGAGCCACCGGGCTGGATGACCGCCGTGGCGCCCGCGTCGGCTGCAGCCACCAGACCGTCCGCGAACGGGAAGAAGGCATCGCTGCACACCGCGCTGTCGCGGAGGGAGAGGCCGGCCTCCTGGGCCTTCCAGACGGCGATCCGGCTGGCGTCCACGCGGCTCATCTGGCCGGCTCCGATCCCCAGGGTGCGGTCCGCGCCCGCGTAGACGATGGCGTTGCTCTTGACATGCTTCACGATGCGCCATCCGAACCGCAGCGCCCGCCATTCCTCGGCCGAAGGCGCCCGGCGGGTGACGACGCGGAGGGCGGCGTTGCCCGGCAGCGCCGTGAGATCCCGTTCCTGCCAGAGGTAGGAATCCGCGCCGACACTTCGGATCTCCCAGGCGGCGGCGGCGGTGGCGGGCGCTTGCCGGATCCGGATGAGGCGCAGGTTCTTCTTCTGGCGAAGGACGTCGAGGGCGTCCGCTGCGAAATCGGGAGCGACGATCACCTCGCTGAAGATGCCGGCGATGGCCTCGGCGCAGGCGGCGTCGAGCGGTTGATTGACGGTGATGATGCCACCGAAGGGCGCCTGCCGGTCCGTGGCCAACGCCCGGTCCCAGGCCGCTCGCAGGGAGTCCGCCTGGCCCACGCCGCAGGGGTTGGTGTGCTTGAGAATCGCGAGCGTTGGCGCGTCCTGGGCGAACTCGCCGATGAGCGCGGCGGCGGCGGTCAGATCGAGGATGTTGTTGTAGGACAGTTCCTTGCCATGGAGCTGTTCGAAGAACTCGCCGAACCGGCCGTAGAGGGCGGCTGTCTGGTGCGGGTTCTCGCCGTAACGCAGCCTTTGGGCGAGGGGTGCGGCGACATCGAGGCTTGCCGGCGGCAGCGGCCGGTCCGGGGGGGCGGGAGGGGTGGCGGTGCCGAAGAGTTTTGGCAGGTGGGCGGCGATGGCGGCGTCGTAGGCGGCGGTTCGGGCGTAGACCTTGGCTGCCAGGCGGCGGCGCAAGCCGATGGTGGTCTCGCCGGCGGCCAGAATCTGGTCCGCCACCTCGGCGTAATCGGCGGGGTCGGCGACGACGGTGACGTGATCATGGTTTTTGGCGGCGCTGCGGAGCATGGCGGGTCCGCCGATGTCAATGTTCTCGATGGCCTCGGCGAGGCTGACGTCGGGTTTCGCCACTGTTTTCTCGAAGGGATAGAGGTTGACCACCACCAGGTCGATGGGGCGGATCCCATGCTTCCGGATCGCCTCCTCGTGTTCCGGGAGGCCCCGGCGGAACAGAAGCCCGCCGTGCACCTTGGGGTGCAGCGTTTTGACCCGGCCGTCGAGCATTTCGGGGAACCCGGTGAATTCGTGCAATTCGACGACCGGCAGGCCCGCTTCGCGGAGGGCGCGGGCGGTGCCGCCGGTCGAGACCAGTTCGACGCGTGCGGCGCGAAGCGCCTGCGCCAGGGGCACCAAGCCGGTCTTGTCGAACACCGAAAGGAGGGCGCGCTGGATTCTGGCCATACAGTTCGCCTTCAACTTCGGCAGGTCTGCCGCCGGAGTCAATGACTGAATCCGAGGACTCTCGCGAGGTCGAATACCCCAAGGCGTCCCATACATCAATGCGGGCGCGTTGACGCCGGGAAACGGCGCTGACGATCCGAGGGATGGCCCAGCGGTGGACCGGGGCGGTTGGCGGGGTGCCACCATCCGGCTCCAGAGCCTGAACCGGAAACGAGAGCAACAGGGTGCGCCGTTCTTGTTATCGCCGGAGCCCATGGCTCCAACCTCAGACGCGCCGCGGAGCTTGACGCCATTACTGTCAGCCAATACTGTCTGACGCCGATGAAAACGGTCACGCTGCGCAGCCTGGTTCGGGAACCGCTCAAGGTCAAACGAATGACGCGGGCCGGCCTTCCCGTGCAGGTCACCGACAACGGCCAGCCCTTGTGGGTGATCCAGGCGGCTCCGGCACACGATGACACGCCACGGCGACGGAGCGAAATCGAGGCCGAACTGGCCGAGGTCCTGCGGGAACCGCCATCCGGGCTTCCGCTCTCGAGGATCGTCCTGGCATCCCGCCGATGAAGGTCTACGCGGATACCAGTTTCCTCGTGAAACTGGCGGCGCACGAGGCTGGTTCGGAGCAGGCGATGGCCGAGTTTCGCAGGCTGGATTTCCCCCGGTTGGTCTTCCTGCCGCTGCACGCCCTGGAAGTGACCAACGCCATCCGCCAACGGGCCTTTCATCAGCGGCAAACCTCCGCCCGCACCGCACGCCACGCCATTCGACGCGAGCACGACTCCGCCTTGGGCCGCCTCGAACGCTGGCTCGAACGCGGCTGGCTTGTCGATGCTCTGGCCGATGCGGACGCTGCCTTCGCGCGCGCCCGCACACTTTCGGAATGCCACACGGGACGATTGGGCTGTCGCGCCTTTGATCTCCTGCACGTTGCGTTCGCTCTGCAACTCGGAGCCGAGGCGTTCCTGACCGCCGACCGCATTCAGGGCGAGGCGGCCCGGGTCGAGGGGTTGAAGGTCACAGTCACTCCCTCCTGACACGTTCCGCCGCGGCGGGTTCGTCGCAGCAGTCGCCCTTAACCATTTGCCAGTGCGGGGCATTTCGCCTACAAAGAGCCCTTCCGCCTCGGCGGAAGGCATGAAACTGGACATCGAGATCTACGACACGACTCTGCGGGATGGCAGCCAGGGGGAGGGCATCAACTTCTCCGTGGCGGACAAGCTCCGCATTGCGGACCGGTTGGATGCTTTCGGGGTCCATACGATCGAGGGAGGGTGGCCGGGGTCGAATCCGCGCGACATCGAGTTTTTTGCCGAGGCGAAGCGCCGCCGGCTGCGTCGGGCGAAGCTGGCAGCGTTTGGATTCACCCGGAAGAAGGGGGTGATGGTCGAGAACGACCCCCAGGTCCGGCTTCTGCTCGAGGCCGCAACACCCGTCGTCACGGTCGTAGGCAAGACATGGCTGCTGCACGTGGCGGAGGTGCTCCGGGTCAAGCCCGACGAGAACCTTGGGATGATCGGCGACACCATCCGTTTTCTGAAGGACCACGGGCGGCGGGTGATCTACGACGCCGAGCACGCCTTTGACGGTTTCCGGGACGAGCCCGAGTACGCGGTGGCGACGTGGCAGGCGGCGGAGCGGGCGGGGGCGGATTGTGTGGTGCTGTGCGACACGAACGGCGGCTGTTTGCCGTCCGAGGTGGCGCGGGTCATTGCCGCCGCACGCGGCCGGCTGACGGTGCCTGTGGGGATCCACACCCACAACGACTGCGGCTTGGGCGTGGCCAACGCGGTGGCTGCCTTGGAGCTGGGGGCGGTGCACGTTCAGGGGACCATCAATGGCTACGGCGAACGGACCGGGAACTGCAACCTCACGAGTCTCATCCCGATCATCGCCTTCAAGCTGCGGAAGGTCGGGGTGCCGCCCGCTTCGCTCCCGAAGTTGCGCGATCTGTCGCAGTTCGTGGATGAGATCGCCAATCTGCGGCATGATCCCCGGCAGCCGTGGGTGGGGGCGACCGCGTTTGCGCACAAGGGGGGGATTCACGTGCATGCCGTGGACCGGGTCGCCCGGAGTTACGAGCACATCGATCCCGCGGCGGTGGGCAATACCCGACGGGTTCTCGTGAGCGATCTGTCCGGCCGGATCAACGTGCGGCTCAAGGCGCGGGAGCTGGGATTCGACCTCGAGGCCGACACCCCCCAGCTGAAGGCGATTCTCACCCGGGTCAAGGAGCTGGAGAACCTGGGCTACGAGTACGAGGCGGCTGAGGCGTCGCTGGCGCTGCTGGTCGACCGCACCCTGAGGGATGTCCCGCGCCCGTTCACCGTCCTCGCCTATCACGTCTCGATGCGCCGGGACGGACTGGAACACGTGTGTGAAGCCACGGTGAAAGTCCGCGTAGGCGACCAGGACGCGCACACGGTGGCGGATGGGGACGGGCCGGTGAACGCCCTCGACGGCGCCCTGCGCCAGGCCCTGGCCCGGTTCTTTCCCCGGCTCCGGAAGATCCGGCTCACGGACTACAAGGTGCGGATCCTCGACTCGATGACGGGCACGGCGGCGAAGACCCGCGTGCTCATCGAGTCCAGCGACGGCCGTCGCGAGTGGGGCACGGTGGGGGTGAGCGAGAATATCATCGAAGCCAGCCTCCAGGCGTTGGTGGACAGCATGGAATACGCGCTGGCTCCCCGGTGACGGCCCCGCCCGGCTGTCGAGCGCCTTCTCCTTTGTGTTGCATGAGTGAAATCCCGAAAGCCTACGACCCCAGCACGGTGGAATGCCGGTGGTACGACTACTGGATCGACCGCGGATGTTTTGTCGCCGACCCGGAGCGTGTGAGCTCCCGGCGGCCCGCCTACGCGATCGTCATTCCGCCGCCCAACGTCACGGGGGTGCTCACCCTGGGGCATGTGTTGAACAACACCCTCCAGGACGTCCTCGCTCGAAGGGCCCGGATGGAGGGCCGCGAGGTGCTTTGGCTTCCGGGGACCGATCACGCCGGGATTGCCACCCAGGCGGTGGTCGAGAAGTCGCTGCGCAGCCAGGGCGTGATGAAGCGCCGCGACGACCTGGGCCGGGATCGGTTCCTCGATCACGTCTGGCAGTGGAAGGAGAAGCACGGGGGCATCATCATCCAGCAGTTGAAGAAGCTCGGCGCCTCCTGCGACTGGACGCGCGAGCGGTTCACGATGGACCCGCAGTACTCGAAGTGTGTCCAGCGGGTGTTCGTCGAGCTGTATCGTCAGGGCCGCATCTACCGCGGCCGCCGGATGGTGAACTGGGATCCGGCCGCCCGGACGGCGCTTTCCGACGAGGAAGTGATCATGCGGGAGGAGAAGGGCCATCTTTGGCACCTCCGGTATCCGCTGCTGGACGAGGCGGGCCAACCGACGCCGGACGCGTCGGTGATCGTGGCCACCACGCGTCCGGAGACGATGCTCGGGGACGAAGCGGTGGCGGTCAACCCGGCGGACGAGCGGTATCGGCATCTGGTGGGCCGGCGCGTCCTGCTCCCGCTCCAGAACAAAGCGATCCCGGTCATTGCCGATGCGCTGGTGGATCCGAAGTTCGGCACGGGCTGTGTCAAGGTGACTCCCGCTCACGATCCGGCCGACTACGAAATGGCCTTGCGGCATGAGCTGCCGCTGACGGTGGTGATTGGGCCGGACGGCGTGATGACGGCTGCGGCAGGCGCCGGCTTCGCCGGGCTGGACCGGATGGCCGCGCGCGAGGCGGTGCTGGCCGCGCTGGTCCAGACCGGCTCGCTGGTCAAGACCGAGGATTACGTCCATAACGTCGGCTACAGCGAACGGAGTCATGTCCCGATCGAACCGCACCTGAGCGAGCAGTGGTTCCTTCGCTACCCGTCGGTGGACGCCTCGACCCTGGCGGTCACCGAGGGTGTGATCCGGTTCTTCCCCGAGCGCTGGGTGAAGACCTACGCGCACTGGATGGGCGCTCTGCGGGACTGGTGCATTTCCCGGCAGCTCTGGTGGGGGCATCGGATCCCCGTCTGGTATCACCGCCAGACCGGGGCGGTCCATTGCGACCTCGAACCGCCGGCGGACCCCGCCGCGTGGGAGCAGGATCCGGACGTGCTGGACACGTGGTTCAGCTCGTGGCTATGGCCGTTTGCCACGATGGGCTGGCCCGAACCGACGCCGACGCTCCAGAAGTTCTATCCCACGACCGACCTCGTGACCGGGCCCGACATCATCTTCTTCTGGGTCGCCCGGATGATCATGGCCGGGTGCGAGTTCATGGGCCAGCCCCCGTTCCGGAATGTCTATTTCACGGGCATCATCCGGGACAAGCACGGCCACAAGATGTCCAAGAGCCTCGGGAACTCGCCGGACCCGCTCGTGCTCATCGACCGCTACGGCGCGGACGCCGTCCGTTTCGGGATCCTCCGCTCCGTGCCGCTGGGACAGGATCTGGTGTTCGAGGATCTTGAATTCGATCGTTGGGGCAAGAAGCGGTACGACTTCGACGCCATCCCATGGAACGCCGCGCGATTCCCGCAGCTCGAGCTGTCGCGCAATTTCTGCAACAAGCTGTGGAACGCCTGCCGGTTCCGGCAACTGCAGGGCGGCGACCGCGAAGCCGAGCTCCGGCCGGAGAGCCTCAGCAGCGACGACCGCTGGATCCTGGTGAAGCTCGATCAGGCAATCCGCGAGATCGACGCGGCGTTCGCCGAGTACCGCTTCAACGAGGTGACGCAGACGCTCTACCGGTTCTTCTGGTCCGAGTACTGCGACTGGTACGTCGAAGCCAGCAAGGCGGCTCTCCAGAGCGGCGATCCCGATCGCCGCGCCGGCACGCTCGCCGTCATTGATTTTGTCCTCAGCCACGTCCTGCGTCTGTTCCACCCCTTCCTGCCGTTCATCACGGAGGAGCTCTGGCACGGTCTGGGGTACAACGCCGATCTGCCTGCGGACCAGGGCGGCGAGTCGATCCTGTTCGCTCGCTGGCCGAAACCGTTTACCGAGGCCGAGAAGGAGGTGTTGGGCCTGACCGACATCGCCGCCCAACTGGCGGACGCCAAGTACGAACTCGTGGTTCAAGGCCGCAATTTCCGGCGCGAGTACAACCTCCCGGCGAACCGCAAGCTGCGGTTTGTCCTGAAGCCGGCAGGCGATCTCGCGCCTGTCGAGCTCGAGGTGTTGGGTCTGCTGCTGAACGCGGAGGCCGTCGAGGTCGATCGGGCCTACACGCCGCCGCGGGGCACGCCGATGGCCTCGAACGCGCTCGGCGAGCTGCATCTTCCCCTGGCCGGTCTTGTGGATTCGGCTGCCGAAGCGGCCCGGTTGAACCGCGAGCTCGAGAAGGCTCGCGCCGAGATCGCCAAGGTGCGCGCCAAGCTCGACAACCCGCAATTCACGGGAAAGGTCCCTCCGCGCGTGCTGGCGGAGCACCAGCAGCGACTGGTTGAATGGCAGGCGCGCGAGGCCCAGATCCTAGCGAGGCGCACCTCAGACCGATGAAACATGCAGTCCCAAGGAGCCGTGGGGGGGCAGCGGGGCACCCTGCCTCCGCGCCTCGCTAACGTAGAGTCCTCGAAGGCAGGGGGGCAGGGCTGGAACGGCAGGGACCAAACTTGACCTGTTAACCCCATGTTCCACAAGTCGAGGACTCCAGCCAGCCTCGCCCAAATCTGCGCGTGAGCCAGGGATCCGGGTCCGAGCTTGCCTCGGCCCCCGGGTTCGTGCGAGAACCGTGGGGAGCAATCAGGCATGTCGCACCTCGCTGGCAAGACAGGGCTTGTGTTTGGAGTGGCCAATCGCCGCTCCATTGCCTGGGCGATCGCCCAGGCGTGGGCCGCGGCGGGCGCCTCGCTGGTGTTCACCTACCAGGGTGAGCGAGTGAAGGCGAGCGTCGCCGAACTTGCCGCCTCCCTGGGGTCGGACCCTGAGGTGCTCCCCTGCGACGTGACGCGGGACGAGGAGATCGCCGCCGTGTTTTCCGCAGTGGCGCAGCGCCACGGCCGGTTGCACCTGATGCTGCACTCGATCGCTTTCGCGCCCCGGGAAGCCCTCGAAGGGGAGTTTCTCAACACCACGCGCGAAGCGTTCCGGATCGCCCATGACATCAGTGCCTACTCGCTGGTTGCGCTGGCCCGGGCGGCGGCGCCGCTGATGACCGAGGGGGGCAGCATTCTGGGTTTGAGCTACTACGGCGCGGAGAAGGTGGTTCCGCACTACAACGTCATGGGCGTGGCCAAGGCATCGCTCGAAGCGTGCACGCGCTACCTGGCTTACGACCTGGGGCCCCGCAGGATCCGGGTGAACTGCCTGAGCGCGGGTCCGGTGAACACCCTGGCCGCCCGCGGAATCGCCGGATTCACCGACATGCTCCGCCAGTACGAGGCGAAATCGCCGCTCCGGCGGAACGTCACCCTCGACGAGTTGGGCGCGACCGGCACGTTCCTGGCCAGCGACGGCGCGGCGGCGATCACCGGGCAGGTGATCTACGTCGATTGCGGCTATCAGATCATGGGCATGTGACTCCGCCCCTCCCGGTTCCTCGGCGCGGTCCGCGACGCCGGACGATGCCGGTGCTGGTCGCGATTGTCGGCGGCAGCGGTGCGGGGAAGACGTGGCTGGCCGACCGGCTCGAAGCCGCGTTGAGCCCTTGGTGCGGCCGGGTGTTGCTCGACGATTTCTACCGCGACTTGAGCGCGCTGCCGGCGGGGCGTCGTGCCCGGGTTAACTTCGATCATCCGCGGGCGATCGACTGGGCGCTCTTCCGCCAGGTCCTCGAGGCGATCCGAGGGGGCCGCCCGGTGCGCCTGCCGCGGTACGACTTTGTGCGGCATGTCCGCGCGGGGTATCGGAAGGCGTGGCGCCCGCCGCCCCTCGTGCTGGTGGATGGCCTCTGGCTGTTGCGGACGCCGGCGGTGCGCCGGGCGTTTGCGCTGCGTCTCTATGTGGATGCCCCGGCGGCGGTGCGGAGAGAACGGCGTCTCGAGCGGGACCGCACCGAGCGGGGCCGGAGCTGCGCCTCGATCCGGCGGCAATTCCGGGAGCACGTGCAGCCGATGCACGCCCGGTTTGTGGAACCGCAACGGAGCCGGGCCGACCGGGTTCTTGGTCCCAGGATTCGCGCTTCCCAGGTTGCCGCGCTGGCCCGGCACATCCGCGGTCTGCTCTCTCGCGGGTCCAGGCAGCGGGGCCGGCACTGAATCAAGGTCGACTTCCGGTTCGGGTGCAGTCGCGGCATGGGGGTCGCCTCTTCACTCCTGGCCATGAGAGGACTTGAACCGCCTCGGCGGCAACCGAATGGTTAATAGTGAAGATGCGACCCCAATGCGGCGATGAACGGCCGTTTTTGGGAGTTTCGCTCCCGGCGTCGCTCTGGCATGATTCCGGGCACGACGTATGACGGACACTCAACAAGCATGGTGGCAGCGGTTTGCCGAACGCTACTCGTACTATCCGGAGATCGGGTTGAGCGTGGACCTCAGCCGGGCGGGGCATCCTCCGGGACTGTTCGAACTGTACGGGCCGCAGATGGCGGCGGCGTTTGGGGCCATGGCGGAACTCGAGAAGGGGGCGATGGCCAACCCGGATGAGGACCGGCGCGTGGGGCATTACTGGCTGCGGTGTCCGGAGCTGGCTCCCGAGACCGGGATCCGGCAGGAGATCGACAAGGCCATCGGCCAGGTCGAGGCCTTCGCCGCTGACGTGCATGCGGGTCGGGTCCAAGGGGCCCACGGCCCATTCCGGAACCTGCTGGTGATCGGGATTGGCGGCTCGGCGCTCGGGCCGCAGTTCGTGGCCAGCGCGCTGGGGCATCCGAAGACCGACAAGCTGCGGCTTGGGTACTTCGACAACACCGACCCGGACGGCATGGACAGGGTGCTGGCGGCCTTGGACGGGCAGTTGGGTGTGACCCTGTGTGTCGTGATCTCGAAGTCGGGGGGGACGAAGGAGACGGCGAATGGGGAGCGGGAGGTGCGGGAAGCCTACAGGAAGGCCGGGCTGGACTTCACGGCGCATGCGATCGCGGTCACGATGCCGGAGGTCGAAAAGAGCAGGTTGGCGGCTCGCGTAGCCGAGGAGCGATGGAAGTTCGGCCTGATCCCGATCTGGGATTGGGTTGGGGGGCGGACGAGTGTGACTTCGGCCGTGGGTCTGTTGCCGGCGGCGCTGCAGGGGTTGGACATTCGGGGGTTGCTGGCTGGAGCGCGGGCCTGCGATGCGGTCACCCGGGTGCCCGATGCCCGGCGGAATCCGGCGGCGCAGTTGGCGGTGACCTGGCACCTGCTCGGGAACGGCCGCGGCGAGAAGGATATGGTGGTGATTCCGTACAAGGACCGGCTCGAGCTGTTCTCGCGCTATTTGCAGCAACTGGTGATGGAATCGCTGGGCAAGGAACTGGATCTTCAGAAGCGCGCCGTGCACCAGGGGATTGCGGTGTACGGGAACAAGGGATCGACGGACCAGCATGCCTACGTGCAGCAGTTGCGGGATGGCGTGGCCAATTTCTTCGTGGTGTTCATCGAAGTCCTGCGGGATCGGCAGGCGCCGGGGCCTGAAGTCGAGACGGGGGTGACGAGCGGTGATTACTTGAGCGGCTACCTGCTGGGGACCCGGAGCGCCTTGTACGAGAAGGGGCGCCCGTCGCTGACGCTGACGGTGCCCGAGGTCTCCGCGTTCTCGGTGGGGGTGCTCGTGGCGTTGTTCGAGCGTGCGGTGGGTTTTTACGCCTCGCTGGTGAACATCAACGCGTATCATCAACCGGGCGTTCAGGCCGGAAAAGAAGCGGCGGAAGCGGTTCTCAGACTCCAGCACCGGGTGCGGGATTGTCTGGCCCGTCAGGCGGCCTCCGGGAAGGGCGGGGGGCTTTCGGTCGAGGAGATCGTGCGCGCCTTGGGCGGCGGTGCTGATGCCGAGTCGGTGTTCAAGATCTGCGAGCATCTGGCGGCGAACCCCGGTCGGGGGGTGCGCGGAGTCGGCGGGCATCATCCCCGGGACGCCCGGTACACCGGCGAATGAGAACGACCGCCTCGCCCTTGTTTCTCGTCAGCACAGCATGGGCACGCGTTCGAGCCCGGGGCCGATCCTGTCTGCGGCGTGGGGTTCTGGCGGTGGTTGTGTGGGTTGCGTGGTGGGGCGGATGGGCGTGGCCGGTGGCTGGCGCGGGTTTGGGGGATGCGACGATTCCTGGGGGCGGTGTGGCTACGGGGGACCTGCCTGTCTGGGACGATGGGCAGGTCATGGCCCGGTTGGCGGCGGCGGCGGCGGCGCTCCGCGACGCGGGGAAGACGGTGCCGATGACGACGCTGACGGGTCAACTGGGTCGGGCGCAGTGCGGGTTGCGGCTGCCGCGTCCGCACGCGACGAAGGTCGATCTCCCGGGACTGGTTCGCCGGTGTGAGAACGGGGTGGTGATTGTCGGGCACCTGTACCAGTGCGGCAAGTGTTCGCAATGGCACGTGAACACGGCCACGGGCTTCATGCTGACGGCGGACGGCGCGCTGGTGACCTGCGCTCATGTGCTCGAACAGTCCGGGGGGGAGACGCTGTGCATCATGCGCCGGGACGGGCGTGTCGAGCCGGTGGTGGAGGTGCTGGCGGCGGATCGGGCGGCGGACGTGGTGATTCTGCGGGCGGCGGGGGCGAAGTACCAACCGCTGTCGCTTGGATCGGGGGCGCCGGTGGGGAGCCCGGTTACGGTGATCAGTCATGCGGACCGTCGGTTCTACACACTCACGGCGGGCGTGGTTTCCCGCTACAGCCGGCGGCATGGTCCTGCGGGTGACGCTACGGTGTTGGCGATCACGGCCGATTTCGCCCGGGGATCCAGCGGCGCCCCGGTCTTGGATGCCGCCGGCAACGTGGTCGGGGTTGCGCAGAGCACGGTGTCGAAGTACTACCACCAAGCGGAGCACGTTCAGGAGAACCTGCAGATGGTGTTCAAGGTCTGCGCGCCCGTGGCGGCGGTGCGGCGTCTGATCGGCGCCGGCTCCGCCGCTCACGCGGAGGGGGATTCAGCTTCAGGATCCGGCCGGGTGAGGGATGCCCGCTCGCGGAATCCGAGATAGACGAGGCCGCCGACCATGCTCCAGGCCAGGCTGCCGGCATAGGCCAGCAGGGAGAGCGAGAGGGCTTGGGTGGCGGCGACGTGGATTTCCGGGACGGCCAGCATCCAGACGTAGATATTCTCGCGGAGGCCGAGTCCACTCGGGGTGATGGGGAGGGCGGAGATGCAGATGATGACGGGGACGATGAGGAAGAGGGCGGTGGCGGCGATCTCGATGCCCAACCCGCGGGCCAGGGCCCAGACCTGGAGGACGCAGAGGACATTGATGAGCATCGAGAGGGCGAGGGTTTCCGCCAGGACCCGGGGTTCGCGGCCGAACCGCCGGCTGGCTTCGAGGGAGCGTTCGATCATGTCGCTCTTGGGCAGGCTCCTGAGCCATTGGCGGGCGCCGGGCCAGCGTCGCGACAAGCCGCCCCAGAACGAAAGGGTGGCGACCGCGAGTCCGCCGAGCAACATGAGGACGACGAGGCCGGAGAGCGCGCCGAGACGGCGATGGGCGGCCACGAGGCTCCAGTTCGGGAGGAGCATGACGGTGGCGAAGAGGAGCATCGAGAGAAGGCCGATCAGGCGGTCGACGGCGACGGCGACGACAGCTTCGGTCTTGCGATGGTGGGTGAGCCGGGCGGCGTAGAGGGCCTTGACGAGGTCGCCGCCGGTGGACCCGAGGAGGAAGGAATTGAAGAAGTGCGCGACGAAGGAGATCGAGAGCGCGCGGCCCCGTGAAAGGTCGATTCCCTGGACGTGCATGACTTTGCGCCAGCGGAGCGCGCCCACGAGGATGGTGCCGCCCATGAAGGCGAGCGAGGCGGCGCCGGCCGCGGGTTGGATAAGGCGGAGGGTTTGCCAGAGGCCGCGCGGGCCGTGGACCCAGGCGAGGCGCCACTGGTCGGCCCGGGCAAGCGCGTCCCAGTCGCCGCCCTGGCGTTGGTAGGCCTCGCTGGCTTCCTTGAGGAAGATGGCCTGGCAGACCCAACCGAGCAGGATGGCGCACAACAGGAGGCGCCAGGAGAGCGATCGGACGCGATGGCGTTGTTGCTCCTCAGTCACAGAGCGCTGGCGGCTAGGCTCCTTCGTCGCGCCTCGCCATGTCCGGCTACTCGGGTCCCCAGAGGCTCTGGAGGTGATCGCGGGCGGCCAGGACCTCTTCCTGGGGTGTTTGCGGATGGAGCTCGAGCACTTTGATATGCTCGGGCTTCACCAGGGGCTGGAGCGCGGCGAAATTGATCATGCCGCGGCCCGGAGGCCGGTGATCGGCGGCGGGGAATTCGACATCGTGCACGTGGAACCCGGCGAGCTGCGGCGCGAGGGATTCGAGGTGCATGACGTGGTCAATGAACCCGAGGTTCTCCTTGATCTGGGCGTGGCCGGTGTCGTGCCAATAGCGGACGGTGCCGCCGTTGAACTCCTGGAAGAGGAAGGGGAAATCGCTCTCGAAGGGGATCTCCTCGAGGGCCTCGCGGTTCTCGATGCCGAGCAGGAGCCCGCGTTGGGCGGCTTCCTCCTCGATGCGACGGAGGATGTCGAAGGCCGGCAACACGTGGCGCGCTTTGCGGGCCTCGCGCTTCTCCTCGGCTTCGAGGCAGAGCCGTTGATAGCGGCTGGTATCGCGGAGTCCTTCGCCGGCCATTTCGATGAGCTGCTCGGTGTAATCGCGCATTTCGACGGCGCCCATATGGAGGACGACCAAGCGGGCGCGGACCCGCTGGGCGAGTTCGAGCGTCTTCAGGGTGTGGCGGAGGGCGTTGTCGCGCTCGCGGGGATCGGTCGAGGTGAACTTGAAGACGTTGGGGGCGGCGTGGGTGAGGCCGATCGGCAGGGGACAGAAGTTGTGGAGGGTGGTGATTTGAATCTCGCCGGCCTCGACGGCCTCGAGGATACCGGGAACGAGGCTCAAGCGGATGCCGTGGCTGAGCTCGGCGTAACCGAAGCCCAGGTCCCGAATCTCGCGCAGCATCGCCCGGCCGTCGATATGCCGCGATGAATTCCAGCAAGTCGAGAGCGAGTACATGAGAACAAAGAGGCCGAGGCTGCGCGATCGTGGCACAGCGCTCGGCCCTGGAAAACCGTGGTGCGGTTATTGGTCCGCGTACCGAGCTGCCAGCATGGCCGAGAACCGCGCCACCTTCATTTTGCGGCGGCGACGCTCGCTCGGCTTCTCATAATGACGATGATTGCGGACCTCTTTCAAGGTGCCCTCGCGGTCCACCTTCTTCTTCAGGCGCCGCAGCGCCTTTTCGACAGGTTCGCCTTTCTTGAGTCGAACTTCGGTCAAGCTCTGGTCACTTCCTCTCTCCGACCTGGAGACAGCACCGCCTCGGGCGGTGCTTGCCCCCCCTCAGGTCAGGGGGGCGACAGTAGAGAGGCCTTGGGGGAGTGTCAACCTGCAAATCGGATTGCACTTCGTGGGGGGTGGGGTAGGGTCAGCCCGCCGTTTATGGAATGGAGCATCCAGTCTCGAGCCCACGAATGTCAGGCTTGCGGGCGGGGGTTTCGCGACAAGGAACCCCTTCACACCCTGTTGTTTGACGAGCGTCAGGCGTACATCCGTCTGGATGTCTGTGAGGCGTGCTGGCAGGCCCAGTACTCCCAGGGGGCGAATCATCGGCGAGGGTTTGTCTCGCACTGGGTGGGGGTCTATAGCCCGCCACCGCCGGCACCTGCCGAGCCCATCCGGAAAGAGACAGCGGAGACCTTGTTGCGTAAGCTGCTCGAGCGCAATGATCCACGGCATGTGCCCGCCTGCTTCATCCTCGCCGTCATGCTCGAACGAAAGCGCATTTTGAAAGTCAAGGCCCAGAGCCAGGAGACAGGCCGGCGCGTCTTTGTCTACGAGCACCCCAAGTCCGGCGACCTGTTCACGGTGCCGGATCCCGGTCTCCGGCTGGACCAACTCGAGGCAGTGCAGCACGACGTGGCGCACTTGCTCGAGCACGGACTCGATCCGGTCGAACCGCCCCCAGCGCAAGTCGCATCGGCCGAAGCGGATCCGGGATCCTGTCCCTCGGAGGAACCGCGGCCGGCGGAATCGGGCGCGTCTGGCGACTTGCCGGCTGAACCGTCCGTCGAGGCGGCTGTCGAGGGCGGGTTGAATGAGGCCGGCGGCCCTGCCGGGGCGGAGGATTCGAGTCCGCCCGTGGCCATGCCGGAAGGCGGTGCGTCGGGGACCGTGAAGGCCGGCGACTGACTGACGCGATGGACCTGGAAGGATTGCAGGCGAAGCTTGGGTACAGGTTTCGATGCGAGTCGTTGTTGCGCTTGGCTCTGACACATCCCTCCGCTGCACCCGCGCATGGCGACGCCTCGCTGCAGTATCAGCGTCTCGAGTTCCTGGGGGACGCCGTTCTGCAATGGGCTCTTACGGAGGCGCTTTTCCGGCGATTCCCAACACTGAGTGAGGGGGCCTTGACCCAGGCCCGTGCTCGTTTGGTCAACCGGCGCGCGCTTGCCGAGGTGGGCCGGACGCTCGATCTGGGGGCGTGCCTCGAGTTGAGTCGGGGCGAGGATCTCAGCGGGGGCCGCGGCCGGCCGTCGATTCTCGCGGACACGTTCGAGGCGTTGCTGGCGGCGGTGTTTCTCGACGGCGGGCTCGAGGCGGCGTGCGCTCTGGTCCTGCGTCTAATGGCCGGCCGGATCGAGACCCTGGCCGTCCGGCAGGCGATCGATAATCCCAAGGGAGCGCTGCAGGAGCGTCTCCAGGCCGAGTCTCCCCGGACGCCGACGTATCGGGTCGAGCGGGTGTCGGGGCCGGATCACGACCGGGAATTCGAGTGTGCGGTGTGCCTGGGCGGGGTCGAGCTCGGCCGGGGCACGGGCAAGAGCAAGAAGGAAGCGGAAGCGCGGGCGGCTCAGGCCGCCCTCGATCGGCTGGCGGGAAGCGAGGGGGTCACCCCTTGATGCCACGCGAGGTGCCATGGAGACGATCGAGGACTGCGGTGGCGATTGGCGTAGCCGCCGGCGTGAGCCGGCGCCGACTGGCCCGAGGACCGGCGGCTTGCGAGCAGGGAAATCAGCGCGGCGCTGACGGCCGCGGCTACGAGCGGGTACGGCGTAGCCGCCGGCGTGAGCCGGCGCCGACTGGCCCGAGGACCGGCGGCTTGCGAACGGGACGCGGTGATGTTGCCGGCCCAGTCTTCGCGGCCTTGCGCTTGCGGTAAGTCTTCGGGCTGAGGCCGAGTTGCTTGCGGAAAGTGCGGAAGAGATGGCTGGGCCGGGCAAATCCAGTGGCCGCGGCCACATCCACCACGTTCAGTCTCGTCGTGGTGAGCAGGTCTTTGACTTTCTCCATCCGCAGCCGGACGATCTCCTCATTGAGGGTCCGCTTCATTTCCTGGCGGAAAGCCTTCTCTAAGGGACGGCGGGAGAGGTCCGTGGCGGCCACCACGGCCTCCACTCCCAGCAAAGGGTTGGTGTATTGATCCCGTATATACCGCAGCGCCCGCGCCACCTGCAGGTTTTCCACGGCGACAATGTCCGTGCTCCGGCGGGTGACCAGTCCTGTGGGCGGCACGCGGATGATCTCTTCCGGTGGTCGTCGGCCGGCCATCAGCCGGTCCAGCAACGCTGCCGCCTGGTAAGCCATGCCCTCGAGATCGTGGCACACGCTGGACAAGGGCACGCGCACGCACTCGCACAGAATCAGATCATTGTCCACCCCCATCACCGCCACCGCCTCGGGCACGAGCAAGCCCGCCTCATCGCACGCATCAATGATGTCCGCCGCCACACAGTCGTTGTAGCCGAAGACCGCCAGCGGCTTGGGCAGGCGCTGGAGTTCGCGGGTGAGCAGTTTGCGCCGGACGGCCCAGTTCCGCGTTGCCGAATCGCCATGCCGGGTGTCCGCCGGCGGCAGCAGGTGGCAAGTGAAGCTCGCCCGGGCCAGCCGGTTGGCAAACCCGCGATACCGCTCCGCGTTGACGACGTCATCCAGAAACGGCGCCCAGGCGTAATGGCGGAAGCCCCGCTCCAGGAAGTGCTCGGCCGCCAAGCACCCGATCCGCTCGCTGTCGCCCTCCACCCGGGGCAGACGTATCTCGTTGCGCACCATCGAGATCTCCACCGCCGGCAGGCCGGAAGAGAGGATGAACTCCGCCAGATCATCGCGGTCCCCGATGAAGGAGAGAATGCCGTCGCCCCGCCAGCCGAGCGGGATTTTCGCCGTGTAAATCATGTCGGCGACGACATGCCAGTGGTGTTCCCGTGCATACCGGGCGGCTCCTTTGAAGAAGCCGTGGTGCGTGTCGGTCAGGGCCAGCAACACCGAGCGCTTGGGAGCCATAGCGTCGGCATCGTAGCTTCCTCCGGCCTGCGATCGAGCACGAATTGACGACGCAAAATGGCACGACGTATGACGCAAAATGGTATTCGCGGCCGAGCGCCTGGCCATGCTAGAGTCCCCGCCTTGTGGTATGTGTGGTCAACACGTCAAGTCGTGGCCCCCGCCGTTCCAGTCCACCCCTCGGCGAGGACTCTGAAGTGGCGAGGCGCCGGAGAGAGGATCCAGAGAGGCAGGGAGGGTTCATGAGACCGAGGACTGAGCTGGGTCTGAGGCGCGCCTCGATGGCATTTGTGCTGCAAGCCTGAAGGCTGGCGGGCCCCGACGATCTGTTGCGTTGGCAAGTGACGCATGAAACCGACGCTGAAACCCAGAGACCGCGTTTGGACCGCCCTGAGTCGCGAGCAGCCGGACCGCTGCCCGATGCAAATCAGCTTCACTCCCGAGTTCGCCACCCGGTTGCGAGCGGACATGGGGTTGACCGGCCGGGCCGGTCACAACCCGCACGGGGGCGGCAACACCTATGAACTTGAGCGCGCGCTGGGCGAGGATCTGCTGTTGACGAGCGTCGGCTGGGCCAATGGCTATTACCAATCGAAAGAACCGTACACGGACGAATGGGGCGTCGGCTGGAAGTCCTGCGACTACACCACACCCTTCGGCAGAGGTTTCTACACTGAGATCGTTGGCCACCCGCTCGCGGATGACAACGCCATCGCCAGCTACCGGCCTCCCGACCCGACCCGGCCTGAGTTGTATGAGGATGCCGCCCACCTGATCAAGAATTACAAGCAGGACTACTTCATCGTCGGCGTGACAGTGACCACGATCTTTGAGACGGCCTGGGCGCTGCGGGGGCTGGAGAGGATGCTGATGGACCTGGTGGCCGACCCCGATCTTGCCCAAGCCATCCTCGACATTCCCTACCGTTATCACCTGACGGCGGCGAAGAAGCTGGTCGACATGGGCGTGGATGCGATCTGGGTTGGCGACGACATCGGTGCGCAGCACGCGATGGCCATCTCGCCGAAATTGTGGCGCAAGGTTTTCAAACCGATGTGGGCCGAGTTCTTCAGCGAGTTGAAGCGTCTGAACCCGCGCCTGAAGATCATCTATCACTCCGACGGCGTCATTGGCCCGATCATTCCCGACATGATCGAAGTCGGCCTCGATGTGCTCAACCCCATCCAGCCGGCGTGCATGGACCCGGCGTCTTTGAAGAAGCAGTTCGGTGACAAGCTTTGTTTCTGGGGTTCGATTGACCAGCAGCACACCTTGCCGTTTGGCAAGCCCGACGAGGTGCGCCGGGAGGTGCTCACGCGCCTCGATACCATCGGCAAAGGCGGCGGCCTGATCATCGGCCCGACCCATCATGTGCAGCTCGACACGCCGATGGAGAACTTCTGGGCGATGGTGCACAGCATCCAAGGAACACGCCACGCGGGGTGCGAAACCGCCCCGGGAGGGTCCTTCCTTTGAAAACCATGAAACGGAATACGTGTGGCGCCGATCCGCTGACCTTGGCCCTGGTGACCATGGCGATCTCCTGGTCGCTTGGCCTGGCGGCCCCAGTTCCGGGCGCAACGGATTTCTGGGTCCGGGATCAGCCGGGTCGCATCTCTCACGCTTGCACAGGGACGGAGCCGCTGGTGATGTGCCTGCAGGGGCGCAAGGTGGTCATGCAAGTTCAATCCGATCGCACCACCGGTTTCTCCTATACCGCACGGTTCTTCAACCTGCTGAGCGATGTCGAAAAGAAAAAGGTCCTGTTCGAGGGCGGGCGCGAATTGAGTCCTGAGGTGCGCGTCAATGACCAGCCCTTGAAGAGCGAGTTCCCGTCCTCGGTCGCGTTCGATGGCTTGCTGACCTTGACGTATCCCGCATCCGAGGGCGTTATCGTCACTCGCACCGTCTATCCCTCGATGGCCAGGGCCCTGGTCATTGAAGAGTGGCAACTGCGGAATGCCACCGGCAAGCGAGTTGCCGTGACGGTTGCGCCCGCCCGCAAGGTAAAACCCATGGCGGAGAATCTTGTCACCGTCTGGAGCTGTCCGGGGGTGAAAGCCGCCGCGGTGAAAGCCGGAGGCGTGCTGTCGTTCGCCACCTGCGTGCAGGCCAGGTTGGCGGCTGAGCCTGACCTGGCCGTGAACGTGGCGGCCGAGCGCTCTGCGCGCCGGGCCCTGGCCGAGGCGGCCTGGACCGGCCCGGGGCGCCTGGAGACTCCCGAGCCAGCCCTGAATGGGGCATTCGCCTTGCAGAAACTCCATGTGCTGGAAGCCCCGATCGAGACGATCAAGGGAGTCATCACCCACAACGGCAGCCTGACCTATTCACCTGGCATCTGGGCTAATGATCCGGTGGAGTACTCCAGCCCGGTGCTTCCCTTCTTTGGCGATGCCGGACTCAACCGCGCCAGCATGAACATGTATCGCGTCTGGCAGGATCATTGCCAGGAGAAGGGCATCATCCCCTTCCCGGGCTCGTTCGAAGGTCCGGGGCTGAAACTCACCCAACGCGAGCGCGGCGATGACGCGATGGTGCTCTACGGCTTGTCGAAATTCCTTCTATTTCAAGGCGACCGCGCCGCTGCCGAGGGACTGTGGCCGTTGATCGAGTTCAGCGCCGCCTCGGTCCTGCGGCACACGACGGCCGAGGGCATTATCGCCTCGGAGACCGACGAGATGGAAGGCCGCTACCCGACCGGAAAAGCCAACCTGAGCACATCGTCGCTCGCCTACGGTGGCTACCGTTTGGCGGCTCGGTTGGCGCATGCCTTGGGAAAGCCTGGGGCCGCGGAATATGACCAGCGCGCCGAGGCCCTGCGAAAGGGTATTGAAGCGTACTTCGGCGCTGAGGTCGAGGGCTTCCAGACGTATCGGTACTACCAGGGGAACACCACCCTGCGCGGGTGGATCCTGCTGCCTTTGGCGATGGGCATTACCGAGCGGCAGGAGGCCACCGTGGCCGCGCTGATGTCAGACAAGCTCTGGCCTCACCGGCTTGCTGGGGCCGACATCCTGGCCGAGTCCACCCGGCCGACCGAATGGGGCCGCGAGACCTACTACGCGCTTCGGGTCTTGTTCAAAGCGGGACACACCGAGGACGCACTCGAGCTGACCCGGCGCGTGGTGCAGGCCCAGATCTTTGGCAGCAAGGGGCCGTATCCCGACGAAGACGCGATCGACATGCTCTGCCCCGGCTCGCTTTATCCCCGCGTTTTCACCGAAGGCATGTTCGGCATTGTGCCCACCGGTCTCGACTCCTTTGAATGCACGCCGTGGCTGCCCAAGGCCTGGCCGCGCATGGCGCTGCGTGACCTGCGGGCTTTCGGCCAGGCCTGGGACTTGGTGGTGGAGCGCGCTGGCCATCAGCAGAAGGTCACGGTGCGCAGTGGAGGCAAGACGCTGATGACCGGTTTGGGGCCGGCCGGGAAGACGTATTCGCTCACCTTTCCCAATCTGGAAGAGCCCCATGAAACGCGCCCTCACGCTCCTCACCGCCCTGCTGCTGGCGCCGCTGGCGGCGCCGCAGGCCGCTGACAGGCCCAAGCCGGCCCGCAAACCGAACATCCTCATCCTGCTCGCGGATGACCTGGGCTACGGCGATGTGCGCTGCTATAATGACCGGGCCAAAGTCCCCACGCCCAACCTCGATGGTCTCGCGCGCGAGGGGATGCGGTTCACCGATGCCCACAGCCCGGCCACCGTCTGCACGCCCTCGCGCTACAGCCTGATGACCGGGCAAATGGCCTTCCGCGTTCCGCGTGGCGGCACGGTCTTCGAGGGCGTCGGCGGCCCGTCGCTCATTGCGCCCGGGCGGCTCACGCTGCCGGCCATGCTCCGCGCCAAAGGCCATGCCACCGCGTGCGTCGGCAAGTGGCACGTCGGATTGACGTTCTTTGACAAGGACGGCCAACCGATCCGCAGCAACGGCTTGGAAGCGGTCCAGCGCGTGGACTTCTCGCGCCGCATCGAAGGGGGACCGGTTGAGCACGGCTTCGACCGCTTCTTCGGCACGGCCTGCTGTCCTGCCACGGATTTCCTCTATGCCTTCATTGAGGGCGATCGCATTCCGGAGCCTCCCACCAGGATGCTCGACAAGTCCAAGTTGCCCAAACATCCGTATGCCTTCGACAACCGCGCTGGCATGATTGCGCCGGGCTTTGACCTCGAAGAAGTGGACATGGTTTTCCTGAAAAAGAGCCGCGAGTTTCTCGATCAACACGCGAAGAGCCATCCGGAGAGACCCTTCTTCCTCCTGCACTCCATGAATGCGGTGCATCTGCCGTCGTTGGCGTCGAAGCAGTTTCAAGGCAGCACGAAAGCCGGGCCGCACGGCGATTTCATCCATGAACTCGATTACGTCGTCGGCGAACTCCTGGCTACGCTTGATCGACTTGGTCTGGCCGACAACACGCTGGTCATCTTCACCAGCGACAACGGCCCCGAAACCACCAGTGTCATCCATATGCGCGCTGACTACGGCCACGACGGCGCGCGGCCGTGGCGCGGCATGAAGCGCGACCAATGGGAAGGTGGCCATCGCGTGCCGTTCCTCGTCCGCTGGCCCGGCCATGTGAAGCCCGGCACGACCAGCGCGCAGCTCACCAGCCTGACCGACGTGATGGCTACCGTCGCCGCCATCATCGGCGCCGACCTGCCCGAGGATGCGGCCGAGGACAGCTTCAACCTGCTTCCGGCGTTGCTCGGCCAGGACAGTGGCCCCATCCGTCCCTACCTGCTCGAGCAGGCCTTCGGCGGGTCCCGCACCCTCGGCATCCGGCGTGGCGACTGGAAATACCTCGACCACCCCGGCTCCGGCGGCAACCGCTACGACCAGAATCCCGAACTCAAGCCGTTCATGCTTCCCGACACCGCGCCCGGCGCGCCGGGCCAGCTCTACAACCTCGAAACCGACCCCGGCGAGACAAGGAACCTTTACTTCGACCAGCCGCAAATCGTGAAGGAGCTGAAGGCAAGGCTCGATCAGTCGAAAGCGTCTGGCCGGAGCCGGCCGGAACACCCCACCCGCAACCCACGAACATGAAGCCCGGCATCAGCCCATGACCCTGAACACCAACCTCGCCGTCGGGGCCGTCATCCTTGGAGTCGGCGGCAAGCCTTTCTCCTGCGACCCGCGCACCGAGTTCGGCGCATGGTATTTCGACCTCGCACGGCGCTGGGACGGCCCTTTCCTGCGTCCGCGAGACGATCCGTGCGATCGAAGCCTCGACGGACTCCCCGCCACTGATCCGTCTCAGATAGCATGAAGGGAAAGTGCAGGATCCATTGCGGCGGGACGGCCCAACGGGGTTTCACGCTGATCGAACTGCTGGTGGTGATCGCGATCATCGCCGTTCTGGCCGGTCTGCTTCTGCCCGCGCTGAGCAAGGCCAAGCAAAAGGCCAAAGACATTTCATGCATCAGCAATGAAAAGCAGATCTGCCTCTCGGTGTTGCTGTATATCGGCGAGAGTCAAGGCGCGATGATCGGCTACAAGAATATTGCGGTGTGGGTGGGCCAAACCGAGACCAACTACTCCGCCATCAAGGGAGTCCGTGTTTGCCCGGCCGCACCCGAGCGGAAGCCGTGGGGCGGCTCCACCAGAAGATCGCCCAATGCCTACGAACCGGGCGCCCTCGGGACGGCGGACTATCCGTGGAGTTGGATCAATTGGGGGAACTGGGATGCGCAGGGCAGTTACGGCTTCAACATGTGGTGCTACTCGGATCTCAAGTCCACCAGCGGAACGGGCATACCTGACGCTGATGTGGAACACGATGCCTTTGTAAGAGAGTCGGCGGTGATCGGCAGTTCGAAAACTCCCTTGTTTGCGGATTCGACATGGGTGGATTTCGCGATGAGACCCGAGCATGCCTTCGGCAGGGACTTATACAGTGGGTGGTGGGACACGCCCGGGCCCATCGGCCTGGGGGCGATTGCCATCGGGCGGCATGGTGGGCAGGGAGCCCGTGCGGCCCCCCGCACTATCACCGTGGCTCCCGGCGCCCAATTGCCCTGGCGCAACAACGTGGGCTTCGTGGATGGGCATGCGGAGTCCGCTCACTTGAAGAGCCTCAAGACCTTCTATTGGCACAAACGGTGGCCGCAGTGAGAGGAGACCGACATTCAACAGCCCGTGCAGACCCCGGCATTTGCCGATGGGATTGGGGGGGGGGATGGGCGGCCGACGGCGTGGGATCCTCCAGCCCAAAACTATAGGGAACAAACCATGAACCTCGAATCCATCCAGTGCGAACTGCAAAAAGCCGGCTTCGACGGCTGGCTCTTTTTCGATCACCACGAGCGCGACCCGCTCGCTTACCGCGTGCTGGGTCTGAAACCGCCAGGCCACGTCAGCCGGCGTTGGTATTATTTCATTCCCGCGCGGGGCGAACCTCGCGGGCTGGTGCATCACGTGGAGCCGCATGTTCTCGATCCCTTGCCCGGTGCCAGGATTCCGTATGCCCGCTGGCAGGAGCAGCAGGCTGGGTTGCGGACGCTTCTGCAAGACGCAAAAAGGGTCGCCATGCAATACTCGCCATGCTGCGCCGTTCCGTACGTGGCCAACGTGGACGCGGGCACCATCGAATTGATCCGTGGCCTCGGGGTGGACGTGGTGAGTTCGGCGGAATTGATCCAGATTTTCGAGGCGAAGTGGACACCCGACCAATTCGAAATGCACATGGAGGCGGGCCGGCGGGTGGACCGGATCCGGCACGAGGCCTTCGAGCATATCAAACAGGCCACCCGCGCCGGGCAACCGCTCGACGAGTATGGTGTCCAGCAGTTCGTCATGCGGCGGTTTCAGGAGAGCGGACTGGTAACCAATTGGGCTCCCATCGTGGGCGCCAACATCAACGCCGCGGACTCGCACTATTCGCCTCCCGAGTCGGGCAGCGCCCCCATTCGGCGCGGCGACCTGGTGCTGCTGGACCTGTGGGCCAAGCTCGATGAGCCGGACGCGGTCTACTACGACATCACCTGGATGGCCTATTGCGGCGAGGAGGTGCCCGCACCGATGCGCGAGGCGTTTGCGGTCGTGGTGGGTGCCCGCGACGCGGGCATCCGCCTGGTTCAGGAGGCAGCGGCTGCCGGCCGGACCCTGCGCGGCTTCGAGGTGGACGACGCGGTCAGCGGCTACATCGCCTCGCGCGGGATGGCGCAGTACCTTCGGCATCGGACCGGCCATTCCATCGGGCGCGAAGTGCATGGCGTTGGGGCGAACCTGGACAACCTGGAGACGCACGACGAACGGCCTGTTATCCCGTGGACGTGTTTTTCGGTGGAGCCGGCGCTCTACCTGCCGACCTTCGGGGTCAGGACGGAGGTCAACGTGTTCGTCGAGGAACGCGGGGCGCGCGTGACCGGCGAGAGGCAAACCGAGTTTGTGCGCCTGTGCTGATGCCGATGAGGGCGAGCGGCGGTCTCGACATGGGGCAGGCTTGACGTTGACTGTCGGAGCCGACTGGAGAGCAGACGACATGCTGGTTTAATAGGAACCGTCCCACTCCGCCCCCTCCACACCTTGTGAAAACCATCACTACCCTCCTTGCCACCGCGCTCTTTGCCGCCGCCACCGCGGACGCTAAACCGCTCAAAGTCTTCATACTCGCCGGACAGTCGAACATGGAAGGACCGGCGGGCGTCAAGACCTTTGATTACATCGGCGACGATCCAGCAACCGCGCCGATGCTCAAGATGATGCAGGGTGCCGACGGGAAGCCGACGGTGTGCGATGGCGCATGGATTTCGTATCTGACCGGAGAGAACAACTTCGAAATCGCCGGCAAACTGACGGCCGGCTACGGGTCGATGTGGGGCCTGGACCCCACCAAGCCCGGCGACAAGATCGGCCCCGAATTCACCTTCGGTCTGACGATGGACGCTGCGCTCGCGGAGCCGGTGCTCCTCATCAAGGCCGCGTGGGGCGGCAAGAGCCTGCACACAGATTTCCGCCCGCCCAGCGCGGGGCCGTATCAACTGAGTTCGTTTCAGCGGGAAAACTATCCCAAGCAGGAAGGGCATGGCATCCCGAAGGATTTCGAGCAGTGGAAACTCGATAAGGCAAAGGCGACCGGCCACTACTACCGCCTGATGATCGGGCATGTGAGAAAGGTGCTGGACGACGTCAAGCGGGTGTATCCGGACTACGATTCCACACAGGGCTATGAACTTGGCGCCATTGCCGACAAGCACGAAAAGGTCAACCAGATGCGCTACTTCCTCGACGCGAAGCACAAAGACCACCCGAATGCCGACGGTCACATGACAGAGGAACAGAAAAGCGCGTATATGAAGAAATATGAAGCGGACCTCATCACCCCGGCCGAAGTCGCGCTCTGGAAACGCGGTGCCTCCAACGCCGGCTACCACTACCTCGGCTGCGCGAAGACCTTCGCGTTGATGGGCAACGCGTTCGCCGAGGCGAACCTCAAAATGCTGGCCTGCACGGCGGCGCACGTCGACGCCGGCCATGCACCCCATCGTCGGACAACCCTAAGCCCATGAAGGATCATCAACCTGCCCAAGGTTCAAGAGTCGCCCGGCGGATTCCGTCGGTCCTGCTCGTTGCTGTTGCATTACACAGTGGTCTGTTGCAGAGTCGTGTACTGGGTTCCGCCGCTTCCGTGGCGGCGAACCCCGCCGGGGAGCTTGCGGAACCGGGCCGGGCCGGGGACCGGCTGTCGCCCACGGCATTTGCCGATCCGCCGGTCAATGCGCGGCCCGGAGCGTTTTGGGATTGGCTGAACGGGTCGATCACCCGGGAGCAAATCACCCGCGATTTGGAGGCGATGAGACACGGTGGGATGCGCGGCGGGGAGATTTGGGACGTGGCTGCTTACGCCGATCCCGATGGGCGGGTGCCTGCCGGGCCTGCGTTTCTCGGGCCGGAGTCGGCGCGGCTGATCGCCCATGCGATTCGCGAAGCCGACCGCCTCGGCTTGGAGATCGGCATTGTTGCCTCGAGCGGATGGAATGCGGGCGGGAGCTGGGTTCCGCCGGAGCACGCCGGCAAGGGGCTGTATCACTCAACCACGAGAGTGACCGGACCCAAGGGGTTTCGCGATGAGCTGCCCCTGCCCGAGCTGCCGAAACGCTGTCCGCGGGATGCGCAGGGCCGGCCGCTCTATCTGCGCGAAGTGGCGGTTTTGGCGGTGCCTCATGACGAATCGAAATCGCTTGCCGATGTGAGCCAGGTCGTTGACCTGACGAAACGGGTCGAAGCCGACGGCGCGTTGCACTGGGAGGTGCCGGCCGGCGAATGGGACATCCTGCGTTTTGTCTGTGCGAATCACGGGCAGCCGTTGATCGTGCCGAGTCCGAAGTCCGGCGGGCCAATGATCGACTTCTTTGATCCGCGTGCCACCGAGTTTCATCTCCAGCATATCGTCACCACGATTCTCAAGGAACTGGGGCGCAGTTCATTCGTGGGGACCAGCTTCAAGACGTTGGAGTTTGACAGCATGGAACTGGACGGCTTTACGCCTTGGAACGATATCATGGCCGCCGAGTTTGATCGCCGGACGGGTTATCCGGTGATCCGGTATCTGCCCCTGCTCGCCGGCTGGAAGCTGGCGGCTCAGGCGGTCCAGGAGCAGTTCTTGTACGATTGGCGCAAGTTGGTGAGCGACCTGTTGATCGACTCGCATTACGTGACGGGCCGGAAGTTCCTCGAATCCTATGGCGTGAAGCTGATCGCCGAGTCGGGCGGGCCGGGGCCTCCGATCTGGGATTCGAATCCGGTGGATGGAATCAAGGCGCTCGGGGCGGTTGATATTCCGCGGGGGGAGTTTTGGAACCGGCATCGCGGGATCTTCCTGGTCAAGGAGATCGCTTCGGCCGCGCACGTTTACGACAAACGTCTGGTGGATGCGGAATCGTTCACCACGTGGCGGCGCTGGGTCGATGGGCCGTTGAATCACAAGAGACTGGCGGATCGGGCGTTGTGCGAGGGCTTGAATTGCTTCTCGCTGCACACGTTCGCCAGTTCACCGCCCGAGGCGGGGCTTCCGGGTTGGGCGTATCATGCCGGCACGGATATCAATCCGGCGGCCACCTGGTGGCCGATGGCCCGCGGGTTGATGGACTACCTGGCGCGGTGCTCTTACATGCTTCGCCAGGGGTGGTTTGTGGCCGACGTCTGCTATTATTATGGCGATCAGGCGCCGAACTTCTATCCGCCGTTGTGCAATGTGCCGGAGAAGCCGCTATTGGAGGGCCTCGCGCCGCAGAACGATTTCGATGTCTGTTCCTCGGAGGTGATTCTCCAGCGGATGCGCGTTGAAAGCGGTCGGATCGTGCTGCCGGACGGGATGAGCTATGCGGCGCTCGTGCTGCCCGAACAGGATCACATCCCCTTGGCGGTTCTCGAAACGATGCGCTCACTGGTGGCCGACGGGGCAACGGTGATCGGCCACCAGCGACCGACGCACGCCCCGGGCCTGAAGGACCAGGAAACGGAAACTCCACGAGTGGCGCGCCTGGTCGAGGAACTCTGGGGACGGGCTGAAGCGCCAGACAAACCGGTCCTGCCGGCAGTCCGGATCCGAGTGGTGGGTCGGGGGAGGTTTATCATCGCCGGCGATCGCAGTGCCGCGCTCCGGGAAATCGGCGTCGCCGGGGATTTTGAAATCGCCGGACGCGGTGAAGGAGACCTGGGGCCACTGGACTTCATCCATCGGAAGACCGCGGAGGATGAATTCTATTTCATACGCAACAAGAGGCTGGATCCCGAGAGGTGGACCTGCCGGTTCCGGGTGGCGGCGGAAGCCAAGGGACTGGTGCCTGAATTCTGGTGGCCCGATTCGGGGCGCCGGAGCGCCTGTCGCGATTGGAGAAGCGTCGCCAGCGGCCAGACCGAGCTGACGGTGACGCTCGGACCGTTGGGCTCGGTGTTTGTCGTGTTCCGGAAAGCCGGCGCCGCATTGGATCCCATCGCCCGCGACACATTTGTGGCGGCGGAGACTCCCGCACCGCTGACCCTCGCCGGCTCCTGGCAGGTCGAGTTTCCAGAAGGGTGGGGGGCCCCGCGAATGACCAGCTTCGGGACCCTGCAAAGCTGGACTGCGTCGGACGACGAAGGGGTCCGGTTCTTCTCGGGAATCGCCACGTATCGCAAGACGTTCGAACTGCCGGAGTCGTTGGCAGCCCGGAGCCGGCTCTTCCTGGAACTGGGCGAGCTGGCGGAAATCGCCGAAGTCACACTCAACAACAAGTGCCTCGGGCTGGCTTGGCTGCCGCCCTATCGTGTTGAAATCTCCGGCGTGGTGCAGTCCGGCACGAATCAGTTGGAGATCCGGGTCGCGAACCTCTGGGCCAACCGGTTCAACGGGGATTCGTTGCGGCCCGAGTCGGACCGCTTCACGCGAAGCAACCTCGATCGGATTCAAACCGATCCGACCTCGGATAGCTCGTTCGGCCAGGTTCCCCGCGGCAAGACGCGGCCCGTTTACACCCATAGCCCGCCGCTGATGAAATCCGGCCTTTTCGGGCCGGTTCAGATCATCACGCCGGGAGACTGAATTGAGAGCAGGAATCTCCGGCAAGACTGTGAAAGCGCTCCTTGTCATCCTCTCGGCGCTCTTGCTGCCGTGCGCCGAACTCCGCTCGGCACCGCGGCTCAACATCCTGATCTTCACCTCGGACGACATGAACTTCGATTCGAGCGGCGTCTGTGGCGGGCCGATCAAGGACCTGACGCCGAATCTCGACCGCCTCGCCGCGGAGGGCCTGCGGTTTGAGCATGCCTATTCGACGGTGGCCGTCTGCCAGCCGGTGCGCCAGATCATACAGACCGGGCTCTACCCTCATCGCAGCGGCGCGATGGGGTTCTTCCCGGTGAAACCCGAGGTGCGCACCCTCAACCAGCAATTGCATGACGCCGGCTATCGGATTTCGATGTTCGGCAAGAACAACCATCATCAGCCGGCGGAGAAGTTCTGCGTCGATGTTGCTGAGGACAAGATCAGCCGCCATCCGACCCAGCTGGCGGAGGCCACGCGGAAGTTCCTGAAGATGGCCCGCGAAGAAGGCCGACCGTTCTTCCACAACGTCAACTGCTATGACCCGCATCGCCCGTTCATCGGCATCAACGGCACCAACGACCTTGCCGGAGGTGAGCGGCCCAGCCGTTGGATCAAGACGGACGAGATCACCCAAGTGCCCGCCTTTCTCGAAGACCTGCCCGCGATCCGCCGGGAATTGGCCGGCTACTACACCAACGTCCGGCGTCTCGACGACGCCCTCGGCGCGGTGCTCAAGGTGCTCAAGGAAGAGGGCTTTGCCGACAACACGCTCGTCATGGTGTACGCCGGCGACCACGGGATGTCGTTTCCCTTCGCGAAGTCGAACGACTACGAGAACAGCTCGCGCGGCGCGCTCATCATCCGCTGGCCGGGCGTGACCAAGCCAGGCGTCGTCGATTCCAACCATCTCGTCTCGACGCTCGATTTCGCGCCCACGCTGCTTGAGGCCGCCGGCCTGCCGCCGCTTTCCGGCATTGATGGCCGCTCCTTCCTGCCTGCGGTGAAGGGCGAAACGATGCCCGGTTGGGATCGCGTCTTCACCTTCTACAACGCCGCCTTCGGCAACCGCTGGCTGCCAATGCGCTGTGTCCGCACCAAGGACCGCTCCTACATTTGGAACGCGTGGAGCGACGGCCAGCGCCAATACCAAACTGAGAACATGGCTGGCCTTACGTGGAAGGCCATGCTCGCCGCCGCCGCGACCAACGCGGCCATCAAGGGCCGCACCGAGTTCTACCTCCACCGCGTTCCCGAGGAGTTCTACGACCTGACCAACGACCGCTGCGAACGCAAGAATCTCATCGGCGAACCGGCGCGACAGACCGAGATCGAGGCGATGCGCAGGGGACTCCTCGTCCTCATGCGCCGCACCGGGGATCCCTTCGCCGAGGCCTTCGCCCACCGCGACAACAAGGACCTGATTCCCGAGGTCCTCAAGAAGCTAACCCAGGAATACGGTGCGAAACCGGCGGCCCGGGGAGCCACCACCGAGTGAAGCCCCACACGAAACTGAACGTCCCGATCCCGACGGCCCCATGAAATCCATGCCTGCCCCGCGGCTCCGCGCCGTGCTGCTGGCGGTGTGCTCTTCGCTTCCCGCCGCCGAGTTGCCCGCGCCCGCGCAACCGGCTGAATCCGCCATCCACGCCGCAGCTCCAGAAACCCCGTTGTGTCTATGGTATCGCCAGCCTGCCACGAACTGGAACGAGGCCTTGCCCCTCGGCAACGGCCGGCTCGGCGCGATGGTTTTCGGGACTCATGGCAAGGAGCGCTTGCAGCTCAACGAGGAGAGCTTGTGGGCCGGATGTCCCGTCGAGGCGTGGCCGCCGGATTTTCCCGAGCACCTCGCCGACGGCATCGCGCGCGTGGATCGCGGCAGGGCGAGTGCGGAGGGCAGCCGGTTGCGCATCGAAGGGGCCAACGAGGCGGTGATCCTGTTCACCGCCGCCACCGACTACCATCTGGCCAAGCTCGACTTCGATCGCAGCCTCGATCCGGCGCGAATCAGCGCGGAGATTCTCACCAAGGCCGCTGTAAGAACCTGGCCGCAGTTGCTGCAAGCGCACCTGGCCGAACACGGGGCCCTGTTCAATCGCGTGGCGCTGCAACTCGACGGGACGGACGCGGCGCTGGCGAAGCTGCAAGCGCACCTGGCCGAACACGGGGCCCTGTTCAATCGCGTGGCGCTGCAACTCGACGGGACGGACGCGGCGCTGGCGAAGCTGCCGACCGATGCCCGACTGGCGGCGGTCCGCAAGGGTGGCGATGATCCCGGGTTGGTGGCGCTCTATTTCCAGTTCGGACGCTACCTCCTCATGAACAGCTCGCGCCGGCCCGCGCGCCTGCCGGCCAACCTGCAGGGGATTTGGAGCGAGCGCCTCTGGGCGCCGTGGGAGGCGGATTACCACCTCAACATCAACTTGCAGATGAATTACTGGCCCGCCGGTCCGGCCAATCTCGCGGAAACCGTCGCGCCCTTGATGGATTGGTTCGAGCTGCTGGCCCGGCGTGGCCGGCAATCGGCCAGCCGGCTCTACGGGTCCGACGGCTGGGTGGCCTTCCTGGCCACGAATCCGTTCGGGCGGGTCACCCCGAGCGCTTCGACGCTCGATTCGCAGTTCGTAAACGGGGTGCTCGATCCGCTCTGTGGCGCCTGGATGGCGGCACAGTTGTTCGATTTCTACCAGTTCAACGGCGACCGCGCGTTCCTGCAACGGCTCTATCCCATCTTGCGGGGCGCCAGCGAATTCGTGCTCGACACCCTCGTGCCCGCGCCTGACGGCACGCTGGTCATCGCCCCGTCCGAGTCGCCGGAAAACACCTACCTTGATGCTGGAACGAAGAAACGCATCCGGATCACCGCCGGCTCGACCTATCACCAGAGTCTCGTGCGTGCGATCTTTAGCGCGACCGACCGGGCCGCCGCCATCCTCGGAACGGACCCTGCGATGCGGCGGCGGATGGCGGAAGCCACCGCCAGACTGCCGCTGCTCGAGGTCGGTCCCGAGGGCCGTTTGCTCGAACGGGCTGAACCCTATCCGGAAGCCGAGCCCGGGCACCGCCACATGTCGCACCTGGTCGGCCTGCACCCGTTCAACCTGATCACGCCCGGCACTCCGGAGCTGCTGACCGCCGCGCGCAAGGTGCTCGATTACCGGCTGGCTCATGGCGGGGGCGGCACCGGTTGGAGCCTCGCGTGGATCATCAATCACCTCGCGCGACTGCGCGATGGCGACGCGGCACGCGAGCATTTCCTCGCCCTGCTTCGCCGCAGCACCTTGCCCAATCTCTTCGACGCCGGTCCGCCATTCCAGATTGACGGCAACTTCGGCGGCTGCGCCGGCCTTGCGGAAATGCTGCTGCAAAGCCACGCCGGCGGAATCCATCTGCTGCCCGCGTGGCCGAGGGCTTGGACGTCCGGACAAGTCAACGGCCTGCGCGCGCGCGGGAACTTCGCCATCACTGGCCACAGCGCCGTCGCCCAAACTCAACGGCCTGCGCGCGCGCGGGAACTTCACCGTGGACCTGGCGTGGAAGGACGGGCAGGTCACCGGCTATCGCATCCGCTCGCCGGAGCCGCGCGCGGTGACGGTGCGCGTGAACGGCGAGGTCAAGACCGTGAAGGCGGAGCCTTCGGGATGACGAGAGCGAGCGTCAAGAGGGCAAAGGTCGATTCGATGGCTCAAGCAGAACCCAACCCATCAAGCCATGAAACACCCATTCAAAGACGTCACCGCCCCGCTGCTCGCGGCGCTCGTGGCAGCATCGTTCGCCCGACCGGCCCCGGCAGCCACTCCCGCGGCGGAAGAGAGCGCCCGCCTGCTGGCGCAAGCCGATCCGCGGATCAATGGAAATCCAGGTGTGGGACGCCGGGCCTTCTGCAAAGCGGTCTTTCAGCCTGCGGTAGCTCTGGGGCTTCTCACGCTCGTCACGCTTCCGGACAAGAGCCTGGAATCGCTCTATTGGCAAACCCTCTACCGCTACGGCTGCACGACGCGGGCGGGCCGCTGTTGCGTGGATACGCCGGGCATCTGGTTCTAGGGCACATCGTGGCCCTATTTCACCACCGACTCCACAGGGTCAGGGAGGACGCCGGCGGAACGCTCCGTCTGCCGCCAACGTACTCATCGGAGTCGGGCGTCTGCGCGGACTTCAACTTCGACCTGGCCCTGCTCAAGGCCAGCAAGCGTTTGAACATCGATCAACAAAGCACGGCCGAGGTTCTGAAGCGGTCCTTCGAGCGGGCGCGTGACACGGCGGGTCCCGGTCAACGACACGCCATGGTGCAGGCCCACGCCGGACCCATCGGCGCCGCCCTCGGTTTCGGGGACGAGGCGCTGGACAGCCTGAAGCGGCTTCAGGGCGATCTCCATCCCAATGGCCTGTGGTATGAAAGCCCCTGCATCGAGCCCACGCTGGCCGCCGCCGCCATCATCCAGGACATGCTCATCCAGAGCTGGAGCGATCCGGCCAAGAATGAGGCGGGCCCGATCCGCATCTTCCCCGCCCTTCCCTCCGCATGGCAGGACGTCGAGTTCCGCGACCTGCGCACCGAGGGCGCCTGCCTCGTCTCAGCCAAGCGCAGCGCCGGTCAGACCCAATCGGTGCGCATCAAGAGTCTCGCAGGCGAACCCTGCCGCGTGCGGCCGGGCTTGCCCGGTGGAATCCGACTGCGGGGTGACCATGCCTTCAAGCTGCAAGAGTTCGCGCCTGGCACATACCCGATTGACCTTAAACGGGGCGAAGCGATTCTGCTTTACCCAGGGACGGAAAGTCCGTCGCTGCCCGTCCAGCCATCGTCCCCGCGTTCACAGCGAAACGAATGAAATGTCTATGAGAGCAAAGTACCTCCTCAAGGCCGTCAACCAGAGTGTCTGCGCCTTGAGCCTCCTCATGGCGACAAGCCATCTGGCCGCTTCCGCGCCGCTGCCGGTTCCGGAGCGCGGATTCGTGAGCTCCCAGCCTGCGAAGATCTGGGAGGAGGGATTGATCTGCGGCAACGGCACCATCGGCGCCAACGCCCTGAGCCGGCCATTGAGCGAGCGCATCATCTTCAGCCACGAGCGTCTCTTCATGCCGATGCGCGCGCCGGTGATGCCGGCCGATCAATCGGCGCGGTTGTTCGAGATTCGGAGATTGATCGAGCGCGGGCTTTACAAGCAGGCGACCGAGCTTCAGTTCAATCTCTGCGGGCAGGAGAGCTTCATGTATCCGGACTTCTTCGTGCCGGCCTTCGACCTCACCATCCACACGGAAAGTCAGGGCGACGCGCGCGGCTACAGCCGGTCCGTGGACTTTCAGACGGGCGAGGCGGCGGTGCGTTGGTCGGACGACCGCGCGACGTTTGAACGGCGGATGTTCGTCTCGCGCGCCGACAAGGTGGCGGTGCTGTCCCTCACGGCCTCAAAGCCCGGCAGCCTCGATTGCCGGCTCGCGCTGGAGCCGCGGGAACCGAGCGATCAGTTCAATGACGACAGCGACATCGCGAAGCGCTCCGACGAGATGTTCAAGGAACATGTTACCGACATCAAGAGCACGGCCAGCCGTTCCTCGCTGACGTACTCGAACCGGTATCTCAAGGCCTACCCGGGCAGCCTCCATGCGCTCGAAGGCGTTGCGCGGGTGATCGTCACGGGCGGAGTGACTGAACCGGGGACGAACGGGACGCTGCTCGTCAAGGGGGCTGACCGCGTTCTCATGTTTGTGGACCTGCGCCCGATCGATGACCCGGACAAGCCGGAAATGAGGAGCATGGAGGCGGCGCTCGCGAAGCTGCCGGACGATTACGCAGGCCTGCTCCAACGCCACGCGAGGTTGCACGGCGGACTGTTCAACCGGATGCGCCTCGACCTTGGCGGCGGCGCGGATCACCGGCGGACGACGGAGGAATTGCTGGCGGAATCCACCTACGAAGAGCCGAACCGCGCGTTGATCGAAAAGGAGTTCGACGCCGGGCGCTACAACATCATCTCCTGCACTGGCGAATTGCCGCCGAACCTGCAGGGCGTCTGGGGCGGCACCTACGTGCCCGGCTGGGCCAGTGACTATACCCACAACGGCAACGTCCCTTCGGCCATCGCCGCCAACCTGATGGGCAACATGCCGGAGCTCATGCTCGCCTACACGACTTACATCGAGTCCATCGTCCCCTGGCTGAAGATCAACGCGAAGCACCTGTTTGGCGCACGCGGCATCGTGCTGCCTTCGCGGAGTTCGACGCATGGATTCAACAACGCCCTGGCGCGGAACTTCGCCGGGGGCTTCTGGGTGGGCGGCGCCGGCTGGGCGGCGCACTTCTTCTACGACTACTATCTCTACACCGGCGACCGCACGTTCCTCGCCGACCACGCGTTGCCGTTCATGGAGAAGGCTGTGCTCTTCTTCGAGGATTATCTCTACGAAGGGCCCGACGGCAGGTGGGTCTTTTCGCCAACGCAGTCGCCGGAGAACACGCCGGGAAACACCAAGTCCCAAGGGACCTTCAATGCCACCATGGATGTGGCAGTGGCCAAGGAACTCCTGCGCAACACCATCGCCGCGTCGCGCGAACTGGGCCGGAACCAGGAGAAGATCGCGCGCTGGCAGCAGATGTTGGGCAAGATGCCGGACTACATGGTGGATGAACGCGGCATCATCAAGGAATGGTTGACGCCGTTGCTGGCAAACAACGACAGCCACCGGCATTCCTCCCAGCTCTATCCGCTTTACGATGGCCTGCCCGAGGACATTGCGCGCAGTGCCGAGCTGCGCGCCGCATTCAAGAAGAGCATCGAGTTCAAGCTCGATAGCCACTGGCAGAACCACCAGAGGGGCTTCATGTCCTTCGGCCTGGTGCAGCTCGGTCAGGCGTCCGCCAGCTTGGGCGAACGGGATCTTGCCGAACGCTGCCTTGCGCAACTGGTGAACCGGTATTGGCTCAACAATCTCGCCTCGACGCACAATCATCGGTCGTTGTTCAACATGGACATCAGCGGCGGGATGCCGTCGGTGATCATCAAGATGCTGGTGGCGTCGGACCCCGGGAGACTCCAGCTTCTGCCCGCGCTCCCGAAGGCCTGGCCGACCGGAACGATTGAAGGCGTGCTATGTCGCGGCCAGATCGAGGTCCGGCGGCTGCAATGGAACCCGGACGGGCTCGAAGCCACCCTGCGTTCGGGCAAGGCCCAGACGGTCTTGCTGGACCTCCCGGCTGAGGTTTCCACCATCACTGTGGAAGGTAAGGGTGCGAAGGTTGCGAAGGCCGATGCAACGAACCAGCGCCAGTTGATGCTCCCCGCGAAAAGAGAAGTCACAGTCACGATGACCTGCAAACGGTAACCAAGCCCCTCTCTTGAGATCCACCCGCCCCAAGCCTCGACTTCGCTTGAAAACGAAGCTCACTCTTCTCCTGTTCTGTCTTGAGCTCGGCTTCGGAGGAAACTGTCGCGCGGCGTCAGAGCCGCCCAATGCCGCGCCCGCCGAGCAAGGACGCCCCGCGGCTGTGCCCGGAGCCACGGAGTTGAGCCCGTCGCGCTCCCAGTATTGTTCGCGGATCAACAACCGCAACGAGGGCTCCACCGAGGCGTTGTTTGAGAGCTGTTGCTTCGTTGGCGACCATGATCCGCTGGAGCTTCGCTCCTTGCGTCGCTCCGGCCCGGGCAAAACCCCCGCAGTGCAGAGAGCCCGGCAGGCCTTCTGGGAGCAGCCCATCATCGCCGAGCAGGGCATGGTGAGCGACTCCCTCTTCGACGGGAACTCGGTCACATTGTGCGACCTGCTGAAGACGCGGGCGCGGGACCCGGGGAGCCGCTGTCTGCGGATCGACTTGGGCAAAGGCTGTGAAGTCGTCGTGCTGGCCTTTGATCCGAAGAACCTCGAGTTTTCACCAGACGTTTGGCTCACCGCCTCTCCAGTCCCGTATCAGGAAAAAGCACTTCCTTTGTCTGAACGGGCGGCAGCGCCAGCAAACGCGCCCGTTTACTATCGGCAGGCGAAGCGGCGGAAGCCCGAAATGCGCGAGTGCGAGGTGGCCGTCTATGGCGGCACCCCGGCGGGAGTCACCGCTGCCATCGAGGCGGCGCGCATGGGCCGCAAGACCCTGCTGCTCTCCTTCAACTGCCACGTTGGCGGGATGAGCTCGGGCGGTCTCACCGCCACCGATCTCGGCAAGCAGGAGTCCATCGGCGGACTCGCGCTGGACTTCTACAGACGTCTCGGACGAAACACAGACTTCAGCCCGTCCGCGGCCGAGACGCTTTACCGCACGATGCTGGACGAGGTGGGTGTGACGGTGCTGCTTGATCGCTGCCTCGAGTCCGTCGAGATGCAGGACAACCGCATCGTCTCCGCCCTGTTTGAAACGGGCGAGACGATCAAGGGGGCCATGTTCATTGATGCCACCTACGAGGGCGACCTGCTGGCGGCGGCTAATGTGTCCTACCGCGTGGGTCGGGAACCGAGGAGCGCGTTTGGGGAAACGTTGGCCGGCCAGTGGCAAACGGTTTCCTGGAAGGATGTCTATCAGTTCTGCTGCCTGCCCATCAGCCCCTATGTCCTGGCCGACGATGCATCCTCCGGCCTGCTGCCGGAAATCTCGGCGGACAAGCCGGGCGCGCCGGGCGAGGGCGACTACCGTGTCCAGGCCTACAACCTCCGCATGCATCTGTCGGACAACGAGGGGCGCATTCCCTTCCCGAAACCCGCCGGCTACAACCCCGCGCGCTACGCGCTGCTGGCCCGCTTCCTGAACTTCGATCCGGGCATCGAATGGACACTGAACTACACGACCAGGCCGATGACCGACGGCCCGGTGCAGATGAGAAACGGCGATTCCAACAACGCGGGCAGCTTCTCCTCGGACCTGGTGGACGGCAGTCATCGCTGGCCGGATGGAGCTTTCGAGCCCGTTTCCTTCTCCGCACTGCCGCCCCCGCGCCGCGGCCTCACCATGCCCCTCCGTGAACTCTACCAACTCCGCGAAGAGATCTTTCAGAATCATGTCCGCTATCAGCAGGGGTTGCTGTATTTCCTCGCTAACGACCCGCAGGTCCCCCAGGCCCTGCAGGATCGGGTGCGACGCTTCGGCCTTGATCCGAACGAGTTCAAGGAGACCGGGCATTGGCCGCATCAACTCTATGTCCGCGAAGGCCGCCGCATGGTCTCCGATTACATCGTCACCCAGGACCATTGCGAATCAAAACGCACGGCGGACGATTCCGTCGGCCTCGCGTCCTACCCGATGGACTCCCACTTCTGCCAGCGCGTGGTGGTGGTGGAAAACGGCAGGGCGACAGTCCGCAACGAGGGCGGATTCGGGCACGGTTGCCCCAAGCCCTACCCGATATCCTACCGCGCCATCGTTCCCAAGGCGGAAGAAGGCGCCAACCTGCTGGTGCCAGTCTGCCTGTCGGCCTCACACGTGGCCTACGGTTCCATCCGCATGGAGCCGGTGTTCATGATCCTCGGCCAAAGCGCCGGAGCCGCGGCGGCCATCGCCATCGACAAAGGTATCGCTGTCCAGCAGGTGGACCCCAAGGAACTGAAGCGGAGACTCTTGGCCGTTGGACAGAAGTTGTAGCCCTCTGCGTCGGCATGCTCGGTGCATCAGATCCGGCGACGCAAAATGGGACAAAGAGCGACGCAAAATGGTAGTCGCGCCATGGTACCGGCATGCGCTAAGTTAGGGGATGAGAGCCATGGTTGAGCCTCGGCCTCAGGAAAAAGCAGTCAACGGTTCTATTGCGCGCAACAAACCCCATCAAGGGACAGGAAGATCCAAGCACCTATTATGAAGACAAGACAACCGGCGGGGCCATTCCTGCGCCAGGCTGCGGCTGCGGGCTTGCTGGCCGTGGCGGCGATGCTGCCCGCCCAGGCAGATTATTCCAACACCGTAGCGTCCCTCAACCCGGTCGGCTATTGGCGGCTGAACGAACCGGTGTCACCGACGCCCAACTATGCCCTGGGCACGGCGATCAACTACGGCACCCTCGGGGCGAGCGCCAACGGCACCTATTATGAGTGCGCCCAGCGTAATTGGTGGCAGGAAGCCAGCTCTTGATCACGGTGGGTGAGGGAAAGGGGGGCACCGGCCTCGCTCTGGGTGATCGGAAGAGGCTGAGGAAATCGGCACATGAAGTCCCCG
>Ga0209096_1000382_pt1 | contig 62096 bp, 40 predicted proteins | sample AD_UKC034_MetaG_FD_184407 | JGI IMG/M metagenome (GOLD analysis project Ga0209096, IMG submission 184407) | Active sludge microbial communities of municipal wastewater-treating anaerobic digesters from USA - AD_UKC034_MetaG (SPAdes) (version 2) | ecosystem: Engineered > Bioreactor > Anaerobic >...
GGCCTGGAGCTTGGAGTCATCCCAGTGAGGCCGTTCGACGCCCGTGGCGTGATGGAGCGGGTCAATTACAGCCCAGCGAACCGTGCTGGCCGTCAAGCCGGCCGCAACGGCCGCCAGAGTCACGTAGAGGAAACCCCCGACTGTGGCCCCGCCAGACTGGGCCGCTGCCGTTGCGAGCCACCCTCTGACATCCGCGTTACCGGCTGCCAACCCCAACAGCACCAGCATCCCCGGCAAAACGTAAGCGATGAGAAGCCCGAAATTTCTCCCAGAAACGCTCCTCACGGTCCTCGGACCTCAGATTCCTGGGAGTCAGCGGCAGGACTGTCCACGATCCTATTGGCACCGCCAGCGGTGTCAACCCAAAAACGTCCAAAATAGATCATATTTTTGACCTATAGCTCTACATCCGAGATGCCCGCGCTCAGCTCATTCCGGCACCGCCTCTCCCGCACCAAGAACGTTCGACACATTGCCGCCCAGCCTTGAGTCCGGCCTTAGCCGCCTATTGATACCCTGCGCTTAACCTGCGCCAAAATGCTTCTTTTTGCACTCTATATGACCTTTCATCGCAACCGGCCACATTGAGACAATGGAGGCATGCAGAACAGCACTACAAGCCATTCGCAATTGAAGCCGACGCAGTTCCCACCTGCGATTCGGGGACCATCCTGTCGCCTCGCCAACGAAAGGAGGCTGCTATGAACGATGACTTCGGCGCAAGTGATGTCAACCATGTCGAGCCCTTGAGTCTGTCGCACATAAAAGGGCAACAGCGAGTGGTTAACACTCTCGAAACCCTCATACGCGGCTATTTCAACGCCAAGTCCACGGCCAGCAGCAAGAACCATTTCTTCGGACCCGTCATTCTCACCGGCCCGCCAGGAACAGGCAAAACCCTTATGGCCAAGACTATTCATGCCGAACTTGGGAATTTGCGCATGGAACAGGTCAGCGGCGACACGCTCAACAAACGCTCGGAATTAAGCGCAGTCCTCCTGAAAGCCGACGGGCACACCACCGTCTTCATAGACGAAGCACAAGGGATGAACTCTGCTGCGCAACACATCCTCCTCACCGCCATCTCTGAACGATTCCTAACCACATCCGCCGATCCGGCCAAGTTGACACCACTTTCGCTCCGTATCGCCCTGAAGCCCTTCACGCTCATCCTGGCCACTACGCACGAACACGCCCTCCAAGAGGCCCTGAGAAACCGCATGAGGGTGTATTGTCGCTTCGACTACTACTCGGTCGCCGACCTCACCGAGATTATTCGCCAGCGAGCTGATGCCTTGGGATGGGCCTATGAGTCCCCGGAAGTACTCCGCACAATCGCTCAGAGGGCCCGAGGAACGGCACGACAGGCCCTGAATCGCAACCTACATACATGTTGGCAGGTAGCCCACAGTCACGACCACGATGTCATTACCGAGACGGATGTCCGGGAAGCCTTCCGCCTCATGGAAATCGACGAGCTTGGCTTAGAGGGGATTGACCGCCGTTACCTCAAGGCACTCTGTGAATCCGACGGTGCAACATTGGGCCTGCTGAGCGCCAAGCTCGGCTTACCGCCGACAACCATCCAGTATGTCGTGGAACCCTATCTCATCAGAGAAGGCCTCATCATCAAAGGCAGATTCTCCATCAGGATGGTCACCGAGCGCGGCAGGGACCATCTTTCCACAACTGCCGGCCCCGATGAACCAAGGAGAGCAGCGAATGGATACGTCACCAACGCCTGATCATCCAGACATCTGTACAGTAACCCAGATGGCACGCGTACTACGCCTGTCGCGAGCGCGTTTTTACCAGCTTCTCAAACAGGGTGTATTCCCTCCGCCGGTCTACTGTCGCACGACGCACAAGCCGGTCTACACGCAACATCTCCAGGAGGTATGCCTCCGTATCCGCAAGACCGGAATGGACGTGAACGGACAGTTTGTCCGCTTCTACGCCAAGCGGAAGAACACTCACCCCGCCCGTGAGCACAAGCAGATAAGTGGCATTCTGCGCGGCATGGGACTGACAGTCACGACCGCCCAGGTCCATACAGCTATCGATCATCTGAAGCTACCCAAGATGGACAGGGGATCTCCTGACTCAGAAGCCATCCGCACCCTGTTCCAGTACTTCTACGAGGGGCGCCAAGATGCTGTCTAATTTCCGTCCACATCCTGTCCAAGAGTTCTGCACATCTTGGCCGATGCCCAACCCAAGGACTAGGTATGGATAAGCCGCAACAAGAGAGTCAAAGCCCAACGTCATCGCCCGCATCAGAGCGTGCCCATCCCGTGCTGTTGACCGAGGATGAACTCATCTGCCTACTCCGCATCCCCGAGATCGCCGGGGCAGTCGAACATCACAACGTGATCGAGAACCTCAAACGAATGCACAGTCTTCCGTGCATCCACATCTGCAAGACGCCCCTGTACCCTTTTGAGGCAGTCCGGCAGTGGATCTTGGACAAGGTCGAGAAGGAGCGGCGATGATTTTTCGATCCACATCTCCGCGAGTCCCCCTTATCATGGAGGCGGACCGGTCTTGCCAGCTAAGGCCCAACAGAAAGGAGGCAAAACATGCCTAAGGAGCTGGTAAGACTAAGAACGCGGCCGTCGCGTGACGGCAGTGCTTTCGTGTTTTTGCTCGACTACGTTGATGAAGACGGTAAGCGAAGGCGACCCTCTTTGGGACACGCCGACCGCCGCAAGGCCGAACGGCAACGGGCCCAGAAGGAGCGAGAGCTTCGCATGGGCGCTATCGCACCACAATCCATGAGCCTAAGGGAATTTGTCGAGGATTCCTTGATCCGAACAGGTGACCAGATTCGAGAGAGCACACGGCGCGAGTACCGCTCCGCGATGCAGGATTTCATCGCGGTCGTGGGCAACCGGGACATCCAGAGCATCACCATCAAGGACGGCGAGTACTACCGCCAGCAATGTCTGGACCGGGGCAATCGCCCGGCAACAGTGGCCAAGAAGCTGACCGGGATCAAGTGCGTCTTCGAGACAGGCGTTTACCGTCGGCAACTGGATGAGAATCCGCTCAGGAGGCTCCGGATGCCCAAGTGCTCCAAAAACGACATCCACATCTACAACGATGCGGAGTGTCAGCGCATCATCAAGGCCGCTGCGGACTTCATCCAGCATGCTAAGACAGACCGTGTCGTTCGCTGGGATCTCCTCATCCTGGTTACCCTCTGCACCGGCCTCCGTCGCGGCGAGTTGCTTAACAGCACGTGGTCGGACATTGACTTCGACGAGCAGACGATCACCGTTACCCCCAAGGATGAGTTGCCGGAGACCTGGCAGTGGCTCATCAAGGACACCGACCGGCGGACGCTCCCGCTCACCGAGGAACTCACCCAGATGCTGGCGGAGCACCAAGGCCGCCAGCCGGAAGGCTGCCCCTATGTCTTTGTGCCCCCAGCCCGGTACGACTTCATCCAGGAGCAACTCCGGGCCAAGGGACTCTGGACCTATTCCGACTCACGCCTGAAGGTCATCAACAACTTCGGCCGGGATTTCGGCTTGATCCTGGCGAGGGCGGCCATCCGGTGCGGTGAATTCCACGACCTGAGGAGGACGACCATCTGCAATTGGTTCGCCGAAGGGCTCAGCGAGCTGGAGGTGATGCGACTTGCCGGCCACGCGGATTTCAAGACAACCCACCGGCACTACCTGAAGGTTCGCGACGGTCTGGTGGACCGTGCCCGGCAGGCCAGTGCCAGGGTCTTGCGTCGGAATTTGGCGCGCGCTTGGCGCGCGCCCCTGTTTTCGCCCACCGACGAAAAAGGGCCGACAACCCTAAGCAGTTGTCAGCCCAAAACTTACAGCAGTGGGCAGGGGCGGAGTTGAACCGCCGACACACGAATTTTCAGTCCGGCCTCATCCGCAGCCCCTTCTGCTCAAGAACCCGCGTTTCCTCCGGCGTCTGGCCGCCCAGGCGTAGACCCAGTCGGGACATCGGCGAACGTACTTGCGTTCAGTGTGGCACCACCGCTGCAAGGTCCTGCGCGGCAACTGGAGAATCCTCGCGGTCGCTCGCACGCCGTACTCGTCGATGAGTCCGAGAGCGTGGTCCTTCTGCTCTTGAGTGTACCGGCCGCCAGTCCCCATCGCCTCGAACTCCGCGCACATGTCGTCATAGACCGCCTGCTGTGCCTGGAGGATCATCGCTCGTGTGCTCATACCTGATGTTCCCCCCGATCAATATTCGCATGGGCCTGCACGAGGGTTCTGATTGCTGCCTTGACGTGCTCGGGCAGTTTCGCCCAGACTGTCACGATCTCAACCACGTCTGGAGTGAGCTTCCCAATCCCCATTTCAGCCGCGTTTCGGCCTTCGGGTGTCAACTGGGGTGTCAACTCACCCCTCTCCCCTTCATAAACTCCTGTCTTTTCAGAGGTTACGGCATCCTGCCCGCGGTTTTGTAAACCAGGGGTTGTGGGTTCGAATCCCACCGTTGGCTTTGTAAGTCCTTATTATTTGTAGACTTACAAGTCAGCAAGAATCCGCCTGCAAATCATGTCTCCAAGATGTCACCATGCCTGGTGTCATTCAGTGTCATTGTTCACGGTGTTCACGCATGAGAAAGGCTTGGCTATATCGGCGGCGAGGCATACCCGGATGGTGGGTCGGCTGGTACGAAGCGGGCCCTCGCAAGGCGGAGGCCACGCCGTCGTTGCGTGGCGGCCGACTTGCCGGGCCGGGGGGATGCGAACCCCTCTTCGACCGCCGCGAGCCTCCCTCGAAAGCACGAGGGGAGGCTCGGGGCGAACGCCCGAATGGGGCCGAACGTCCGCCGGGAAAAGCTCTCTGCGAACCGGCGAGAGCCGCAAGAAACGTTACACCGAAATCAAGGACTTGACAAACCCCGCTCAACAGCCGAGGATGTCATCGTCAGCCCAACAATTGAGTTACTGGGCCGACCCTGGGACCCGTCCAATTCCCGCTGAACCAACACACCGCGACAGATCGAACGGCTCCTGTCGTTTCATAATTGACATAGGTGGGCGGTCGCCCGCTTTCCCTGTCACACCACCGCACATGCGGGTCCGCATACGGCGGTTCGGCGGGTTGAGCTACGGACGAACCGTCAATCTCGGAATCCCCAACGAGTCGAAGTAGGCATGGGGCAGCGCGATCGCCAGGGCCGGACTGTTCGCCAGGCGCCACGGGCCGTGGACGCTGCCCGCCGTTTGAGCGGCCAGGTCTTGGCTCATGCCCCGCGTCCGACACGGTATGCCTCCTATCCGTTTCTTGTCCATCGGCTCGCGTCTTGGCTCCACGCTTCCTTCCGATCCCGCCTCGCGGCGACACCCTTGCGCTTCGCTATGACTTCACCTCCATCAGGTTATCAAAGGGACTTGCACCCTCAAGCTGTCGAACATGCTCGGCACACAAAGAAAAGGACCCCCGCTCAACACGAGGGTCCTTTCTATTCCAGTCAACACCCAGGCCACAGATTGCGATCAGGCAGCCTGGCGCCTCCGAAGGAAGCGAACCATGGCAGAGCCGATGCCCGCGAGAAGCAGGGCGCCCGGCGCCGGAACGGACGGATTGATGTCCCCCTGCAGGGACGCGTTGTCCGTATCGGAAAGGAAGGTCAGCGTGCCGGCGAACGATTCCGAGAACGCGATCGTCATGTATCGGTAGAGATCGCCGTAGAAGGAATCGCCGGTGAGACTGACCGGACCGCTGTACGTCACCGTGATGTCTCCATTGTAGGTTCCTGCATCGACAAGGGTAAACGGACGGCCATTCGCCGAGTTTGGCGTCAGGTAATCGCCGTACACGATGTCAAACATCGTGTCGCCGGCGCCCGCGTCAACTGTCAGGACAGAGATCCCGGTCTCGCTGGTCAGCGTCCAGTACCCACTGGTGCTCCAGGTGTCGCCAGACTGGGACAGATTCCACCCGCTCCCACCGGCGGCTCCCGAATAGGCACCGGTGTCCGCCCAGGTGCCCGAGTCAGAGCCGTTGGCCGTGACGATCATGCCGTCCATATCACTGCCGTAGGTCTGATACGAAGCGACGGCCGTCGTCGTCTGGGGATTGACGCCGCTCGTGCCAACAGTCACCGCGGCCTGGCTCACAGACGTCAGAACAGCCGCCAAAGCGATCGTTGCGATGATTCTCATTTCCACACTCTCCTCTCTGTAACACAGGTTCACGACTCGAACACACGACTTATACTATGGCGAGCCTACGTTGGCCGCCGGTGTTACGCATGCTGCGATCTGTGCCGTCCTTGTGTCTCCCGGGTTTCCCTCCCTCTGCATCCGGTCCATCGAATCAGGCGGGAAAGAGACAAGACCCTCTTCGGCCACTGGGATTACAGCGAATGAAACGACGTCCACCCAATTTGCAGCACCAACACACTGCAGACAATGCCTGATCCCGCTCGCTATCCAGTGGGGATGCAGGCCTCTTCACTTCATGTGTATTTTTATACACGAAATGGAGACAAATGTCAAGTGCATTTTAGCCAAGACGGCCTGAAACACGAGAAATGCAGATATCGGACGCGATCTGTATAATCCGCCCGATATGAATGTGGGAATTCATCATCCGCAGCGTGTTACGCATGCCGAGCATGTGGAAGCCCCGATACGACCGGGGGCTTCAAATCGTAAATCGCAAATCGTAAATGGCAAATATCGGATCGTCAGTTCCCGCTCTTGCCCGTGACCTGGACGTCGTCGAGGTTCCAGCCGGGACAGGAGATCCAGTCGTCCGTCGGGCCCATGCCCCAGCGGAACCAGACGGTCGATCGGCCGTCCGCGATGCCCGGCGGGACCGCGTACTCCACGTACTGCCAGGCGCTGTCCGAGATGTGCGACTGCCCGGTCGTCCACAGATCGGTCCAGGTTGCACCGTCGTTGGAGACCTGGACACAGGCGTAATCGTAGGGCGCCTCGACGACGAGCCACCGCCAGAAGCTCAGGCGGATGTTCGTGAAGCCCGTGCAGTCGATCGGGCCGGTCGTCGCGTACCGCGTCTCGACCAGGCCGTCAGGGTAGTCGCCGTCGAGGGCATAGCCCAGGACGGCGCTGCCGGTGTGTCCGACGGTTGGATCGCCGGTCCAGGAGCCCCGGCCTTTCGGATCGCCCCAGGCCCAGCCTTCGTCGAGCGTCCAGCTCGGGTCCGCGTCCATGCTCGTGTAGTAGATGGCGTCGGGCACGACCGCCACGGACACATCCCGACTGGACTGCCGCACACCATCGGTGACCACAAACGAAAGCGTGTAGAGGGTAAATGCCTGATCGACCGTCGGCTTCCAGTACAGCGTGAGCGTCTGGGGATCGTACCAGGCGCCCCTCGGCAGATTGCCCACGGACCATCGCAGCGGCAGGTCCGCAGGGTTCGACGCGGAGAGCTTCACTTCGAGCCGCTCGCCCGGGCGGATCTCCGACGGGACCGTGATCGTGTCCAACTGGGGCGCAGCAGCCGTCCATCCGGAGTTCTGCGCGTCGTGATGGGCCTGGCCCCAATCGACCAGCTCGGGCGCGTACGAACCCGGAAGGTCCAGCACATGGAAGCGGAAGTCGTCTGCAGCGACCATGATCTCGATATCGCCGTCCGCGTCCAGGTCGGCCACCGCAGGGCTCACCTGCACGTCGGCCGCCAGATGCAGCATGGGGAATCCCGGCGTGACCGAGCCGTCGGCCTCCCAGGCCATGAAGGGTTCGCCGCCCGGGGCGACAATGAGTTCCTTGAGTCCGTCGCCGTCGATATCCGCGATCAGCGGAATGCACCGCAACGGGGCGCCCATGATCGATTGGGGCCAGCCCGCGTCGGTCCGCAGCTTGCCTTCATGGTCGAACGCGTAGACGCGAGTGAAGACGTATTCGTCGCTCTCGACGAGCGTAGTGACGTAGACCTCGCTCAGACCGTCGTCGTCGAGGTCGCCGACGCAGATCCCTCCCGCCGAGTCGAGCGAGTCGTCGGTCTTCGTCCTCCACACCGTCGTCCCGTCGGCGCGGACGGCCAGGACCTCCTGTTCGGCGCAGAAGACCATCTCCGTCGTCCCGTCGCCGTCGAGATCGGCGAAGACCACGCCCTTGGGACTGCCGCCCCTCCACCGGGCTATCTGCTGGCCCTGTGAATCGAGCAGGAACGTATAGAGTCGGGTCGTCAGTCCCGGGCCGTACCCGCTCAGACCGATCTCCACGTCCCCGTCGCGATCCACGTCCGCGACCGCCAGCGGTCCCTCCGACGTGTACCGTCGCGCCCAGAACGGCGTGCCGTCGCCTTGCAGTGCGATCAGCCCGTCCGTGCTGCTGGACTTGTAGTCCAGGGCCACGAGGATCTCGCTGTCCCCGTCGCCGTCCAGGTCGGCCAGAACGGGACCCGCGGTGATGTATCCGTACCAGCCGCCCACCCAGGCGGGCCACTCGCCCTCGACCATCTTGCCGGTGTCGATGTGATAGGCGTACACCTCGCCGTCGTACTCGCAGCTCGCGACGACCTCGTAGTCGCCGTCGCCGTCGATGTCGCCGACCGCCAGGCCCGTCGCCCAGGCATACCCCAGATCGACCGGCCAGTTCGGCAGCGACTTGCCGTCGGCGGTCCAGATGTCCACCGTGGACTCTGCGAGGTAGCCGCTGTAATCGACGAGCGAATGGATGATCTCCGTCCGGCCGTCGCCATCGACGTCCATGCAGACCGGACTGCTCATGTAGTAGATATAGTACAGCTCTTCCGGCGTCGCGTCCCGGAACGTCGGCCAGCCCGCCTGCGGCGTCGCATCGGTGACCCCGAACGACCGGTAGTCGGTGTGCGTCCGTCCGCCCCTCGTCACGCAAATCCGCAGCTCGTAGGTCCCCACGCCCGGGTTGGGCAGCGACCGGCGCACCAGCGCGTTCGGATCGCTCGGCGCGTCGCCCGCCGAGATGGCGGTCCAGTCCGCGACGCCGTGGACACGGTAGTCGAGCCGATACGTGTCGCCATAGGCGAAGACGCACAGATCGATCGCATTGCCGTCGGCGGCGTAGACCTGGTTGGCCGCCGGCAGAAAGACCTCGCTGAGCGGCTGGGGCTCGTCCGCCGCCAGCAGGGCCGAGTACGCGTTCACGCGCCCCGTCCCGATGTACCCCGCGTTCGGGTCCACATCGCCATAGTAGACCGGATCGGTCGTGTTCTCAAGGATCGCGCGGGCTTCGAGATTCGTCAGGTCCGGACGATGCGCGAACAGCAGGGCCGCGACCGCCGCCACGTAGGGCGACGAGAACGAGGTCCCCGCCGTCGCGACGTACTTCGCGTTCACAGTGGTCGTCACGATGTCGGTGCCCGGCGCTGCGATGTCCACCCAGTTGCCGAACGTGCTGTGTCCGGTCTTGACGTCCTCGCCGTTGGTGGAGGCGACCGCCAGCACGTTGGGGTAGGCCGCCGGGAAGACCGGCCGGCTCGTATCCGAGTTGCCCGCGCTGGCGACCAGGAGCACGCCCTGCTCGCAGGCGCTGTCGATCGCCGTGCGGACCACCACGTCGCCGGCGGGACCGAACGCGTCGCCGCCGAAGCTCATGTTCACGATCCGCGCGCCGTTGGCGGCCGCGTAGTCCAGCGACCCCGCCACGTGGTCGGACTTGAAGTCCTCGCTCAACTGCAGCACCATGACGCTGCACTGCCAGTTGACGCCCGCAACGCCCAGGCCGTTGTTGCCAACCGCCGCGATGACGCCTGCGACCTGCGTCTCGTGGCTGTCCCACGGCTCCATGTCCCCGTCCCCGGTCCGGAAGTTCCACCCATGCACATCGTCCACGAATCCGTTGCCGTCATCGTCGATCTGGTTGCCCGGGATTTCCCCTGCGTTGACCCAGATGTTGTCCTGGAGGTCCGGATGGCTCACGTCGGTCCCCGTGCCGAGGATCGCGACCACCACGTCCCGGCTGCCCGTCGAAATCTCCCAGGCGTCCTGCATCCGGATGAGCTGGTGGGCGTACTGATCGGGAAACTCCGGATCGTTCGGCGTCCGACAGATGCGATAGACATAGTTCGGCTGGGCGAACTCGACCGCAGGGTCCGCCTTCAGCTCCTCGCACAGCGCCTGCACATCCCGCTCGGTCTGGAGCACGTAGAACCGCAGCAGGTCCCGCGACCGCCGGGCGGAGGCGATGCTCAGACCCGCTCCGAGCTTGCCCCGTCGCGCCTGCTCGTGCACCCGTCGGAAAACGGGTCCCGCGTTCTCGACGCCAAACTTCGACCGCAATCGCAGCAGGTCCGTCTCATGCGTCCGGACGGTGGCCTCTTCCGACGCGGCCGCAATGCCCGCGCCCTGGCCGTCCTTGAACTGGACGATCACCTCGCCCGCCACGAAACTCGGCCCTCGCTCGGGACGCACCATCGCCCGTTTGGCGGCCTCCCGCGCCGTCTGGCCCTCCTGGCCCGTCGCCAGTCCGCCCGCCAGGGCAATCCACAACGCGACCACGACGCTCCGCGAGCTTCGGCCGATGATTCCCATGATGCTCCTCCCAGGCTCAAATCGTTCCCCTCGCTCCCGAAGCACGACCCCCCGCGAGGTTGTTCTCATTATATCGGCCCGTTCCGCCCAGGGGAAGAGGATAATACCTCCGCGCATCGGGCAGCGGGTTCCGAAGACGGCCAAGACGGTCAAGAAGGCCAAGTAGTTTTATTTGACCGTCTTGACTGCCTTGGCCGTCTGGAGCCACCCGGCGGACTGCGCGGGGGTCAGGCCAGCTTCAGGGCGATCTGGTCTTCGAGGATGTCCTTCACGGAATTGCGGGGAAGACGGCACGGCTCTGAGAGACACGCGATGCACTCGTTTGTTCTGCACGTGCCTTCATTTGGGGACCGGCCAAGTCTGTGTCGAGGGCATCTTGCCCGCGACACGCCACGGCAATCGTGCCCGCCATTTCAAGATGGACGCCGTTGGGAGTTCCGCCTTCAGGCGGGTGAAGACCGCGTAAACGCGGAACTCCAAGCGGATCCGACGCCACCCCATCGCTTCCCATTTCCGAATGGACGCCGTAGGGTGCGTATTACGCACCGTCTTCGTCGCCCTCGGAGGTTGTGTGGTGCGTGGTACGCACCCTACGCGACCAAGAACGCCAAGACGGTCAAGAAGGCCAAGTGTTTTTATTTGACCGTCTTGACCGTCTTGACTGCCTTGGCCGTCTGGAGCGATTGCCCCTCCTCTGGAAATAGACGGACGGACAATGGAATCAAACACGCCAAGTCGTGTACTGAACAAGACTTGTGTGTAACGTGGCGAACCGCCACTACTTCCATCCCCTTTGGGTGGGCCAATGGCCCATGAACAGCTTCGCGGGAATGACAGGCGCGGGAGGGCAGGCTCTTCGCGGGAGTGACCATTGGCGCCGGGCGACCCATGTGGGGGACGTCACGAGGGCCGACCGTTGCAGGCATGTTCACGAATCCCGATTACGTTGCCGCCTTGGCGGGGTCGGAGGGCGTCTTGTCGTCCTCGTAGACGAAGACCTCTTCGACCGTCGCACGAAAGGCGCGAGCGATGCGGAAGGCCAGCGGCAGCGAGGGCGAGTACTTGCCCGCTTCGATGGCGAGGATCGTCTGGCGAGTGACGCCGGCCTTGTCGGCAAGCTCCTGCTGCGTCATCTCGTTGTGGTCGAACCGCAACCGGCGGATTCGATTGCTGATGCGGTCGTTATTCATCCCTGCCTCCCAGCCTGTACTGAAGCAGGATCGCGACGGACATGGCATAGGCCTGGCAGAATCCGGCGCCGATCAGCAACGCCGGACACCACGTCACGGGCACCGATCCCTTCTCGCCGAAGAGGGCGATCGGCGAGAAGGACGCGACAATGACAAACAGGTACACGGCGCCGAAGCCAGCCATGTGGGCGTTCTTCTCGATCTGCTTGTCGCGTTCGTCGGACGTGACGGCGCCTCTGTCCGGCTTGACGCGCAGGCACGCCAACACCCCGGTCCCCTGGACGATGGCTGCCGCGACGAACAACAGGATGGTCGGCAAGCGGTGCCCGAAGTGGCGAGAGATGAGGGCCGTAATGCACAGGATCGCCGCCAACGACATTGAAACCACGATAGCCAACGCCCTTCTCTGCTCTCGATTCATGGCTCCGTTCTCCTAACTTGTATGCGACAGCACTGTAACTCTTACATGACTTAATGTACTATGTGAATTACATTACGTCAAGCGTATTTTACCAGATCGTGCATTTTTTTTGGCTCATCCGGTTCTCGCGTACTCTCGTGATCCAGGCACGCCCGAAGCGGTCGTGCAAGGGAGGTTTTCCGCTTACCGCCAATAGCATGGCGGGAAGCCGGCAGGACACGCCCATGCGGATGTCTTGGGCCTTTCTGGATCGTCGGCGGGAACCCCGGTGAGACCCCTTCGTGCTCGCTTGCACAGGGTATGCCGACTCCGCCCGTAGGGGGCGTCGCCCTCCTATGCATGCCATGCTATTGGGTCAAAGCGATAAACCTCAGGGGTTTGGGGACAGGTCCCCAAGAACCACCGAAGCACGCGAAAACCTGATGGGCCATTCTCTTCCGCGGGGTCTGGAGTCATCGGGGAAAGAACGGGCTCAGGTGGCTGAAATCGACCCGACCTTCCTCACTGGGATTGCGGCGTCTGGCGGGTGGTGCGTCCTGGATGGATTCCGGCATCTCCAGGGGCAGATCGACAGTCAGAGCACCGACCTCCTGTCTATGGATGACCACGGAGGCGAACGGCTGCTTTCGCGACCTGAACACCCCCAGCTCGAAGTCGAGGAGATTCGTGACGGGCATCGAGCCCACGGCGACGATCACGTCCTTTTCCCTCAGGCCCGCTTTCTCGGCGGCATGGCTCTTGTGCACCGCCTGCACGAACACGCCTTCGTGGAGGTCCACGCCTCGGTTGAGAGCCAGTGCGGGAGTCATCCGCTCCAGCTCCAGGCCGAGCGAGGGAAACTCGCAGTCCTCGGCCAAACGTCTCACGTCGGTCCCGAGCACTCGGTTGACGATCTCAATCAGGTCCCTGCCGTCCACCGTCTCGCACTGCCCGACCTCCGCAACGATGTACCGAATCGCCTGCTCGCCGTAGGTGTCCGCAATCAGCAGGAACAGGCCAAGGGCTGCACTGTAATACGTTCGTTCCTGCCGGGTCGCAGGCGATTGGGGCCACGAGAACAGGTCTTCTCCCACCTTCGCCAGCGACGTGAACGGGCTCGTGTGCAGGAGCGTCTGGCGGTAGTGAAGTCGCTGCTCGCTGGGGATCTCGTCGGAGACGATATCGTAGGCGACGTAGCCGGCGTAATTCGCCAGGCCGTCGCGGAACCAGCGGGTGTAGTTGTTCACGTGGAAGTCGACGCCCAGGGTCCCCCACGAGAGATCGGGCAGGACCCGCCCGCCGCAGGGACCCACGAGCGAGATCTCCGTCAGCTCGTGTACCGTTAGATAGGGATAGATCGCATTCTGGGCAATGATCGCGTCGCAGGACTCGTCGCCGACGCGAACGAACAGAGGAATCGGGAACTCGTTGGGCTCGACCGACAGCGTGATGTCGTAGTTCTGGGGACGCTGATCGAAGCGAAGCAGGTAGACCGTCGCCCGGGTGCAGATGGCGATTCCCGTCCGCTCGCGGACCCGTTCCAGCAGGTCCGCCATCCTCTGGGCAACGCACTGCGCCTGCGGACCGAGTCCTCGCTGATATCGAACGACCACGTCGTCGGCAATCATGGACCCTTCGAACGGAATGTCGGTCAGCGCGCCGTTCGCGAGAGTGTACTGGACCTGGCTGCCGTAGTGGACTTGCCACTGATCGGATGTGTCCCGCTCCAGAACGCTCTCGGTGATTCTCCGATTGACCGTCCGGCACCCTCCCGCCAGACCGACCAGCAGGACCATCCCCAACCACGGCATCCTGTCCATGCAATTATCCTCTGTCATATCCCCTCGGCGTTCGGTCGTCGTCAGAGTACCGCGTTCGACCCTGGACGTAAAGCCAAATTGTCCCGCTCGGGCCTTGCTTTCGTGTCCCCGATGCGGCATAATGGACTGTCGGCGATGTGACGGTGAACGTCCTTTCAAGAGGCGCCGGCTTTTCGGCCGGCCGATGCGTGAGAAGGGAGATAACGATGAAAAACCACGTGCGATGGGCCATGGCGGCGGCTGTCTTCGTTCTGATCGTTCGGAGTCCGGCGGCGCGCTCCCAGGCGATCCTCATCGATCACACTTGCACGGACATCACGCAGATCCCCGAGTCCGCGATCCTGCAGGCCAAGGCGACGCTCCACATCGCCTACGGGCACACCTCCCACGGCTCGCAGCTCACCACCGGCATGACCGGACTCATCGCTTTCGCCAACGCCGGCGGCAAGGGCCTGGCGCTGCCCAAGGACATCTTCGCCTGGAAGCGCGGCGGCGCCAACGGCGCGCTCGACCTGCACGACTACGCCATGAGCGGGGACGTCGGATACTACCCCGACTGGGTCAACAACACACGGACCTATCTGAACAACCCGCAGAACGCCAAGGTGAACGTCATCCTCTGGTCCTGGTGCGGGCAGGTCAGCGGCAAGTATTCCAACAACCGCCTGTTCAGCGAGTACCTCGATCCCATGAGCCAACTGGAGCGCGATTATCCGCACGTCACCTTCGTCTACATGACTGGGCACGTCGATCACGGCGACGACGCGAACAACAAGGCCGCCAACCAGGTCATTCGCGACTACTGCCGGGCCAACGGCAAGTCGCTCTACGACTTCGCCGACATCGAGAGCCACGATCCCGACGGCGTCTATTACGCATTCCCGAACGACAACTGCGACTACTACGCCTCGCGGACCGGCGCCAAACTCGGCAACTGGGCCACTGCCTGGCAGAACAGTCACGCGGTCAACGTGGACTGGTACTCGTGCGAGTCGGCACATAGCGAACCGCTCAACGCCAATCGCAAGGCCTACGCCGGCTGGTGGCTTTTCGCGAGACTTGGCGGCTGGTCCGGCCGGCCGTGTTCCGAGAGCGATCTGAACTGCGACGGGACGGTGGACCTGCTGGACCTGGCCATCCTCAGCCAGCACTGGCTCGAGACTCCCTGAACCGTTCCGGCGGGACTCACGCGGGCTCGTCGCAATCCGCAGTTGTCCCGACGGAATCCTCCGACGACGTTCCGACTCGCGATGCCGGTTCCCCCTCGTAATCGGGGACCGAGAGGAGGAACGTGCTGCCCCCGCCGGGCGCCGTCCGAATCCTCATGCGCCCCCCGAGCAACTGGACCCGCTCCCGAATGCTCAACAGTCCGAATCCGCCGGCCCTGCCCAGGACGCGCGGATCGAAACCGCATCCGCGGTCCGAGATCGTCAGCCCGACGCAGCCTCGGACGCATCGCAGACGCAGTCGAGCCTCCGGAACACCCGCGTGTTTGACCACGTTGAACAGCATCTCGCGTCCGGCCTTGTACAGGAAGGCGCGGAGCGTCTCCGATTGCGGGTCGATCCGCCCGCGGATCTCGACGCGAACGAGCAGGCCGTGGGTGGCCTGGAACTGCTGAGCCAGCCATTCGAATGTCTCGCCCAGTTTGTTCTGATACAGCACCGGCGGACTGAGCTCGTGCGACAGACTGCGGGACTTGCCGATCGCCTCCTTGAGCAGATCGCCAACCTGGCCGGCCAGGTCCTCCAGGGTCGCATCGCCGCGGACCCGGTCGATCAAGACCCCTTGATGGAACCGGGCGGCGGCCAGCACCTGCTGGAGATCGTCGTGCAGGATCTCCGCCAGCCGCCTTCGTTCGCGATCCTCCACCTGCGACAGCTCGAGCGTCAGCTTCTGAAGCTGGCGGGTGCGTTGCACCAGCTCGCGCAGGGTCTCCTGCTGATTCGTGACGTCTTCGAGATTGAAGACCAGGAACCGGACCCCGCCGGCGTCATTCAACAGCGGCGTGAGCTGCCAGTTCCAGTACCGCACGCGTCGCGCCCCCCCGAAGCCGGCGAGCGGGCGGGCATAGGCAAGATACGGGCGTTTGGTCTTCACTGCCCGCTCGAAGATCCCGCGCATCTCGGCGTCCGGATAGAGCGTGAAGTAGTTCTTGCCGACGAAGAACTTGGGCGTCTTGCCGTCGGCTTGGGCGTAGGCGCCGTTCACTCGGACAAAGTCGAAGGATTGATCCAGAAACGCCAGCGGCGTGATGGTGTGCAGAAAGAAGGCTTCGAGCATCTGGGATCGCTTGCGAAGGCGGCTTTCCAGAAGCCGGCGTCGGGCCGCCTCGTCCTGAAGACGCCGGATGGTCGCCCGCAGCTCTTCCGTTCGCGTCCGCTTCCCGCGAAGCACGCCGGGCCTGGGCAATTCCGCCTGGTGCAACGGACCCTGCGATGGGGGCTTGCCGGTGTGCAGTCGCCCGCAGGCGCGCCGCGCCTTGCGCCCGCTTTTGGCTGTTTCACGATTCGGCTCTCCCACCATCATGGGATCCCCTGTCCTGCGTACGCCGAACAACTCACCTCGACAGAGACGGATCTCTGCCGAGCACGTCTCGCCTCTCTTCGCGTCCCGGTCGCCATCGTGACCTGGGATCACGTCCCCCCAGATTCACCCGAATCCTCCATATCGGTCCGGCATATACCATCAAATTCGATGAATGTCAAGGGAATTTGGGCGGTGCGACAAGGCTGTTCCGCGACGCCCCGCCGGATCGGCACGAATCGGAGCGCGGCGTACTATCGGGGTTCCGGTTCCACTCCCGGATCGAAACGGATGTGGCCCGCGTGCTCGCCGACACGAGTGTTGCGGGACTCCCCCGTCAGTGGCAAGCCCAGGATGGAGACCTTCTCGAACATTACATCGCGCACGTCGTGTTCCGCGTCGGCGCCCTGGATCTGGACCAGGTACTCGCCGGGCAAGCCTTCCAGCGTCACGTTCCGGAATTGGACGTTGCGAATGAAGCCGGGCACCTTCTTGCGCATGTACTGATTCACGACCGGACGCAGGCGGATGAACTCCCGCTGGCCCTCGCCGTGGATGCGGATGTCCTCGATGAGGATGTCCTCCATCCGCATGTCCTCGCCGGGCTCGAATAGAAACGGCGTCATCGTGAAGTGAATGATGTCGAGATTCCGCAGCGTCACGTTGCGCATGTAGGCGGCCCGGCTCTCGTGCCCGAGCAGAAAGATGCGGGCCCGGTCGCACCAGAGGATCGAGTTCTCCACGGTGATCCGCTCAACGTTGCTGTTTTCCCCGCCCAAGTCGAGACCCTTGAGAGCGACGCAGTCGTCGTCGCTGCGGATGAAGCAATCCGAGATCAGCACGTCCTGCGAATTGCACGGATTGATGCCGTCGTCGTTCTGGACGCGGGAATTGCAGAGCTTCACGTTGCGGATCGTCACGTTGCGGCTGCGCACCGGCACGATCGTCCAGTGCGACGACCCGCGAAGCGTGACGCCGGTCACTTCGACGTTGCTGCTGTTGCGAATCGCGATCAGGTTGCCGATGGGCCCCTTGCGCCATTCCCAGTCCGAGCCATCGAGAATGCCCCGGCCGCAGATGCGGATGTTCTCGCCCTGGACCAGGACCTCCGCCTTGACGACCGCGCCGCCGGCAAGATATAGGGTTTGGCCGCTGCCCAGGACGATCTTCTCGGGTTTGTGCACGCCGGGACCAAAATAGACGACGTTGGGGTCTCCGTTCTTCGGCGTATCCGTTTCGAGCGGATTGGCGAACAACAGCAGAGGTCCCTTCCTGCCGTCCGGCTCGACGCTGATCTTGCACGGTCGGGCCAGCGTAAGACTCACTGTGTGATCGTCCTCGACGGTCAGCCGCACGGCATCCGACTGGGGCCGGATCACGGTGTTGCGAAGTGACCGCTCGGACGTGATGCGGACCACGACCGGTCCGGACATGTCGAAATTGGCAAACGAGTACGCGCCGCCGTAGTCGTATTCCTTGCCCGCAAACGGCGGATCGAGCACCCGAGCCCCGTAGACATCCACCTTCTGCCCGCCCGCCTGGACCTGGTAGTCGCTCGACAGGAAATCCCCCGCCGGCGCGGGGTACGTCACGATCCGCGCCGAATCCAACGAAGCAATGCAGACTTCCGTGAAGATCAAAAGGGCGACAGTCACTGCTTTCAGCACAATTGTCCTCATCATGACACAGACTCCTATCCAAAGTGCAGCTCGACCACGTCCTTGTCGTGCAGGACGTGGGTGAGGTGGACGCTTTGGCCGTCGTAGACGCCGGTGCCCCAGATGCGGGCGCTCTTGAGCTTCTCCGCCAGTTCGCGATGGATCGTCTTGGCCATGTCCTGGACCGTCGTGCCGACAGGCAGCGTAAACGGGTCGGTCATATCCGCCGGCTTGCCGGGCGGCTTCGCATAGACCCGCAGGATGTTCAACTGGCGAAACAGCATCTCGCCCAGCCAGTCGAAGCCCTCGCCCGTCTGGGTCGAGAGCCTGAGGAACTCCGCCATCTTGTCGCAGGAACCCTTGACCAACTCGAAGGGCCCGTCGGCCGCAAGGTCGGCCTTGGTGCACAGGCACACCGCCTTCTTGGCCAGGGCGTTGCCCTGCGCGTCCGCGGCGGGCGTCTTCTCATCGAGCAGGAGCTTCTTCGATTCGAGGTAGTCGAGCAGCACGAGGACTTGCTCCTCGACGTCCTGCGACAGATCGATCACGACCGCAATCAGGTCGCCATTGCGGTAGGTCCCCACCTGGCCCGGAGCGCTGTAGTCGGCGGTGATCGGCGGCATGTCCACGAGCTGGATCTGCACGTCCTCGAACTTGACCATTCCCGGCACCGGGACCTGCGTCGCGAAGGGGAAGTCCGCAACGGTGACCTTGGCCTTGGTCAGGGTCGCCAGGATGCTGCTCTTGCCGGTATTGGGCAGGCCCAGCAGGACGACCTGTCCGGCCCCGGACCGCGGCACATGGAAGATGTCGGTGTGAGCGGCACCCTTCTTGGGCTGGGTGGCCGCCTCTTTGAGCTTGCTGAGCTTGCGCTTCAGATCCGCCTGGAGGCCCTCGGTCCCCTTGTGCTTGGGGACGGTGGCGATCATCTCCTCCAACGCCGCGATCTTCTCCTCGTTGGTCGTAGCATTGCGGAACCGTTCATCCGCGTCCCGATAAGCTGGTGTCAGATTGGCCGCCATAAAACCACACCCAAGAGCTTGCCTTTTCTCCATACTACGTCGCGATTATTATATCATGGTGGAATCCTGGCGAAAATCCATATGTTCGCGCCAGAATCCGACCATCGCACACTTGGGTGGCACCCACATTATCGGCCCATAGGTTGACTTATGTCGCCCCTGCAGATTGCCGATAAGGCATACCGGGCCGAGCGAAATATGACTGCCCCCCCGGATGGCGAGTGAACAAAGCAGGAGATTCACATGTTGTCGGCGGAATTGGAATCTTCAATCCGAATCGAGACACATCAGGACCACAAGAAGGCTGTTCACCTCGTTGAGTATCTGCTGAGGCTGGCTTCGCTACGAGCGAAGCTGATCCGAGACATCGCGGACTATGAAAAGGTCCTGTGGATCAGCGATATCCCCCGCCAAAAGGGATGTTTCACCCAGGCATGGGGGCGTGATGAGGAGTACGATTCAGACGTATGGATCGAGGTGCAGAATCGACGCGAACCCGAACTGCCGAGCATTCCCGGAGAGTGCAAGAACTGGATTGACAGAGAGACTCTGCGAAACAAGGACGAGATACCGGAGCTTCCGGCGGAAATCACACGCGTGGTCGAGAATCCTGCCTGGGAGGAAGGATCGGACCAGCCGCAGTCCGTCCAAAGCACCCAGCGTCTCAATGCTCATCCCGAAATTCAGAGGACTTGGGACCATTACGTTGAGGAGCGCTGGTTGCCTTGGGCGGAACAGCACAAGATCTGGGAGAGCATCCATGGAGTGTACTCTTCGCTCTTCGCCATCCATCAGGAACAACTGCGACTTGGCGAAGAGTACGAGCTTGTTCTCGGGCTCGGGCTTCTGACGTGGCGAACCCCGACCGGCCAGCGCATACACCGCCACTTGATTGTTGCGAACGCCCTGCTGGAATTTGAGGCGAGGTTGGGAAAGTTCACAGTCCGCCCAAGCACGGATGGCGCAAGTCTGCGTCCGGAACTCGACATGCTGGACATTGAAGAGCAGCCCGCTCGCGCCGAGGAGACGGCAAAGCCCGCGTTGGTCCCCGCCACGGACGATCCGTGGGAAAAGGACTGCATCGAGGGCGTCCTCAAGGCCCTCGTCCATTCAATCAAGCCGGAAGGCGAATATGATGATACCCTGTCGGAAAAGAGCACTCAGGCCACGCCCAAACCCATCGTCGAGTATGCCCCTGCCCTGATTTTACGAAAGCGTTCCTCCAGAGGCCTCACCGAGACGCTGAAGCGGATCAAGGAAAAGATAGAAGAAGGCGAGGACATTCCCGCCGAATTCCGAGATCTTGCCGAAATCGGGCGAGGAAATGACGGGCACCACGCCGACGACCCCGGAGATACGAGCAGCACATTCGATGGTGAAGTGTTCTTTCCCAAGCCATCGAATGAAGACCAGCGCCGCATCGTGGACGCCTTGCGGGGGGCAAGCGGCGTCCTCGTGCAGGGCCCGCCGGGGACGGGAAAATCGCACACCATCGCAAACCTGGTCTGTCACCTGCTCGCTACGGGACAGCGAACGCTCATCACCGCCAAGACCCCGCGGGCACTTCAGGTTTTGGAAGAACTCCTGCCGAAAGAACTGCGTCCACTCTGCATCAACCTGCTTGGCACTGGTCTTGAGGAGAAACGGTCGCTGGAGTCCAGCGTCGGCGGAATCCTCCGTAAGAACGAAAAATGGAACGAGCGTCGAGCGGCCGAGGAGCGTAAACACCTGGAGAGCAAGTTGCGCGAGTTGCGCGAGGACAAGGCCCAAGTCGACCGAAGGCTTCGCGACATCAGGGAATCAGAAACGCATACGCAATCCGTTGCGGAAGGAGCCTATCGCGGCACGGCCGCACGAATAGCGGAAGCGGTGAACCGGGATAGAGACAACTACGACTGGTTCACCGATGCCGTCCCCTTGGACACGCCCTGTCCTTTGTCCGACAACAATCTGCAAAGCGTTCTGGCGGGCCTTCGCCATTGTACCCCTGAGAAACGGCAAGAGTTGAGCCTTGCATGGCCCGAGGCATTACCCACCCCTGAACAGTTTACCGGTCTTGTGGATAGCGAGAAGAGAGCACACGAACAAGAGGCTCGTTGGACTGCCGGGGCGAACGAGCATATTGCCGACCAACTGTCCACACTGGATGAGGCTGATATTGAGAGAATCCATGATTGCCTCTCCGTTTTTCAACAGGAACGCAGGCGTCTCCTGGCGCTACCGCAACCATGGCTCCCAGAGGCCGTACGCAACGTGTCAAGCGGGGACTCATCGCTGTGGCGTGACCTCTCTGCCTCTCATGTGTCCGAAGCCGACTTGCGGGCTGTGCTTGCTGATCTTCGTCGCTTCACTCCTGAAAGGCGTGAGCAATTACAGCTCTCATGGCCCGATGACCTGCCATCCCCAGATGCCGCCGTCCGCCTCTTTGAGCGAGAGGCCGGAGCAGCCGCAGAAGAGGAACTGTGTCTAAAACAGGGCGCAGAAGACCACATCGCGGATCGCTTGATGTCTACACGACCAGTTTGTGGTTCATGTCGACGAACGTTGGAGTGCGAACGTAATGGCGACTCGCCCACACAGACAGAACAGCTTGTGACCTGTCCCCATTGTGGAATGCGCAACCGTGTTCTACCGTATGCCACTCATGATCGCATCCAAACACTGCACGATGCGCTTGCCGCCTTTCACGGGAATCATCAACGGCTCTTGACGATTATCTTTCCGTGGATTCGGGATGCCATACGCGACGTGATCAACAGCAACCCCTTCTTGTGGCAGACACGTTGCCACGCAACAAGAGATATACTTGTCTCAATAGACTCTCTCGTTCCAGTGGCGGATGCAACCACCGTTGCTTTCCCGGATAGCACCGACGTCAGGGTATTGCTTGATGATGCCTGCGCGTTGAAACAGCACATGGAGAATGGCGGAACACTGGGATGGCGGCCCTTTCGTCCCAAGACCATCAGAACTCGTATTCACACGCTCAAGACCGTCCGGGTCAATGGGCACCTTTGCTCGTCTCTTGAACAGTTGTCAGTGTTGTGTGATGTGTTGCGTGTCCGCCTTGAATGTGAACGTGCGTGGGAGTTCTGGGCAGGCATCTCCGAAAAGACTCTGGGGCCTTACGCGCTGCAACTGCACGCTCTCAAAACGCTGAGTGATGTCGTCGAGGACGTGTTGTCGCTTGAAGCACTGATGGAGAAGTGCCGTGCACTCATACGACCGTGGTCCACCATAGGTGAACCGGTCTGGTCTGACGTATCCCAGATCGACAGGCTGATTGCATCGTGTCGCCTTACGATGGCCCGCCAACGGCGGGCCGTTGCGGCTAACGACCTGCGGCGATTGGAAGCATCCGTAGCCTTGTGTGCACATACTCCGAACGCACATCCTGTGGCAGGTCAATTGCTTCAGGCACTTCGCGATCGCGACAAGGACGTAACCGAACGATGCATGTATACCATGCAGAGACTGGAGGAGGAACGACAATCCGCAAAACGAGTGGACCTTCAGGTGGGGGAGATAGCCCATTGTGCCCCACGACTGGCGAAGGAACTCCGGTGTACGCATAGTGATTCTGCTTGGGATAGCCGCGTAGGCTGCATCGGCGATCGTGTTGTGGAGGAGGTGTTGTCCCTTGAGAGCCTTATCAAGAGTGGCACGGGCGTATTGTCCCTGGCACCCGGAATGAGCGCCCCGATTTGGAACGATGAGCACCAAATAGAAGAATACATCGCCTCCTGCTCCTTGGCCCTTGCCCACCGCCATACACGCCTTGTCACAGAGCACATTCGTAGTATCGAAACTGCAGTATCGTCTGTCATCGCAAGACACAAGGCACATCCCGTAGCAAGTGAGTTGCTTCAGGCAATTCACGCCCGCGACACTGACGCCTTCACGCAGAGCCTGAACAAGGTACACGATTTGGAGATGGATCGCCAACGTGCCCAGAAGCTGGATGCACATATATCGCATCTTGCTTGCCTTCTTCCACAACTGACGGATGAATTGAATCGCACCTGCGACGATGCGCGTTGGGACACGCGTATTCGGAACATTCACGCCGCATGGCACTGGGCTCAGGCACGCTTCTGGGTGGAAGAATACATGCGAAAGGAAGACACCCCAAGCCTTGCCAAGCGGGTCAAGCAGATTGAGGACGAGATTAACGCAACCATTGCCACACTCGCATCGCTTCATGCCTGGTCGTTCTGCTTCTCCCGCCTCACAGAAAACCATCGACGCCATATGGAAGCTTGGCAGCAGTCGATGCGGCACCTTGGAAAAGGAACGGGAAAACATGCGCCCAAGCATCGAAGGGAAGCCCAGCAGCACCTCAATGAATGTCGCGAAGCAGTTCCGGCATGGGTGATGCCTCTCCATCGGGTTTGGGACACGGTGGACCCAACTTCCGGAATGTTTGACCTCATCATCGTGGATGAAGCATCCCAATGCGGATTCGAGGCGCTTCCACTATTCTATCTGGGCAAGAAGATACTGATCGTTGGAGACGACAAACAGATCAGCCCGGAAGAAGGATTCGTTGAAAAGAACGCCGTGTTCCAACTGATGAGCCAGTTTCTGGACGACTTCGAGTTCAAGGATTCCTTCCACCGTGACGCGAGCCTGTTCGATCATGGTAGACTTCGGTATGGGACTCGACGCATTACATTGCGCGAGCACTTCCGCTGCATGCCCGAGATCGTTCGGTTCAGCAATGATTTGTGCTATTCCGATACGCCATTGATCCCCCTGAGACAATACGGACCGGAACGACTGACACCGCTTGAACACGTTTTTATAGCCGACGGGTACTGCGAAGGGACCGCCAGTCGCGTGATAAACCGTCCGGAAGCCGGAGCGGTCGTCACGAAGATCGTAGGACTCTGCCAAGATCCCCGCTACGCGAATATGTCGATGGGCGTCATCGTCCTTCAAGGGGAGGCGCAAGCTGGACTGATCGAGGATGAACTGCTGAAAGAGTTGGGTGCAGAAGAGATGGAGCGAAGGCGTCTGATCTGTGGGAATCCGTACAGTTTCCAGGGCGATGAGCGAGACATCATGTTCCTATCCATGGTTGCAGCGCCCAATAAGGCAATCGGCACGCTCACAAAGGCGGCGGATGAGAGACGGTTCAACGTGGCGGCCAGCCGAGCCCGCGATCAGATGTGGCTGTTCCATTCCGTGACGGCCAATGACCTGAGTGCTTCCTGCCTTCGTCGGCGGCTGCTCGAATTCTTTGAAAATACAACACCACAAGAGATAGCCGGGATCGAACGTGAAGAACTTGAACGCAGAGCTGCACAAGACAATCGAGTCGTTGTGAAACCTCCTCAGCCCTTCGACAGTTGGTTTGAAGTGGATGTCACTCTGGAGTTACTTCGAAAGGGCTTTGTTGTCAATCCCCAATTTGAGGTCGCAGGCAAACGCATTGATCTGATTGTAGAGGGCGGGCAGGCTCGCCTGGCGGTCGAGTGCGACGGTGACGCATGGCATGGCGCCGACCGCTATGAAGAAGACATGCAGCGTCAGCGAATCCTCGAACGTTGTGGCTGGGAGTTCTTCCGGGTCCGAGAGTCAGCCTTCTACTCGAACAAACAGACCGCCTTGGAAAGCCTTTGGCGAGTACTGGACGAAAGGGGCATCAACTCCTTTGTGAAACCCCAAGAGCTTGAGTCGCACGCAACCGTGCACTCGGACAAATCAGTGGGCGGCTGCGAAGACACGGGCAACATTGATGGTAAAGAAGCGGCCACAAGCAATGGCGACACGGAACGAACCCTCAAGGTCTGCGTGGGCTCTACGGTTGTCTACAGCACTGAGGACGACGGGAGAATGTTCCAAGCATCGATAACGGCTGACCAGTCGAACCCCGATTGGGACACCGTGAATATCAATACGCCGATTGCCAAGTCGCTACTCGGCCAGGAGGTCGGCCACGTCGTCCTCGCACATCTTCCGGTTGGAACAGTGAGATTGAGGATTGTCGAAATCCGCTGAATCCCACGTGCCACCCCGCGAATTCATCGCCGGAATCAAGGGCAAGTGACAGCGGTCTTTGCCTGGAGGCGCGGGTTCGCCACGGAGATTCCACCTCACTGAATCGAATGCCTCTGCCGGTCTCGGATCACGGGACCGGCAGGCGTATTTCCGCCAACGACGGGGACACACCGTTGCAGTACCGTGACACATCAGGCAGAATGGGACCTACAGCGGCATTTGGAGACAGATGATGGAGCTGACGGACCTTCTTCGCTGCCCGAAAACGGGACAAGCGCTTCACCTCGATGAGGCCTCCTCGATCCTGCGCGGGGAGACTCCCGATGTGACCTACCCCATTATCGACGGCATTGTCGATTTCTGTCCTGAGGCGAACGACCGGATTGCCTCGGCCTATGACAAAGCGGCCCCGCGGTACGATTCCCACATGATGTCCTCCACAGTCCGGATGAAGGTCGTTGGCAGGATCGTCTGGGGGGTTGCCAGCGACCGCGATCCGATCAGCAAGGCGATGGCACTGTTGCCGGAGCGATTCGACGGCGTTCTCCTGGACGTGCCTGTGGGGAGCGGGATCTTCACCGCCTCGCTCTACCGTCGCTACCCGTCTGCCACGATCATAGGCGTGGATTGCTCGCTGAATATGCTGCGAAAGGCCAAGGCCCGCTTTCAGGAGGAGGGCGTGAACAATGTCCATCTGGTGAAAGCCGATGCAGCCCACCTGCCTGTCAAAGACGGCGTTGCCGACATGGTGCTCTCGATGAACGGCTGGCACGCCTTCGCGGACAAGCAGGCGACGACGGCCCAGATGCGGCGAGTCCTGCGCAAGGATGGAACACTCATCGCCTGCGGCTATGTCCAGGGCGCTCGCCGGCTCTCCGACTGGTTTGTCCGCCGATTTGGCGTCCGCAACGGCTTTTTCACGCCGCCGTTTTTTACGTTCGACGACATGGATCGTCACTTCGAGGGCTTCACGATCACGCAACGAGGCAGCGACAAGTCCATTGCCTGGTTCGAAGCGATTAGACAATGATCGTGGATTGCGAGGAATGCACCGGAGAGGGTAATGAAATCGCCCGGCCCGCGTCTTTCTATCAGGCGTCGTTGCGGCAAGGCAGACCGCGTTTCGACAGTGCTTCTGATGGAGCTTGCGTACGATGAAGATGCCTCGCAGATACCGGCCTATCGCTCTGGCATGCCTGGTCTCGGCCGGTGGCGTCGCCATCGCGGATGCCATGAAGTCCCTCCTGGCTCAGGAGAGTTCCGCACTGAGAGAGCACGTCGAGAAAGGGATCTATCCACTCGTCTCTGAGAATCAGGCGACGGATGAACTGGGATTGTCCCCGAAGACGGAGGGATGCTATTACGCATCGTTGAGTCCTTCGACTGTTGTGTCAACAGGCGAAGCATTCCGCAGCCTTGATCTCGACGATTTCGTCGGCAGACTCACGAGCGTGTCGCCGCTGCCCATTCTTGATGAAATTTCGGTTCCAGACAAGAAGGCATTCCTCAAGGAGTATCTCTGGCAATGGCAGGATGTGCTTGAGCGCGCTCAGGCCAGGGGGTGGGGAATCCTCGGCCATATCGGATAGCCCGACCAGCCCGAGTCGTCGATTGCAGTCCGTAGTCGCCTTGCCTTGATGCAGACGTGCACTACGTTTCTTCGACTGACCTATCTGCCCGTCTGCTCTGTCTCGCGTTTGATCTCGTCGGAAGTCTTCTGCAGTTCGGGGATCGCCATGATCGGCTTGGCGGCCTCTTGCGGTTGGGGTCCCCGATTGCAGGTCGCGCCGGGGATCGCGTACCAGAGCGTCACCGCGGAGTACCCGAGCAAATCCCAGGACTCTCGCATCTGCGTACCGAACGACGCTTCAATGTCGAACCGCAGACGCGTGTTGAACGGGATCGCGTCCAGGGCGAGGGTTCGCGTGCAGATGTTGTAGCCGCGAGTCAGGCCGGCCTGGCCCAGTCCACCGACCCGAGTTGAAATCGGGAGCATCATAGAGGAGCTTGCCGATCCTCTCACGATCCGCTGCTTCATAGTCGGCCAGGGTGAAGGTCTCGACCGCCGTGCCTGACGGATAGGCACGGTAGTTGATGATGTGATAGAACCGCTTGCCTGTCATCGTCACCCTGCAGCCGCTGGCAAACGGGATCGGCAGATACAGGTCCCCCGCGCGGGCGGTGAAGGCCGCGAAGGGAGGGTTGACGAAGCTCTGGGCAGTCACAAGCTTGATCAGGCTCTCGTCAATGACGGGGGTCCTGGCTCCATCCAGGTAGATCCGGATGTTGGGACCTGTCCGCTCGTTGAAGTCGTAGTAGAAGAACGGCGTCCAGATCCGCGTGATGCAACCCGGCCCCTCGTGCTCCATGATGACCCACTCGGTCTTGCCGCCCACCGTCTCGGTGCGAAGGAAGCCGAGCCCGTCGCTGTCGGCAAACCAGCCGGGCTGGTGCCGGCGCACGGACTCGCGATTGTAGCTGGACGCCTGAAGCGACTGGTACGGAGGCACAGGCAGTCGGGCCAGACGGTCGCGGTCGGCCATCTCTTCCAGGAGCGTCTCCCGAGTGATCCGTCCGCCTTTGTCGTAGTAAGCCTTGATGGCGTTCATGGTCTGTTCGGGGTAGTCGGTGCCGAAGCTGGCGAAGCCGAGGTTCAGGAGCCGGTGATAGGTCTCGGGCTTGTCCCCCTGCGTCTGGGGAAACGTCTGGAACAGAATGCCATATCTGCGAAGCTCGTCGCCGGTCCTCCGCAGGAACTCCTCGCTCGGGGAGATGACGCCGTCGTTGCCGATCCGCGTGTGAATCTGAAGCTGGTCGATACACGCAAACTCCACTTCTCGCAACACAGCCAGTCGTCTCTCGATCTCCTCCTGTTTCCCGCCCATCCAGTGGAGCGTCTGGGAGCGAGGAGCGACCCGCTTCCACTCCTTGAGTTCGTCGTACTTCGTCGATGCGACAATCAGTTGCGGATGATAGCCCATCGTCTGTCGAGCCAGCAGGCCGAAGTCAATTTCCTTGATATCGATGTAGAGCATGCGTTCCGGATGGGCGTCCAGAACCTCGATCATCCTGGCCAGGCTGATGATCTTCTGGCCGGCGAACTGCTCGCCGCAGTACCTTCCGATGTCCAGTTGCTGCGTTTCCTCGAACGTCAGGTCCTTGATTCCCTTGCTCTTCAGTTCCGCCGGGGCATCGGGGAGGATTCGCGAGAAGTTGCTGTCATGGAAGGACACGATGACCCCGTCTTTGGTCATTCGCAGATCCGCCTCCGGGACCATATTGAGTTTCCAGGCCATTTCGAACGACTCCAGGGACCCCTCCGGGGCAGCGTTTCCGTAACCGCGATGGGCCTGGACGACGATCTTCTCGAATGGAATGTGGTCGCGGACGTTCCAGACTCCCGCCGGTGGATTGGCATAGTACTCGTCGAGCGCCTGCATCGCGATATCCGGCCGGTCCGTCCCGAGTCCCGCGGTCCCGAGATCGAGAAGACGCCTGTAGTATTCGACCTTGTCTTCCTTGACGTCCCAGGGCATCGTCTGAAACTCGATGCGATACCGTCGCAGCTCGTTTCCCGCCTTCTTCAGACACTCTTCCGAGGGTGTGATCGTTCCATCGTCATTGAATCGGACATGAATCTGAAGATGCGTCACGCCTTCGAACTTCGACTCGCGCAGCGCCTCGAATCGCTTTTCGATCTCGGCATCCGTCGCCTTGCCGAGTCCCATCCAGAGCAAGGTCCCGGAAAGCGGCGCGATCTTCATCCAGCGTTGGGCCTCCTCGTCCCTGCCGGTCGCCAGCACGATCTGTTCGTGAAGCCCTTCCGTCGCGTTCGCCAGAAGCTCGAAATTGACGCTCTTGACGTCGATGTAGACTCGCCGCCAGCGGTCCTGGCGCAACGCGTTGCAGATTTCCTCCAAACTGACGATCTTCTGGCCGGCGAACTGCGGCCCACGAAAGGCGCCGATGTCGATTCGTCGGGCTTCGTCGAAGGTAAGATCTTCCAGGCGTTTCTTCTTCATCTCTTCGGCAGCGTTCGGGAGAATTCGGGCAAAGTTGTTGTCGTGGAACATCACAATGACACCGTCTTGGGTCGTGCGAACGTCCACTTCCGGAATGCCGCCCATGCTCCAGGTCAGCTCGAGCGCCTCCATCGTATTCTCGGGAGCAAGATACCCCGCGCCGCGATGCGCGATGACCGTGACCGACTCTCTCGCCATGTCCCGGATGTTCCATTGCGGCCCCTCCGCAGACAACGTCGCCGCACTCGTCAAACACAAAGCGATGCAGACTCCGACTACCCGTTCCATTGTTCCCCTCACTTGGACCCGACAGTTCATGGGACCCCATCGTCCCTTCAAACAGCCAGGCGACAGCCCGTTCGTCGTGTGCCCGCAAGGGCATGAGAAACGCCTCACAGCGTCACTACAAGCGAGCTGCCGCCTGGAACCGATCCCTTCGTATCGCTACTCTGCGACTTTGGCCGCGACAAGATCGCCGACCTGGGTGGTCGAGTAGCCCATTTTGCCCGCCGCGAGGGACTTCAGCTTGTTGGCGGTGACATACATGACCGCCTGCTCGATGGCATCGGCCGCCTTCTCTTCGCCCAGGTCGGCGAGCATCATTCCCGCGGCGCAGATCGCCGCCAGCGGATTGATGACGTTCTTGCCGGTGTATTTCGGGGCGCTGCCGCCGATGGGCTCGAACATGCTGACGCCGCCGGCGTCGGGATTGATGTTGCCGCCCGCCGCGATGCCCATGCCGCCCTGGATCATGGCGCCAAGGTCCGTGATGATGTCGCCGAACAGGTTGCCGGTAACGATCACGTCGAACCACTCGGGGTTCTTCACGAACCACATCGTCGTCGCGTCCACATGGTAATACTCGCGGGCGATGTCGGGGTACTGGGCCTGGCCCATCTCGTGGAAGGCCCGTTCCCACAGACCGTAGATGTAGGTCAGGACGTTGGTCTTGCCGGACAGAGCCAGCGTATTCTTCTCACCCCGGCCACGGGCCTTTTTGCCGTGCTTCTTGGCGTACTCGAAGGCGAACTTCAGGCAGCGGTCCACCTGGAACCGCGAGTAGACCGCGGACTGCACGGCCACCTCGTGGGCAGTGCCCTTCATCGTGACGCCGCCGGTGCCGGTGTAGGCGTCGCCCGAGTTCTCGCGGACGACGACGAAGTCGATGTCCTGAGGCCCCTTGTTCTTGATCGGGGTCTCGACGCCGGGATAGAGCCTCACCGGACGCAGGTTGATGTACTGGTCCAGCTCGAACCGGGCCTTCAGCAGGATGCCCTTCTCCAGAATCCCCGGCGCGACGTCCGGATGCCCGATCGCGCCGAGCAGGATGTCGTCGAATTGGCGAAGCTCCTCGACCGCGCTGTCGGGCAGGGTCTCGCCCGTTCGCTTGTAGCGCTCGCCGCCGAAGTCGAAATTCGTCAGGTCCACCTTGAATTTGAATTTGTCGGCCGTCGCCTTGAGGACCTTGACGGCCTCGGCAATCACTTCCGGCCCGGTCCCGTCGCCGGGAACCACTGCGATCTTATACGTCTTTGCCATCGAGTAGTTGTCCTTTCTTAGTCACACACTCATGCACTTTTTCGAACGGATGCGCTGAGCACACCCTGCCGTGTCACATGACGCCAAATTCGAAATTCGAAGCTCGAAATCCGAAACAAATTCAAAGGACCGAAATCCAAATGACCGAAACGCTGACGCCGCGTCGGACGCTCCGTTTTGGATTTTGAGTTTTGGTCATTCGTGCTTGTTTCGGATTTCGAAATTCGAATTTCGGATTTTCACTCTCGATTCGGGTTCACCGTGGGCATCCGGGCCCCCACTTCGCTGCGCCACCGGTGCAGCATCTGCCTCAACTCCGTGGCCTTGTCAGGCATCTTGGCCGCGAGGTCGTTCCGTTCGCCGAGATCGTCGCGGAGATTATACAACTCCACGCGATCGTCTTCATAGAATTCTATCAGCTTGCAGTCGCCGACGCGGACCGCCCCGCCGGGCGAGCCGCCCTGGTTGCCGTAGTGCGGATAATGCCAGAAGAACGCCCGGTCCTCCTGCCTGCCCTGCTGCTTCAACAGGGACACCATGCTCCGACCATCCACGTGCTGCTCGGGCTTGAGCGGCAGGCCCGCCATCTCCAACATCGTCGGATAGAAGTCCGTGCTGATGACCGGCTCGTCGCAGACGCTGCCGGCTTGGACCTTCCCTGGCCAGCGAACGATCATTGGCTCGCGGATGCCGCCTTCGTAGAGCCAGCCTTTGCCCGCTCGTAGTGGGAGATTGCTCGTCGGGTGCCCTTCCGAAGTCGAAAGGCCGCCGTTGTCCGACATGAAGAAGACGACTGTGTCCTCGGACAGATCCAGGCGGTCGAGCGTATCGAGCACCTTGCCGACCGCCTGGTCCATCGCTTCGACCATTCCTGCGTAGACTGCGTGATCCTGGACGAGCCGGACCTGCCGGTCGCCTTCGGTGCCCCAGTCGGGACCATTGTGTTTCACCTGCTTGGCCTTCTGGTCGTACTTGGCCTTGAGATCGTCGCGGGCCATCAGCGGAGTGTGGACGGAGTAGAACGCCAGATACGCGAGGAACGGCCGGTCCTTGCTGGCCTCGATGAACTTGCAAGTCTCCGTCGCCAGTCGGTCGGGCAGATGCTCTCCCGCCGGACCGTCGGGCAGGCGCGGATTCCCATACGGCGAGAAGTACTTGTTGCCGCCGTAAGGACCGCCCCGCTCGATGCCGCCCTTGTTGATGTCGAAACCCTGGTCTTCCGGCCAGAATCCTTCGGGACCCAGGTGCCATTTGCCTGCAAAGAAAGTGGCGTAGCCGTGCCCTTTGAGAGCCTCGGCGACGGTCACTTCCTCCAACGGGACTCGATTCTCATACCGAGCGGGCAGCAGCGACTTGTCTTTCGTCCAGTGCTTCTGCACCGTGTCGGGCTGCGGCGCACCGAAGTAATCCGTCGTCGCCAAGCGGGCGGGGTACTTGCCCGTCATGATGCTGGCCCGCGTCGGCGAACACACGGGACAGGCCGCATAGGCATTCGTGAATCGCATGCCCTGCGCCGCAAGCCGGTCGATGTTGGGCGTTTCGTAGAACGTGCTTCCATAGCATCCCAAATCCTTCCAGCCGAGGTCGTCGACCAGAAAGAACACGAAGCTCGGCTTGCGGCGCAGTTTCCTCTGCTTGCCTAGACCAACGCGGGCGCAGAGCCCCAGAACCGCCGTGGTGCCGGCGGCCTGGAGGAACTCCCGTCTGTCGAGACATCGCTCGCCCATTGGCCTGGCCTCTGCAATATCACTTACTCTTGCTTGTCTTCATGACGTGGTCGAGCAGACCGCCGTCGCGGATGATCTCCAGCGCGAAGTCCGGCAGCGGCATGAACGGAATCCTGGCGTTGCTCGTCTTGTCCACGATCACGCCGGCGTCGTAGTCGATCTCGACCTCATCGCCATCCTGGATCTTGTCCACCGCGTCGGCCGACTCGATCAGATAGAATCCGCAGTTGATCGCGTTGCGATAGAAGATCCTCGCGAACGACCTGGCAATCACGGTCTGGACCTTCGCGCCGCGGATCGCCCAGACCGCATGCTCCCGGCTGGACCCGCAGCCAAAGTCGTCGCCCGCGACGACACAATCGCCCGGCTGGACTTTCTTCACGAAGTCCTTGTCCAAGTCTTCCAGGCAGTACTTCGCCAGTTCCGCTTCGTTGTCGGTATTCAAGTACCGAGCGGGGATGATCTCGTCGGTGTTGATGTGGTCACGCTTATAGACATGTGCCTTTGACATGGAATCCTCATTCTTGAATTCGAAATCCGAATTTCGAGTTTCGAATTTCGTGCTTCTCTTACAAGTACTTTCTCGGGTCTGCGAGCTTGCCTTCGATCGCGCTGGCCGCGGCGGTCGCGGGGCTCGCCAGGTACACTTCGCTCTTGGGACTGCCCATCCGGCCGACGAAGTTGCGATTCGTCGTACTGACGCACTTTTCGCCCGCCGCCAGGACGCCCATGAAGCCGCCCAGACACGCGCCGCAGGTCGGCGCCGAGATCACGCAACCGGAATCATAGAAGACGTTGAACAGACCCTCGTCCTGCGCCTGCTTCCAGATTTCCGGCGTCGCGGGCACCACGATCGTACGGATCGCCACCTGCTTGCCTTCCAGAATATCGGCCGCGATGCGGAGGTCCTCGATCCGCCCGTTCGTGCAACTGCCGATATAGGCCTGGTCCATCCCCTTGCCTGCACATTGGCCAATAGGCACCGCGTTGCTGGGCAGGTGCGGCTGGGCCACCATGGGCTCCAGCGCCGAACAGTCGAACTCCTCGGTCGCAAGGTACTGGGCGTCCGGGTCCGACTCGAACACCGCGTAGTCCACCTTCTCCTTCAGGTGCTCGTCGAGGTACGCCTTGGTCACCTCGTCGAACCCGATGATCCCGTTCTTGGCGCCCGCTTCGATGGCCATATTCGTCATGGTCATGCGGGCCTCCATCGTCATCTCCTCGAGCGTCGAGCCGACGAACTCCATCGCGCGATAGAGCGCCCCGTCGGTGCCGATCCGCCCGATCACCGCGAGGATCACGTCCTTGCTGTAGACCCCAGGAGGCAGCGAGCCTTCGAGCACGAACTTCATCGAAGCAGGCACCTTGAACCAGAGCGTCCCGGTCGCGATGGACGCAGCCAGATCCGTCGAGCCGATCCCGGTGCTGAACGCCGCCAGGGCGCCGTAGGTGCAGGTGTGCGAGTCGCCGCCCACGATGACCTCGCCCGGCCGGATGTGGCCTTGCTCAGGCAAGATCGCATGGCAGACCCCCGCGCGCCCCAGCTTGTAGTAGTGCTTGATCTTGTGACGCTTGGCCCACTCGTCGAGCCGTTTGTGCAATTCGGCGCTCTTGACGTCCTTGGCCGGCTGGAAATGGTCCGGCGTCACCACGATCTTCTCCGGATCGAACACCCGGTCGATCCCCTTCTCCACCAGCATCGAGATCGCCGGCGGCGTCGTCACGTCGTGACACATCACCACGTCGATCTTCGCGTCCACCAACTGTCCCGGCACGACCGACTGGAGCCCCGCCGCCCGAGCCAGAATCTTTTCCGTTATCGTCATTCCCATCTCTTGTCACCTTATCAGTTCACATGCATCTTGCGTGTCCATAAACCCGAAATCCGAATTTCGACCCCGCCAAAGCGGGAACGTAAATCCGAAACAAATCCAAATATCAAATATCGAATGCTCAAAACGTCGCTCACCCTGTTTTGAATTTGGCGTTTCGGTCATTCGTGCTTGTTTCGGATTTCGGATTTCGATATTCGAGTTTCCGCCGCCCCGGCGGCTACGGTTGTCCGTTCATTTTCGTCTGCTCGGAGGTTGCCTCGGCCGCGACCATGCGATTGACTGCGTCCACGTAGGCCTTGGCGCTGGCCTCGATGATGTCCGTCGAGACGCCGCGACCGATGAAGGCCCGGTCGTTCCCACGAATGCGAACGGTCGCCTCGCCCAGGGCCTCGGTGCCTCCGGTAATCGCGCGAATCGAGTACTCCTCGAGCTTGGGCCGCTGGTCCATCGCCTGGCGGATCGCCTCGTAGGCGGCATCGACCGGCCCATCGCCATAGGCGACCGCGATCTTCGTCTCACCCTTGACGCGGATCTTCACGCTGGCCGTCGGGAGCGTGCCGGTGCCCGAGGCGACGTGCAGGTAGTCGAGCACGTACGTCTGCTCGACGACGCGGATCTCGTCGTTGACGAGGGCAGCGACATCCGCGTCGAAGACCTCCTTTTTCTTGTCCGCGATCACGAGGAACTTCTGATAAGCCTGCTCGAGCTCGTCCTTCGTGAGCTTGTAGCCGAGCTGCTTGCAGCGGTCGGCGAAGCCGTGCCGGCCGGTGTGGCGACCGAGCACCATCCGCGAGCCGCCCAGACCGATGGTCTCCGGCGTCATGATCTCGTACGTCGTCCGTTCCTTGAGGATGCCGTCCACGTGGATGCCCGACTCGTGTGCGAAGGCGTTGGCGCCGACAATGGCCTTGTTGGGCTGGATCACGAAGCCGGTGAGCTGCGAGACGAGCTGGCTCGTGCGGAAGATCTCCTTCGTATTGATGTTCGTGGACAAACCCGCGGCTCCCTGGCCGAAGAAATCCTGGCGGGTGCGAATCGCCATGACGATCTCCTCCATCGCGGCGTTGCCCGCCCGCTCGCCCAGGCCGTTGATGGTACACTCGACCTGGCGGGCGCCGTTGCGAACGCCGGCGAGGGAATTCGCGACCGCCATGCCGAGGTCGTTATGGCAATGCGTACTGATGACGCACTTGTCGATGCCCTTCACGTCGCTCTTGAGCCTGGCGATGAGCTGGCCGTACTCGTAGGGCAACACGTAGCCGACCGTGTCGGGGATATTCAACGTGGTCGCGCCCGCTTCGATCACCGCCGAGAGAACCTCGACGAGGAACGGGATCTCGCTGCGACAGGCGTCTTCCGGCGAGAACTCGATATCGTCCGTGAAGGCCTTGGCGCACTGGATCGCCTCGACCGCCATCTTCAGCACCTGGTCGGGCTCCTTCTTGAGCTTGTGCTTCATGTGGATCGGCGAGGTCGCGATGAACGTGTGGATTCGCTTCTTCTTGGCAGGTGCAATCGCCTTGCCCGCCGACTCGATATCGAGGGCATTCGCGCGAGCCAGCGCCGCGATCGTGGGCCCCTTGACCTGCTCGCAAACGAGCTTCGTGGCCTCGAACTGGGCGGGCGAAGAAACCGGGAACCCCGCTTCGATGATATCGACGCCGAGCACCGCCAGTTGCCTGGCGATCTCGAGCTTCTGCGGGATGGACATGGCCGCCCCGGGCGATTGCTCGCCGTCGCGGAGCGTGGTATCGAAAATCAGCACTTTTTCACCAGACATCGTTGGCTCTCCAGTAGCATGGGCATCTTGCCCATGAATTCAGGATCACGGGTCAACTGCCCGTGTTACGTTGTAGCGGGTCATTATGCCGTATAGGCAGACGGAACGCTACGGTTTTACGTAAGTGGTGGATTCAGAACGGGTTGTGGTACTCTCGTTGTTTGCGCCTTAGCGGCGCAGCAGCAGGGCGAGCCGGCCGATCAGGCCGTCGATGGGGGTGTGACGAATTGTCCACGTAGTTTCCATACTCGGTACAAGTATACCTATCGGCAGAATCAATGCAAGACTTTTCCGTCGAAAATCTTTCGCGAAGTAGTCTAATAGGTGGTCAGGCCGAGCCGAGGACGCTCGGCGGGGTGGTCGATCCTTCTTTTGAAAGGAGCCTTCCGATGGGACTGAGATTCGAATCCAGCCGGTGGCGTGCTGTGTCCCTCGTTGTCGCACTCAGCTCGACGGTCATGCTCGCTGGGCTCTCGTGCGAGAGCGAGATGCGGGAGAGGAAGGTCGTCATCTCGCCGTCGGAGGTCCCGGCCTCTGTGCGAGCCGCGGTGGAGGGAGCCTTTCCCGAGGGACAGATCGTGGCAATCCAGCAGGAGGTCGAGGGGGAGGACCCGGGACAGTACGATGTCAACGTCCAATCCGAGGGCAAGGAATACGAGGTCGAGGTCTCGCCTGAGGGGAAGGTCATCGAGATCGAGGAGAAATCGCCCGCGAAGAAGACCCAGGCTCTTGACAAAGGCAAGCGATGGACGGATTCCTTCCCCATCGAGGGCTGCACGTTCGCCTCGGTCGGCGAGAATCGGTTCTTCAGCCTCCAGCCGGGACATCAGCTCGTCCTCCAGAGCAAGCGGGAGAAGGTGATCATCACCGTCCTGGATGAGACGAAGGTCGTGGGCGGTGTGGAAACGAGGATCGTCGAGGAGCGGGAAGAAGAGGACGGCGAGCTGAAGGAGGTCTCGCGGAACTTCTTCGCCCTCTGCAAGGAGCACGGCGACGTGTTCTACTTCGGCGAGGAAGTGGACGACTACGAGAACGGCAAGGTCGTCAAGCACTCCGGCGAGTGGCGGGCGGATCAGCCCGACTCGAAGCCAGGCATCCTCATGCCCGGCACGATTCTCCTCGGCGCCCGGTACTACCAGGAGATCGCGCCGAACGCCATGGACCGCGCGGAGATCATGGACGACAACGTGACGCTCAAGACCCCCGCGGGCACCTTCACCCATTGCCTCCGCGTGGAGGAGACCTCGGGACTCGACCCCGACGAGAGGTGCATCAAGACCTACGCTCCCGGCGTGGGACTCATCCAGGACGAAGACCTGCTCCTGACCGCGTATCGCAAGGGCAGATAGGGACTCGATCCGCGAGCACGAGCCCGCCGCAACGTCAGAAGGAGAACTCCCACGGGTCGATCTCTCCGATCCGGGCCTGGCAGCCGGCTCGCTGCTCTTTGCTCGGCAGCGGTCGGATCGGAATGGTGAGGGACAGTGGCTCCGCGTTGGTCCGTCGGAGGCGCCAGATCTCTCGCGGCGAATCGATGTCCCCGACGGTCAGTTCCGTCCCGACGGTCGAGTAGACGGAGGGCCCCTTCTCCCCGAAGGCGGAGGTGGACGGGATGATCGAGAGGGTGAACACGATGGCAGCCTCCTCGATCCTCTTGAAGTCGAACGACCGCGGCGAGCCGTGATAGAGCACCAGGTCCATCCAGGCCTCCTGCGACCGCCGTCCGGCTTCGAGACGCACCGGCAGCCCGGCGAAACTCGCGGAATGGACGACGAACGTGCCCAGGATCGGGCCCGACGTGAAGCGAAGCGGCTCGTCCAGCTTCAGCTTGTCGGGCAGCTTCAGGCCGCCGACCGCGCCCTCGAATTGCAGTCGCAGGCGGAGGTCGCCCGCGCGGATCGTTGCGTTGGCGATCTTGTCGAGCGAGATGTGGGTGTCGCCGCGATCGGTGGCGAACAGGACGGCGCCCAGGACATCCGTCAGGTCCTGAATCGTGAACAGGCTCGCACTGGCGTAGTCGTAATCATCGTGCAGGAAGCGGAGCCTGGCCGCGACCGGTCCGGCGTCGGACTTCCAGTACGCGACCAGGGGCCGGCGCTGGTTCCACAGGTCGCCGATATTGACACTACCCAGCGTGAAGTCGGGATGCAGATACGTCGTGCCCATGATGTCGTGCTCGCCGCCGGGATTGACGACGAAGGCCTCGCTCTCGATCCGCGGGATTTCGAGGGTCGTGAAGTACGGCTCCAGATCGTTGGGACACTGGATGGGGAGCCGTCGGGCGTCGAGGCTCTCCCACGCTTTGGCCGGCGGCAGGAACTCGATCCTCTCGCTGGTCGCCCGCTCGATGAAGGCCAGCGTGTCGTCCCGCAGGAGCGTCGAGTAGCACCGACTGTGCGGGCCCGCCCACTGCCTGGTCGCAGGGTGGAACCGTCGGGCCACGTGATGCCACGCGAATTCGTGCAGCTCCGCCAGGACCGTCAGCGTCTCGCTGTCGCGGACGTGCTGGCGCATCCGCGTGATCTCCTCGATGGCCACGCAGGTGTAGGTGGGACTGTTGTACTCGGTGAACGAGCCCTTCTCCTTGACGTACTCGTAGAACCGTCGGAATCGCTTGCGACCGTAGTCGGCCAGATCGGGGACGCCCAGCCGCTCGCCCGCGACAAGCGTGACATAGGCGCCCATCAGCGCGATGTTCGTGTACTCGGGCCCGACGTTGCGGCGTTGGATGGAGCGGGCCGCGTGCAGGATCGAGTCCTGGACCTTCTGCTGCAAGTCGGGCGGCAGGCGGGTCATGTGGTCGATGGCGACCTGGAGGAGCTGCACGCCGCAGAAGTCGGCCCAGTTCCAGTCGGGCGGCGACATCCGTCCCAGCGGCTCTTCCAGAAACCACGGCCAGATCCCGTAGGTCCTGCTGTTCGCGTCCTGGTCCTGCAGGCCGATCACGCGATCCAGGATCGCCTCCGCCCGCTGGAGCCGACCCGGGTCCCCGCTGTCGAGCAGGGCCACCGCGTACTGGAGGCTCTCACGGGTCCGATGGACGGTTCCGCCTTCGAGCGTCGTGTGGTAGCCGGGCGAGGAGAACGCCCCTCGGAGCATCCGCTCGGCGGGGTCGTAGCTCTCATCCTCCCGCGCGAGCGCCCGCAGAAACGCCTGCCGACGATCCTCCGCGGAGAACTGGCCTGCGACCAGGCTCGTGCCCGATGCCAGCACGACCATCAGGCACGACCAGGGGATGCGAAGATCACGAATCATCCGGTTGCTCCTTTTGCCTTGCCGACGCAGTCCGTCGGATCACCCATGATACGCCCGCGCCGGGGCAAAGTCCACCGTCCAGGCCGCATCGGGTCGTCCGGCCTTCTCAAGATGCTCAAGAATCTGCGATGGGTCCCAGGTCCGCCTATTGACACGTCCTCCTTGGCGTGGTATCCTTTTCTCTATCAGGGACGATGACTCCAATCACCTCAAGGACGACGATTCAGATCACTGGGGCTGTCGTGGCCAATTGTTGGCCACCAGCTTTGTCGGCGTTTCAGACGTATGCCCCTGATCGTGTGCTCAGGGGCCAGAAAGAGGTGAGGGTATGAAACGGTGTGTGGTGGGTTCTCTGGTTGTTCTGCTGTTCCTCTGGTGCATGGCTGGCTCTGCCGGCGGCGGCACGTTCCTGATCTACGAATCGGGCACCGGGCAGAATGTGGTGGCGGCGGCGATGTCCAGCCTGGGGTACACCTATGACGTCAGAAACGCCGCGAATCCGGTTACCGCCGCGGACCTGGCGTCCCATGAAGCTCTGATCATAGGCTGGGCGTCATATGGCATCGACATGTCCGGTCTCGACCCCGCTGTCCTGGCTGCCGGCATAACCGGCAACAGGCTCATCACGGGGCACGACGCGGATTACCACACCGCGTATGGCGTTGCGGCGGCCGCCACTCTGATGGATCGCTACGTCCAATTCGCTGCTGCAGACGCTGGAACGGGCCTTCTGGCCTTCCCGATCTACGAAGCCGACCCCTTCCCCTACCTGCCGGCGGCATGGGGGATCACCTCGTTTGGCGGCCTGATCAGCGAAACGATAGACCAGATCACGCCTGAAGGCGTCGCCAGCGGTCTGTATGTCGGGCTCACCCCGGCGGATCTGTCGAATTGGGGGAATTCCTTCCACGCGGGTCTGCTCACGTGGGGAGCGGACTTCTACGCCTTCGAAATAGGGAATCCTCCCACCGGGACCTATGTGACGATCGGAACGACGATAACGCCGGTGGATATTGTCATTCCTGCACCAGGCGCGATCCTGCTCGGAACTTTCGGCGCGGGTCTGGTCGGCTGGATGCGGAAACGTAGAACGCTGTAGTCAGTGAATCGGCTGACCTGAGGGGCTGTGGGCAACGACTCGCAGCCCCTTTTCTATTGGGGAAATGGACCAGCCCACTGGTTCCCGCGGATCTTGAGCCTTGTCGTGACGTGCCCCTCTCCCGCCAACGACGACCCAGAGGATGGTGGCATGATCCAGGGAGCGGATTCCCGCTTGGCGCGGGAATGACAAGGCGAGGGAGCCGGCACAATCCCCGACGTAGTGATGGGGCACGTGCCAAGCCCCCCCCTGTCCGTGGCACATGGCACGTGGCATCTTCCATTTTCAGGCTCAAGAACCGAAGGTGCCACATGCCACGTGCCAGACACACAGGGTCGCAGCCGGCACGACGGTCCGGAGGGAGACGCCGCCAGGGAAGAGATTCTTGGCTCATCCGGTTTTCGCGTACTTCGGTGGTTCTTGGGGACCTGTCCCCAAACCCCTGAGATTTGTCGCTTTGAGCCAATAGCATGGTATGGACAAGAGGGCGACGTCCCCTTCAGGCGGAGTCAGCATACCCTGTGCAAGCGAGCACGAAGGGGTCTCACCGAGATTCCCGCCGACGATGCAGAAAGGCCCAAGACATCCGCACGGGCGTGTCCTGCCGGCTTCCCGCCATGCTATTGGCGGAAAGCGGAAAATCTCCCTTGCACGACCGCTTCGGGCGTGCCCGGATCACGAAAGTACGCAAGAACCGGATGAGCCGGATTCTTTGAAATCCCGCCCGATTCCTGGTATAGTGATGAACAGGACAGAGGCACAACGGAGCATGCAGCCGCAAGGGCCTGTCTTCTCGAAGGCAAAGGCTCTTTCACACGACGACCGGACCAGGCATTCCTATCGACTTGGAGGTGGACTATGAACGTCGTACCATGTCATTGCAGGCGCAGCGCGGCAATCTGGTTCCGCGGGGTCGTCCCGGCGGCGCTGGTTCTACTCCTCATCGCCAGCGCCACAGCCCAATACAGCGGCGGGACGGGAGAGCCGAACGATCCGTACCAGATCGCCACGGCCGCCGATCTGATCGCCCTCGGCGAGACGCCCGAAGACTACGATAAGCACTTCATCCTGACCGCGGACATCGACCTGGACCCCAACCTTCCCGGCCGCAAGGTCTTCGACAGGGCCGTCATCGCGCCCGACCCAAGCACGGGCTTGTCGATTATGCGCCAAGGAAAGAGTTTCAGCGGAGTTCTTGATGGCAACGGCCACACGGTTTCACATCTTACGATTGTGGGTGCGGACTGCGTCGGATTGTTCGGCCAATTGGACGGGTGCAGGATCCAGAGTCTGTATCTATCCGATGTTGACGTTACCGGCACGGGTTGGTATGTCGGTGGGTTGGCAGGCTATAATTTAGCCTCGGTCGTCATCCGCTGCTTCAGTACCGGCGTGGTCGGTGGGGACACGAGCGTTGGGGGGCTGGTGGGGTTCAACTCGTCAGGCAGCGTAACATACTGCTATAGCACCGCTGCGGTTACCGAGTCGGTTCACCGTCCGCAGCCGGGACGGCATGACCATGTCCGACCACCCCGTGACCATAGTGAGCTGGTATGGCGCCGCCGCGTTCTGCGACTACTACGGATACCGCCTGCCCACGGAGGCCCAGTGGGAATACGCAGCTCGCGGCGGGTACTACAACCCCTACTACCGCTATCCGTGGGGCAGCGACAGCATCGATTGCAGCCTGGCGAACTGCAAGACCGACGAGGGCTTCTGCAATCCGCTGGGCCTGACGAGCTGGCCCTTCACGGCTCCTGTAGGCTACTACGGTCCGACGGGGACCTACGGCCTGTGCGACATGAGCGGCAATCTCTGGGAGTGGTGTCAGGACTGGTACGACGCAGGCTACTATGCGGTCAGTCCGAAGAGCAACCCCGCCGGGCCCGAGACAGGTACGATGCGCGTCCTCCGCGGCGGCGCCTGGGACGTCCACGGCGACAGTTGCCACGTGGCGGGCCGTTGTGTGGCGGACCCGCTCATTCGTGCCCAAGTCAGCGGGTTTCGGGCGTGCCGTTGAGCCCAGCGTCGCGCCGGGCACCTCTGCGGACCCACCGCCCGCGCCGCTACTCTCAAGAAGGTCAAGATGGCCAACATTCTGCATTTGGCCATCTTGACCTTCTTGACCATCTTGAGCCTTGGCGTAGTGCTCTTGCGAGAGTGACAACACGAGGGATCGGGCTGGATCGGTCGGCGGGAATCCCGGTCAGACCCCTTCGTGCTCGCTTGCCCAGGGTATGCTGACTCCGCCTGGATGGGGCGTCGCCCTCTTGTCCATGCCATGCTATTGGCCCAAAGCGGCAAATCTCAGGGGTTTGGGGACAGGTCCCCAAGAACCACCGAAGTACGCGAAAACCGGATGAGCCCCAGGTCCCCCTCTCTCCGTGACATCTGTCATGTGGCATTCTGGGTTTCTGAGCGAATAACCGAAGGTGCCACATGCCACGTGCCAGACACACAGAAGGACGTGGCACGTGCCAAGCACACCCCTGTCCGTGGCACATGGCACGTGGCATCTTCGGTTTTCAGGCTCAAGAACCCAAGGTGCCACATGCCACGTGCCAGACACACAGGCATGTTGGCATCTGGGGCATTGTCGGTATAATGGCACTATCTTGCTACGGTGGGGTGTTCGGATGGCGGAATCGCCCAGGTTGATGGACATTCTGACGACGGAGAAGTTCGAGCGGATCGAGCGGGCGTTCCGCAAGCGGTTCGGACTCGCTCTGGAGACGACCACGCCGGACGGCATGGCGGTGGGCCGACTGTGCAGCGCCAACTGCCGGACGGGGTTTTGCAGGCTCGTGCAGGCGGTCCCCGAGGGACGCAGGCGGTGCATCGCGGAACGCAGCCGGGCGGTCGAGATCGCCGCCCAGACCGGGCAATCCTTCATTACGATCTGCCACGCCGGGATCGTGCTGGTCTGCGTGCCGGTCGTGGATCGCGACCTCGTACACGGCGGGCTGTTCTTCGGCAGGTGCCTCTCGGAGCCGGCGACGACCCTCCTGGTGGAAGACGTGATCGGGCGGCTGCGCGGCATCCCCATCAAGGACAGGGAGCTGGCGAAGGCCCTGGGCGAGCTGGCGGTCGTGCGGGGCCGGCAGATCCACGACGCGGCGGAGTTCCTCTTCGACCTGCTCTACGAGGTGAGCGGCTTCGACGCCGAGGTCATCCGCTGGCGAAGGCAGCGATCCCGCCAGCAATCGGAGCTGGGCGAGTTCATCCAGGAGCGAAAGAAGCTCGGCGCCCAGTGGCAATACCCGCTCGAGAGCGAACGCGCCCTGCTGCGAAAGGTCAAGATCGGCGACCGCACCGGCGCCAAGGAGATCCTCAACTCGATCCTCGGGACGATCCTGTTCAAGGATATCGGCGACCTGGGCATTCTGAAGGTCCGCCTGCTGGAGCTGCTGAGCGTGCTGAGCCGCTCGGCGGCCGAGGGCGGCGTGGACGTCCACACCATCCTCGAAAAGAACCTCGCCTACGCCAACAAGGTGATGCAGATCGGCACGCAGGAGGACCTGTGCGCCTGGATCAGCACGGCGCTGAACGAGTTCATCGAGCTGGTGTACTCCTCGCAGGACGCCAGAAAGGTGACGCAGATCCGACCGGCGATCGCCTACCTCGACGCCCACTACGACCGCCCGGTCACGCTCGCGGAGATCGCGCGGGCCTCCCACCTGAGCGTGTCGCGACTGGCCCACCTGTTCAAGGAGCAGATGGGGATGACGCCGATCGACTACGTAACGACCGTGCGGATCGAGCAGGCCAAGGACCTGCTGCTGGGCACGGATCAGAGCTGCACGGAGGTCGGCTTCCAGGTGGGCTACAACCAGGCGAGCTACTTCACGCGGACGTTCAAGTCGCTGGTCGGCATGACGCCGCGACAGTTCCGCCTGCGAAACCAGCGGGCGCCGCAGGACGAAGGCCCAGGCGGATAACCGCTGGTCCGGCCATCCCCCTGGAACCTCGCAGGGGGAGTCGTCAGGCTCCCGTCGAGCTCGGGTCGTCGTGCTTGGGCAGGGTGAAGAAGAACGTGCTGCCCTGGCCCGGCTGCGATTCGATCCCGACGCGTCCGCCGTGCATCTGCACGATCTTCTTGACGACCGCCAGGCCGATCCCGGTGCTGTCGCCGTGGGAGGACCCGAGCGTCTGGAACATCTGGAAGAGCTTGTCGAAGTGCCGCGGATCGATGCCCATGCCGTTGTCGGCGACGGTGAATTTCCAGCAGTCGCCTTCCTCCCTCGCAGCGACTCGGATGTCGCCTTGCGGCTTGTCCATGTACTTGACCGCGTTGCTGATGAGGTTCTGGAACACCTGGGTGAGCCCGACCCGTTCGCAGAACACCACCGGCAGGCTGCCTTCAACGCGGACCTGCATGTGCGCCGGCGGCGCGATCTGCTCGATGGCTTCCGCGACCACCTGGTTCGCGTCGACGCGCTCGACGAGCCGGTCGCCGTGACCGACCTCGGCGTAGCGGAGAATCCCGTCGATCAGCCGGACCATCCGATCCACTCGCTCTCGCATCAGGCCGAGGTTCTGACGGCCCTGGTCGTCGATCTTGTCCGCGTAGTCCAGGGCGATCCATTCGGCCAGCGTGGCGATCCCGCGCAGCGGCGCCTTGAGGTCGTGGGCCGCGACGTGGGCGAACGCGCGAAGCTCCTCGTTCGAGCGTTCCAGGTCCTGAATCGTGTCTTGCAGGTCCCGATTGAGGCCCTCGAGCAGGATCTCGGCCCGCTTGCGCTCCGTGACATCGCGGAGCAGGATGACCAGGCCGCGAACGCCCCCCTTCTTGTGAACCACGGACGCGCTGCACTCGACGAAGAGCAGTTCGCCTCGTTTGTTGGTGATCGACAGGTTCAGGGGTTCCTGCGTGCCCAGGAGCACCTGCTGGAAATGGGTCATGAACCGCGGGACATCGCCCGCATCCAGCAGGCCCAGCTCGATGAAGTGCTTGCCGACCGTCTCGGCTCGGGCCTGCTGGAGGATCTCCAGCGCCTTCTTGTTGACGTCGAGCACGCGTCCGACGTCGTCGAGGTAGACGATGCCCTCGTGCGCCTCCTCGAAGATGACCTTGAACTTCTCCTCGCTCTCCCTGAGGATCTCCTCCGCCTTCTTGCGGTCGGAGACGTCCCGTGCGATCCCGAGAACGACGTGTCGCCCTTCGATCTGGACTGGGTAGGTCCGAATCTCCGCATGGACCTGGGCGCCGTCCAGGCGGTGCAGGCGGAATTCGACGGGACCCACCGGGTGCCCGAGGGCGTTCTTGGCCAGGTACCCCGCCGCCCGCGGCAGTTGCTTCCTCGACAGGAGATCCAGCTTCAGGAAGCTCTTGCCGATCAGTTCCTCCCGCCGACAGCCGATGAGTTCCTCGGCCGCCTTGTTGCCGTCGAGGAAGGTGCCCATCAGATCGTTGAGATAGTAGGCGTCCGGCGCATACTCGAAGAGGACCCGCAGCCGCTCCTGCGAGCTGGCCAGTTGCTCCCGGGTCCGCGCCAGTTCCGTGACGTCCCGACCGCTGACCAGAACGTGGACCGTTCGGCCCTGGTCGTCGCGGACCGGTGCAAAGTTCGCGAGCAGGTCGAGAGCGCCGCCGGCCTTCGTGCCGACGCGGAACGCCACGTTCTCGGCGAGATGTCCCGCCACGGCCCGGCGCACCGCAGCGTCATAGGACAGACGCGATTCCTTGCAGACCAGGGCCGCCGCGCTCGAACCGAGGACCTCCCGGACGGAGTGCCCTGTGTGCTGCTGCCAGGACGGGTTCGCGAAAACGATCCTGCCGTCGAGATCCGCGACGAGCACCAGGTCCATCGTCGCCTGGAACAGTTCGTACGACGGGGTCCGGCCCGCCTGGAGTTCCCGTGGCAGCGTATCGGATTCCTCGCAGGACGCGAGCATCTGACGGTCCCGACAATCCGTATTCCCCTGTGCCTGTTTGTCACCCATATGTGCCCATTCCTTCAATTGAGGGAACGTCCATCGTCATTGTGCGTGTCGTCCGTTCCACAGCCGGCCAGACAGACCGCCGGCAGGGTTGTGGAATTCGGCGCGACGTCCCGGCGATTCCGCACGAACGTGAACAGGAACGTGCTGCCCTCGCCGACCTTCGATTCGACCCAGATCCGTCCGCCGTACATCTCGACGATCTTCTTGACCAGCGCCAGACCGACGCCGGTGCTCTCGAACTCGTCGCGCGGCGCCAGCGTCTGGAAGAGCTTGAAGATGCGATCGAAGTGCTTGTCTTCGATCCCCGGCCCGTTGTCCGCGACGCTGAACCGCCAGAACCGACCGTCCTCGACGCACCCGACGCGGATCTCGCCGACCGGCTTGTCCATGAACTTCACCGCGTTGCTCAGCAGGTTCTGGAAGACCTGGGAGATGCGCGTTTTCTCGCCCTCGACGACAGGGAGGTCGGACTCGACGGTGATGTGGATGTGCTCGGGCGCCGCGAGGCCGTCGATGACGCTCGGCAGCAACTGGTTCAGGTCCACCGCCTGTGTTTCTTCTTTGACGCGTCCCACGCGTGAGTACTGCAGGATGCCGTCGATCAGGTCGTGCATCCGTCCGACGCGGCTCTGGAGCAGATCGAGCTGCTCCTTCCCCTCGGCGCCGAGCTTGTCTGCATAGTCGGCGCACAGCCATTCCGCAATCAGCTTGATCCCGCGCAGCGGCGCCTTGAGGTCGTGCGAGACCACGTAAGCGAAGTGCGTCAGCTCCTCGTTGATCCCGGCCACCTGCTGCAGGAGCGACTGCTGCTTGTGCTGAGCGGCACGCGTGTCCGTGATATCGCTGGCCACCAGCAGGAGCTTGTCGCAATGGCCGTCATCGTCGATCAAGGGCACCCGGGTCGTGGCGAACCAGTGCACGGCGCCGTCGGGCCAGGCAACCGGGTCCTCTGCAATGACGCGGGTCTTCTTGGCGGCCATGACCTCCTGATCGATGCGACGCCAACGCTCGACCTGCTCCCGATCGCCAAAGAGGGGCGTTTCGCATTTGCCCTCCAGATCCTGCACGTTGGCGCCACAGGTCGTCGCCAGAGCGGCATTCACCACCATCAGACGGCCGTCCTGCGACCTCACGCAGACGAACTCCGGGAGAGAATCGATCACCAGACGCAGGAAGCTCCGCTCCTTCTCGACTGTGGCCTCGATGCTGCGCCGGCGCCGCGCGTCCGCGCAGATGAGAAAGGCGATTCCCGCGAGGAAGACTATGCACAGAGCCAGTGCCACGAGCATGTGACGCCAGACCTGCGCGCGGGCGGCGAGATAGGACGCGCTGACCGGCACCGCGGCCAGATCGATGGACAGTTCGCCCACGGCGCGGCCGAAACCCGCTACGGGGCCATACTGTCGTATCAGCGAGTCGGGCGCATCTTCCGGCCGGCCGTGACACTGGAGACACGCAGCTTCGAATCGCCGCGGAATCGCGGACACGAAGTACTGCTGTCCCGACTCGAGAAGGTCCATCACGCCGGACCATGTCTCAGCCTCCGGATGCTCCTCGAAGTACCGGATCAGCGACGCCTCCGAGGGCGACGCCAGGTTGGCCGGGTTGCGCGGGTTGGTCGACGGGAAACGCACGATCACGTCGGGGAAGCTCTCGCGAGTCTTGTCGAAGACGCTGCGGGCCACGAACGAGGTCGACATGGCCTGCGGGATGAACTCGCCCTGCGCGACCCGTTTCTCCATCTCCGGTCGGATGTGCCGGCCCACATAGTCCCTCAGAGCCTTCTCCAATTCGACGGCCAGCTTCGCCTGCTGTTCGGCCGTGGCGTCGATGTGACGGTATGTCCAGTGACGGGTCTGGAGGAGGACCACGCCGAGGAACGCGACGCCCAGCACTCCCATGCCCACCAGGAGGCCGGCGCCGACGTACCGGCCGGGCTGGGGAGTCCCTCGCCCCCAGGCCGGCGGATCCGCCGATTCGATGCTGCCCGACCGACGGTTCCGTATCCACGAGGTCGCGACCGCAATGCCGGCCAGTAGAACCGCCAGTGCGACCAGGGAGACGAGCAGGGATTCCCGCCGAGCCGTGCCCAGGGTGGCGCCCCAGTCTTCTGCAGGAACGTCGATCCCGACTGCCATCAGGATCTCTCCTTTGTCCGGGTCGAACACGGGGGCCAGAGAGCAGACGAAGGTGCCGTACTCGTCCGTGATCGGGCCGAACGTCGCGGGCTTGCCCGTAGCGAAGACCTCCAGATCCTCCGGCGACGACTCCTCGTAGACCGTCCCCGGCGGGCTGGCCATCGGATCGTCCTCGGGATAGCTCTCGGGCCCAAAGATCAGTTGGCCGTCCCGCAGGGCCATGGTGTAGATCCCCCGGTTGGAGACGTACCCGCCCAGTCCGGTCATCTGCCTGCGGATGAATTCGAAAGCCGGCGTGCCCTTATCGGCCTCGGTGAAGGAGAGTTCGCGGACCATCTGGGGCTTGAGCGTCCGCGCGACGTACGTCGCCTGCTCCAGCAGGTGATGCCGCATCCGCGCGTCGATCCGGCCCGCTCGCCACTCGCCGATGCCCCATCCGGCGGACGGCGCCGCGACCAACAGCAGACACAGCAACTTGGTCATGCGACCTGTCATTGGCGGGCCCTTCTCATGAGATGAATCCGGTTGTACACAATGTGCTCCATGAGACTCCTCAGTTGCGCACCTCGGGAGTCCGCAATTGCCTCATTCGGTCTGCCGGGTTCTGCACAGGCAGCGTGAAGTAGAACGTGCTGCCCTCGCCGACCTTCGATTCGACCCAGACCCGCCCGCCGTACATCTCGACGATCTTCTTGACCAGCGCCAGGCCGACGCCGCTGCTCTCGAACTCATCCCGCGGCGTCAGCGTCTGGAAGAGCCGGAAGATCTGGTCGAAGTACTTCTCTTCGATCCCCGGCCCGTTGTCCGATACGCTGAACCGCCAGAAGTCGCCGTCTCGGACGCACGCGACCCGGACGTCGCCCGCCGGCTTGTCCATGAACTTCACCGCGTTGGTCAGCAGGTTCTGGAACACCTGCATGATGCGAGTCCTCTCACACTCGACGACAGGCAGGTCCGGCGCGACAGTGATCCGGACGTGCTCGGGCGGCACGATGCCGTCGATGATGCCGGGAATCAACTGGTTCAGGTCCACAGGCCGGATCTCCTCCTTGATTCGTCCCACGCGAGAGTACTGCAGGACGCCCTCGATCAGGTCGTGCATCCGAGCGACGCGACTCTGGAGCAGATCGAGCTGTTCCTTGGCGTCGTCGCCCAGCTTGTCCGCGTAGTCGACGCACAGCCATTCGGTGATGAGCTTGATCCCGCGAAGCGGCGCCTTCAGATCGTGCGAGACCACGTAGGCGAAATGGGTCAGCTCCTCGTTGATCTCGGCCACCTTCTGCAGCAGCGCCGCCTGCTTCTGCTCGGCCCTGTGCTTGTCCGTGATGTCGCGGAAGCTCCACACGCGCCCGACGATCTCGTCGCCCATGCGCTGGGGTTTGGAGTAGTATTCGACCATGCGGCCGTCTTTGAACTCGATGATCTCATGGCGGTCCTGCTCGCGGTGTGCGTACAGATCACGGACCTGGGCGAGGAACGCATCGGGGTCCATCAAGAGAGGGGTTGCCGTCGCCAGCGCGAGGTTGTCGTCTCGCGTATCGAGAACGCTGTCGGACATGACCCTAACCCTGCTCCTTTCTCATCAGTTCAGGCTCACGCACATGGGACTGAGTGGATCCGGTTCCATCACGACCTTGTGTTTGGGCAGCGTGAAGAAGAACGTGGTCCCTTGTCCCACGTTCGATTCGACCCAGACACTCCCGCCGCACAGCCCCACGATCTTCTTGACGATGGCCAGCCCGATGCCGGTGCTCTCCCGCTCGTCGCGAGGAGCCAGCGTCTGGAAGATCTGGAAGATCTTCTCGAAGTACTTCGCCTCAATCCCCGGCCCATTGTCGGATACGGAGAACCTCCAGAATCCCAGTTGCTCCGAGCAGCCGATCACGATGCGCCCCTCGGGCTTGTCCATGTACTTGACCGCGTTGTCGATCAGATTGCGGAAGACCTGTCCCACACGGACCTTCTCGCAGACGACGACGGGCAACGGGCCCTCGACCACGACCTCGATATGCTTCGGCGTGTTGAGCAGCGCGATCGTCTCGGGGAGGAACTGGTTCAGGTCCACCGGATCCTGGCGGCTGGCCACCCGACCGATCTCCGAGTAGTGCAGGATCCCGTCGATCAGCTCGGAGAGCCGGGAGACGCGCCCCTTGAGCAGGCGCAACTGCTGGCGACCCTGCTCGTCGAAGCGGTCCGCGTAGTCCGAGGCGATCCAGTCGGTGAGCGTCCCGATCCCTCGCAGTGGCGCCTTGAGGTCGTGGGCGGCGACGTAGGCGAAATCCTGCAGTTCCTTGTTCGAGCGGCGCAGATCCCGCACGGTCTCGGCCAGATGCTCGTTGGCCTTCGCCAGGGCCCGTTCGAGCTTGCGCCGTTCGTTCGACTCCACCTGCAGCGCGATCATGTCCGCGACCGACGCGGCGAAATCCTGTTCCTCCAGCGACCACTCACGCATCGCGCCGATGTGCTCATAGCACATCACGCCAAGCAGTTTCCCGTGCAGACGGATGGGGACGTCCATCATGGACGTGATTCCCAGCGGCTTGAAGTAGTGCTCGGTGAAGGCCCGGGTGCGCAGGTCTTCTCTCGCGTCGTTGACCGCGAGAATGCGACTGTTCTCGATCGCGTCGAAATACGCCGGGTAGTCGGCCACTCGCAGACGCAGGCCGGCGCCCCGGTCCTTGCCACTGAGACGGTGCGACTGCTCGCACACCAGTTCGGAGGACTGCTCATGGAAGAACCAGATGCTGACCTGCTCGACGGCGAGCGTCTTGGCCGCCTCCTCGGTGGCCATCTTCATCGTCGCCTGGAGGTCGCCCTTGATCTCCTTGGTGAACCGCAGCAGCGTTCTCTGGTGGTTGACGAGGGTCTCGGTCCGTTGTACGAGGACCTGCTCGGCCTGCCTGCGAAAGGCGATTTCGCGAACCAGGTTCCTGTTGGCCGTGGTCAATTCGGCGGTCCGCTCCTGGACGCGGGCCTCCAGGCGTTCGTTGGCATCCACCAGGGCGGCGTCCCGCTGCTCGATCTGTTGGAGCATCTCGTTGAAAGCGTCGATCAGCAGGCCGACTTCGTCCCTGCCGTGATGCCGGGCCCGCACGGAGTACTGCCGTTTGTCCGAGACCAGGCGTGCCACATCGGCCAGGTGGAGAATGGGATGCGAGATGATCCTCTGGAGCCTGGAGGAGACGATGTACGCAGCTACGGAGGACAGGAGCAGGACACACAGAATCACCGTGGCGCCGCGGCGGATCCTGCCGTACATGAAATCGAGGCTCTGACAAAGGCAAACCGTCCCGATCCGTTCTTCGTCGAGCAGCACCGGCTGCGTCAGCGTGAGCAGACCCCCGCCGAAGACGGGATGGTCCTTCAGATCTCCGGGGAGGGGAACCGCCGCTTCGCTTCCCTCGCGCACGTACGTGGCGAGCAGTTCCCCGTCGGCGGCGTAGACACAGGCGACCACGATGGAGGGGAGCGGTTCGACCGTCCGGAGGATCTCGCCCGCGTCGGCGGCGTCGCGGAAGGTGACCGCCGCTCGGCAGTTGTCGGCCAGGATGTTCGCGTGCGTCGTCAGGTCCCGGACCACGCCGTGGTGAAGGACCGTCCATTCCCAGGCGGCAAACACCCCGCCCGTCAACACGAGCGCAGCGACACACGTCAGCGTGACAATCGCGATCAGCTTGGACTTGAGCGACAAGTCATGCGCGAATGACCAGATCCTGCGTCGGATGTCACGGACGTGCAGTCTCATCTGGGTGTTCCCCCGCTTTCGCCAACTCCAGTTGATCGTGCTCGATCGTTCGAACCGCCAGTCGCAGCAGGCTGGATCGAATCGTCAGCCTGGCGCGGACGGCCGCCGCCAGGTTGATTTCGAATCGGACCTTCCTGTCCTCGATCAACAGGTTGATCACACCCCCGCTCTCCAGGAACGAGGGGACATCCCCGACCGTGAGAACCCCGCTGGCCCGCAGCGGGGTCAAGATCCGCGACAGGAACGCCTTCTCGGACGGGCACAGAACGAGTACGTGACAGGCGCGGATCGCATCGAAATCGGGGTGTTGCTTCGGGAACGTCTTGTCCTCGCCGGCCAACGCCTCGAAGCCCCGGAACCAGCGAACGATAATCAGCCGGTTGCCAATCTGTTTGCCCTGGAGTTCCTCGAAGGCCACTCGGGAGGGCGGCACCCCGAGGATGCCGACCACGAGCGAGTCGTTCGGGTCGATCTCGTCTTTCTTCTTCTCCTGCTTCGGCGTGAATCGGCCGCCATCGACGAACTTGAGGAAGTTGTACACGAAGGCGGCTTTGATCCGGTACTCCCGGTCGACCGCCTCGTCCGCGCGCAGACAGGTTGCGCGCGACACGACCATCACGGCCGCCGCAAGAACCCAAAGCAGACGTTGCGGTTTGGCACTCATCATTACGTTATGAACACGGGATCAACCCACAATCATCCATCTCTGCCAACTCCCCTGAAACCGGTGCATCGGAAACCGCTGACTCGATCTCCACTTCCATCAACTGCTTGACTGACATCTCGAAGAAGTCGTCCTGGGGCGTCCCTTGGGATGCTCCGGCCTGCACCTGGGCGGTACTGGTACGATCCCGGCCCGAGCGCCGCAGGCAAGACCCCCTGAAGAAGAACAACCTTGGCGTTCACCATGCATCCCCATCCCGACTCCACCCCGCCGCATTCGGTTGTCCAGCTCCCCCGTCGGTGCGAAGACACGCGGACCGTCGTCCCACCGTGAGCCGCCGCTCTTCAGACGGCCCGCCCACACCTACCGGCCGGACCCATAACGAACTTCGGAGTCTTCTATCGTCCAATTTCACCCCCGAGTCGAGCCGCCGAGCAGACAAACCGGGTCGAGGGGCATTTCGCAGAACATCCCCGATCCAGAGTCCAAAGTCGGCAACGTTTATCAGACGCAACGGGCGGTCAGAACCGATAGGTCAATCCGACCTGGAACGTCCGCCCGTCCTGCACGATCGTGTCCTGCACATGCTCACCAAAGCCGGGGAAGGCGTACTCCACGTCGAAGAGGTTGTACACGCTGGCCGCGATCTCCAGCCGCTTCGAGAGGCTCACGTACGTCAGCGTGAGATTCGTCAGAGCGAAGTCGTCGGCGTAGCCGCCCGTCAGCGTCTTGGCCTTGCTATCGTAGAGGACCTCCAGGCCCGCGAAGAGCCGCTCGGGCACCACGGGCATCAGCAGATGCAGCTTCACCAGATGCTTGGGGGAATCCACCAGGGTCTCGTCGGTGTCTTTGTCTTTGGCCTGGACGTGGGAATAGCTCACGCGCGATTGCAGGCCGCAGTCCCACTTGCCGATCAGAGCCAGTTCGGCGCCTCCGGCCTCGACCTCACCAAGATTCCGGAACACCAGCAGCTCATCGGCCGGGTCCAGGTATTGATCGATCAGATCTTCCATGACGTAGTAGAAGCCGCTGACGCTTGCCCGGACGTTGCGGTTGAGCTGCCGTTCCAGGACCGCCTCATACGTGTCGATCTTCTCAGGGTTCAGGTCGAGCGTGGCCTTCTGCGTATAACCCCCATCGTGATAGTACAGTTCATAGGCGTTCGGCGCGCGGAATGCCTTGCCGTAGAGGAGCTTCAACGTCGTGTTTTCAACCGGGTTGTAGATCAGCGCCAAACGCGGGTTCGTGGCGCCGCCGAAGGTGCTGTACTCGTCATAGCGGATGCCGCCGATCAGTTTCAGGCTCGCCAGCAGCTTGAATTCGTCCTGGAGGTACAGGCCCCAGTTGTTGCTGTGCCTGCTGTCGTCCAGGTAGGTTTCCTCGATGTCCCAGCAGGCCTGATCCTGGCGGACGTTGTAGCGGACCTCCGTGCCGGCAGTGATCATGTGCCCTTCGACCGGGTTGCCGATCCATTGCAGTTCGCCCTCCCACCAGCGGCCTTTCCAGTAGTCCTTGTTCATAACGATGTACGGCTCTTCCCCCTCCTCGGCCCAGTCGTAGACGTATCGCCCGTCGTAGTCGGAGTGGCCATAGGCCGCACGGGCAGATATCGACTGCTGTTCTGACAAAGCGTGGCTCCAGGTCAGGCCCGCCACGGTAGAACAGTCCCAAGTCCTTGTTCTGGGATCGCCGAAGACCGTCCCCCAGGCTGCCGTGGGAATGCCCTTCTCGCGAGAAGTGTGAGCCAGCAGGAACGAGAGGTCGCCCCAGGAGAGACGGGCAACCAGGTTGTCGAATTGATCGTCGTCGTTATCCACACGACCGTTGAACGTCTCCGGACTATCGAACTCCCGGTAGTACAACGTGGAGCCGTCGCTGTTGTAGGTGCTCGCCGACAGCAACACATCCAGGTCCTTCTCGAAACGGGCGCCGTACGTGATCCTCGCCTTCTGCGTATCGAAGCTGCCGGTCCAGCCGGAGAGTTCCAAACCCTCGACATCCCCTCCCTGTTTCGTGATGACGTTCACAACAGCCAGCACGGCATTGCTGCCGTAGAGTGCCGAGCCGGGACCTCGAATGACCTCGACCTTCTCGATCAGATCTACATCCACCGGCAACTCGGTGCCGAAAGTCGGAGCGTCGCCGATATTGTTGTTCACTTTGTGACCATCGATCAACAGGAGGATGCGCGTGTCGTAGTCGCCCGGCCGGCGGAATCCTCGCGTTCCCACGAAGTTGTAGTTTCGATCATAGTTGATGTAGAAGCCGGGGGCGCCTCGCAGGATCTCGGCCAGAGTGCGATATCCGTAGCGACGGATCTCCTCGGCGGTGATGATCGTGACCGACGCAGGCGCCTCAGCCAGCGTTTCGACGCGTTTCGACGCGCCGTACACGGTGTCGACACGCACGTCCATCAGCTCTTCGATGGACATGTCGTAGAGGTCCGCGTCCGTCGCCGCGGCATTCGAGTCCGCGGGCACGGAGCCCTCCCACTGTCCCCACGACAACCCGCTCGGCCAGAGCAACAAGACCACCAACGACAGGATCTTCCTGGCAGACACGACAACTCCTTACGTGCTTCACGGAATTCGGCCACGCCGCAGAGTCTTCTGCGGACACACATCCTTTCGTCCGGCGTCCCACCCATATGAAGTTCTGCCTGAAAAGAATGGAATTGCAGGCCGTTATGCAAGAAACGATACAACCCAAGGTCCGAGATTGACGAGGATTATCGGGTGTTCCGAGGAATCAGAACCGGCAGGCCCAGTCGAGTCAAGAGGATCGCCGAATCCATCGTCGCCGCATGGATTCCTTGTCCGACTGGAGGTGCTTTGAGCTTGACAGTTTGCCCATCCTCATCATACTATCGGCCTTATCGTGGGCGGGCCCCCGGCAGGCAGGTTGCATTGTCGCAAGGTGGCTGCCGTGCAATCATAAGTACCTGTTGCGACAAGGGAATACGCGACCACGCGACGGAAGGAACGTGTCAAGTTTCGATCTATGTCAAGGGGCATCGCCATCCTGGGTTCCACCGGCTCGATCGGGCGAAACGCATTGCGCGTGATCGATGCCTTGGGACCGGAATACCGAATTATAGGACTGAGCGCTCACCGCAGTGTGGAGCTTCTGGCGCAGCAGGTCCGCGAATACCGTCCGCGATACGTTGCGGTAACGAACCGGGAGTACGCCGACCGGTTCCGCACGCTCCTGGCCGGCCAGAATCTGGAGATCCTCTGCGGACCCAACAGCCTCACCGAGCTCGTCCAGTGCGAGGGGGTCGATACCGTGCTCACCGCGGTGGTGGGCGCCGCCGGGCTGCCTTCGGCGCTGGCAGCTGCGAGGGCCGGGAAGCGACTGGCGATTGCGAACAAAGAGCCGCTCGTCGTCGCAGGAGAGCTGCTGACCCGCACCGCGAAAGAGCACGGCAGCACGCTGCTGCCGGTGGACAGCGAGCATTCGGCGGTCTTTCAGGCCATGCAGTCGGGTTCCTCGCACGAGGTCCATCGCATCCTGCTGACCGGTTCCGGCGGCCCCTTCCGCGGGGCGAACCTCCACGACCTGGAAGGCGTAACACCGCAGCAGGCCCTCTCGCATCCGACCTGGAGCATGGGACCGAAGATCACCATCGACTCGGCCACCCTGATGAACAAGGCCCTGGAGGTGATCGAAGCCCGATGGCTGTTCGACGTGCCGGTGGACCGGATCGACGTGCTGATCCACCCGGAGTCGATCGTGCATTCGCTCGTGGAGTTCGTGGACGGTTCGGTCATCGCCCAGCTAGGCCAGCCGGACATGTGTCTGCCGATACAGTACGCGTTGACCTATCCGCAGCGCGTTCCCGGCGTCTCGAATCGCCTGCGACTGGAGGATATCGGGAAGCTTCGCTTCGAGAAGCCCGATCTCCGCACGTTCCGGGCGCTGCCGCTGGCGTATGACGTGGCCCGGGCGGGCGGCACCGCCGCAGCGGTCTTCAACGCCGCCAATGAAACCGCGGTCGAGGAGTTCCTGGCCGGAAGAATCCGATTCCTGCAGATCCTCGAACTGATCGAGCACTGCCTGGAACGCCATAGTGTCCGCCAGACGACGTCGCTGGAGGGGTTGCTGGAAGCCGACGCCTGGGCCAGGAGAGAAGTCAAGGGCAGGTTGCTCGTCGGCCGATGAACCGGTGTGGACGGCGTGAGCCGTTCGTCAATCGCAAGGGGTGGATCGTCACTTATCGGAGTACCTGGATGTCGCAAACGACGAAATCATGGACGAAGTGGGCCGGTGCGGCCTTTTGGGTCGCAGTTCTCGCGGGCGTTGTCTACACGATCGTCCTCAACATAGCGGTGGTCGGCAACGTCCTGGTGGTTCTGCTGGGCTTCGGCGCGGTCGTGCTCGTCCACGAGTTCGGCCATTTTATCACCGCCAAGCTGGGCGGGATCAAGGTCGAGGCCTTCTCCATCTGCATGCCTCCCACCGTGCTGGGGATTCGCAAGACGCGCGGCGGATTCAAGTTCCGTATTCTGCCCGGCTTCTTGCGACAGGAGGAAGAGGAACCCGCCGAAGAGAAGGATGAAGCGACGGAGTACCGCATCGGCCTGTTCCCGTTCGGCGGCTACGTCAAGCTCCTCGGCCAGGAGGACACCGGACCCGTCAAGCAGGTCGACGACCCCCGGTCGTTCAATAGGAAGTCGGTGCCGATCCGTGCGGCGGTCCTCGCCGCCGGGGTGACTCTGAACGTGATCAGCGCCGCGATCATCTTCATGGTCGTCTTCCTGGTCGGGATCAAGCTGCCGCCGCCGGTGGTGGGCGGCGTCATCCCGGGATCGCCGGCCGCTGAGGCGGGCCTGGTCCCCGGCGACGAGTTCATCGAGATCGACGGCAAGAGGCTGGCCCTGGATTTCAGCGATATCGGGATCGCCGCGGCGCTGTCCAGCGCCAACGAGAAAGTCCCGGTCACCATCCGCCGGGCGGACAACTCTGAGTTCGAGACGACGCTGGTCGCCAGGGGTCTCGGGCGGTCCTTCCGCGAATTCGGAATCTTCGATCCCCTGAGCCTGACCATTTCGCAGGTCTCCGAGCCGACTGTGCTTCGCGAGCGAACCGGCCTGCTGCCCGGAGACCGCGTCGTGTCGGTCAACGGGGTCAAGGTCGAGCACTACTGGCAGTTCGATGAGGTTGTCGCGGCAACCCTGACGCCGACGGTCCAGCTCGCAGTCGAGCGCAAGACGGGCGGGAACGTCGAAACCGTGGAGATCCGTCTGCCGCTGGATTGGGCCGCAGCCGACAGCAACGTGGGCGTGCCCTCCGAGACGAACCTGGGCAACGTGTATTCCCTCGTCCCCCGTCTGCGAGTCATGGGCATCAGCGAGGAGGGGGCCCACTCGGCCAAGGACGGCGAGAACGAGGATACGAAGCATCTGAAGCCGGGCGACATCATCGTCGCCATCGGCGACGTCGAGTATCCCACGTACAGGGAGCTGCGCGAGGTCACCACGGATCATGAGGGCAAATCGTTGTCGCTCAAGGTGCTCCGCGCGGATGCCAACGGCGTCGAGCAGCCTCTCACCGTGACGGTCAAACCGCGCAAGCCGCCGGGGGAGGACCGAGTCATCATCGGCTTTGTCCCGGTGCTGGACGCTCAGCACGCGGTCGTGGCCAAGGCCCTCCCTACCGAGGGCAACCCGGCGGGACTGGACATTCCGCGGGGAGCGAAGATCGTCAGCGTCAACGGCAAGCCCGTCGCCAGCTTCCATGACATCGTCGCCCAGGTCGAGCAGTGGCAAGGGCAACCTGTGACCCTGCAATACCAGCTCGACGGAGCGGTGGAGGGAGGAGTGACCCTGCCGACGGAAGAAGGCAAACTGACTGCCTCGGTGAGAGCCCAGTTGGCCGAGACGGTGCCCTTCGAGCGGCTGGAACGCCTCTACCGGGCAGAGAATCCAATCGACGCGGTCGCGATGGGCTATCGCAGGACCCTGGGATTCGTCGCCCAAACCTACGTCACGCTCGCCCGCCTGCTCAAGGGCTTGATCGGCCCGGACAATCTCATGGGCCCGCTGGGCATCATTACGTTGAGCTATCGCATCGTCGCCCAGCAGCCGCTCGTACACTACGCCTACTTCCTCGGACTGATCAGCGCGACCATCGCGGTGGTCAACTTCCTGCCGTTGCCCCCCTTCGACGGCGGACTGATCGTCCTGATGCTGATCGAGAAGATTAAAGGCTCCGCCCTGACGGAACGGACCCAGGGCATCGTCGCCTACACAGGCTGGGTCCTCGTCCTGGTTCTATTGGTGTATGTCACATTCAATGACATCCTCCGCAGTTTTTTCAGTAGCTAAGCAGGGGCAACTGCCGATACAACTCATAAGGCACGGAGTGTGCAGAAAGCAGAGATCCTATGGGACCTGACGGGATCGGCGCTTTCGCGAGTGTGATGGGATCGCGTGCCGCAACCGGAGAAAGGATTTGAAGGTTTTCGCATGTTGGTGGACAAGCACACCGGCGAGACGCTCTCGCGCATCGACAAGCCGGTCTATGAGATCATCGAGCCCGCGGCGCAGAAGGCGCTGAGCAACGAACAATATCATCGCGGCCTGTTGAACGCACTGGAGGAGACCGACGCCGACGTGTACCGGCTGGTCACCCAGGAATATGACCGCCAGCAGATGACGCTCCAGCTCATCGCGGCGGAGAACCAGTGTTCCCGCGCCGTCCTGGCGGCTCTGGGCTCGGTCGTTCAGAACAAGACGACCGAAGGATTCGCGGGCGCCCGCTTCCATGGCGGGTGCGAGGTGGTCGATTCCCTTGAAACGCTGGCCATCAGCCGGGCCAAGGAGGCATTCAAAGCCCGGTACGCCAACGTCCAACCCCACTCCGGCACCAGCGCCAACCAGATCGTCTTCATGGCCATCCTCGAAAAGGGGGACCGCATCCTGAGCCTGGCGATGGACCAGGGCGGGCACGTCTCCCACGGAGCCCCGGTCGCCCTGGCGGGCAGAATCTTCGAGGTCGAGCACTACCGCGTCCGCGCGGACACGTTCCTGCTCGACTACGACGCGATCCGCGAGCAGGCGCTGCGAGTCCGGCCGAAGCTGATCATCTGCGGAACCACCGCGTACTCTCGAATCATCGACTTCGCCCGGTTCCGCCAGATCGCGGACGAGGCGGGCGCCTACCTGATGGCCGACGTCTCGCACATCTCCGGCCTGATCTCCGCGGGCGTCCACCCCTCTCCGGTGGATCACGCCCACTTCACGACGACCAGCACGTACAAGCCGGGCGGCCCTCGCGGCGGCCTGATCCTCATGGGCCGCGATTTCGACAAGCCCTTCCAGGTCGGCAGCAGGACCGTTCCGCTCTGGGAGCGAATCGAGAAGGCCACCTTCCCCGGCTTCCAGGGCACCCCCTACCTGAACAACATCGCCGCCAAGGCGGTGTTCTTCAAGGAAATGCTCAGCAGCGAGTACCGGGCCAGGCAGGCCGAGATCGTGGAGAACGCCAAGGCCCTCGCCCAGGAATTCGTCCACCTCGGCTACGACGTCCTGACCGGCGGCACGGAGAACCACCTGTGCCTGATCAACGTCGCCAACCTCCGCAAAGGACTCACCGGCCTGATCGCACAGAAGAGCCTCGAAGACTGCGGCATCATCGTGAACATGAACCGCCTGCCCTACGACGCCCACAACGCCCGCATCACGAGCGGCATGCGCCTCGGCACCCCCATCGTCACCAGGAACGGCATGCGCCCCAGCGAGATGAAGGTGGTTTCGCAACTGGTGGATGGGGTCTTGACCCACGTCGAGATCCTCAGCGAAAGGGAGTACAGCCTCGATCCGGCCCTCTGCGAGGGAATCCGCGACCAGGTCCACAACCTGTGCATCCGCTTCCCGATGCAGTAGCACGCCGACCGCCCCAAAGCCGGACGGCGTTTCAGCGGGAGGTGGTGTGGCCCGATTCTCAGGCAACCCCGCGAGCATTGTCATGCTGAACGAAGTGAAGCATCTGGGCGATGGATGCAAATGTGGTTTGTTCTCCTGCCCGGCCCAGATCCTTCACTCCGCTGCGCTCCGTTCAGGATGACAAACGCGGCACACAAACCGACCGCGACCGCTGTCAGGCCCATTCGCGGATCCCGCACGCGCATGAAGAAGGCCATAAGTTGCTGGCTTATGGCCTGTGGCTTGTAACCGAGATCTTGTTCTATACTGACTCGTCAGATCGTGCGTCTGTTCTCATTCCCTCCGAGGCGGCGGTCGAACCGAGATCGGGCCATACCACGACAGTGGAGACGAGTCATTGGATGCGTTCAGAAACGTGGTTTGACGGTGTGTTGGCTCACCGGTTTCGGGATCGTGGATCACCTGGCGGAGCCGGCTGACTGTGCCGTCGGCCCCCAGTCCCCAGTCATCGATCCACAGCCCGAGCAGGAAGATTTCCGTGACGACGATCCATGTCTTCATGCGTCAATCCTTACTGATCCACCGTCCGTATCGGCGCGTGACGGAGATTTTCCTTAGACGATCTGCGCGACCATGGAGTCCCCTCGCTTGCGGCCGATTCCCCCACGATTTGCAGGAATTTGGATATCAATGGTGAGAATCGGTCTTTCTCGGGCGTGCCTTTCACGCCCGCCCGGCGGGAAACAGGACACCGGCCCTGTCAATACTGGCAACGTGGATGACGAACCGTGAAAAGTTTTTTTGCGCGAGCGTTTTTTTTTGCGGCTTCGCGGGATTTCGCGGGATCATCAAAAGCGCTGGGGGCAGCACGCCCGAAGCGGTCGTGCACGGGGAGTCTATCGCGTTGCGGCCTCCGACTTGAACGCGAACGAGGCGTTCGCTCGCGGGGCTGGACGTTGCGCCCGGACGTGCAACGCCCCTCCCTGCTGGTGGCTCCAATGCGCCAAACTCCCGACGCGAAGTGTCGGAATCCGTTTCCATTCATCGCCACAATTCCGTGAAAGACCTCTTCTTCTGCACCTCCTCCCGCTCTCACGCGCAAAGTACGCCTGCCATGCTGCTGGCGCAAAGCGAGAGGCGAATTCACATGGTAAGCGCAACAACCGGATGTGCGAAAACCCGCCACGAACGCCTCTTCTGAACCCTGCTTCTGGCCCAAAGCGGTAAATCCCAGGGGCCTGGGGACAGCGCCCCCAGGGCGCTTTGACGGGAGTGTGCAGGCCTACAGCCCCGAAACCGCCGTTTCCGGCGTGTTGCGCTTCGGGTGTTAATGCGCCAGAATGCCGGGGTGTCAGGGGCAGAGCCCCTGAGATAAAC
>Ga0209096_1000384_pt1 | contig 62015 bp, 53 predicted proteins | sample AD_UKC034_MetaG_FD_184407 | JGI IMG/M metagenome (GOLD analysis project Ga0209096, IMG submission 184407) | Active sludge microbial communities of municipal wastewater-treating anaerobic digesters from USA - AD_UKC034_MetaG (SPAdes) (version 2) | ecosystem: Engineered > Bioreactor > Anaerobic >...
CTGGGTCGACACCAGATCGATAAGCATCGCCATGACCAGAAAGACCAGCAGCACCGGCATGGTATTTGCCGGAAAAACGAAAGCAGCCGCAAAGGAAAGCACTGCCGCCGGCCAGTTGGCCAGCGATAGCAGCCAGTGTCCCTCATAACCGACAATTCTCGACATGAACTGAAACTGGAAAACGATGAAAACGATGTTTACCGACAGATAAACCCATGGCAGCGAATGAGCGCCGACGTTTTCGAGAAAAGTCGTCAGCACCGAGAGATAGAGCAGGTTATTGCTCGCCTTGAGCAACATGAAAAAGCCGGCGACTAGGTGGGGAAGATTTTCGCGGCTGCCGGCAACGCTATGAGCCGGTGCCATGGCGATATTTTCAGCCATCAGTTGTCCGCCCCCGGTTTTACGTGGTTTTGCGGCTTATTTTGAGCCGACTCCCATTCGCTATGCCAGATGTCATCCATCATCCTATGCTTTTCGAGAGTATTGAGCATATCGTTAAAAGCCTGCGAGGCTTCGGCCAGTTCATCTCTGCCTCTGACTTCAACACGATGACTGACCGCTCCACTGGCCACATTGCGAATCGCATCGACCAGAATACTGATGCCCTCGGCGAGTGAGCGCGACATGAAAAAGCCGGCGGCAACGGCAATAACGAATGCCACTACCAGCATCAACGCAAGATCCAGCAGCAGCTGATTGAGGAATGCCAGAACGAGGTGGCGCGGGCGCGCAACCAGCAGCAGACCTTCTGAGCCAGGCAAAGCGGCAATAGTGCCAAGATAGGTTGTGCCGGCCAGGTCAAGAAGAATGCTTTCGACTTTCTTACGCGAAACCTTTTCGATGTTGATACCACGAAGGCCTTCCGGGAGATGGCCCTGAGACGAAAGAACGTTGCCATTGCGGTCGAGAAGAATCAGAACATCACTTTCTGCAATTGGAAAGCCGCAGACAATCTCGTGAATATCTGGCGAAGAAATGCTTATCGAGCAGCTGATGACGCCGACGACCTCGTCAGGATTAACGAAATCGCTGATTGGAACCATGAGAAAAAGCTTTTTTTCGTGCAACTCGCTGGCGTCGTTAGCAAAAAGACTGGCCTGACGAGTCTTGAGAACTCTGCGAAAGCTCTCACCATATGCAGGTTCACCGACAAAATCTATGGTTCCTGATGCCGGCTGTTTGCCAACATCATGATCGTTGCGAACTGCGCTCAGAATTTTTCGACCTTCACGATCATAGATATTGCAGCCGAAATAGATTTTCTGCTGATCGAGAAAATCATGAATGATCTGAATCTGGCGTTCATGGCGCATCGACTGAATATCGGGCAGGCCCACCATCGCTTCGATCTGCCTTCGATAGTTCTGAAACAGCGAATCGAAACCATGCAGCAGCGACATCATCGTGGTTTTCTGGGCCGCGATGGTCTGACGCACGAGGTCGAGCCGAACCTTGACCGCAACCGTACCGCCCAGCAGAAACAGCGGCAGCACAGCTGCAACAATCGCTGTAAGAACGATTCGGTTGCCAATTCTTCTATACCAGGCAATCTTGCCCGATTTTTCGTCTTGTGTAGCCATAATTCCTCATCAAAAACAACAGATTGCAGCTATTCTATACATAATCCCCCGCTCCCGCAACAGACAATAAACGATTACCCTGCTTCGCTGAAGCTATGCCGCGGCAGGCGATTACGATTACGATTACGATTACGATTACGATTACGATTACGATTACGATTACGATTACGATTACGATTACGAAAAGACTAAACTTCAGGGGGGAGATTGTCGATAGATATTAAAGATAGCGAAAAAAATGTACATTTTTCAGGAGGCACGGGTATGAAGCTGAACCAGCAGGAAGCATATTTCATTCTCACCAATCTCGACACTTTTGTCAGCCGCTTTGAAGCGACCACCAGCAAAAAGGTCACCCCCGGCGCACTGCAGATAATTCAGGAAATCCTGACTGAAGCCTCGTTTCCAGGCGGCTTCGACTCGAGCAATCTGCACTGAAAAGGCAGAAACCGCAAGATTTCGCAGATTAAAGCAACTAAAAAAAGCACCCCGCAGCGGCACTGCCGCTGCGGGGCGTCTTTTTCATCAGAAACTATCGTTTATTAACCGCCAATGAACCGAATGAAATGGTGATTGGGTCAGAAGAAAATTCATTCGCCACGCTCGTGGCAGTAACTGTAAATGTTATCATACCAGGATCAAAACCATAGATACTCAACATTGCCGGACTGGTATCATCGCCAGAGGTTGTCGGATAAACCCCGACACTGGCGGGAGAAGAAAATGTCGATGGATCCGGCGATATCGAAAATGTGTAGCTGTTGTAGGGAACAGAAACACCGTTGACCAGAACAGTATATTCATAAGAGGTCGATATAGGAAGTTCAGCAGCAACAGAAGGTGAGAAAGACACTGCCGCGCCAGTAACGCCGCCATCTTCTACTGTGATAGTGAAATATTTGGCAGAGTAGCGGCCGTATTTGTCTTTAACCATAACTCGCGAACTGTAGGTTCCTAAGGCTGGTGTGCCTGCGATATAGCCTGAAATCACTCCAATTGGAGAAATCCCAATTCCTTCAAGAAGCATTTCGGGGCCAAGACCTGCATCATACCACTGAATGACCAGCGGCGCTGTGCCGCCGGTAACGGTAACCTGTTTTGACAATATGGATTCGTTATAAGCGTAACTTCCCAGATCGGTATCGGTGTTGGTGATAATCGGGTCGTTGCGTTCATTGAGCGAACCGTCACCATTGAACCTTGTCAGCAGGCGGTCTTTCTCGATAGGAGTGGTCGAGGTGACCGTTTCAAAGTCGTCGTAGCCAACTTCGCCCACTGCAGGAACCAGGTATTCGATCCATTTGGAGCCTTCGCCGGTTTCGTCATCGACGTCGGTAAAGGTTACCGGAACGGCAGTATAAGTCTTCAGCGGCGTTTCGAAAGTTGTCGGGAACCCGATGTTTATTGTAATTGTAGAATTGAAAGTCATACCATCGACCACATACGGGAACGCAACAGTGCGGGTGGTGCCGTATGCATGAGAAGGCTCGAACAGTTTGATCGGTTTGTTATCGTTGAATACGGCCATCGAGTTTGAATCAACGAATTTGAGCCACATGGCGCCACTGCTGTCGAATCCGTAGTAAACAGAAATATAGGGGTCTTCCAGCTGGCCGCGAAGGCTGAAACGACTACCGCGCAGCTTCGAGGCCACGGTTTTGGCAATACTGCTCGGCAAATTTGGGCGAACAGACGGAGAACTCGGGATCAGATCTGCTGGAACAAACCCCTGATAGGATGCTCCATCAGGCTCTTCATACATTTCAATCAGCTCGGCGAACATGATACCAGTATCTGAATCAAGCCATGGCTCAGTGTAACTGGTTATCAGACGGGTAGCCGATGCTCTGCCGGCATTGTCTTCAATGGCGTAAATCTTGTCAATATTGCTATCCATAGGATTATAGCTGGCAATGATAAATTGACTGGGAATCTCAGGCGAAACCGGTCCGACCGGCTGCACATAACCGCCGGACTTAGGCGCCTCATTGAGCATCTGCTCGATGACCCAGCGGCCATCTTCGCGCACCATTCTGAAATACAGCCAGAGAGGTTCACCGCTATACTGGATGTAATAAGCATATACATGTGCCAGGTCTGAAGAAGGCTGATTGATCAGCTCTTGATCGACATAGAAGGTATAGGTTGCGTTGTCGTTCGGGTCATTGATATCTTTGCCAAAATCTTTGACAAACAGATAATATTCACCTGGAGAAGCGAGCAGAGATTGCAAAGCAGCCTGGTCACCACTGCGGGCGGCCGCGATGAAATTGTTCAGGGTCGAAGTTATACCGACAACGTCTTTGTCAATTTCAACCGACCTGGCGCCACCACCACCGCCGCAACCAGCTGCGATCAGCGTTAAAATCAGAATAACAAGGACTGACAGGAGTCTTATTTTTTTCATAATCATTTACCTCTTATTTCCTGTAGCCGGCTCAGAAAGTGTATTCGAGACCACCGAAGAATTCGGTCACGGTCATCGGTCTGGCGAAATCCCAGAGCAGTTCCTGAGAGAGAGAATCGAATGAACGATAATAGGTCTTTTCCCATGAAGCTCTCAGCCGAAGTTTGAGATCGGCGTTGATGATGTAATTGTATTGCAGCTGGGTGATTGGCTGAGCTTCGTCTTCCCAGCCGGTGTTAACGTTGTTGCCATTGCGGAAGGCGAACTTGCGCCAGCTTTGATCGACTTTCCAGTCATAAGAACCGGGCTTTGCATAAGAGAAGTTAAGACCGGTAAGCAAGTATCTGAAATCCCGATAAAAAGTCGTGTCATAAAAGCGGGTCAGATATTCGCTGTTCCAGGTCAGGTCGATCTTGCTCTTAAGTCGCCACGACAGTTTGGCATTGAGAAAGTTTTCGCGGAAATCCATGTCTTCACCGACTACTGAAGTGCGCAGATGATAGGTGTCATCAAAGCGAACTTTGAAATCTTTGCTGTAGCTCTTCTGCCACATTCCATGCAGTTTGTGGTTCTTGTGTGCGCGGATTTTCGTATTTTCATCGTTATAAACATAGCGATAATCAGCCTGAGCGCGGGTATCCTTGTCAATTTTGAAGCGGGCAGCAGAGAACAGATTGACTTCTGTATAACCACGCAGTTCGTCGGCACCGTAATTGCGCTTCTGGTGCTGACCTTCAAAGCCATAAGAAAGACTGTCGTGAACGGGCAGCTCGTAGTTAACTCTGAAATAATTGTCGTAATAACTGGTTCGGTAGAGGTTAACCGCTTCCTGGTCGTAAGTGCGGCGGTCGAAGGTGTTCGACAGAGCCAATTCTGCTTTGTTACCAGTGTAGCTGCGGTTGTATTCTGTATAGAGGTTGAAGTTGTCGTAGTCGAGATCGTCGACATTGCGGTAACGGCGCCAGTTGCCTTTGACTTCGGCAAACACTGTACCAAAACCCTTAAACCAGGTTTCCTGATCGCCGACATTGAACTGATGGAAATCAGAGCGTGCATACTGCGGGTATACACGGGTCTGATAACCGATATTGGCCAGTCTTTCGCGTTTGGTCCAGCGTTCGTTGTAGAAAGCTTCGATCAGATTGTTGCGATAGTCCTTGATGCCATTTTCGGGATACCAGGCATGCTGCAGAGAGTTTTTCAGGGTCCAGACATGATCCTGATCGACCTTGTGCATGTAAGACAGAGTGAAATAGTTTTCGTGAACCGGTTCGTTGCGCTCTCGCTTGAGGAAACGGTTTTCAGCGAACAGCTGGCGGTTTTCGTCAAACTTGAAGGTCAACGCAAGACGGCCCTGTCTGAGATTGTTCGGCAGAGCGGTTTCGGTATTAACATTGGGAACCGCGTTGGTCTGAGTGCGATAAACTTCGTTGCGGTTTCTGAAGTCAAGCTTGAGAACACCGCTGATATCGACGCGCTTGTCTTCTTCTGCAGCGGCTGGTGCAGCTGTTGCCGGCACTGCTGTGTCAGGAGTTCCGGGTTCGGCAGTTGCGCTGGCGGGTTCTTCGACTACAGGCGCTTCCTCTTTCGGAGCTGGCTGTTTCTGGCCACGATAGAGGAACTTCTGCTGGTAAGTGTCACGCACGCTGCGATAGAGATCGTCAATACGCGAAAAGCCGTCGAAAAGCTGGGGTCGATCGGCCGGGTAATCCGAGGACACGCTGGTGAAAAGATCTTCCATCAGGTCGTAACGGCGCTGTACGCGATCAAGGGTCTCTTCGGCTTCGTCTTTGATCTCTACTCCGCGACTGCTGTCGGCTTCGATACCAAGATTTTCCATGCGGCGGTCGAGTTCTTCAAGACGACGTAATGAATTGGCAAAATCAGGTTCATAGCGGCGGAATGCATCGAGAGCACGTTCACTGGCTGCTGAGAGAGCGAACAAAGGGCTGCCCAGCACTGTTATCAGAAGCACAATTATTGCAACAGTATATTTTTTCATTTTTATTACCTCCGGGTAGCCTTATTGGTTGAGCATGTGATTCAGGTCGTCTTCGAGTTCCTGAATATGCCGCTGCATCTCTTCGGCAACGACGCCGAGCTGCTGGAAACGGTCGCTGATGTTCATCCACAGGGCATCCATTTCTTCCTGCTCCCCGGTTCTAACTGCAGAACCGGCAGTTGAGCGCATGGTCGAGTCATATTTGCGCTGTGCTTTCTGATAAAGCCTCTTGGCATTGACAAAATTGCTCATGATGGCAATAGATGCCTTCAGACGAGCTTCCTGTTCAGCTATAGTCTGACCTGAGATGGCAGCCGGCATGGGGCTGGCAGAGATGCTGTTGTAGTCGCGAATTCCCTGTTCAAGGGTCACAACCGCTTCTGAGATTTCAAATTCGATCTGCTGCATTTCGGTTATGGTTGAGGTATCGATTTCTACGACATTAAGAGATTTAAGCATCGTTGCCGCCGAGGTCTGCTGATCTGCAACCGACTTCAGAAGAGCCTGCGCCTCAAGATTTTTCGGCTCTTCAAGCAGTATGATCGTTACCCGCTGCGACAGATCTGACAGGCTGAACTGTGCCTGATTGCAGATGTCGGAAAGTTCTTTGAAAACATCCTGAGTCTGGCCAGTCGGGTTGGCGGAAAGCGTTGTGCGAACAGCATCGAGTTCGCCGACGATCTGCGCCAGCTCAGTGCGGATCATTTCGAGCTCCGGCTGGAATCTGTCGCTGACTGCAGAAGTTCGGAATTGATAGCGCATCATGCGTACGGCTTCCAGCTGGTAGGTCTGCTGACTGGTAAGCGCTGCGGAGATTTCTCTGACGAGAGAACCGAGTTGTGCCCGCTGCTCATCTGTGATGCCTTCTGTTGCCATCGCGACATCGACACGGCGCCGCGAGGTGTTGAGAATCAGAACATTTTCGAGAATTACGCCAACGAAGCGTTCCGCTGAAGTTCTCAATGCAACAGCATCTGCCAGCTCAACGTTTTCCATGGCAATCAGAGCCTGAAAAGTCTCGTTCAATCTGCCAAATTCAGCTGCAGACGACTCATTTATGTTTCTGAGGATCTCCGGTAGGTCATCAATATCGAGTGACTCGCCGAGTCTGGAAAGGTCTTCTTCCCAATTTTGCTGTTCTGCTTCGATGTCGATTTTCTGTTTTTCGGGCTTGGTTTCTGGTTTGATGACGATTTCTTCGCCTTCTTCGACGTCGAATTCTTCATTGGTTTCTTTAACACGTACGCGAGCCTGGCCGCGCAGAACCTTTACGCGATCTTCCTGAGCCTGCGGATCGCTGGAGCAGGTGATGTTGGTGCCTTTGATACCGGCGACGGCCTGGCTCATCTCGACTTCCATCGAGCCGTCAGCAACCATCTTCTTGAGGTTGACCCAGACATTGCCGGCCACGAGACCAATCTTGCTCTCGCGCTCGTTGGCGATATCGAGAACGATGGTCGTGTCTTCCTTCATAACGAAAGTCGACATGTCGGAAAAACTGAGAATGGCCCCTGATCTGGTCAAAGTTTTGATGCGATCATTGTGGTGGAGCGGAGTAGAAAGCTCGGCAAAAATGTAGGCATCATCGTCTTCATCGTTTGGGCGCACGTTAACTTCGCCGTGCAGATCGCCAAACCTGACGATAGAACTTCCGTTCTGCGTAAAACCGGGTGATAGAGAAAACACAAAGGTCATCAGCAGCAACAACAGACCGATCCGTTTCATAAATGAAAAACTCCTCAAAAAGACATCTGTCAGTATATAAGAGTGCGGCTTAAACAGTCCTTGATACCACGCCGTCTCTGACAGGGTCAAGAAAAATGTAGCGGTCGCCATCGGCGAGGCAGATCGAATAAAAAAAATTGCCCTGGCGAATCAGGGCAGATTTTTAACGATATTGAACGGGTAAATTACTTTAAATATGTGCTCAGCTGGCTTTCGAGATCTCTGATGTTGATTTCCAGTTCTTCAGCTACGGCTCCGAGTTGTTGGAAGTTTTCAGCAATACGGCGGTAAGAGCTTTCAAGCTCTTCCATTTCGGCAGTACGGTATTTTGAAGACGCTGCGGCCCTTGCTGTCGTCTCATAAAGACGTTGAGCATTCGTATACTGACGCCTTATCTTGGCAAAATTACTCATGATTTTTGCCGATGAAACGAAGCGGGTTTCTTTTTCTGCGACAGATGTGCCGGCAATGCTGTTATATGCGGTAATCTCACTCTGCAACAGGGTCAACTGATCAGAAAGCACATCGTCGATCTGAGACATTTCGGTAATCGTAGCGGCATCTATCTCTACGACCGCCAGATCCCGTATCATCGAGGATACTGCCGCCTGCTGGCTGCTGATACTCTTCAGCAGCGCCTGAAGTTCAACATTGGTTGGGTTTTCTGACAAACGCTGTGACACGCGCGCACTCAATTCACCGAGGCTAACCAGAGATTGAGAACATATCTGAACGGCTTCCATAAACCAGTCCTGCCCCTGCCCGCTCGGGTTGGCTGAAAGCACGGCGCGAATGCTGTCGACATCCGAAACAGTCTGAGCGATCTCTGTTCTAAGTATTTCGAGCTCGGCCTGAATCTCTTCGCTGCCGATAGCCGAAAGCTTGAACTCATAGCGCATTATCTTGACAACCTGGCTCTGATATGACTGCATGCGGGCGAGAACCGAAGCGATTTCTTTCATCGTTGAAACAAGACGAACCCGGTCGGCAGCCTGCAGATCAGGTGTCTGCATGTCAGCATCTATTTTCCTTCTTATAGAGTTAAGAATAAGATTATCTTCGAGAAGAACTCCGATAAAGCGCTCGGCATCTTTTTTCAGTTCCATTGCCTCTGCCTCATCTACAGAAGCCTGGGCAATCAGGCGTGTGAAGGATTCGTTGATGCGGGTAAACTCTGAAGCCTCAGCATCCATAATGCCCTTGAGGACATCAGGAACTTCGTTCATTTGAATAGATTCACCCATGCGCGAGGTTTGTTCTTCCCATTTTTTCTGTTCGGCTGTTACATCGATCTCAACCTTTTGTGTCTTGCCACCTGCTTTTACGACAAGCTCTTCGCCTTCTGCAACAGTGATTTTTTCTCTGGTTTCCCTGATGAGAACCTCTGCGATACCGCGCAAAACCTGGATGCGGTCTTCATCGCGACTGGTAGAACAGGTGATATTGGTGCCTTTAAGACCGGCGACAGCCTGACTCATTTCGATTTCGAGCGAACCGTCGGTGGCCATCTTCTTAAGGTTGACCCAGACGTTACCTGCAATCAGGCCGATCTTGCTCTTCTTTTCGTTGGCGATATCAAGAACGATGGTGGTGTCTTCTTTCATAACGAAAGTCGACATGTCAGAAAAGCTGAGAATAGCCCCTGATCGAGTCAGAGTCTTGATACGGTCATCGTGATGCAGTGGCGTCGACAGCTCAGCAAAAATGTAGGCATCATCGTCTTCGGAATTTGGCCTGACGTTGACTTCACCGTGCAGGTCGCCAAATTTGACTATCGAAGTTCCATTGTCGGCAAACACCGGCGAGAAAGAAAGCAAAAACGCGACCAGCAGCAATAAAGCAATGCGTTTCATCAGCGCGGAGCTCCTCATAAAAACTGTCTACAGCTAATTCATGTCTTTAACTATAATTGCTAACACGACACCGCTCCCAAGGTCAATTTTTTTGCAGCTTTTAACGGAAGCGCCTGGAGCGGTGGTTACTTGATAGTTCGGCTGATCGAGGCGCTGTTACCCGCGTTGTCGCGAACATGCAGGCCGACCTTGAGATTGCTGCCGACTGGCCTGACCACGTAGATCTCTGCCTTATCGGGATCAGAATAGACCTCAGCCTTTTTACCGGCAACCGTAGCGCTCGCGCTGAGATAATCGACGCCCTCACCCAGATCGGAAACCTTGAAGACGTAAACCGGGCCAAGATGATAATCTTTATCCTTGCGCGAATAGCTCAATACAGGAGCGATCAGGTCTTCCAGAATTACAAAGCTGCCGCCAGAGCGGGTCGTAAAAGTCAGAGAGCCATGTTCCAGCTTTTCTCCATTGTGAGAATATGTGCCACCGGCAGAAACACTGTAAATACCCAGCTTTTGGAAATCGCCTGAATAGTTTTCCGGCCGGATACTGACCTTAGCTTCAGCATCGAAAACTTTTTCTGCCGGCGCCAGCGTCCAGACGGCACTGTATGGTTTGAGAAATCCCCGTTTAGAACTGCCTCCTGAAGCGGGCTTTTCGATCGTTCGCTCAAAAGAGCAGAAAGTCGGAAAATGCAGAGAGTTGCTGGCAAACACCGTCTGAATTCCAGGCGCCGGCGACAGAGTCGCGCCTTCGGGGCCGACCAGAATGGTTTCTGGCAGAATCTGCCGATCGCCCAACCAGGCGCCATGCTGCCAACGCTTTTCTTTGGGGAAAGCGATCTCAACTCGGGTATCGCCAAGCAACACCCTGAGCTTTTCAGTTTCACCGCGGCTGTCACGACAGACAACCGCTCCGGCTTCTTTCCTGGATTTTGGGCCCTTGTTCCTGACGCCGATTACCACCAGCGTATGATCGGTCTGCTCAAAACTGTCGAAACGGAAACTCGAAAGTTCAGAGGCTTCGATCTCACTGCTGAAATCAACCGGATGGTTGACAATGCTGCCAGCAGCTGAAATTCGATTGCCACCAAAATCTTCGGCGTTTATAGCGAATTCAGCACAATTTCCGGCAGACGCGGCCGGATCGAAAAGTCCGCTCCAGGCTGGATGGCCTGCAGAAAAATACAGGGTATCGAAAGGCCATTTGAAAAGGGTATAAACGTAACCGGTTCCCTTCTGGTTTGACTTGAAATAATCGTAGACCCAGGTTGCCTGACGGCTCTGGTCGTAAGTATAGCGGTGGAAAACGCGCTCCAGCTGCCTGCTGCCATTCACCTCAAGAGTCACATTTTCGACCCCGTAGCGGTTGCCGTCACCGTTGGTATCAGAAATACCAGCCTGCAGCCCGATTTTTCCGAAAACGGCCGGAACCGGATTCAGTTTATAAAGCACCGCTGTTTTTTTTGAGAGATTATAACGTTTTGGCAGAAAACTGCCATCAATGACGCAGGCATAAGACATTGGCTCAACATAAAAGTGGTGAAAAATCGGAATGATGTTATCAGTCGGCCGGTAGCCGAACATTGCCGGAGCCATTGGCTCATCAGAAAAGTTGCGCATTTCAAAGTGCAGGTGCGACGGGCCACTGCCGGATTCGCCAGATAGCGCCACCACCTGCCCCTTTTTTACCGGAAAGCGATCAGGAGTGAAGAAATCATTGATACCATGCCGACTGCCCATTTTTGCCAGTTTGGCGTCGATATATTCCTTGAGCGGCCCCTGGAAGTCTTGAAGATGACCATAGACAACCCTGGCGTTCAAGCCCGGATGGTCGATGTATAGTGCATAACCGTAACCACGGTGCTGAACACCGACACGTGAAACAAAACCATCGGCGATCGCCACCACCGGCAAGCCGTTGCGGCGTTGCGTGCGCAGATCGATGCCGGCGTGCAGTCGCATGCCACGAAATTCTGCAAAACTGGAACTTTGTGATACCTCTATCTTGAGAGGCCAGACTACTTTATCAGCAGCTGACGCGGTGCAGACAATCAGAATGAACAACACACAGTAGAGATATCTCAAAGCAGACTCCTTGGCATAAGGCTTAGAAGCAGAAACAACTTTAAAGAACTGAGTGAACAGGATACCCCCATGACCCACAAAATGCAACGCACCTGGATTACCCGCAGCAATTCTCGGTCCAACCATCAGTCATTTTAAATGAGACTGTTCTTCGACTCCCCTCTGGCCTGCATACCTCTAGAGGAGCGGGGTTAGCGAAGAAGAAAGGTCGCACTGAGACGCGGAGAAACAGGAAAAGAAACAGTGACAAGGATAAGCAGAAGAAGGGTTCAGAGAGAAAAAATGAGAAACTCGATAGCGATACCGAGACCCGATAGCGATACGGATGAAGAAAAAACGTGCAATAGTGGTCGTGCGCATAATCTTAAGCGAAAGCTCGCAATAAGACATTTAGAAAAGAAGAAAGCTTCTGCTGTCTGTGAAATCGGCGGATTTATTCCCTTTCTTTTCTGGCCTTATTTTCGTGTCTTAGTGGCTTTGTGCGAGTTTGTCATTCTGCTCGAACCGTTATGATGACGGATGGGGGCGGCTGGAGAAGATTTTTTTATTAATCGCTAAGGGTTCGGAAAAATTATGACGATAAAGATAGTGGGAAACTATACAAAATTAAAAAGGAAGGAGGTGAAACGATGAATAATGACATTTTAGCTGGTATTTCCGGGGTTTTTACGTTTGAACTACCCCAGAACAAGCAAAGTGCGACCGACAAATCAGCTTCCAGCGACTTCCTCAGCCTGCTACAGCAGCAACTGGGAGCAACTTCGGCTGAAAACATGGCTGGCGAAGTGACCGGCAATGCAAGAATCTATTCTTTCAGTGCTATCTCTTCAATCAACCCGTTACTGGCAGAACGTCCGGAAAAATTCGAAATTCCGGTGCGCAATGATCAGTTCAGGGAAGATGTAAGAGCACAATCATTCAGAGAAAAGTATGACAGTGTCAACGCCTCAGAAAGAAAAGACAAAGACGACAGCAGAACAGCAGAATCTGAAACCTCCGAAGAAGCTGGCAAAGAGAGTAAGAGCGAAGCGACAGAGCAGACAGAAAGCACTGACAAGCGAGTAGAAGCTGCCGAAGTTGAAACAGAAGCGGCAGAAACCGTAGCCGTTAGTGACGAAGCACTTCTAAAACTCGAAAGCCAGGTTGAAACACAAAACATTCCTGAAACTTCGGCTGGCGAAGCAGCTGATCTCGTAAAAACGGCTGAAAACGCAGACAACTTGGGTGCGAACAGAGTTTCTGACAGTGAAGCCGAAGTCAGCGTCGCGAATGACAAAAAGTTAGATTATGCGGCCCTGGTCGAGGAACTTGCAGGCACGCTGACCGAAGACGAAAAGGTTGCTCTGGCAGAAGTTCTACAAAGTCTTACGCCGCAGGAACTTGCTGCTCTCAGCGAATCACCAGAATCATTCAAAGAAGTTCTCGGTGAACTGATCGATGCGATGCCTGATTCAGAAGCAAAAGACGAGTTACTGACGCTGGCAGAATCGCCTGAACTGATGCAATTGCTGCAAAATCTGGCCGATCAGCAGAAAGCCGCCGAAGTAGCCAACGCGCAGCAGAGCATGCCTCAGACCGATTCTGAGACAATCGTTCAAGAGGCTGTAGTTGTCGAGCACGAGCAGAAACAAGGTGATAAAAATAGTGAAGAACACGCAGTCAGTCACGACCCGGCTCAACTGGCAACAGTCGTAGAAGCTGCCGATGCAGTCGTTGCCAACAATTCCGAATGCGAAACCCTGACTGAAGAAAAAGCAGCGAGCGACACAGAACGTCACGAAACCACGAGAAATACCAAAGAAAAGAATGTCGAAACCAGCCAGCTCAGTGAAACCAGTGAGCAGCCGAAAAACGAAGAAAGTCTGCGCGAAGAATTCAAGCGTCTGAATCAGCCGATCAACAAAGCAGCCAGCTCGAGCGACCAGGCCGAAACAGCCGATGAACCAGTGCTCGCAAACAAATCCAATATGCAGACGGCTACTGCCCAGCCGGTGACACCTGAACAGGCTAAGGCAGCAGTAGAAGAAGCTGCCCGCAAATTCATTTCTCTGTTCGCAGATAAAACTGCGGGCGGTGAAAAGGCAACAGCAGCGGCGACCTACTCTCCTGAAGCGGTTAAACGACATTCGGCCATGAACAACAACAGTGCCGACCATGGAAGCAACGGATTCTCTTCGCACAACGGCACTCCCGCAAGTTCGATGAGCGCAGCCCGGCCCGCCACACCAGTTCCGGCCGCCACTCAGATTTTCAGCCAGATGCTTGAAAAGGCAGAATATCTGAAAACCGAGAATGGCAGCAAGATTCTCAACATGGAACTCGACCCCGGCGAACTTGGCAAACTCGAAATGGAACTTACCTCCAGGGATGGAACAGTATCGGCCCGCATTTCGGCCGAAAGCGCCCTTGCCAAAGCACGTCTCGAAGAACTGGCACCCCAGATCAAAGAGCAGCTTCTCAACCAGGGCGTAAATTTGACCGAAATAACTGTGGACATTTCGTCGAGAAATCCCGATGAAAGTAACAGGAATCAGATGTATGGCAGAAAAAACAGATCCGGTCGCATTCAGGCAGGCGGCAACGACACTGCTGAAGCGATTATAAGAAAGAATGTGCTGCCCAATCTGAGACGGGCTGCGTTGAATATCAAAGCAGTTGACCTGACCGTATAGGAGGCATGGTTCGATGGCTATAGAAACAGTAAACATACCTGAAAGCGGCTTGAATCTTAATACGACAAGAACGCCGACACAGGAGCTTGGCAAAGACGACTTCCTGAAGCTTCTGACCGTGCAGCTGCAGAACCAGGACCCGATGAATCCCATGGAAGACATGAATTTCATCAGCCAGATGTCCAGTTTCAGCTCACTTGAGCAGATGCTCAACATGAACAAGTCTCTGGAAGCGATGTCGAACATTCTCGCCAGCAACTCACACACCCAGGCCATGATGTATCTGGGCACTACCGTTACCGTGCAGAAACCCGACATGGAAGAAGCGGTTACCGGCACAGTGGACATGGTCGGCTTCAAGGATGGCGTGCCTTTCCTCAAGATCGGCGACGACGCCTACAACCTCGAAGACGTTCAGCTTGTCAGCCCGACCATATATGAAATGCCGCAAAGCGGCTGAACCTTGACAACTTAATCTGACTCAGACGAGGCAAATCATGGATCCCAGACTGATGATCGGTCCGCAGGGACCGCAGCTGACGGGAATCAGGCCGACGAGAAGCAACAGCACGGCAGCAGGTCTGCCAGGCGCAGCGTCATTCGGCGACCTTTTCCAGAAGGCTGTAGCAGAACCGACACAGTTTCGCATCAGTGCCCATGCCCAGAAGCGCCTCACGGAAAGAAACATAAGCATGAACCCGGCCCTTGAGAATTCGCTGAACCGCGCGTTTTCAGAGCTGGAGGCAAAAGGAGCCAGAGACTCGCTGGTGATAACCCGCGAAGGCGCCTTTGTCGTGAATGTTCCGAGCCGCACGCTGGTGACAGCGATGGGAATTGACGAGATGCGAAACGGAATGGTGACCAATATAGACAGCGTAAGTATGAAGTATGGATAAGGAGAAGCGCACATAAAAGAAATGAAAGAAATGCAAACAGATCCATAAGGAAGCGAACGATCGGGAAAACGCAGAGATCATAAGGCAAAAACAAATCCGAATAAAATGGCCGGACCCCTCCCGGGGAAGCCAGACCGCCGGACTGACAGAAGGCGGAAACAGAAAAACGAATGATCTTTGCCAATCCCAGCGGATTGGCCGGCGGGAGACTCCTGCATGAGGCAGGCTCTTCTCCCCCGGTCGACTGCTCCACTCTTCATGGAGCGTACCGTGGTGACGATGGAACGGAACCGGCGGTTAACGGCACATTAAGCCGAAAGAAGAGGAAATTGTGCTATGATAAGATCATTATTCACGGGAGTTACGGGTCTAAAGCAACATCAGACCAAAATGGACGTTCTCAGTAACAACATTGCGAACGTCAATACCACTGCATTCAAGCGTGGCCGCGTCATGTTCCAGGATCTTTTCTCAGAAACACTGCGGCACGGTCAGCAGGCCTTCGGCGACTACGGCGGACTCAACCCGATGCAGGTTGGCCTTGGCGTCAGCAAAGCCGCTATTGATACGTTGATGGATCAGGGTGCGATCGAAGGCACCGGCAAGCAGACCGACATCGCCATCGAAGGCGCCGGGTTCTTTTCGGTTCGCGGCTACGACGGCAATCTCTACTACACCCGCGACGGCAACCTCAACATCAATCCTAACTACGACATGGTCATGACCAACACCGGCTTCAAGATGCAGGGCTGGCTGGCCACCCAGAACCCCAAGACCGGCAATCTCGAAATGAAAGAGACCGGCGTCGTGCCTTATGATATCAACATTACCAAGTATCTCAAGAAGCACGCGCACCAGACCAACGCAATCACCTATTCATGTAACCTTGACAGCTCATCTAATGAGCGCGACATCGAATTCGGCCTCGACACGCTGACTTTCAAAAACAGCCAGGGGGAATTCGAGAACCTGACTTTCAAGTTCAAAAAGCTCGACGCCAACAACTGGATCTGGTCTGCTGTCGACGACACCGAAGGCAACGTCGCGACGGGCACCATAAAGACCGATGACGACGGTAAAGTTCTCGAAAGCACTGTAGAACCGGCCGGCCCGACTTCGTCAGTGGCTCAGCCCTATTTTACCTACGATCCTGATGGCGATCCGCGACCGGCAACAGCAACCATGCCGATCAACGCAATTTCAAATACCGGCGACGGCATCAGCTCGGGCGTAACTGCTTCAGGCACCGAAGTCGAAAATGAAACAGTTCAGATCATCTTTGACGGTGGCGACCCGACCAGAGCGACTTCGTATCGCGTCGTCGGTTCTGAGCGTGGATTTATCGGCGCCGGGACTCTCGGCGGCGAACAGGCACGCGTTCAAGGAGCACCGGTAGGATTCGGAACCCACTGGACACCTGCAGCTGGTGCGACTTTCGACATTGCCGACAATCAGTTCAACCCTGCCAGAGTTGCAACCGTGACTTTTGACGCTGGCATAACCTATTCGAACTCTGAAATAGTCGATACCATCAACACTGCGATGAAAAACAATGGCGTTCGAGCAACTGCTTACTACGATGCAATCACTCAGCAGTTCCAGATCGTCAGCAATGACATCGGCAGCAATCGCGAGCTGGAAATTCTTAACGAAACCGGCGACTTTGCCGATCTCAATCTGCCTACCGGCGTCTTCACCGGCACCGGCGGCTCCAGACCGGAAGTATTCAGTGACACTGCTACCGCACAAACCTACAGTATGGAATGGGATCCGGAAAACGATCGCTGGGATCCTGCCAGTGACGTCAGTCTGACCATCACCGACCGCGACGGCCGCACTGCTCTGATCAACTTCAGCGATATCGTGGCAGGCAATAATCAGATCTATACCCGTGGTGCCATTCTGGCCGAGATCAACTCACGTCTGGCCCAGGAAAATGTCGCAGCGACAGCATCTTTTGCCGATACCGATAACAACGGCAGCCCAGACCAGCTCATCATCATCGGCAACTCTTCAGGTTCCGGTGAGCGCGTCATCATCAGCGGCACCGGTTACGAACAGCTTGGCCTGGCAGCTGGCGACTATGCCGGCACCGCCGCGGTCAGTGAATTCAACTATGGTGGCCTCGAATTCTCGCTGACTGAGGGTAACAATCCCTGGCTGCCGAACGAAAGCATGAGTTTCACAACTACAGCCGAAAAAGGCACGTCAGACTCCGTCAACATAATGGTTCCGCAGCCTTCTGCAGATATGCTCGAATTCTCGGCAACCGTTAATGGCGAAACATTCAAAATCAACGGTGCTGTAAGCGAAGGCGCCAGACATGCGACCAATATAATCATCTACGATTCTCTCGGCGGTAAGCACGGTCTGGTGACCTCATGGGAACACACGAACAAGGAAACCATGGAGTGGAGCTACAAGGTCAGCTACTCTGACGACGATGTCGAAATCGTTAACTGGCTGAAAGATCCGGCCAATAACGTTACCGACCCGGAAGATCCGACAAAGGAAGACCTCGAACGCGCCAACGACGCGCTGATTACCAACCGCGAAGGAAAAATGTATTTCTTCGAAAACGGCAAAATCGACCTGGGCCGCTCTTATGTTCCAACCCTGAGCATGACTCCGAAGGGCAGCAACCCTCTGTCTATCAATCTGACCACTGAGCTGATAACCCAGTTTGATTCAGACTTCTCGACCAAAGCCGAATATCAGGACGGATACGAAATGGGTCTGCTTGAGCAGATCTACTTTGAAGAAGACGGTATCATCCGCGGTGTCTTTTCGAATGGCCAGAAACAGCCGATTGGACAGGTGGCACTGACCACTTTCAACAACCCTGCCGGCCTTGAAAAGAACGGCAAAAACCTCTACTCATACGCACCTAACTCAGGACAACCGGTAGTTGGCAAAGCGGGTATGATGGATAGAGGCGTCATTGTGGCGGCTTCGCTTGAAATGAGCAACGTCGATATCTCTGAAGAATTCACCAATATGATCATTACCCAGCGCGCCTTCCAGGCCAACTCAAGAGTAATTACCACGTCTGATGAAATGCTTCAGGAAGTCGTGAATCTGAAACGATAACAGTAAGGGAGACGACTTGATATGATCAGGCTTTCGCGCATCAATGGAGTAAAATTCTATCTGAATGCCGAGCTCATCGAGCAGATCGAGTCGTCTCCCGATACTGTCATCACCCTGCACACTGGCAAAACGGTCATGGTAGCCGAATCGGTGCATGAAGTTCTGCACCGCATCATAAACTATAAACGCCGCATTCATACACACCCGATCGTTAAGAAAAAATCTGACGGGGCCAGCGCCGGATTGAAGTTGTAATTATGCCCATAAAAGTCGTTTTGTGCATTGACTTGGCCGATTTTCTCATGGTAGGTTTATAAATTATGTCACCCAGAACAAAAGTGATTTTAGTTGTTTTAGTTGTATTGATCATCGCGCTTGCAGTTGTCGGCATTGCTTATGTTACCAGTAAAAAAGCGGTGACCGGCCCTGATGGAGCCCAGACTCCCCCTCCCCTGCAGGGTGATATCGAAACTGCACCGAAAATGGGCAGATTCGATCTTGGCGAATTCATTGCCACGTCTCGTGATGAAGAGCTTCATTACATCAAAATTCAGGTAGAAGTCGGTTATATCGGCAATCTCGAAAAAGAACTCGAAGAGCGCAAAGCAGAACTTCGTGACTGCATAACCAACATACTCATGAAACTGAATATCCAGAGAGCCAAAGAAGATTATATCGACCGCTTTCTGCATAAAGATATAGAAAGAGAACTCAACAAAATTCTGGGCAAGTCTACATCTGAAAGTCGCATTATCAGTGTATTCATTCCCACCTTTCTGATCAACTGAGCAATATTGAATGTTTCATAGAACCGGAGCCAGAGAATGGTAGACACCCTATCGCAGAGCGAAATCGATGCCCTGCTGTCAGCATTGGGTCCAGCTGAAGAGGATGATTCGGCGCCACCGCCGCCCCCCTCCTTTTCCGAGGGTGCTGCCGAAAAGAAACCGCCCAAAGAATCAGCCTCGGCGCCCGCGCCTGCTGCCGTCTCGATGTTTGGCGGAGGTTCAGACGAGCGCAAAGAAGGCGGCAAGAACGAACGCAAATATGATTTCAAGCGCCAGACCAAGTTCTCCAAAGAGCAGCTCAACACCATAAACATGATTCACGAGGCTTTCGTAAGACTCGTTGGCACCGATCTCTCCACCAAACTGCGAGCTTACGCCCAGGCCACCATCGTATCGGTCGAACAGAGAACCTTCGAAGAATTCATTCAGTCAATCTACAACCCGACCTTCATAACCGTTTTCAGATCTGACAACCTTGATGGCAAGGCGCTGATCGATATCAACCTCAACGTCGTGTTCACCATTCTCGACCGCCTTCTGGGCGGTAATGGCACGCCGCTGGGCATTCTCAGGCAACTTACCGAAGTCGAAAAGCAGATCATGCAGAAGATCATGGTCGGCGTCATCGACCGCCTGCGTGAAGCCTGGATCAACATCATCGACCTGGCCCCGGTAATTGAACTGGTCGAGTCGAATCCACAGTTTGCGCAGATCGTTCCGCCAAGCGAAATCGTAGTTTCGATCACCATCGAGATAAAGATTCATGATGTTACCGGCATCATGACACTCTGTATTCCTTATAACACAGTCGAATCGATTGTTTACAAATTCAACGCCGCATCATGGTTTGCCGCAGTCCGCAAGGAAGCGGCTCAGACCAACGTCGATGCGATAAGCCAGCAGGTAAAGTCAGTGCATCTTCCTCTGATCGCAGAACTGGGTGCTACGGTCGTAACCCTGCAGGATATCCTGGGTCTTCAACCCGGTGACATCATGGTCACCGACCAGTTGTTCAAGAACGACCTGAACATCAGGGTCGGCAACCGGGTAAAGTTTCGCGGCCGCCCCGGAATCCTCGGAAAAAAGATGGCCATTACAATTACAGAAGTTTTTGACCCCCCTGACCAGGAGGAGGAATTGACGTGAGCGACATTCTGACGCAGGAAGAAATCAATGCATTGTTAAACGCCGGAGGAGGTGGTGGAGACGAAGCTCCCGCCGAAGCTCCCGCGGCCGAAGCCCCGGCAGCGCCAGCTGCACCGGCGGCGCCATCTGGCGGTGCCAGTGTCGCAGCCTCCTTCTCACAGGAAGAACTTGACCAGCTCGCCGAAGTCGCCAAGATATCACTTGGTGCCACCTCTTCAGTTGTCCAGGTTCTGCTGAACAAGGAAATTTCTATCGACCTCGAGCAGATCCGAGTTGTCAACTTTGGAGAACTCGCTGCCGAAGGTGGAAGTGAAGAATTCGTCATTGCCAAGATCGCCTATATAGAAGGCTTTGACGGTAATTCTTACCTGCTGCTCAAAAAGACGATCTCGGCCCTGATCGGTGACCTGATGATGGGTGGCAGCGGGGTTGACGCACAGTTTCAGGAAATGCACGTTTCGGCAGTAGGCGAAATGCTGAACCAGATGATGGGAAAGACAACGACGACTCTGTCAGAGCATTTCAAGAAGCGCGTTGACATTTCTCCACCCGAAGTGCTTCTGATCAATTTCAACGACGGTCCGCCGGCTATGCCTGATTTCAGCGAAAACGCGGCCTTTTTGCGTATTGGCTACGGTCTCAAGATCGGCGATCTTGCCGAAACCGAAATGGTTCAGCTGCTGCCGGCAGCTTTTGCCCAGCTGATGGCCTCTGATCTTACCAAGCCCAAAGAAGCACCCAAAAAGGCAGCCCCGCCGCCGCCCGGTGCCGGCCTCGGTGGCCCGCCACAGGGGCAAATGCCGCCCCAGATGCCGGGGATGCCGCCTCAGATGCCAGGTCAGATGCCAGGAATGGGGATGCCAGGACAAATGCCGGGAATGGGAATGCCAGGTCAGATGCCCGGCCAGATGCCGGGGATGGGAATGCCAGGAATGGGAATGCCAGGACAAATGCCAGGAATGGGGATGCCGGGAATGGGTATGGGTATGCCAGGTCAAATGCCAGGAATGGGAATGCCAGGCATGGGTATGCCGGGAATGGGAATGCCGGGTATGATGCAGGGGTCGCCGGCAGAATTCGGCATGCTTCAGATGCCGATGGGAGTAGGTCTGCAATCGAATATTGACCTGCTTCTCGATGTTCCTTTGCAAATAACAGTTGAATTAGGCAGAACCCGTATGTTAATAAAAGATGTTCTTGAATTAGGTATAGGTTCTGTAGTAGAGTTAAATAAACTTGCGGGTGAATCCGTGGAGGTATTTGTTAATAACAAGCTGATAGCCAAGGGTGAAGTCGTTGTAATCGACGAAAACTTTGCGGTCAGAATTACCAGCATAATCAATCCACAAGATAGACTACAAGCTCTCTAAGGAGACTGCCGGTTAGTATGGGGAAAACAATACTTATAGTAGATGACGCAGCCTTCATGCGTATGATGATCAAAGACATTCTCAGCAAGAATGGCTTTGAGGTGCTTGGCGAAGCGCAGACTGGCAAGGAAGCGGTTGAACTTTATCAGAAGCTCAAACCTGACCTTGTTACCATGGACATCACCATGCCTGAAATGAACGGTATCGATGCTGTTAAAGCCATTAAAAAGCTTGACCCGGCAGCGAGAATCATAATGTGCAGTGCCATGGGCCAGCAGGCCATGGTTATCGACGCCATTCAGGCTGGAGCCCGCGATTTCATCGTCAAGCCATTCCAGCCAAACCGTGTTATAGAAGCCGTGCAAAAAGCATTACGCTGAAGCTTTTCATCCGCTGTTCTTTTTATCTTAATCGTGAAGCATAAATTAATCGGGACATTACTGTTCATCATCTTTGCCAGTTATTGTTCTGTCTCAGCCGAACCCGTTGCAACTGCCAGCAACGGGTTTTTAACAGAAGAAATCTCGCAATCCGCTGCAGATACGACCTTATCGAGCGGTTCAGCATTGATGACTCCGGCCAGCACAGCTGTCGATGCTCCCCTGCCCTTTTACCTTGAAGGTCCGGTCGCATCGGCGCCTTTTCTGCCAATGTCAGATCCACTCAGTTCGACACTACGCATCATTTCGTCGCTTTTTGTAGTAATCATTCTGGCATTCGGGCTCTCATGGCTCATCCAGAAAAAAGCCGGATTCGGCGGCAACGTCTTTGGCAAGGTTCTCGGAATATTACCTCTCGATAACCGTCGTATGATTTATCTGATCGATGTGATGGGCAGGGTTCTCATACTGGGAGTCACCGACTCCAGCATCAACATGCTAGCCGAAATCACCGATAAAGATACGCTCGACGCGCTTCGCCTTCAGAACGACAAACCTCTGCCTGGAATGGAACGACTGTTCTCATTTCTCAGGCCGGCCACCGGCGAAGATAACGCCAGCACCGCGAACGAAAAAACAGAAAGCCAGACCACTCCGGCTCAGGCACAGAATCAGCGAAACAACGAGCGTCTGCGCAAGCTTAACGACCTTCTGGTCAAACGCAAAAATCCTCCCGAAAACTGATTTTTTTGTATCTTGCGAAATTGTGCACCATATTGTATAAATTTACGAGTGGAGCTCGTGCCCTGACAAATTATTAGAGTTCCGCGAACGGAATCAATGCACAAAAAACACCAGTCTGTATGCACCTGGATGCTGCTGCCGACATTGTTGCTGTTTTTTGTCATGCTCTGCGCCGGCGCATATGCACAGTCTCAGGATCCAACGAACCCGCGCGGACGCGTCAATCTCGACGACGATACCGACATCGACCGCATTCAACGTCAGGCCACGCCCTTTCCGATTCCTGCCATCACCATACAGGTAGATCCGTCACGCGAACGCAGTCAACTGGGAACCGGACTTCAGGTTCTCATTCTTTTGACCATACTGAGTCTGGCACCATCAATATTGATAATGCTGACCAGTTTCACACGCATTCTTATCGTGCTGAGCTTTGTTCGGCGTGCCCTCGGCACACAACAGGAGCCCAGCAACCAGATCATCATCGGTTTAGCGTTGTTCATAACATTTTTTACCATGTCGCCGGTGATCGACCAGATTTATCAGAAAAGTTTCGTGCCATACATCAATCGCGACATAAATTACGTTGAAGCATACAACCAGGGCATATACCCTATACGCGAATTCATGTTTCGACACACCCGCAAAACCGATCTGGCATTGTTCGCAGGCATGGAGGGAGGCGCCAAGCCTCAGACCAAGGAAGACTTCAGCACACTGGCACTGGTGCCTGCTTTCATAACCAGCGAATTGCGCACCGCATTTCAGATGGGCGTAGTTATTTATCTGCCATTTCTGGTAATCGACATGATCGTCGCCAGTCTTCTGATGTCGATGGGCATGATGATGCTGCCGCCGGTAATGATTTCATTGCCTTTCAAGATTCTGCTGTTCGTCATGGTTGACGGCTGGAATCTCGTTATCAGATCAATCGTACTGAGTTTTGGCGGCAACGCATGACCGAATACACATTATACGAACTGTTCAAGGAAACTTTTCTGCTCTCGCTGGTTCTGACAGCTCCAATCCTGCTTCTCGGCATGGTCATCGGCGTGGTGGTAAGCATATTTCAAACAGCCACCTCGATTCAGGAACAGAGCCTAACTTTCATTCCCAAACTGCTGATCACCGGGCTGGCGATGATCTGGCTGGCTCCCTGGATGTTGACGCAGCTCATGCAGTTCGCACTTAAACTGCTCGGCCAGTTGCAGACCTTTGCTCGTTAAACGGGGCGGAGCATGACAGAAGCCGCCTTTCTCAATGCCGTCGGGATATTTCTGATCAGTCTCGTTCGCTTCTCCGGCTTTTTTCTCAATATTCCCGTCTACTCAGAAGCAATTATTCCGATGCGCGTGAAAGCCGGGCTTTCAGCTTTGTGCGCTCTGATCATCCTGCCACACCTGATAAAAACTCAGACTTTGCCGGAACTCTCGGCTATCGAGTATGGTGTAATGGCCTTAAAAGAGCTGATTCTCGGATTTTCGCTCGGTTATATAGTGCTCATTTTTGTATCTGCGCTCAGAATGGGTGGCCAGATCATAGGAATGCAGGTGGGTTTCTCGTTCGTTCAGGTTGCGGATCCGACTTCAAACCAGGGACTTGGCATTGTCTCAGAATTCTTTCAGCTTGCCGGCAGTCTGACCTTTCTTTTTGTCGGTGGGCATCTGCTCATTCTCCAGGCTTTTTTTCAGAGTTTTCAGCTGGTGCCTCTCGCCGGAATTCTAATCAACGGCGGCATCGTCGAAGAAATCGTGCTTTACAGTCGCATGCTCTTTGTCTGCGGCCTTCAGATAGCAATGCCGATCATTGCAGTAATACTCGTCGGTGACGTGGCGCTTGGGATCATAGCGCGCACAGTGCCCAAAATGAATATTTTTCAGGTCGGCTTCTCACTCAAGATTCTTGGCGGCCTGGCCATGCTGATCATACTGATGCCCTATCTCGGTGATCTGATAAGAAATCTCATCGGTCTGAGCATGGACGAAATCAACCTTCTGCTGGGAAAGATGGGCTAGCATTTTGTCAACTCACACATATACTGCTGATAAATACACCGGCGCGGCCAGCATGATGCCCGTGCTGAGTCTGGTCGGCCGCAAATTCGATCTGCAGTTGTTCGCCGGCGAAAAGACCGAACCGGCGACCGAAAAACGTCGCCAGGAAGCGGTAGACCGCGGGAACATCGCAAAGTCGCAGGATCTCAGCTCTGTCATAGTTCTATTAACCGGCTTTTTGATGCTTCGCTTCTATGGGCCGCAACTTTTTGGCATGTGCGGCGATTACATGCGCTATACCTTTTCGCAGGCGATTTTTACCGAAATGACGCTGCCCGACACTCTCATTCTGCTGAACCAGTTCATCATCGTCATGTTGCGCATGCTGACCCCGTTCCTGCTTGCAATCATGCTGGGATCAGTTCTCTCGAATATCATACAAACCGGCTTTCTCTTCAGATTCGAACCCTTGACGCCTGATATCGACCGCCTCAACCCGGTCTCCGGCATTCAGAACATCTTCTCCTGGAAAATGGTTGCCGAGCTGGTCAAGTCGATTCTCAAGATAATGATCGTTTCATATGTGCCCTATTCGACAATTCGCGAAAATATCCCGATGCTGATCAAGTTCATTCAGCTCGACCCCGTTCCTGCAATCATCATATTGCTCAAAACGGCATTTACCATGGCGATCAAGATCATCCTGATTCTTTTGTTTCTGGCTCTGGCAGACTGGGCCTTCCAGAAATGGCGCCACGAAGAGAACATAAAAATGTCAAAAGACGAAATCAAAGAAGAATACAAACAACGCGAAGGGGATCCCAGAGTTAAGCAGAAAATCCGCGAAAAACAGCGTCAGGCTGCGTCGAGACGCATGATGGAAGAAGTGCCGAAAGCGACCGTTGTCGTCACCAACCCGACCCATATTGCCTGTGCACTGCGCTATGAAATCAACAAAGATAATGCACCGGTGATCGTTGCCATGGGGGCCGGTCTTATTGCACAGAAGATCAAGGAGATTGCCGCCGCAAATAATGTGCCGGTAATTGAAAACAAACCTCTTGCAAGACAGCTGTATAAAATGTTAGAAGTAGGGGACGAGATACCCTCTGAACTCTACAATGCGGTCGTCGAAATTCTCAAACAGGTTTATATGCAACGGCAGGCGAACAGTGCATAAGTAGAGATCATTGACAGTGTCTCACCAGCAGAACGGGCGCGGAGGGCGGCTTGGCAGACAGCAGTAGCGGAGTATTGAGAAACATACCGTTTGCGTCACTGTTACAGAGCAAAGATATCATCTTTGCTTTTGGCGTCGTGCTCATCGTCATCATGATGGTCGTGCCCCTGCCATCTGCGCTGCTCGATATTTTTCTGACCCTCAACATCGCTCTGGCGCTGATCATACTTCTGGTATCCATTTACAACAAGGAAGCGCTCGAGTTTTCCGCCTTTCCAAGTCTGTTGCTGATAGCGACTCTCTTCAGATTGTCGCTCAATGTCAGCTCTACCCGCATTATTCTCTCGGGACGCGGGGCTACGATCGAGATCGTAAAATCTTTCGGCAACTTCGTTGTCGGCGGCAATTACGTCGTCGGCATGGTTGTATTCATCATTCTCGTGCTCATTCAATTCATCGTAATCACCAAGGGTGCCGAACGCGTCGCCGAAGTAGCAGCACGTTTCACACTCGACGCCATGCCGATCAAGGGTATGGCCATCGATGCCGACCTCAATGCCGGCGCCATCGACCAGGAAGAAGCCACAAAACGCCGTCTCAATCTAAAAAGAGAAGCAGATTTTTATGGATCGATGGACGGTGCGAGTAAATTCGTCAAAAACGATGCGATTGCCGGCATAATCATCACGATTATCAATCTGCTCGGTGGCCTGGTCATCGGCGTTTTTCAGCGCGGCGAATCGGCTATGGATGCGCTGCAGGCCTATGCACTCTTCACTGTTGGTGATGGCCTGGTCACTCAGATTCCGGCTCTTCTGATTGCGACTGCTACCGGTATCGTCGTCACCCGCGCAAGTTCTGATTCAAGCCTCGGCCAGGAGGTCAGCGATCAGTTGTTGACCAACCCGCGCGTGCTCGGCATCGGTTCAGGCCTGCTTGGCTTCCTCGGCATGGTTCCTGGCCTGCCGAAATTCAGTTTTCTCATGCTTTCGGTAGTTTTTGGCATTCTGGCTTATGTCGCCCACAAGAGCGACCTGGAACTCGAGCAGAAAGCCATGGAAAGCAAAATCGCAGAAGAAGAGACAGCAAAAACCGGTCCGGAAGACGTTTCTTCGCTGTTGTCTGTCGATCCGCTCGAACTTGAGATCGGGTATAACCTGATACCTCTGGTCGACACCAATCAGGGCGGAGACCTGCTCAACCGCATAACCCTGATCAGACGTCAGATAGCAATCGACCTAGGGCTGGTTGTTCCGCCGATACGCATTCGCGACAATATTCAGCTGCACCCTTCTACTTACAGTTTCAAGATCAAGGGCGTTGAATTCGCTTCTTATGAGATACTGCCAGACCACTTTCTGGCAATGGATTCGGGTAATGCCACCACCAAGGTCGATGGAATTCCGGTAGAAGAGCCTGCTTTCGGCCTGCCGGCCGTCTGGATAGAAAGTTCGAAACGCGATCGCGCCGAAATGGCCGGTTACACCGTGGTCGATCCGTCAACTGTCATCGCCACTCATCTTACCGAAATAATCCGTAAGAATGCCCATGAGATACTGGGCCGCCAGGAACTGCAGCAGCTGCTGGACAACGTCAAGGAAACATACCCGCTGGTTCTTGAAGAAGTCGTGCCGAAGGTCGTCAGCCACTCAACCCTGCTGAAAATTTTGCAGAATCTGCTCAAAGAAAATGTTTCGATACGTCATATCGTCAACATTCTCGAAGCTCTCGCAGACTGTGCCGGCATCAACGAAGTCGACACTCTGACCGAAATTTCCCGCCAGGCTCTGGCCAGGCACATCTGCAAGCCGCTGCTCGACGACACCGGCACGCTAAAAGTGATTTCGCTCAACCCGCAACTCGAACAGATGCTCGGCAACGCGCTGCAGAAAATAGATGGCTCGGTGCAGCTGGCAATCGACCCGACCTCGGCGCAGCGCCTGCTTGAAGGCATCAGAGGCAAAATCGACAGTGTCATGCAGGAAGGTATTGCACCGATAATTCTGTGCAGTTCTGCTCTGCGACTCAGTATAAAACGCCTGACCGAACGCATCGCTCCACGACTCACCGTATTGTCATACCAGGAAATCCCGACAACACTCAAGCTCGAATCAGTAGGCCTGATTTCACTACAGAACTGAATAACCCATTATGAACGACCAGGCAGCCACCCTCCGTAAATTGAAAGAAATGGTCGACCGGTCAAATCCGCCGGCACCGATCAATGGCGAAACCTTTTTATCACAGATAATCCGCCCATCACCGTTCGCAACTGTCGCGCTCATTGTTCCCGACATTGCCGACGCATCGTTCCCCCCGGCCACCAGCTGGATATCAGGTCTTATGAAATATTCACCGCGGGCCTGCTTCTGGGATCAGGCAGCGCTGATAAACCCTGAGACATTGCCAAAGACACAGATCAAACTGCGGTATCCAGTGCCTATTCGCATCGAATCGGGACTTACACCGCTCACCATAATGCCCTTTCAGCCTGATTTCGTCGACATTACCGAACAGCCGGAACATAGCCGCATCGACTTTCTCAGACATCTGATCAGAAGTCTGAAAAGCTCGTCAGAAGTATGGATCAGTCTCAATGCGCGTGACCTCAAAAGATACAACAGTGTTCTGCACGCGACAGATGCCGTCTGCATTATGGTGCCCCAGCATTCAGACTCACTTTTCAAATGCTACGAGACGGTCAAGTCCATCCATCTCTCTGGCTATTTCTCGCCAATCGGCATGCTCGACTTCATGCAGGGAAAATCGCCGCCAGCTGAGAGTTCGAGCAGCAAAATAAAAATTGTTGCAAAACAGTTTTTGGCTCTTGACCTCGTTACCTCAGGGATGGTACTTTCTAATAGCACTTTTATCCCACCCGAAAATGACGCCGGACTCCGTGGCAGAATTTCTGCCGTCGAAGAAGGTTCGAGGGATTTTCTTTACTGTTTGAGCGAAAACCTGATTTATCTTATACCGGGAATGTTTTAAAACAATGACTGAACCTGTGATAAAGCCGATTGAAGCGATAATCGCGGAAACACGCAAACAGATTCAGCCCTATGTATTCAAACGTCTTGAAGCCCGCACGCCACGAAAGGCCGGCGAAAAAATAGCCAGAACCATCACCGTAACTTCAGGCAAGGGTGGCGTCGGAAAAACCAGTCTGGTAGCCAACATGGCGATATGCCTTGCGCAGTCCGGACAGCGTGTGATCATTCTCGATGCCGATCTCGGCCTTGCCAATATCGACGTGGTTTTTGGAATAAGGCCGCGCCACAATCTTATGGATGTAGTCAATGGCGAGATGAACATCGACGAAATAATGATTCAGGGGCCCAGTGGCATACAGATAATCGCCGGAGGCTCCGGTGTTTCTGAGCTTGCCCAGCTTGACCATGAAAAGTCGCAGAGACTGTTCCACCAGCTGCGTTTTCTTGAAGATAAAACTGACTTTCTGCTGATCGACACCGGCGCCGGAATAAGTGACAGTGTAATTTCATTCTGTCAGGCCGCCGATCAGATTGTAGTGATAACTACGACAGAACCGACTTCTCTTGCCGATGCCTACGGCATCATCAAGATAATCAGCAACCGCCGACCCGAAAGCCACGTTTCGCTTCTGGTCAACCGAGTCGACGAGGAAGCCGAAGGGACCCAGGTGCATGAGCGCGTTGCACGGGTTGCCGCTGAATTCCTGCATTTTCCGGTGCACCACCTCGGCACGCTTCCGCAAGATCGCAATATGCACCTGGCGGTGCGTCAGCAGACGCCTCTGATGTTGTTTTCGCCAATGTCGCCAGCAGCGACAGGAATCCGCAAAATAGTATCGCAGTCATTTCACGAAATCCCAGAAACTGTTGTTCGTGACGGCATTGAAGGATTCTTCACCAGGCTCACCAGATTTTTCAAAGGAGGTTCGATGCAGTAAATGAGTTACCAGCAATACGAAAAACTGCTAGGCGAAACCTTTTTTGAAGCGAATCTGAAAGCCGAAAACAAATACGGCAAGGGTAATTTTGAAGTTCTGACCTCGAAGCGGGTAAAGCATCCTATTTATCTCGGTCTCGGCACCAAGGAACTGGTTGAGCTGACAATTGGGATTCTCGATCGCAAGCCAGTGGTACGTTCAGTAAACGATGCGCCGTCACGACCATTGCCGTCTGTCGAAGTCAGCGTTCCCAGGGCTCCTGTCATTCCCGGTAACGATAAGAACCAGATCCGCACACCGGCAACCAGCCCGGCACCGGCATCTGCAAAAAAAACCGAAGCCTCGGCGGTCATGGAAAAAGCCCCGGCTTACACTCCGGGAATAAGAGCCTACGCGGCGCAGAAACTGTCACATAACAGCCGCGAAGTCCATGGACTGAGATCGATTCAGGAAGGCGACGATGAGCCGCAACCACAAAGCATAAACGACCCTGGTCTCGAACCGCACCAGATACAGAATTTGCTGGCAGAAATAATGGCGGTGAAAGACGAAAGACAACGTCGCGAAAAAATACTTCCAAAGCCTGAAGATAAAAAGCAGCAAGCGGTGGCACAACCCAGAACGCGCTCAGAAGCTTCGTCAGACGACATGAGAATGATGGTATCAGCGATGGAAGACCGAGTTAATCAGATATTTGCCATGCTGCAGAACCTCAACCGGGAATCTGGAGCAGCTCTAGAGCGCAAGGTTGCCGACCTGCCGAAGGGACTTTTTGAGGTAAAAAAGAGCTTACTGGCCATGGAAACTCCCAGCGAAATAGCGGATCAGATCATTTTCGATCTCAAGGATAATCTGCCGGCAAGCGCGTTAAGAGAGCCAACAGAAGCTCTGCGAGCTGCCTGCCAGTGGTTTGAGCAGAAGTTGAAATTTTCGCCTGAAATAGAATTCAAGCGCAAAAACGGCCCGACAACGGTTGTGCTGATCGGCCCGACCGGAGTTGGCAAGACAACGACAATTGCCAAGCTGGCAGCGGCTTATGGCGTCTGCCCCCGCAATCAGAAGTCGATAGCGCTTTTCACCATGGATACCTATCGAATCGGCGCGGTGAATCATCTGCAGCAGTTCGCCGAAATCATCGGCGCAGAAATGGAAATCCTCTACAAACCGGATGACATCGACACAGCTCTTCTCAACCATCAGGACAAAGATCTCATCATTGTCGACACCGCCGGCCGTTGCCAGAAAGACACCAATGAACTCTGCGAGTTGAGCGGATTCATCGAAAAGCTGCCAACAGCATCAAAATACCTGGTTCTGGGTGCAAACACCAAATACAGCGACATGGTAGACACGGTTCGCTGTTTCGGTCGAGTCGGCTTCGATCATCTTATTTTCACCAAGATCGACGAAACCAATACCATAGGTCCGCTTCTGGCACTTTTGTTCAAAACTGGCAAGTCGCTGGCCTACATAACCAACGGGCAAAAGGTTCCCGAAGACTTTCGCAAGGCCAGTTTCGACTTCTTCAATTCACGGCTTTTCCCGGATGCCGAATATTGATGCTCATTTATCATCTCGGTTTCTGCATGAATGCATTTAATTAGTTTCTATTTTATACCGATTTACTGTATAATATTTAATTCTTATGCAGCATGCTGTCAAACAATGATATGAGCCGAGGCAACTGATGGACATCGATCTGTCCCAATACATGGGAATGTATGTCGATGGTTCGCGCGAGAACCTCGACCTGATGGACAAATTTCTCCTCGCCCTTGAGCAGGACCCCACTAACCTGGAGGCCATCGGCGAGATATTCAGAGCTGCGCATACCCTCAAGGGGATGTCGGCCACTATGGGTTTTGAGAAAGTTGCCCACCTTACCCATGAAATGGAAAGCATTCTCGACCAGTTGCGCAACCACCAGCTTGAAGTCAGTTCATCGATCATAGATGTAATTTTTGAAACTTTCGATGTTCTGCGCACCCTTGTCAACGACAGCATCGAAGCCACAGATTCGAACGTCGACATTGAAGCCATAGTCAGAAAACTTCACGATGCCTCTAAAGGCAAATCAGCGGCCAGCAAAGTCGAAGCCAAAGCTGTTGCCGCCGAAGACAAACCGACAGTAGTTGCCGAGGCCCGGCCGACAGCACAGAATACAGAAGAATCGCAACTGGCTCTCGAGCTGGCAGATATCTCGATGAATGAATTCGAGCAGCAACTGCTGATCGAAGCACATCAACGTGGCTCTCACATTATGCTTATGGTTGTCACGCTGGTTCCGGACTGTCTGCTCAAGGCTCCCCGTGCCTTCATGGTTGCCCGCAGCCTTGAAGAGCTCAAATGCGAAATTATCAAGTCAGTTCCTGAAACAAAGGATATCGAAGAGGAAAAATTCGATCTTTCCTTCAAGATGGTTCTGCTCGGAGAAGCCGATGACGATGCGGTCAAGTATGCCATCGAATCGATCTCCGAAATCGAATCGGTCAAGTTGACCAGGCTCAAGCCTGAGGATTTTGAACTGCAACCGGGCGCACCAGCAGCGGCCCCGCCACCACCTCCAGAGCCCCCGAAACCGGCGCCGGCACCACAGCCAGCTCCGCCGCCACCAGCAAACAACCCGGCACCTCCGGCAAGGCCGGCGGCGCCACCGCCACCACCGCCGGCAGCGCCACCACCAAAACCACCGACTCCTCCTGCTGGCGGAGCCGGTGCGCCACCGAAACCTCCCGATAAAAAGGCAGGAGCGGCCGCGGCCGCCGATAAACGAGGCAATCAGACAGTACGTGTTGACATGAAGCGTCTGGATGACCTGATGAACCTTGTCGGAGAACTGGTCATCAACCGTACCCGTCTCGAAGACATCGGTGCGGCACACAAGCTGAAAGACCTTAACGAAGCACTTTCACGCGTTTCCCAGATCAGCGCATCATTACAGAATGTTGTCATGCAGGTGCGAATGGTGCCGATCGAGCAGGTTTTCGACCGTTTTCCGCGTATGGTTCGCGACCTCGCCAAAAAGCTCAACAAGAAGATCAACCTTGTTCTCGAAGGCAAGGAAACTGAAATGGACAGAACGGTCATCGACGAAATCGGTGACCCGATGGTTCACCTGATCCGCAATGCCATCGACCATGGCATCGAAATGCCCGAAGACCGAATCGCCAAAGGCAAATCCGATGTCGGCACCATCACTCTGATCGCCAGTCACGAAGGCAATAACGTGCTTATTGAAGTCGTCGACGATGGCAAGGGAGTCGATCCTTCGATCATTGGCCGGCTGGCAGTTGAGCGCGGTCTGTTTACCGCTGAACAGATTGCCAAGATGCCCCCCGAAGAGATCATCAAGATCATTTTCCTGCCGGGCTTTTCGACGGCAGCCGTGGTAAGCGATCTTTCCGGACGCGGTGTCGGTATGGATGCCGTTAAAGCAAAACTCGAAGATCTCAACGGCGTGCTCGAGCTTGAATCGAAAGTCGGCGAAGGCTCACGGGTAACCATCAAACTGCCGCTGACTCTCGCCATTCTTCCTGCTCTCATGGTTAAGGTCGGCGAAGAAATGTTCGCGATACCGCTGGGTTCGGTGCTTGAAACCATGGATATCACCAAAGCTGACATCAATATCGTTCAGCACCAGGAAGTCACCCTGCTGCGTGGTGAAGTTCTGCCGATCATCAGACTGCGCAATGTGTTAAATGTGCCGACAACAGAAGAGCAGAAAAAAATCATCGACGCCAAAGAAGACGAGTTGTCGATGGTTGTCTGTGCGTCAGGCGAAAAGCGTGCCGGATTCATGGTCGACGAATTGTTTGGTCAGCAGGAAATCGTTATCAAATCGCTGGGCAACCTGCTCAGCGGCTTGCCGGGCATAATGGGAGCAACCATGCGCGGCGACGGCAGCATTGCGCTGATTCTCGATATTCCGTCGTTCTTCCAGAAAGGACAGACGCTGCAATGACAGAATTGAATTTTTGTGTGTATAAGGAGGTCAGGGGTTGAACCTCGATCTTTCCGAATATATGGGTGCCTATATCGATGGCTCCCGCGAAAATCTCGACACCATGGACAGGTGCCTGCTCAGCCTCGAACAGAATCCATCGAATCTTGAGGCGGTAGAAGAGATTTTCCGAGCGGCTCACACCCTGAAGGGGATGTCGGCCACCATGGGCTTCGAGAAAATAGCCCACCTCACGCATGAGATGGAAAACATTCTCGACAAGCTGCGCACACACCAGATTCAGGTAACCTCTGCGGTTATCGACGCTATTTTTGAAACCTTCGATGTTCTCAGAACTCTGGTCAATGACAGTATTGAGCAAACCGACTCAGGCATAGACCTGTCAGAACTCTCAGCCAAACTTTCCGGGCTGGCCGCAGGTGGCGGTGGAGCACCGGCTCCGGCTTCAGCAGCTCCCGCCCATGCTGCCGCACCAGTGGCGACGCCGGCTGCCGGCGGTGGTGGCAAAAAGGGCGGTGGCGGGGTTACAGCCGATTTGAGCGACATGGGACTGAGTGATTTCGAGCTCTCAGGACTCGAAGAAGCTGGCGATTCAGGCAAAAATGTTCTTCTACTGAAAATCGCTCTGGTAGCTGACTGTCTGCTCAAGGGGCCGCGCGTATTCATGGTTCTGCGCACTCTCGACGACCTGCAATGCGACATTGCCAAGTCAGCTCCAGAAGTTAAAGACCTCGAAAACGAAAAATTCGACAAATCGTTCAAGATGGTTCTGATAACCGACAAGTCGATAGAACAGATAAAAGACGCTCTTGAGTCGATATCTGAACTTGAAACGATAGAATTGACCGATATTTCAGATGCTGGCGGTGGCGCTGCGCCAGTTCAGCATGCAGCGCCGGCCTACCATGAGCCCTCGCCAGAGCCAGCTTACCAACCCCCACCGCCGCCGGTTTCGGCACCGGCTGCACCTGCTCCCAGAGCTGCCCCGGCGGCCACGCCGGTGCAGGCTGCCCCGGCCAATTATGAAGTTCACAACCCGATGGCGGGGGCACCGGTAGTTCCTCCGGCCCCGCCGCCAGGTCCTCCTCCTGGCGAAACGCCCCCCGAGGAAGAAGAAGAGGCCAAGGAAGTCATCGAGCTCGTTCAGCTGGTGACCTTTACCATGGCTGGCGAAACCTACGCGCTCGAAATCCAGCAGGTCGAGGCCATCATCAATCTCAGCGGGCATCCGATAACCAGGGTTCCCAAGGCGCCTCACTATATCGATGGCGTCATCAACCTGCGCGGCGAAATCGTGCCGGTAATCAACACACGCCGAAGATTACGACTGACCGAGGTTGAACGCAAGGCCAGCAATCAGATTATAATTTTGTCGTTCGACGAAGAAAAGGTCAAGGCTGGCTTCCTGGTCGACAGCGTTCAGGAAGTCATTCGCTTGCCAGAATCAGCCATAGAGCCACCTAACCGCGTCAGTGAAAGCGTAGACATCGAGTATCTGCGAGGCGTTGGTAAGATCGACAACAAAATCGTCATCATGCTCAACGCTCATCGCATAGTCTTCGGCAAACAGAGCGAAGAATAATCGCCCTATGCCTGCCGGTTGTTTTTGATCCCGGCCAGAATTCTGGCGGCAGCATTGCGAACCATGTCGTTTTCGTCCTGACTGGCTTCAAGAGCGATTTGATTGAGCCCCTGAATTGGAAGCTTGGCGAGAGCTTCAAGGGCGTTGAGTCGATTGAACCAGATTTCATCCTTGAGCAGTCGACGCAATGAAAATTCTGCCTGGGCAAAACCGAGATCACCAATAGCATCGATACTGAAAAAAAGCGTCTCGCGATCTTTAAGTATGTCAACGAGCGACTGCACGAACTTTTCGTTCTTGAGCTGGCCCATGGCCCTGATAAGATTGATTCTTACCGTTCGGTCGGCAGTTTCAAGCTTTTTGACCAGCAGGTCGGGATTAAGATTGCCCACTTTTGAAAGACTCTCGACCGCGGCAGTTCTCACCTGTAAAGACTCATCATGCAACGCGCCGAGCAGCGGTTCGATGGCGCTTGCCCGGCTGGTAGCACCAAGAGCTTCCATGATCCGCTTTCTGATGAACCACTCAGCATGCCCGGCATGCTTTTTGAGAGTATCCACAGCAGCGTCAGAAGCGATTTGCCCCAGGCCTCTGATACAATATAACCCTCGTTCGAGAGGTTCGGCCTGCAGTTCTTCGGAGAAAAGCTTCAAAGACTCATGACTGCCGGTTTCGGCGAGAAATTTGAGAACCCACATACGTCTGTCAGCAGACAGTGAACGATACTTTTCGAGCAACTCGTGCACAATGGTCTGCTGCCGGCTGAGCAGGTATCTGATACTCTGTGAAAGCTTTATTTCATCAGGGAAATCGAGATAGAACCCGACCAGAATGTCATCTACCCGCCGCGAAGGCGGCATCATTGCCAGCGCCTTAACTGCCGGCAGAACCAGCTCGGGCGTCGAGAGCAAAAGCCCCATCGACAAAGCGTCTATGGCAGGCTCATATTTCAGCTGGCCGAGAATCGCGGCAGCTTCGACAAACAGCCTGGGTTGAGCAATATCCAGCCTGCCGGTCAAATAATCTGCCCCGACAGTGCCCAGATGCTCGCTGAACAACCGTGCCACCAGCTGACGGGAAACGACTCCGCCGGTCTCGAGAACCTGGCACAAAGCGGCCATTTCATGCGAAGTCGGCTTTTTGAGACGCGGAAGAATTACGTCAAAAAAAGTTGCGTCATGCCCCAGAGCTTCTTCGAGAATACCGGCAAATTCTTTGTTATTCATGACCGCTTCTCAGTTCGGAGCCGATGTCGGCCCTTCGTATTTTTCGACGAGAAAGTTTTCGCGGCCGGCAATCTTGCCATCGGCTTCGAATTCAAAAACATAGTTGCCCGCAGCCGGGAAAGCGAAATTGCTCAACACTATCATCGAACGTGCTACCAGACCGGTCTGTCCCTGAATCGGAGCCGACGGTCTCACCTTGGGAATCTCGACGCCTTCTGGCGGAATGATGTTGAGTGTAACATTCACCTTGCCGGTAATTTCACCCCATTCGATAAAGAGACACAATTTGGGAAAAGTCAGCGGGAAACTCTGCACCAGCAGCTTTGAGCCGAGAACGCCCATCAGGCTGACCCGGCCACCGACTTCCTGGCGAATGTCTTCACAGAACAGTACACATTTATACTTGAGACCACTCATGATGTTTCCTTTCAGCTATTCGCGGGCTGCCGGCAAAAGCTCGTCTCTGGCAGCCCCGGTATTTTTTCGATAATCGAGATAACCCCTCAGGATGAGGGAAGCAGCAACCGCATCGATCACTTCACGCCGCTGTTCGCGCCGCATGCCAGCTTCGATCAGCGAAGCTTCGGCAATTTTTGTGGTCAGGCGTTCATCAAAGAACTCAATCGGCAGACTTGTCTGTTTTTCGAGCTCATTTTTAAAAAAACGTGCTCTTTCGCAGGGTTCGCGTTCGACGCCGTCGAGCGAAACCGGCAGGCCAATGACAATCCTGTCGACTTCCTCTTTTTTAAGAATGGCAACAACTTCGCTGATTGCTCCTTTGCCGGCCTTGACCACCGAGAATGGCGAGGCGGCGATTTCCAAACGATCGCAGGTTGCCACGCCGATTCTCTTTTTACCTATATCGAGAGCAAGAATTTTCATCAGCCGTTGAGTGCCTGAGTAATCAGTTTTTCGGCTTCTGACAGTGCCTGATCGATCTTTTCGACATCTTTGCCACCGGCAGTCGCCATATCAGGCCGGCCGCCACCGCTGCCACCAGCAACTTTCGCAACATCCTTGATCAGCTTGCCAGCATGCAGTCCCTTTTTGACCAGATCGCCCGAGAGCTTGAGCACAAAACCGGCCTTGTCGCCACCGCAGGCCAGCAGCACCAGGGTTTTTTCGCCGGCGTTGCCGACGAGTTCGTCTGAGATTTCTTTCATTTCATCGACACTCAAACCATCGGTGCGCGACAGCATAACCGACATACCACCGATCTGGCGGGCACTTGCCTTGACTTTTTCGATACGGCCATGCGCATCAGACTTACGCAGGCGATCGAGTTCCCGACGCATTTCGCGCATTTCATTCATGATTTTTTCGGCTTTCTGATGCAGGCTCTTCTGGTCGCATTCCAGAATTTGAGCGAGTTCGCGCTCGTGATGACGCAGATCGTGCAGAATGTCGAGCGAAGATTCGCCGGTTACCGCTTCGATGCGGCGTACTCCGGCTGCAATCGATGACTCGGATGCAATCGAAAACAGGCCGATCTCGGCTGAATTACCGATATGGGTGCCACCACAGAGTTCTTTCGAGTAATTGCCAACCGAAATGATGCGCACACGGTCGCCGTATTTTTCGCCGAACAGGGCCATGGCACCTGTTTTAACCGCTTCTTCGTAACTTTTTTCGTCGACATGCACGTTATGGGCGGCAAGAATCTGCTGGTTAACCAGAGTTTCGATTTTTTCGAGGTCAGCGGCAGTGATGCCTTCAAAATGGGTAAAATCGAAACGCAGGCGATCAGGCGAAACCTGCGAACCGGCCTGTTTGACATGGTCACCCAGAACCTGCTGCAAAGCCTTGTGCAACAGATGGGTCGCGGTGTGGTTCCGCATGGTGGCGCGCCGGCTTGGCACATCAACCTGCATCTGCACCTGAGCACCCTTGGCAAAGGTCTGCGCCCCCTGCCAACGGCCGATGTGCAGATACACACCTTCGGTTGATTCGGTCGTCTCGACAGTAAACACGGCTGAGCCGCTGCTTATCTGACCTTTATCACCGACCTGACCGCCAGACTCAGCATAAAAAGGAGTTTTGTCGGTAATAACCAGAACCTGATCTTTTGCTGAAACAACATCGAGCACGGTGGCGGTATCGCTCATCGTCTGGTATCCGGTAAAGACGGTGGGCTGATAATCACCAGGATTGATCGCCTGAAAGTTGACGAAAGCAGAGACGACATTGGCGCGGCCACGTTCGCGCTGCTTGTCGAGTTCTACGTTGAATGCAGCCTCATCGACCTCGATCTTTTCTTCCATGCAGATTTCGCGGGTAAGGTCGAGAGGGAATCCGTAGGTGTCATGCAGCAGAAAAGCGCGTTCACCCGACAGGGTAATCTTTTTGGCTGATTTGAGCTGGTCGATGTATTCAGCCAGCTTGTCGCTGCCAGTCTTGAGAGTCTGCAAAAAGCGTTCTTCTTCGTTGCGGACTATGCGTATGACGTGGTCGGCGTTTTCTTTAACTTCGGGGTAGTCACTCATAATCTCGGCAACCGTCGGTACGATCTGATGGAGGAAAGGTTTTTCCTGGCCAAGATAGCTGTAACCAAAGCGTGAGGCACGGCGCAGAATCTTGCGCAGAACGTAACCACGTCCTTCGTTGCCGGGCAGACCGCCATCGGCAAGTGCGAACGACAGTGCTCTGACATGATCAGAAACGACTTTGAGAGCGGTTCTGATCTTGTCTGATTCGTTGAAGCGATGACCCGTGATAGTCTCAACTTTGTTGACTATGCCGACAAAGACATCGTTTTCAAAGTTGTCGAATTTGCCCTGCATGATCGAAGCCAGTCGTTCGAGGCCCATGCCGGTATCGATGTTCTTGCGCTCAAGCGGGGTCAGAGTGCCGTCTTCGGCGCGGTCATACTGAGTGAACACCAGATTCCAGAATTCAAGGTAGCGGGCACAGTCACAGCCTGGCGCACAATTCGGGCTTTTGCAGCCGATTTCCGGGCCCTGGTCGATGTAAATCTCTGAACAGGGGCCAGAGGGGCCGATGCCGATTGTCCAGAAGTTATCTTTATCACCAAGTTTAACAATGCGGTCGCGCGGCACACCAATATCTTTGTGCCAGATTTCCAGTGCTTCGTCATCACTGTGGTGTACACTGACATAGAGTTTTTCTTTGGGCAGACCCATTTCTTTGATGATGAATTCCCAGGCCATGGCGATCGCTTCTTTTTTGAAGTAGTCACCGAAGCTGAAATTGCCGAGCATTTCGAAAAATGTATGATGGCGAGCAGTGTATCCCACATTTTCGATATCTGTGGTTCTAAAGCACTTCTGGCAGGACGCGGCGCGCGACAGATCTTTCTTGAGCCCAAGAAAATATGGCTTGAAAGGAGCCATGCCGGCACTGATAAATAGAATTGTCGGGTCATCCTGCGGAATCAGAGGCGCCGATTTTTCGACCTTGTGATTGTTTTTGCCAAAAAAATCCAGAAATTTCTGTCTGATTGTTGCGGTTTTCACTGTTGTCTCCTGTTATTCTGACTGACAGAGCGATATTTATTCAAATTTTGCATTGAGAACTCTTGAGTAAATGCGGGTTACAAAGTTGCGTTGTTTGATCGGCTTCTTTTCGGTATCGTACATTTCGTGCATCGAAAGCTGAATTTCGACACCCCTGATGTTCTTGAGATCACGCAGACCATTTGCTGCAGGGTTTGACGGATGGTAATAATGGGGCCTGAGGTAGTTGCGGTAATCTTCCAGGCTTTCTTCCGGGTAGCGGTTGCGAAAAATCGTTCCATCGGTTCCCCAGACTTTGAGATAATTCATCTGTTTGGTAATCAACTCACGTTTCGGGCCGCCTTCAACCTGACGGCTTATGACTTTTTCACGCGAGCCATCGTGATGCTTTTCGGGGCCTTCATAAGTATAGGTGACCTTTTCGAAACCGCTGCCATCCCGCTTGGGAACGATCATACCGATCTTGTACATCAGAGCATTCTCTTCGTCGAAAAGACTGCTCTTGAAAATCGTGTCGAGCTCGACGATTTCGGTCATTTCGCGCAGGTCGCGTTCGACTACCATGAGAAAATTGCGGGCCTCATGCAGCGTATCAAGCGACTGCCGCTGCCGCTCGAGACTTACAAAAGTGCGGTTGAGCATGGTGTAGCCGACAACAAGCACGATACCAAAAATCACGAACGAAATCATGATTTCGACCAGAGTAACAGCTCGCCTTGCATTGATTTTTGAAATATTCATATATCGCCTCTCAGGGTTTGTTGAGCATCGCCGGAAAGGATGCATTCAACCCGGCACCGAGGGTTTCGTCACCGAGAATGGTTGCGAGTTCGAAAAGCTTCTCATTATCTTTCTTACCCATGACTTTCTCGATGAACCTGACGATCACGCGAATGCGCACACGCCGTTTCTGCAGTTCATAATCAGGCTGGGTCGCGTCTGGGTCGATGTTAGGATAAAATGACAATCTCGTTTCGCGTGCGTATTCAACCCCGGGTGTATTCCAGACCCCGTTGAGTTCAAGCGGCAGCACGACTTCGCGGAAAGGCCCTTCCTTGGGGTCTTCGGCCGCGACCTCGATAATCTGGCGCAATTCAGCAAATGGTCGGCTCTTGAGTTCTTCGACCTTCTGCAACGCGAGATTGCAGGCAACAACTTCGTTGATACTCTTATAGGTAACCTTTTCCGTGATGCCGAACAGCAGAATAATCGGCAGCATCACGAGAGAAGCTACCGAAAGGGCGACAAGAATCTCGACGAGCGTGATTCCTCTGCGGCCTGGCAGTGATTGAATTTCGCAATAATTATTCAAAACAGGTAAACTCCTTCCCGCAAACGACCGATAGTTATAGCAAACAAGATTTATCGAGGTCAAACAAATGAAAGTCAACAAAAAGCATTTCGGACTGATAATCGCATCGCTGATGGCGCTCTCCTTCAACAGCCAGTTCGCACAGGCTGCCCGCAAAACGACTGAAGCGTTCAAGCCCGGCAAGGCCTATGCTTTTAAAAAGGTTGGCAAAGAATATGTAAGACTGCCCCAGGTAGTACCCGGCCCGGTTGTGGTCAAAAAAACCGGAGTCAGGATCGACCGCAACAATATCTACATCGGCGGTTACCTTGTCAACACCACTGACCGCGAAATCAAACATCTGCAGATCTTTCCGTCCTTTGCCGACCAGACTCTCAACCAGAGCGAGCTTGCCGAAAAGCTCAATCACGAGGAAATCAAACTTGCTCCCCGCGAGACAAGACGCTTTGTCATCATGCGCCCGGTCTCTGAAGTTGCGCCACTGATTTCTCACAGCATACCTCTCAATGACAACTGCATACTCAATTGCCGCGAGGTCGAGGGTTAAGCTGCTCGATACTGCTTATCGCTGAATCCCAGTCAGGCCCCTGTGTATCGGGGGCCTGTTTCTTCATCAGATGAAACATATTCAGATAAGCATTCTTAGCCTTTTCGGGCATGTTCTTCTGCTCATAAACCCTTGCCAGAGAATCGTATGCGAACACCAGAACATCGAGGTCGCGCCGATCGGCACCGCTGCTGTGCAGCTTTTCTTCAAGCAGGCGCTCGAGTTTCATGATACCAAGGTTATCTGAGTCTTCAAGAGCCATGACTGCATCTTTGAGCTGCAGCGAAGTTGGTGAGCTCAGCCGGCGCCGCAGTTCTTCGCGTTCCTGCTGAAAACGATCGGAAGCCTCGCGCGCCGCCTCATATTTTTGAATTGCCATGATGCGCCGCTGTTCACGCAGGTCTTTTGCTTCGACCGGACTGCTGAGAGCTTTGGTCTCGGTAGCCAGACCCATTCTGGCCATCTGCTGCTGATGTTTTGCCTGCAGGTCACGCGAGCCGGCAGAAAATCTCGAAGGTCGCAAAAATGAGAAAAGACCGCCTTCCGATTTTTCTGATGAAGGGCTGGCTGTGGGGTCGATAACTCCGGGTCTGGCAAAGTGATAAATCACCAGAACCAGAAGAATTACGACCAGCGAAAAAGCGCCAACCAGATGCGGATTTTTATACAGCGGAACAGCCGGCGGTACCGGCTTTTTCCCTGGCGGGTTTTTCAGCGGATAAAGCGGTCTGACCATGTTGGCATCCTTAGCGTTGAAGGGTTCGACTCAATACCGGCCCATGACCGGAATATCGTAGAGTATATCAGAGAGAGAGACAGGTGTCTATAACAAGTGATCACGAAAACATGCCACAATAAATGCGCAACGCGATGGAAACTTGACCAATGCAATCAACTGTGATATTAATCTTATCAAGTGGACCGTGAGAAAACATTTGTCGGTCATTTCATCCGGAGAGCGCATTGATTAACTCCCAGAGCATCAAGCAAACTTACGATCGATTCAGCTCACTTTACGATCTGGTTTTCAAACCTTATCTCGAATTTGGCCGTCAACGCGCCATTGAACTACTGAACCCCGGCAAAGGTTCGTGCATTCTTGAGATAGGCGTAGGAACAGGTCTGAGCCTCGAGTACTACCCTCCCGACGTGGAAGTTCTTGGTTTCGATTACAGTTTCGGCATGCTCAGAGAAGCGAAGGGTAAGGCCGCAGACAGCAGCCACTGTCCGGTGCGGCTCCTCCAGATGGATGCACAGAACATGGCCTTCGCCGACAATTCATTCGATTATCTCATGGCTGCCTATGTTTTAACCGTAGTACCCGATCCCGCCAAAGCGGTCAGGGAAATCTTCAGAGTTGCCAGGCCAGGTGCGAAAGTCGTTATCGTAAATTATCTCTGCAGCACAAACAAGCTGATGAGCATAATCGAAGACATTTTCCACCCTGTTTTTGCCAGCATCGGCCTGTTCACTCTGAAGCATGACCTGACGGGTCTTCTCAAAGAACATGGTGCACTGAATATCAGAATCGAGCCGACCTCGTTTCTGAATCTGCATCACATCGTATCTTTCACCGTTCCTGCCTGAATGATTTTTCTTGTTCACCAGGAAATCAGCGCACATGGCAAAACCATGAGCAACAGCACGACCTCTGATTAGGATCGGCTGACAATTCAGAAAGCCAAAGATTTTAACTACAGCTTTCGACAAAAATGGAGTTTAAACAAGTGACTAAAGACAGCAACAAGTCAGAATCCCTGACCCGAAAAAACAACAGTGACACCGAATTTGCCAGAATAAAAGAAGGCCTTAAAGCGTTTCCCAACAAGGCCCTCGAAGGCATCAGACAAAAAGTTGGCGCCGGCGACTGGAAACTCAGCGAAATAGATGCTCAGATCGATGGCGGCAACGACCGTATCGATGCAGTATTCAGCGCCAGCGACGGTAAAAAGGAAAAATATGTCATCGTCGACATATCGGTTCCACACCTGGGGGTAGGGCAAAAATACGCTCTGCCTGGCAAAGCCAAATTTTTTCAGCAGGAACGTCAGATTTCTGCAACCAGAATAAAAAAAGCTATCATTCTGATCCGCAAGGGCACCGAAAGCATCAGCACCAGCCCGCTGAAGTTGCGCTGCCCGATCATCGAACTGTCATACGAAAGCCTGGTAAAAGACCAGCCCAAACCGCCACAGGAAGACAAAACCGAAAGACCTCGCAACGATAACAACCGCCAGCAGAACCGGCGTGAACAACCCCAGCAGTCAAACCGCCCGACACCATCTGCTCCGACGGGCACACCCAACACCGGCGTGTCTCAGGAGCTGCTTTTTGCCCTGAAAGAAGCTATAGTTCACGAATGCCTTTCGACCATGCACAAACGCTGCAACAAATATATCCGCAAAGGACTCTGGCGCTGGATCGAGCGTGAGATCATGGATCCCAACGTTCACTTTTATCTGATAATATTATCAAGTATTTATCAAGGCAAGACCGGCGAAATTCTGAGCCGGCGGTTCAAGACTCCAGAGTCCTATTCCAGTAAGCCAGAAGACATCATCGATGCGATCTTTTCACGCGAAAACAGTCTGGCTGATGAGATCAAAAAAGCCGACGACCGGCACAGAAGAGCTTTGCATAAATTTCTGGCCTGCTTCAGTCAGACCCCACCGTTTGAGTATCTCAAATCTATCTTCCTCAAAGAATTCAGAACGCACGCAGATGGGCTCAAAGCAAGGATGACGGTTTATTCGACCCTGCTGCAGCTTCTCGAAAGATGCGGATTTGAAGGCGAAAAAGAAACCCGCTACCCTCTCGAAATTCTCGATGAACTCAAAATTTTCCAGGGAATCATGACCGGCAACTATGCCACCCTCCGAACCGACAACGCTTCCAAAAAGCTCAAACACCTCGTTCCCCAGATCGAATGGACAGACGAAGACATCTATCAGCTGCGCAACCAGCTGGCAAAAGCTCTTAACCTGCCCGGACAGGAATTCAATCTCAATGCGTTCCTGCCCCAGGCTTTCTTTCACGATGCACGGCATATGGCCGAAACACGCAAAGAAGCAATAAGAGCCCCAATTCAGCAATCTCAGAAGCCGGCCGTGCAAGAACCTGCGCAACGACAACAACCACGACACCCCGGTCAACATAGAAGACAGGAAGCCTTTCAGCAGACCCCGACTGCCGAAGATACAGCGCCATTCAGCCAGATAGAAGAGAGATCCCAGGTCGACGCAACAGAAGCCCCCGAAGAAATTCCGGTTATCAGAAAAAGCCCCCGGCAAGCTCCAGCAATTGAGCAGAGCGAACCGGCAGAACCTGCCATCAGCGTGCGCAATCTGGTAGAAGGCAGAACGACCACACGCGACGACCTGGTTGATCTGCGCGACAAGAGACGGCCCGGCGAATGCGACGAGTCGAAACATCGCTATTTCGAAAACTTTGGCGGGCACCTCGAAGAAGATATAGATGCAATAAAACTTGCCCTGGCCATGGACAGACACCGCCACGACAGCTCTCTCAAAAAAGCGGAAGAGCTTGTCGTTACCGAGCCAGAGATCGACGACGCCGACCTGATCGGAAAAACACCGATGAAACCGCGAGCTGATCGGCAACCCGTCAACATGAACCAGAATCCGCCACGCAAGGTTCCTGTCGGCAGCAACGGCAGCAGCGCCCCCGCTCAGAACAGAGCCGATCGCAAACGCCGCTTTTCAAGAAGCCATGGGCAGCGCAACAAAATACGCCGACAGCCGGGTCCGGGAGTTAACCGATGAGTCGACTGCCACCACACATGATCAAGCGCATGATTTTCATGTTCTGCGTCATGTTTCCGGTGCTTCTCTACGCCGAATATACCGGCCGCAGCTCGGTGCTGCTGGCCGGCCTGGCCGGCGGAGTTTCGAGCGGCGCTTCAGTAATCCTGTTTCCCGACCCGGAGCATCTCAAGAAGCTGAAATCTGATGACGAAGACAGCAAATGATATCGTCATCGGCCTCGACCTCGCGCAGAAACTGGGTGTAAGTGTTTTTGACGGCAGCAGCGAAAAACTGCTGTTCAGCGAAAGTGTCGCGCTCTTTCGTGGCGACACGCAAAAACGGCTGCTGCGTCTGCGCGAGGTGCTGTGCGAGCTTTTTACCCGCTATCAGCCCTCAGAGCTTGCGATCGAAGATGTCTTTCTGCCGGCAAAAACCTCACCACGCACGCCGATCGCGCTGGGCGAGCTGCGCGGCATTGCCCGTCTGTGCGCGGCCGAGCGTGATTTACCCGTATTCTTTTACGCGCCACGCCAGGTCAAAATGGCAATTACCGGTTATGGCAACGCCAGCAAGCAGGATGTCATTCACTGGATCGAGAACGAGTTTCGCATCAAGGTTAAAGACGACAATGAGGCTGACGCAGTCAGTATCGCCTACACGCACATACTCATGCGCAGATTTTCCCTGCAGAATCAGCAATAACCGACTTGAGCAGGAATTTGCAAAAGACAGCAGGTTATGCTAGACTGCGGTTTGCGGGTCTTTGCAGAAGTATCGCAAAGTTAAAGCATTAATCACATTTTCGGAGTTAATCTATGCAAAGTCGTGTAAAGTGGTTTGACAACGTCAAAGGATATGGATTTATTGAAAACACTGAAGGCCAGGATATCTTTGTTCACTACAAGCAGATCGCTGGCGATGGCTATAAAACACTTCGCGAAGGCCAGCAGGTCGAATTCGAACTTTCCGAGGGCGAGAAGGGCCCACTGGCAGTGAATGTTAAAATTCTCTGACCAAATAGAGACATATTCAGGGGGCGGCTGCAGATAACTGTATCGCCCCCTGTTTTTATTCAGCATTATCGAAGGGATTACGCACAATGGAAGAACTGAAGCTCAATCAGACCCAGGAACAGCGGCTGCAGGTCATCGAAGATCTGCGCAAAGAGGGAACCGACCCCTACGGTTCGCGCTTTGACCGCACCCACAGTGCCGAAGAAGCCAAGGCATATTTTTGTGAAGCCGAGGCTGGTGCTGCCGAAAAAGAACACTTTACCACCGGCACGGTTAAAATTGCCGGCCGCATCATGTCGAAGCGCGACCAGGGCAAAACCGCCTTCGTTCACATTGCCGACCAGTCAGGCAAAATTCAGATTTACATCCGCAAAGATGTGATCGGCGAAGATGCCTTTGCTATGCTGAAAAGGCTGTATGCCGGTGATATCATCGGCGTCGAGGGCCCGGCTTTCAGAACCCGCACCGGCGAAGTATCAATCAGAGCAGAGAAGATAACCATTCTGAGCAAGTCGATCACGCCGCCACCCGAAAAATTTCATGGCCTTACCGATGTAGAACTGCGCTATCGCAATCGCTACGTCGATCTCATGTCGAACCCGGAAGTGCGCGATACCTTCATAAAGCGCAGCCAGATCGTGCAGAGCATACGTGAATTCATGACCGGCAAGGGCTTTCTCGAAGTCGAAACTCCGATGATGCACCCGGTGGCCGGCGGCGCCGCAGCGCGCCCGTTCATCACACATCACAACGCTCTCGACATGCAGCTGTTTCTGCGCATTGCACCAGAGCTCTATCTCAAGCGCCTGCTCGTCGGTGGTTTCGAACGGGTTTTCGAGATCAACCGCAATTTCCGCAACGAAGGCATCTCGATCAAGCACAACCCTGAATTCACCATGATGGAAGTTTACCAGGCCTATGGCGACATGGAAACCATGATGGAACTCACCGAAGAAGTCATCTGCCATGCGGCTGCAAAAATTTACCCTGATCTTCAGGTTCCTTATCAGGGCCAGACGCTTGACTTCAGACGCCCGTGGCGACGAGTTCAGCTGCTCGACCTGGTCAAGGAAGTATCAGGCTGTAACGAGCTTTCGTATAATTGCCCGCGCGACCTCGCAGCGGCGCAGGCTCACAAGCTGCATGTCCCAATCGAACCTTCAGACAGCTCGGCCAAGATCATCGTCAAAATCTACGATGAGAAAATTGAATCGACATTGATGAACCCGACTTTCGTTTACAGCTACCCGAAAGAAACCTCGCCGCTGGCCAAAGGCAGCAAGGACGACCCGAGCAAGGTCGACCGCTTTGAACTCTTCATCTATGGCCGCGAAATGGCCAACGCCTTTTCTGAGCTGAACGACCCTGAAGAGCAGCTCAAGCGCTTTGAAGACCAGCTGCACCAGCGCGAAGCCGGCGACGATGAAGCGCATCAGATGGATACTGACTACATCAACGCCCTCAGATACGGCATGCCGCCGGCCGGTGGTCTCGGCATCGGTATCGACCGCGTGGTGATGCTGCTGACCGACTCAGCTTCGATCCGCGACGTCATTCTGTTTCCGACACTGCGCAAACGAACAGCGGCCGAACAACAGGAAGACAAAGAGCAGCTGGAAGGCAGCGAAAAAACCGCTGAAGCCGGGCAAAGCTGAGATTACCGCAATAAAAAAACCGCTCGTTAAGAGCGGTTTTTTTATTGCCTGTTTAAATCAGCGCATCTGGCGGCGCAGCTGTTTAACGCGTTCTTTCGCCTGCTGCATGCGCTGCTGGGCCTGCAGAACCTTCTGGCGGTCGCCGCCCGAATCAGCCATCAGACGATTATACTCGGCGAAAGCCTCGTAATAGAGCTCCTGAGCACGCGCCAGATCATTTACGCTGTCGAACTCGTTCGTCTGGTTACCTGGAATTTCTGGAGCCGTGGCACCGCCTGGCGGCGTTGCACCGGCAGCAGGAACGCTGACAGAAGGTTCAACTGAAGCTGACGGTGCTGGCGCATTGGCAAAAGCGCTCTGCGCACGTCCGAACAAACCAGAGAACCAGCTGGAGATTCTACCCCAGAAAGAGGTTGAGCTGGTAGTAGTCGTTGTTGTTGTGGGTCTTGTATTGGTGGGAGTGCCAGTTGTGCCGCTGGTAGCAGCAACCAGGCCGACCTGGGCGAGATAATCGTAAAGAGCGCGACTGACCGTGCGCGAACCGCCATTCACGTAATTGAGAATATCGTTGAGGGTAATGTTGCCATGGCTGTTGTTAACGAGAACTCTGGCAAGTGCGACCTTGTCGTCCGGGTAGAGCATGGTAAACTTGTTGCAGAAATCGCGCAGAGAGCTGTGCGGGCCGCTGCGTGAAATGGTATTGAAAACTTTGTCGCGGCCCGAACTGATGGCGCCAAAGCTGTCATAGAGGACTTTAGCAACAAAAAGTTCGTTGTGCGTCATTTCAGCGAAGCTGTTGTTCTGCAAAAAAGCTATTGATGTGGGGCTGTTGAGATTGAACGAAAATACCATGCCACCGTTTTTCTGGGCGGCAAAGGCGTTGGCCCAGCCTTCGACCCAGGCAGTATTCTCATTTGGTAGAATCTCATCGAGATAATGCTTGTTGTCATCACCATAGTCGAGGCCGCTGAAACGATAGCTCGAAGGATAGCCATTGAGCATGGCCACGTGGCCGAATTCGTGCAGAAACAGAAAAGTCTTGCTCGAATCTGACGAAAAACTGTTGATATAACTATACAGGTTCAGATCGTAGCCGTTGTAGGTCTTCTCGGTGTAAGCAGTCTGGTTGCGATCGCTCAATTTGAGGTTAAGCGGCTGTGCGAGATAGGCGGAAGTGTCGCGGGCATATTCATAAATTGTCTTTCCGTCAGGCAGTTTCAGGTTGAGATAGTTGCGCCAGGATGAGCCGGCCGGCAGATCGTTGGGGCTGTTCAGCCTCGTCGAGCGATAACCGATCTCGTTACCCCACGAGTCTTTGATAACCTGTTCATAAACCAGATTCAGGCTGCCAGCCAGTGCCGGCATGGTGACCAGCAGTATGAATGCGAAAGCTATCAGCCACTGCCGTGCGCCAGACCGAGCCGAAAGTGTTTTTATCATATTTTTCCTGCCATTCGGGTTAATTATAGACTAATTATATGAATCATCCTCCCGTACGTCCAGCCATCAGGCGCTGTTTTTTTTTAAAATGATACCTGATTACGAGAACGAGAACGATTACGAGCACGAATGAAGGCAGGGCTGGTGCAGGAGGAGAGAAAACCTTATAATAGCGGCGATGAATACAATGCTTAACGGTTCGTTGCGGGTTGCGCTGGCAGCTTTTATCTGGGGCGCGGCCTATCCGCTCACCAAGCTGGTGCTGGCCGATGTGCCGCCGATTCAGCTTGGATTTCTGCGCTTTCTGATTGCCGGTCTGATTTTTATGCTCTCAGAACGAAGCCTGCCTCTGGATGGTGTGGCTGCTGAAGATCGTAAATGTTTTGGCAAACTGGCATTCTGGGGCGTCTTTCTGCTGATACTGGGAATGAACTTCGGCCTGGTCTGGGCACCCGGCATTGCCGCTTCGCTGCTTTCAGGCACCCCGCCTCTGTTTACTGTGATACTGGCGGCAATACTGCTTGGAGAAAAGCTACGGGCTGCCCAGTTTAATTCGATCGCAATGGCACTGATCGGGCTGGCACTGCTTGGCGGCGATGCCGGCAGCGGCAGAAGCGACCTGCTTCCCTGGCAGATCTGGGTTGGATGTCTGTTGACGCTGGTGCCACAATTTTCCTGGGCGATGTATGGAATTACCGGCAAGCGACTGAGTGCAAAATATCACTGGCGAACGATCTGCCGCGACACCTTCACCCTTGGCGCTCTCATGCTGATGCCATTCGCCATCATCGAGGCAGCAGCATCCGGCTTTGGCAGCTGGAACTGGCAAACTGTCGCGGTATTGTTCTATCTGGCAACATTCAATTCAGTGGTCACCTATTCTCTCTGGAACAGCGCCCTGAAGATGATTCCGGTGTCGCTGGCGAGTTTTCTGATTTATCTGCAACCGGTGTCCGGTGCGGTTTTATCATACTTTCTGTTCGGTGAAAGTTTAGGCTGGGCTGGTGCCGCTGGCACTGCCCTCATCTTTATCGCTCTAACAATGGTTCTGCTGCCTGAGTCTGGCGACAGACTGCAGACAAAATCGGCAGTTGCCCAAAACAGTGGCCGAGAGTAAAATCTAAAACGAAACTAATTATACAGGAGCCATTTCATGCCAGTCATACGCACAGCTTTACTGTTGATCATCTGTTGCATGTTCATGAATTCACATCAGGTGCAGGCGGTTACGCCGCAGGTCAGACTGCCTGACTGGCACACGCGAAATGTTTCTCTGACGGAATGGAAACCCGAAGAAGGCGTTCTGGTCATCAGCGTCATGGTCAAAGCAGACCAGGTCGACCTTAGCGAGATATCTTCACAACTGTTTGCCCCGGCTGAACTCAACATTCCTCTCGATCGCCACGAACGCAAGACGCTGAAAAAGGGCGATAAAGCGTTATTCATGCACAAGATCAACGTTAAGCCGGGTTTTACAGGGTGGCTTGAGCTCGATATCAGAGCCATGCCCGATCGCGATGGCCTGCTCGAACTGGCTGCCAGCAAGCACGCAAAAGAACCATTGACTCTCAAGATAATCGAAGAAGAGATCAAAACAATCTCACAACCTCTGTTTATCGGAATTTCTCTTCCAGTGCTGCTGAATGACGACATCGCCATCAGCACCATGCCAGAAGCAACTTTTAGAAACGACTTCGAAGTCGATGGCAGCAAATACTATCTGTGGTATCCTCCCGAAGGCCTCGGCAAAGGTATTACGGCAGAAGGTCTCAAAGCCTATTCAGCCGCGATCAGAAGCGGCAGTCTGCCAAGATCTGAATCAGCTGCCAAAATGCTTCTGCGCCGCTTCGAAACGAACAGCCAGCCAATAACGGTCGAGAAGGAACAAGGCGAAACTTTTATGCTGCCAACAGCAGTTGCCGCCGATCTGATCGAAGCCAACCAGCTGACCCTGCAGGCAGTGACCAAACAACGATCTGAAGAACTGATACGGCGACTGGCAACGATGAAGCCCGTCTATACCAGGCCATTTCTCTATTACAACCTTGCCATGCTCGAAAACAATCTTAAAAAGGAAGCAGCGGCAATAAAATACCTGGAAATGGCACTTTCTGATCTGCCGGCCTGGCCGCTGGCTGAAAAGCTTCTCAAAAAGCTGAAAAAATAAGGAGCGAACTGATGATCTGGTTTTTTGCCTTTACTGCGATTGGAATTGCAATTTTCGCATTTTTTCTGGCTTTGCGCCGGTTTTTCGCGCTGCCTTTGCTTCAGATTTTTGGCGGCAGCACGATTCTCGGGCTGTGCGGCCTGCTGGCCGCCCGAGCCCGCTGATAGTTTAAAACCGCCGTTATTTCAGCCGAGATCGTTGGCAAGCAGCCAGCGTTCTGCATCTAGTGCGGCAGCGCAGCCGGTACCGGCGGCGCTGATCGCCTGCCGATAATGCGGGTCAGTAACATCGCCGGCGGCAAAGACACCCTCGATCGAGGTCGCAGTAGACGGCGATTTAACCTTGATATAACCCTTGGCATCAACTTCGAGCGCTTTTTTGAGAAAGCCGGTGTTCGGGGTGTGGCCGATAGCCATGAACAGCCCTTTACAGGCGTAGTCGCTGATCTGTGAAGTCTTGACGTTCTTGAGTCTGATGCCTTCCATGAACTGGCTGCCATAGACTTCTTCTAGCACAGAATCAAAAATAATTTCGATTTTAGGGTTGTCGAACGCACGCTTCTGCATGGCCTTGCTGGCCCTGAACTCATCGCGGCGATGTATCAACAGCACTTTGGATGCGAATCTGGTCAGAAACGAGGCTTCTTCGATAGCTGAATCGCCGCCGCCAATAACGCCAATCACCTGGTTGCGAAAAATCGGCAACGCGCCATCGCAGGTTGCACAGGCTGAAACGCCCTTTCCCCAGAACTGCTTGACGCTCGGCATGTCGAGTATCTGGGCACTGGCGCCGGTGGCGATAATCACCGAATGAGCCGTAATTGTGCGACTCGAATTGCTCAAGGTAAAGGGCCGACTGGCAAAATCGACTGAATCGAGGTCTTCCATGATGAATTCAGCGCCGAAACGCTCAGCCTGTTTGCGCATTCGACCGATAAGATCTGGGCCGTCAACCCCTTCAGGAAACCCTGGAAAATTCTCGACCTCGGTAGTTGTCATCAGCTGACCACCGGGCTGACCACCCTTCATGAAGCCTTCGACGACCACCGGCTGCAGATCGGCCCGCGCCGCATAAATTGCCGCGGTCAGGCCGGCTGGACCGGAACCGACAATTACCAGTTTCTTTGCCATGATTATTCTCCTGTAGTTATTCGGTATGATTTTGTGTGATTATACACCGAAGCCGCCCGGAATATAACCCCGTTCTTGCGGCCAATCTATCGCGTCAGAAGTTACCAGATATGATACAATAGCGCAATATTACTGCTGGAAAAAGTAATGATCAGACTCGGGTTATGCTGCCTGTTCGTCGAGCAGCCGATAAAATTTTCGACCACAACCGCCACGCATCTGCTCAAGATGCCTCAAAAAGAGCGGCTGCAAAAACTTTCGCGACTCTGCCTTGCCAACGCCGAAGCGCTCAAGCAGGCATACGAGTTCTGCGCGCAGGCCGGCATCGGCTGTTTTCGCATCAACAGCCAGATACTGCCACTTAAAACCCACCCGCAACTGGCTTATCTGGTGAAAGATCTGCCTGATGGAAAAAGTATCATCGCAACATTCAGACAGTGCGGCGAACTGCTGCGCCAGCATGCCTTGCGCGCATCCTTTCATCCCGATCAGTTCGTCGTGCTCAATTCGCCGAACCCGCAGACCGTTGCCAGTTCTCTCGCTGAAATTGAGTATCAGAACGAAGTCGCCGAATGGGTCGGCGCCGACGTCATAAATATTCATGCCGGCGGCGGTTATGGCGATAAACCGGCTGCGCTCAAACGTTTTGCCGAGGCGTTCGCACGGCTTTCGCCGTCTGCCCGGCAACGGGTGACCCTTGAAAATGACGACAAAACCTATACGCCTTCAGACCTGCTGCCGCTGTGTCATGAGCTTGCGATACCGCTGGTCTATGACGTGCATCACCATCGCTGTCTGCCCGATGCTCTCAGCATCGAGGCAGCAACTGACGCAGCGCTGAAAACCTGGCAGCGTGAGCCGATGTTCCATCTTTCCAGCCCGCTTGAAGGCTGGCAGGGCAAACAACCGCACCGCCACCATGATTACATCGATACTGCTGATTTTCCTGACTACTGGCTGCACCTCGACTGTGACTTCACCATTGAAGTTGAGGCGAAGGCTAAAGAACTCGCGGTTCTTCAACTCAATCAATTTCTGACAAACAGCAAAAAATCTTCCAAGGCTGCCCAATCCCCAAAAAAACCAATGAGCAAACGAATAACGGCTGAATTATGACTTTTTGCGAAGCCGTGGTAACATCTCAAAAGAATGATCTTTCAGGAGATGATCGATAGTGACTGAAGACAACGAATTCGGTTTCTGGGAGTTTGTAAAATCCGGAAAATTTGAATTGCCAGCTGAACCAGCCAGCAAGCGAGCAGTTTCTTTTTTTGAAAAACTGTTTTCGGGTAGCAGCGAAGAAACGGGCGAAGGCGGCATCGAAGCAGTTCAAAGCGAGCTCAAGAGCGCCCCAAGATCGCTCATAGACTGGCTGGCGCCCTACCCGAACTGGGAAGCAGCAGCGGCAGCAATAAAAGAAGTTTTGTTGCCCTGGCTCGAAGACGAGACACTGGAAGGTAATTCTCGTGTGCTGGTAGCGCCTTACGGCAGCGGCCTCGGGGAAATGCTGAAAATCCTCGCCGAAGAAAACAATTGGACGATTTTGACTGCACCAGACTACATCGTTTTGCGCACCCGCAATTTCAGCTGGCTTGAGGCGTTGCCGGCAAAAAGTGAAAAGCCTTTGATTATTCCAAGGCTTGAAGCGTTTTTTTTAAGACATTACAACGGCCTCGAACACATCAGAAAACTGATTTCGAAATTATTTCACAGTCGACAGCGCTGCATTATCGGCTGCAACAGCTGGCTCTGGAACTACCTCGATTCAGCCATGCACATACGCGAAAGTTTTAACCGGTGTTATTACCTGCAGAGCCTTTCGGCGCAAGACCTGCAGACGCTTTTCTGTTCGCTTGAATCGCGCAAGAGTTATCGTCCGACCGTGTTCAGACAGGCTGACAACGGCAGCTTCATTCTGCCCCCCGAAAAAACGGGAAAAGGCCGGCTCGATGCCGCCGCCATCAAAGCAGACAGCTCTGCTGACGCTTTTCCTTCTGCTTTTCTCAAAAAACTCGCGGTTGAATCGCGTGGAATCCCTCTGGTTGCGTGGTCAATCTGGCGTAACAGCCTGCGACTGGCTCCTGACGAAGATGTTGCCGAACTGGCGCGTGAAACTGCCGACAAAGATGCAGCAGCAACCGCAACCGCAAAGACCATCTGGGTAAAGGCTTTTGAAGATATCGAACTACCGGGCATTCCCGGCGACATAGGCCAGACCGGAGCATTTCTGCTGCTGTATCTGCTACAGCACGACGGGCTCAGCACCGATGCGATTTTCGACCTGCTCAGCCTCGGAAAAGACCGGCTTATCGGTCTTTTGAACCGGCTTCTTAAAGCCGGCATTGTTGTTAACGAGAACGAAGTCTGGCGCGTCAGCTGGCAGGGTTACCCGGCCATCAGACGCTTTCTGGCCGAGCAGGATCACCTGCAGGATGCAATGTAACCATGCCACCAGAAACCACTACACCCGAGCAGATTTTCAGAGATTTCGAGCAGATTCCATTTTTGTATATAATTTTTCTGATCGTTACCGCTGTGGTTTTGAGTGGTCTGATCAGAAAATTCATACCGGCTCTGGCCCGGCTGCTGCCGCCAAGATTCAGCTATTATCTGCTGCCGATGATACCCATTTTCAGGCTTCTGATAACTGGCATCACTCTGCTGCTACTGGTTCCCACAATAGTCAAGCCGACCATGCAGAATTTCATCGCATTTTTCGGCGCGGTCGGCCTGGCACTCGGCTTTGCGTTCAAGGATTTTGCATCGAGCCTGATCGCTGGAATCATAGCCGTTTACGAGCAGCCCTATCGGGTTGGAGATCGCGTAACGATTAACGGCATATATGGCGAGGTTCAGGCAATCAATCTTCGCTCGCTCAAGCTGGTCACACCTGACGACGATGCGGTGACCATTCCTCACAGCTGCATCTGGAACGGCAGCATACGCAATGCCAATGATGGCTGCCGTGAGCAGCAGTGTTCTGCTCTGTTCTATCTGCACCCGGAACATGATCCTGAGCTAGTCCGCCAGATTCTGCACGATGTTGCTCTGACCAGCCCTTATACGCAGTTTTCGCGGCCGGTTCGCGTGGTTATACGCGAATTTCCACTGGCAACACAGTATCGAATCAGAGCCTACCCGATCGACGGGCACGACGAATTTGCCTTTGTTTCAGACCTAACCGAACGCGGAAAAACAGCGTTGAGAGAGGCCGGATTCAAATTTGCATCGACAAGATCGCCGGCAGTGATTGATCCTGGAGAAAGCGCAATCTGACTACCTGACCAATAAGCCTGTTTACACAAATATGAGGCCTGAAACACCTCAATAAATATCAAGGGAGCAAATCATGAAAAAATTGATGATGGCAATTCTTGCAGCACTGACTTTAATCATGCCTGTCCTGGCCGACAACGCCGATCTGTCACCACAGGAAGCCTACGGCCGCATTTTTTCGTGCGATGAAAAGCAGGTCGGGCAATACTTTGCCACCGACTTTCTCAATGTAATTCCGGCCGAAAAGATTGTCGAAATCAGAAAAATATACGTTGATGCCCTTGGCAAATACAAAGAGGCACGCAGCACCGAGAGCGGCTACCGTCTGATTTTCGAAAAGGGCGAAGCCGATTCAAAAATCAAGGTCAACGCAGACAACAAGGTTTCGACTCTCTGGTTCGGAGCCCCCGAATTCACCAGCGACACATTCGAGGCAGTAAAAAACGAACTTAAAAAGCTTCCTGGCGATGTAAGCATTTGTCTGCTGCAGCGCGACCCCGCCAAAGAAGCCGCCGAAGAAATATTTGTGCTCCACCCCGACAAATCTCTCGGTTGCGGTTCCGCTTTTAAACTCTATCTGTTGAAGGCTCTCGAAGATTCGATCAACAAGGGCGAGCGCAGCTGGAGCGATGTTATTGAACTGCGCGAAGAATGGCGATCCTTTCCCAGCGGCCTTTTACAGGAATGGCCGGCCGGCAGCCGGCATACGCTCGAAACTCTCGCCGGCCTGATGATCTCAGTCAGCGACAACACCGCCACCGACCACATCTACAATATGCTTGGTAGCGACAAGCTGCGCGAATATTTTCCCACCAGCTGCGCCGACCTCTATAACACCAGTCAGGTGCTCAAGCTCAAGTTCTTTTTTCCGGCCGATGCACAGAAATACCTCAAGGCTGACGCCGCCGGCAAAAGGGCAGTGCTTGCCGCCATGGACGCGATCAAACCATCTGAGATCGCATCTTTATCGGCAATCTATCAACTCGACGAGCCAATACTGGTTGAAGAAATCGAATGGTTCATCAGCACCCGCAACCTGTGCGACGTTATCTATTCGCTGCGCGATAACCGGCTGATTCGCATCAACCCGGCAACCGGGCTGGTCGATAAAAAAGACTGGCACATTGCCGGCTTCAAGGGCGGCAGCGAACCCGGCGTGCTCAATTACACCTGGCTCCTGCAGAAAACTCCAGAATCGCCTTTCTATACGCTTTCATGCACAATCGTCAATTCCCAGAAGGCCGTCGATTCTGACACCTTCAACACACTCGTCTCCCGCCTGCTCAAACTGACAGCAGCCTTGTAATCAGCAATTCCAGGCAAAGCCTGGCAGAACAATAGCAAGGCATTGATTTTTGTCATCACGCACCTGCCCCCTGCTTTGCCAAAGCTACGCAGGGCGATGAGCGAAGTCGCGCAGAGCGACCGTTGCTTTTGACTAAAACAGTACATTTATGCGTCGGTACATTGACGGTTGTGGTGTCTGTTCTTATAATTAAAGGCAAACTTGAAGATTACGGCCGTTGAATGGAGGTCGCTATGAATAGAATGTTCAAACAATCAGGGTTAGCGCTCGCATGCGTCGTTCTGCTGTGCATGCTCACTTCAGTGCTCAGCGCTGAGAAGTTGCAGCGCGAACTCGAAGAAGCACGAATGAAATACGAGCGCCTGTACAAACAGTATGTCGATTCGCTCAACAACACTGTTACCGGTGCAAAAAAAGATCTCGCCAACGAAGTCGAAGCTGCCAAGCGCCATTACGAAGAAGTGCGAAAGCAGTTCGAGATCTCGCAGTCTACAAAAGATAAAGTAAAAGAAGCTGCTGAAAAAGTCAAAGAAACCATCACCAAAGTCTTTGCTACCGGCAGTGACGAAGCCTCGGCTCCTACCGCTGAATCCAGCAAAGAGCTGCCCGGCTTCGATAATCAACAGATCAGCATCGACGGCGACAACTACTGCGGCCAGTTTGCCATGACCTCGGCATTCCATGGCATGGGAATTCCGCATGACCCGCAGACTGCCTACAAAAACACCAACCCGGCCGGCATTTTCACAGCCCCGCCGACTATCGTCGAATACCTCAACATGAATGGCGTAGATGCCGTACAGCGCCACAATGCGTCAATCACCGATATCACCAACAAAATCGATTCCGGCAAACCGGTTATCGCACTGGTGAATTCAGGCAGCGGCACTCCGCACTGGGTCACCATCTACGGCTACACCACCGACAGCAGCGGCAACGTCACCGGCGTTAAAATGCGCGATTCATACTGGGGCACCGGCAGTGGTTACACCATGGATATCGAAAAATTCAAAAAAGCCTGGGAAGACCCGGTAGGCAACAAACTGCCCAACAGTCTGCTCGGCTACAAAAATCTGATCATCGACATCAACGGCCCACGCGAAGCAGCTCAGTCACCGGCGGCTTTCAACTTCAACTTCAACACCGCCATGGAAGACAACATGTCCAGCGGAATCAACGATGTGGTTACCGGTTTCAAGCGTATTGCTCCAATGCAGCTCGCCGGCGGTGTTGTTAAATGCACCCTCGGCATCCCCGGAACCGTTCTCGGTGTCACCGGCAAAGGCTTCAAAGCCGGCGGCGATAAAATCGTCGACTGGGGCAAAGCCAAACTCAATGGCGGCGGCTTCGGCAACACCCTGCTCGGCGGCACTGCCGTGGTGGCAGGCAGTCTGGTCAAAGCAACCGGCTGGGTCGCACAGGCTGGCGGCAACCTCCTTTCGAGCGTTGCCTGTGCAGCCGGCAACTTCACCAAGAAACTCGGTTACGTTTTCGCCCGCTGATACAGCACAAAAGCCAGACCAAGGCCGGGGCTCAACGCCCCGGCCTTTTTATTTGCCCGCGATGCGGTTGTTATTCAAAGCAGTTTCAATTAGTATGATAAAAAAATTGAAAGGTTGCATTTATGGGAAAAAACGAACTGAGCAGGCTGCTGATATGTCTGTTGGTGTTTTCTCTCCCGGCAGTTAATCACATTATGGCCAGACAAGGTTACCGAGTTCCAGACAAACAGATTGTAAAAATCGTAGACAAACCAAACCCGCCACAGCTCACCATCAACCCGCAGGGAAAAAACGCGCTTTTGGTCGAATCGACCACCCAGCTCAGCCTCGAAGACCTCGCCGAACCCCAGGCAAAGCTGGCCGGCATGCGCATTCTCACACGTTACAACATTCCCAGACGCAGTTATTACGTGCAGTCGATGCAGCTTCTCGACCTCGAAACCGGCAAAACCACGCCAATCAAGCTGCCCGAAGGCAAAAAGTTCGGGCATCCGACCTGGTCGCCCGACGGCAAGCTCTTTGCTGCCGCTCTTTATCAAAAAGGCGGCTCCGAAGTCTGGATTTTCGATCCATTCAAGGGAACCAGCAAGCGCCTGTCACCGCCAAGACTCAACTCGGTTCTACTGAGCCCGTTCTGGTGGAGCCGTGACAGCCGAACTCTCTATGTTCCGCTCTGGCCCGAAAAACGCGGTCTGCCGCCGGAAGCCCCGCTGCTGCCGGAAACCCCTGAAATTCAGGAAACCAGCGGGCGAGTCTCGCAGGTTCGCACGTTTCAGGACCTGATTCAGACCGACCACGACGAAAAGCTTTTTGAATATTACGCCACTTCGCAGGTTTACAGCTACAATGTCGCCACCGGCAAAAGTGCCAGGTTTGGCCCATCGGCGCTCATCAGCAATGTAACAACCTCACCTGACGGAAAATACACGCTGGCTAAAATCATCGAGAAGCCTTTCTCGCGAACCGTTACCGTCGGCCGCTTTGCGCACCGTTACGAACTTTGGGATATCAATGGCCGCCATCTCAAAACTCTGACACAGCAGCCGGCAGGTGAAGAGATTCCGATAGAAGGCGTCATTACCGGCATGCGCTCGCCGTTCTGGCAGAGAATGCAACCGGCAACCCTGTGCTGGATCGAAGCGCTCGACGGCGGCGACCCGAACCGCACTGCCGAGTTCCGTGATGTTCTCAAAGCCTGCGAAGCGCCATTCACCGGAGAACCACGCGAAGTTATCCGCCTGCCCATGCGCTATTCTGGCCTCGATCAGTTTAACAAAACAGACATGGCAATGATCTGGGACTACGACCGCGACACAAAGTGGATCAAGTCTCGAATCATCGACATGAGCCGCAACAACACGGCCTCCGAGAGCCATGTCGTGTTTTCGCGCAATTATTCAGATCAGTACAACGACGAAGGAACGCTGGTTTACCGCATCAACAGCGCCGGCGAATCACTGGCTATTCTTGAAGACGACAGCTGGGTCTATCTTGACGGCAAGGGTGCCACCCCGGAAGGCTTTTGCCCATTTCTGCGCCGTTACAACCTGTTCACCGGTGAGAAGCATGACATAATAGTTTCTGGCAGCGAAGTTTTCGAGAGTTTCGTAGATTTTGCCGACAACGAGCTCAAAACCATTGTTACCAGCCGCGAAGACGTCGAAACTCCGCCGAATTATTTCATCAGAAACATCACCAACCACAGCGCCGACGAACCACGCGCGCTGACCTCGTTCGCGCCCCCGGCACCCGAGCTTGCGAATGTAAAAAAGGAACTGATCAAATACGAACGCAACGACGGCGTGCCGCTCTCTGGAACTCTCTACTACCCGCTCAATTACCGGCCAGGCCGGCGCTACCCGACCATTGTCTGGGCTTACCCGCGCGAATATACCGACATCAGCACCGCCGGTCAGGTGCGGGCAGCAACCAATCGTTACGCCCGAATCAGTGGCACTTCAATCCTGTTCTTCCTGCTGCGCGGCTATGTCGTGCTCGATAATGCAACAATTCCGGTTGTCGGTGACCCGCTTACCGCCAATGACAATTTTGTCGAACAGATCAGCGCCGGTGCCAAAGCCGCTGTCGATAAGCTTGTTGAACTCGGCGTGGCCGACCGAGACCGCATCGGCATAGCCGGCCATTCATACGGCGCTTTCATGGTCGCCAATCTGCTGGCGCATACCGACCTGTTCGCAGCCGGCATCGCGCGCAGCGGCGCCTACAATCGAACTTTGACACCCTTCGGCTTTCAGGGCGAGCGACGCACTTTCTGGGAGGCTCGCGACATTTACACCCAGATGTCAGCCTTTACCCACGCCGGCAAGATCAAAGAGCCGATCCTGCTTCTGCATGGCGCCGACGACCCGAACCCGGGCACCTTTCCGATACAGAGTCAGCGTATGTTCGGCGCGATCAAGGGGCACGGCGGCACCGTCCGCCTCGTCGTTCTGCCGTTCGAAGGGCATAACTACGAAGCGCGCGAATCGATTCTGCACACGCTCGTCGAAATGTTCGACTGGTTCGACACCCACGTCAAGCACCGCGGCCGCAACCGGTAGGGAACGGTCGCGACCGTTCCTTACGGGTTGGGCAGACGCATCAGCATTATTTCGACGGACTTACCCTGGGTTGATTCGATTCTGAACTGGAATTCATCGCCGCCGCCGAAAGAAGCCGGCTGTTTGAGCTGATAATAGGCAGTACCCATCTTCGGCACAGAAAGGCTGATCGGCGTGTAGCCAAGCGATACAACCTGTTCGGCCAGGTCGAGGTTTACTGGCGTTGAAAATTTGTAGCTGGCAGCAATCGACCCA
>Ga0209096_1000387_pt1 | contig 61738 bp, 47 predicted proteins | sample AD_UKC034_MetaG_FD_184407 | JGI IMG/M metagenome (GOLD analysis project Ga0209096, IMG submission 184407) | Active sludge microbial communities of municipal wastewater-treating anaerobic digesters from USA - AD_UKC034_MetaG (SPAdes) (version 2) | ecosystem: Engineered > Bioreactor > Anaerobic >...
CTGATAGGGCAGCTCGGTAATAACGATGGTTTCCTTGTCGTTTCGGGCGTTCTTCTCAATGAGAGCCCGCGCGCGCAAACGGATGATGCCGCGACCCGTTTTATAGGCAGACAGAATTCCCTCACGACCGTTTATAAAGCCGGCGGTCGGGAAATCCGGACCGGGAATGTACTTCATCAGTTCTTCCACGATCATTTTTGGGTTTTGAATAAGAGCGATGGTCCCGTTGATAATTTCCGTCAGATTATGTGGTGGAATATTCGTTGCCATGCCAACAGCAATTCCTGAAGAACCGTTGAGTAATAAAAGTGGAAGGCGCGTAGCCAGAACGGAAGGCTCCTGGAGAGATTCGTCATAGTTGGGAACGAAATCAATCGTATTCTTCTCAAGATCAGCAAGAACCTCGTCGGAAATCCGCGCAAGACGGCTTTCCGTGTAGCGCATGGCGGCAGGCGGGTCACCGTCAATGGACCCAAAGTTTCCCTGGCCATCGACCAGAGTATAACGAAGCGAAAACTCCTGAGCCATGCGAACAAGCGTGTCGTAAATGGCCGCGTCGCCGTGAGGGTGATATTTACCCATGATATCGCCGACGATACGGGCACTTTTTTTATAGGCCTTGTTATGGCGGTAGCCCATTTCATACATGGAATACAAAATGCGGCGGTGCACCGGTTTTAAACCATCCCGAACGTCGGGAAGCGCACGTCCGATGATGACGCTCATGGCGTAATCCATATAGGCTTGCTTCATTTGATCTTCGATATTCACAAGAATTTGCTTGTGGTGGAGATCGCGTTCCATGGTGTATTGCTTCCTCTCTTTGCTTTAAATATCCAGATTGGCGACATGCAAGGCATTTTCATAGATAAAATCGCGTCGAGGTTCGACGGCATCGCCCATCAATGTCGTAAATATTTCATCTGCCAAAACTGCGTCCTCCACGCTGACCTGTAAGAGAGTACGCTTTTCCGGGTTCATGGTGGTTTCCCAGAGCTGTTCCGGATTCATTTCACCCAGACCCTTGTAACGCTGGAGGGTCATTCCCTTTTTACCTACACTGATAATATGTTCCACAAGAGAACGGGCCGTTGGTAGTATCACGGGTTCGTTTGATGGTTCCGACTGATCCCGGTAAGGCGGATCTCCAATGATGGATACCTGACCCAGCAGCGTACGAATTTCAGAGAACTGAGGAGTTCGAAATAATTCCCGACCGATGCAGGTGGTCTGCTTTTTTCCCTGTTCATGGATTTCAAAAACCATTTTGTATCCGCCGTGGTCGGAATCCTCTTCGATCCGGTAATCGGAAACGTTGCCGGAATCCAGAGTGACAACTGTTCTTGCCGCAATTTTAAGAAGCTCACTTTCGTTTTGAAAGGTATCTTCCGTCAGAGATAAATCCCCTGCCACAATGCGCACGATATTCCGGTCACGTCTTTCTTTCTCAAAACGATTTAAAAGATCGCTGATGCGCATCAGCTTTTTCACCAATGCCAGAAGTTTATTACCGTTTACAGGAAAAGGACTGCCGTCGGCCATCAATAGATGAACCTTTTCAACACCGTTTTCCAAAATATAGTTTCTCATCTGATCTTCGTTTTGAATGTATAACTCCTTTTTCCTGTCCACCACTTTGTATAAAGGTGGCTGAGCAATGAACAGGTATCCCCTTTCGATTAGTTCACGCATCTGGCGGAAAAAGAAAGTTAAAAGTAGCGTGCGGATATGTGAACCATCAACATCGGCATCTGTCATAATAATCACCTTATGATAGCGAAGCTTGCTAACGTCGTAGTCTCCCGAGCCGATCCCTGTTCCCAGAGCGGTAACAATGACTTTAATTTCCTCATTTTGAAGCATTTTATCAAATCGGGCTTTTTCCACATTGAGAACTTTTCCTCGCAAGGGAAGAATGGCCTGATTTTTCCTGTCTCTGCCCTGCTTGGCCGATCCTCCAGCGGAATCTCCCTCTACCAGAAAGATTTCGCTCGCTATTGGATCTTTTTCCTGGCAATCTGCGAGTTTTCCAGGAAGAGAGCCGACTTCCAAAGCGCTTTTTCTGCGAGTAAGTTCCCGGGCACGACGAGCCGCTTCGCGGGCGCGGGCGGCCTCCATGCATTTATTTAAAATTTGTTTGGCCACAGAAGGATTTTCTTCCAGGTAAGCGCCTATTTTTTCATAAACAATGCCTTCCACAAGTCCGCGCACATCTGAATTGCCCAATTTGGTTTTGGTCTGGCCTTCAAACTGTGGATTACGCACCTTGACACTGATGACACAGGCCAGACCCTCCCGCAAATCCTCACCACGAAGGGATTCTTTTCCGTCTTTGATAATTTTATTGTTGGTGGCGTAATTATTGAACACGCGGGTCAGCGCAGAGCGGAAGCCCACCATGTGCATGCCGCCTTCTACAGTATTAATGCTGTTGGCAAAGGAAAAAATATTTTCAAGGTAGGTCTCGTTATACTGCATCGCCACTTCTACTGAACAATCTTCCCTCGCTCCAGTGACATAAATCGGATCCTTGTGCAGTACTTTTTTATTACGGTTAATGTATTCGACAAAGGAAACAATGCCCCCCTTATAGAAAAAATCAGCCGATTTGTTCTCTGCGCGCTCGTCCAACAATGAAATTTTCACACCGGAATTGAGAAAGGCCAGTTCTCTCAAACGGTTGGCGATGACATCATAACTAAATTCCGTTTCTTCAAAAATTTCATCGTCCGGAAGAAAAGAAACCGTCGTGCCGCGTCCTTTGGTTTTTCCAACGATTTGAAGAGGAGCATCGGGAATTCCTCTTTTGTAGGTTTGACGATAAACATTTCCATCCCGGCGCACTTCAAGCTCGCAGGTTCGGGAAAGAGCGTTAACAACAGAAACACCAACTCCATGAAGTCCGCCAGAAACTTTATAGGTATCGTTATTGAACTTTCCGCCGGCATGCAGCTTTGTGAGAGCAACTTCCGCTGCCGAAACCCCCTCCGTCTTATGAATATCCACCGGAATGCCGCGCCCGTTATCCTCTACCAAAATACTGTTGTCCACGCGAATTTTGACAAGAATCATATCGCAAAAACCGGCTGCTGCTTCATCAATACTGTTGTCAACAACTTCATACACCAGATGATGCAGTCCCTCCTTGCTGGTGGAACCGATATACATGGCCGGCCTTTTACGGACAGCTTCAAGACCTTCGAGAACTCTGATACTATCTGCATTATATGTTTCCGTCATAATCGACTATTCACTCCTTCAATGATTGAAATTGCTTGCTTGTTTTTTTCATCAGATTTTCAGCGGCATGACAATGCACAGATAAGAGTCGTCTTCCGATGGCTTAATGACCGTCGGCTTCAGGCCGGAACCAACTTCCATGATCGCATTTTCCCTGGAAATTACAGAAACCGCATCAATCACGTAATTCACATTGAAACCGACGTCCATATCCTCTCCGGTGTATTCAATGTCAATTTCCTCCGTGGCCTCTCCCACGTCCAAATTTGTTGAATTCAATGTTATTTTACCGGAGGTAAAGGAAATGATCACACCACTGTAGCGCTCGGAAGAAACGACATTCATTCTTCTTAGAGCATGTAAAAACGATTCTTTATCCAAGGTTACACTAACACCTTTTTCCGCCGGAATGACCCTTTTATAGTCCGGATAATCCGCATCAACCAGGTTGACCTTTAAAAGTGTATGGTCGCTTTTCACAATAAACATATTTTTATGCAAACCGACGCTGATGTGATCATGCACGTCCGTAATTTTTTTGATTTCCATCAAACCTTTCCGGGGAATGATAATGCCACGAGCCAGTTCAGGACCAGGTTCAGCCGTAATCGCCTTGGCCACTGCCAGCCGGTGTCCATCCGTCGAAACCATACGCCAAATATGATTAGTCCCGTCGGATACAGTTTCAAGAAAAACGCCGTTGAGGTTTTTTCGGCTTTCGTCGGAAGCCATCGCAAAAGATGTTTTATTGATTAAATCCTTTAAAACAGAGCCGGGAAGATTGCAAAAGTCAACTTCCTGAATGTCGGAAATACTGGGAAAATCGTCCGCGGGCAGGCCGGGAATTTTATAGACAGCTCTCTGACAGGTTACTTTAACAATATTATTTGCGCTTTTTGTAAAATGCACAATATCTCCCTGAATTTCACGAATCATTTCAAAGAGCTTTTTTGCGGAAAGCGTGATTTCTCCCTTTTCGGCTACATCAGCATCATAATCGGAAATCAGGCTGATTTCTCTGTCAGTGGCGATAATCGTCAGTCGATTATGATCCGTTTTTAAAAGAACATTATTCAGGATTGGAGTAGTTGTTTTCTTCTCAACAATGCCTAATGTTTTTTGAATTCCGTCCAAGAAAGTATTTCTTTGTATTTTAAATTCCATGCATTCCTCCTAGTGCAATTTATTTCTAATTCAAATTTCTTTATATATAAAAAAATAGTAATAGTAATAAGCTCTGTGTATATGTGGATTAATCATAATTCAATAATAAATTTAAAATATTATCATTGTCCTGCCTGTTGATAAGAGGTGTATATTCTTGTTATGAATTGTGAATAACATCGTCTTCCATATCCTGAATCAGTTTTTTCAGGTTTGTGTCGGTTTTTAATGATTCTGAAATTTTATTGTTTGCATAAATGACGGTCGAATGATCTCGGCCACCAAATTTTTGACCGATGTCTGGATAAGATAAATTGGTTAACTTTCTGGCCAGGTACATGGAAACTTGTCTGGCGAAAACCATATTTTTATTTTTATTATGGGATTTGACATCGGAAATTTTTATACTCATGCGGGAGGCGACAATTTTTATAATTTCTTCTACACTGACATCTTCGCGATTGTTATGTTTTACCAATTTTTTCAACACTTCGCGAACCAAATCAAGATCAATTTCCCTGTGTGTGAGAGAAGAGTATGCGGAAATACGAATTAAAAAACCTTCAAGCTCACGAATGTTGGATTCCACATGAGAAGCGATATATTGCATAACGGCCGGAGATAAATCAATTTTACTTTCCTGTGTTTTCTTTTTGATAATTGCAATTTTTGTTTCCATTTCCGGGGGTTGAATGTCGGCAATCAGGCCCCATTCGAAACGGGAACGCAATCTGCCTTCAAGATTGGGAATATCTTTAGGAAATTTGTCAGAGGTGACAACGATTTGTTTTCCCGAATCGTGCAAAGTATTGAATGTGTGAAAAAATTCCTCCTGTGTCCGGTCCTTGCCGGCGATAAATTGGATGTCGTCAATCAGCAATGATCCAATATTACGATATTTTTCCCGAAATTTGGTCATGCGGTCATAACGGATGGCGTTAATCATCTCGTTCATAAAGGCTTCTGCAGATACGTACATTACGTTAAATTCCGGAGAAGTAGTTGTGGTCAAAAGGCCGATGGCATTGAGAAGGTGTGTCTTTCCCAAGCCGGAACCCCCATAAATAAAAAGGGGATTGTAATTTTTTGCCGGCTGTTTGGCCACGGCGATAGAAGCAGCATGAGCAAATTGGTTGGAAGGACCTACAACAAAACGTTCAAAAGTATAGTTACTGTTTAAGCAAGATACATTTTTTGAATTTGAAACCGTCTTGGGGGAAGATGACGGATGATCATGAACAAAAGGCAAAACAGGAGCTTCCGTTTTTTTTTCTTTGTCCTTGTTTAAAACAAAATGAATATCCACACTCATGCCGATAACGCCGTGAAGCGTGTTTTTAATGAGGGATAAATAATTGTCCATGAGCCAGTCTTTAAAAAACTTGTTGGGCACAGACAAATGAACGCATTTATCTTCCATCGCCGCGATTTTTATAGGTTTTATCCAGGTGTCATAATTATGTTTAGAAATTTTATCCTGAATAATTTTCGTGGCTTTATCCCAGAACGATTCCATGATGAACCTTTTATCCACAGGATGTCCACAAAAGTGGACATCTAAAAAAAGCAATTGTTATTGTAAGCCGTCCAAAAGGTAGCGTGTCAGACGGTTTAACTCGTCAAGTGACTTATAGGAAATTTCAATAGCCCCTTTTTTTTCCGAACCCCGAATTTGAACTTTCGAAAGAAATTTTTCCGTTAGAGATCTTTCCAATTCCGCCATGTACTTATCTTTGGCGACAGCCTTTTTCTCCGTTGGTTGTTTCTTTAATCGAGCGATGAGCTTTTCAGTGTCCCGAACATTCAATTCGCGTTTCAATATGGAATCGAGCGCCGAAGATTGAATATCCAAAGAGGAAAGAGAAAGAAGGCAACGCGCGTGTCCCTGAGAAATCTTTTTTTCAATCAAAGCGGTTTTTGCCTTTTCCGGAAGCTTTAAAAGCCTGACGGTATTGGCAATCGTGGAACGATCTTTACCGACCTGAAGAGATATATCTTCCTGGGACAATTTGAATATTTCCATCAGAGTTATATAAGCTTGCGCCTCTTCCAGAGGATTAAGCTCTTCCCGCTGGATGTTTTCAATCAGAGACAACTCTGCGGCTTCCCGATCGGTGGCCTGGCGCACAACAATGGGAACATCTTTTAAACCGGCTGCCTGAGCAGCGCGCCAGCGTCTTTCTCCGGCAATTATTTCATAGCCTTCGTCCGCCTTTCGAACAATTAATGGTTGAATAATACCGCTTTGCCTGACCGAGGCTACAAGATTTTTTTGTTCTTCGTCGTTAAAGGTTTTTCTCGGCTGATAGCGATTTGGTTTAAGTTCTTCAATGCCGCAACTGAAAACGGTTGCCTTTTTTCCGGCGCCATCTTCAAGCAAATCTGGAAATATCGCGCCCAGTCCTTTACCCAGCGCGTCTTTTTTTTGCGCCATTTATTTTATCCCCCGTAGAATTTCCTGCGCCAGATCCATATAAGCAATCGCGCCGCGAGATTTGATGTCGTATAAAATGATGGGCTGACCGTGGCTGGGACATTCAGAAAGGCGTACATTACGCGGAATAACCGTTTGATAAACCCGGTTGCCCAAATGCTTGCGAACATCTTCCGTTACTCGGTGAGCCAGAGAATTGCGCTGATCAAACATCGTCAAAAGAATACCCCCAAGCTGAAGCGAAGGATTCAAATCCGCTTTGACAAGTTTGACCGTATTGAGCAGGTATCCAAGACCCTCCATTGCATAATATTCGCACTGTAGGGGAACAATCAGAGAATCTGCGGCGACCAGCGCGTTCACCGTCATAAAACCGAGAGATGGAGGGCAATCAATGATAATAAAGTCATAGGTTCTGTTCAAACCTTTCAATAAAGAACGGAGACGAACTTCGCGATTTTCAAGATTGACAAATTCTACCTCCATGCCGATCAGATCCTGGCTGGAGGGAATAACCTCAAGATTGGGAAGAGCCGTTGGTAAAATGACCGATTCTAGGCTTATCTGACCAATCATGGCATGATAAAAATTTGCCTTTTCATATCGATCCTTTTCAAGTCCGAGACCGCTGGAAGAATTGCCCTGAGAGTCGGCGTCAATGAGAAGAATTTTATGATCCGCAGCCGCCAGGGAAGCGGATAAGTTTATGGCCGTCGTCGTTTTGCCGACGCCACCTTTCTGGTTTGCAATACATATGATTTTATTCATTAATTTTACTTCAGTATTCCGAGCAATCCTTTGGCCCAAAGCCGTACAGGAGGTAACATAAAAAAGGCTTTTTTAGAAGGTTTTTTTATTTTATTTTACCTTGCAGGCCACAAGAATTTTGCGTGGCGGACCAGAGATTGGAAGTTTGATATCATATTGAAATATATTAAAAAATTTTAAATGATCGTTTTGCGGGAAAGAAAGAGAGATTTCAGCAGAAACCGAGGGTCCCTTTAAGGTGACCAAACGACCACCCGGCGAAAGAAAATGGATGCCCAAAGGAAGTAAATCATGTAATTTCAGGGAAGCGCGGGAAACCATAATGTCAAATTTTTCGTGCCAAACATGGGTTCGAACGATGTTTTCTGCACGGTCATGAAAAGTAAAAACGTCCTGCAAACATAAGAGACGAATAATATTCTTTAAAAAGGAATTTTTTTTACGGTTGGATTCCAGAAGATAAAGTTGTATGGAAGGAAAGGCAATTTTAAGAGGAATGCCGGGAAATCCAGCACCGGAACCGATATCAAGAACTTTTAAACCGAAAAAATCAGAGTCGGACAAACGATTTTCAAAAGAGTCGTTCCGTACGGGAAAGATAGATTCAGAATGACCGCAGACAATCGATGCAGTGCGAGAAGTTAGATAATATGCGGCAGTAAGAGAATCCAGAAAATGGCGGGAGATAATTTCTCCTGTGGTTTTTTCAGAAATCAAATTAAATTTCGTGTTCCAATGCAAAAGCTCTTTTTGATACAGATCGAATAACGTAAGCTGCCTATGGTCAAGATCAACCCCAAGACACCTTGCACCTTGAAATAGTAATCGGATGTTTTCATTCATGGTGGAAGAAGAAATAACAAAATATTGCGGGCGCTGCAAATGAAATCTTCAATAAAAATGAAATATTATAAGATCATACCGACTGAAAAAAAGCCGGAAAAACAAGGGAACTGGGATGGAGCGGTCTGGAGGCAAGCAAAAACATTGGCCGTGGATTGCTTTCGGCCGGAAGGAAGTGATCATCGGCCGGAAACATTTTGCCGGCTTCTTTACGACGAGAGGGCGATTTATGGAATCTTTCGTGTTTATGATCAATATGTGCGTTGTATCCGGAGGAATTTTCAAGATGATGTCTGGAAGGACAGCTGTGTGGAATTTTTTGTCCAGCCGGAAAGATGCGCAGGATATTTCAATTTTGAGTTTAATTGCGGCGGCGCCATGCTTGCATCCTATGTCACGGACTCAACCCGAATTGATGGCCGGTTAAAACGATATATTCCCCTAGACAGAGAAGATGAAATTCATGTGGAAAGATACGCAAGCCTTCCGGAAAAAGTGGAGCCGGAAATTACGAAACAGCTGATCTGGATGCTGGAATTTGCAGTTCCTTTTAAACTTCTGAAAAAGTATGCCGGAGAAATCGGAAAAATTAAAGGAAAAACCTGGCGTGCCAATTTTTACAAATGCGGCAATGAAACATCTCATCCACACTGGGCTTCCTGGGCTCCCCTGAAAGCACGAAATTTTCACAATCCTGAAAATTTTGGACAAATCATTTTCTTCGAATAAGATCAATCACAAGGACATTTAAGTTTTTTACAGAAGATGACGATACCATACCTGCAAAGGATAGGTATGGTTATGGACGTAACAGCAATCGCCGCCGCTTTAATCGCTATGTCTCAATATCAGACACAGGACAAAGTCGGACTCAACCTTGTCCAGATGGACGCTAATGCCGAGCAGGCTGTGGCCAATATGTTGATAGAAAATGCCCGCCAGATACAGGCGTTAACCCATGAGGCAAGCGGCGGACAGCTGGACGTTTATGCCTGAACCTTGCAAGGATTTACTTCATCACATGGTCCGAAGATCAACTTCCTTGTTTTCATCCCTTTCAAGGCTTTTGTCCATCAATGAGCGGATTCCTGCATAAAAATCATGCCGTTTTGGATGGTTAAGCGCAATGATTTCACCGGGGCACACAGAACTCCTATCCCTGTTCATAATCCTGTCTGTTATATCGCGGGCCAGAAGCGTGATACCGTTATCTTCAAGAAAGATTTTTGCAGGTAACGAGACAAGATTGGTTTGAATTTCGGTAAAGATCCCGGAATAAACCGCCAGTCTAGCCGCAGCCAACCCAATGACTTTATCGTGCAAGACCAGGTTATGATCCTTTCCGCAATAGCCGCAAAGAAAATTCCACAAAGGACGCAAGCCCTTGTCGGAAGAAGAAAAAATCATTTGATCCTGAAAGAAAACGGCCAAAGAATAGGAAGAAAAATCCGGCATAAGAAATCCTTTTTTATAAACGCTTTAATGCTTCATACAATAAATTTGATTCTTTGCACAGAAGTTTAAGGTGCTGACCTTTATGTGCTATTTCCAGAATTATCTTGACAGATAAGACAGCTTTCCTTATCGTCAGCACACAAAAACGCTTTGGCAAACAGAGAGAAGATTTCATATCGGAAGGACACAAAAATGAAGATCAATAAAGAACTATTGAAGGAATTTTACGACGGGCTTGATGTGCGCTCGAAGGAAGCACTGGAAGACGCAGTATCGCGTGTGGTCGAGGCAAAAAAAAATGGTGGAAAAGTTGCGGTGGTAACCGGGAGCGGTCCCAACCTCCATGAAGGTGTGACCACGCTGATTGCCGAATTGATGGACAAGGGCATTGTTGATGGCGTCACAACCAGTTCAGCGGTGATCAACCACGAAATGGGCGGAGCGTTGGATCAGGTAAAAATGTGCAACGCTTCTCAGTTCGGACTCGAGACGACCAGGATGCCCCGGGGTAATGTTTTTGAATTCACGGTTCTTTCGGAGGAAGAACTGGAAGAACTGCGCAGGGAAATGCTTCTGGACGAGGATCTGCTGAAAAAAAGTAAAACCGCTGCCGGACATCTCGTCATTAAGGCGGCTGCGAATATGTCCTATCCGATGGGATTGCGTACAGAGCTACTGGCTGAGGAGATTCTGGGTATCTGCCGACAAACCGGTCTTCCTTTTGAAATTGTGGCCGGATGGGGATGTGATTCTCGGACGATGCTTGGAAAAGGGGCGGAAAAAGGGCTTCCTGTGATTGTTACGATTCCGCAGTTGGTGGGGGGCGGGCATGTGGGCCTTGCCGTCGGAGACAGTATTCCGATTGCTGAACGCTCCCGCAGAATAGCCGATATGATGGGAAGCGCGGACGTGATTATTGAATCTGCAGTTGCCCTGACACAGGAAATCCATGACGGACCCTTTGAAACATACACAGGTCACGGAATCTGGTCATGGTGGCAGGGCATGCCGGTTTATAGCCTGGAAGGAAAATCCCTGATCCGTTTTGATTTGGACGAAAACCTTCGCCGAGCTCAGGATCTACAGAAAGAGAGCGCCATGATCCAGGAAGCCATTGACAAGGGTCTTCCAAAAACAAAAATATCAAAAATTCCCTTTCGCATGGAAATGTCGGCATTTGCAAGACACGAAGGCAGCATTCCTGTCATTGGGGATATCGGCATGATCTGGCCCGTATTTTCGCAAAAAATTGCCGAAGCTCTTCATATCGAGCTTGCATTTATGAGCTATAAGCAGGAAACACAGGAAGGCAAGGAGATGCGGCAGGAGATTGTGAAAAATATCAAATGGCTGGACAGGCAAAAAATGCTGGCCCGCTTCAGAGAATGGAAAAATCAAAAATGAAAAAGACAAAAATTCTAGGGGTGGTGCCATCGCGATATGCGTCCACAAGATTGCCCGGAAAACCCCTTCTGGAAATCTGCGGAAAAACCATGCTGGAGCATGTTTACGAGCGAGCCTTGGCGGCGGATGTCTTTTTTCGAGTGATGATTGCCACGGATGATGAAAGAATCTATGATGCGGCGAAAAAGTTTGGTGCAGACGTTGTTATGACATCCGCTGATCACCCGGACGGTTCCAGCAGGGTTGCGGAAGTTGCCAGAAAAGTGGAAACCGACTATGTGATCAATATTCAGGGAGACGAGCCTCTCCTGGATCCCCGCATGCTCAGAGAGCTGGCGGACGGTTTTCTGGCAGACAAGGAGGCAGATTCAGCAACGGTTTGTATTCCTATTCGGCATGAAGAGGATCTGGCGAATCCAAACATTGTAAAAGTGGTCAGAGGCCAAAACGGAAGGGCGCTCTATTTCAGCCGTTCTCTGATCCCTTATCCGCGAAAATCAACCGGATGTCCGGTATATGAACATATGGGCATATACGCCTTTACAAAGCATTTTCTTCTGAAGTTTGTTGAATTACCACCCACGCCGTTGATGGAAACGGAATCGCTAGAGCAGCTGCGCATTCTGGAGCATGGATATTCAATGGCGGTGATCCCTACCCAATACCCATCGCTGGGGCCAAATATCAACACTCCCGAAGATGTCGAAAAAGCCAAGAAACTGTTAGAAGGTGATCTTTGCGGCAGCCTTTGACAATCGCAGATGATTATGTCCAAACGGTTTTCGGGAAGAGTCTGGTAAATACGAGAATGCTTCAGATAACAAAAATCGGATTGGAAAAAAGCCAAGGGCGGAAACGCCCAAAGGATTTTAAGTAAGCCTCCACACGATAGATGCCAGGTTCTTGCAGGCGGGCGGACAATCGAGACGATAATTGACATATCCATTCACGGCCGTTCAGAACTACTTTTACCAACGCTATTTCAGGTAATGAGACGGACAATTGCATATTGTCTGAAAAGGCCGGAGTATCACCCATGTAAAAATCATGTTTTCCCTGATGAATGGCGAACGAAAATCCGGAGGCTTTACGGAAGTATTCCAAGGCAAAATAGCAGCGTCCGTGAAGGAGGGATGTGTAAATCAGATGAGTGTCATGTGTGTCGTCGCCACTGAAGCTCTTCTGGGTCAAAACATGAGTGCGAATAAATCGGAAAGCGAGAGAGAAAGGAAAAGCGATGAGAGGAATTCCCCATATTTTTTTCACTGTCGCATGATTGTCAAGTTCTCCAATGCCGACCGTCTTGGAAATCTGATTCAAGGCATCCCATCGCTCCAATGTAATTCAACGGGGTCCTTTTAGAAAAAAAGCAGGAAAAAGAAATCCTAGCAGTCCATTGAGGCATCCGGACATTCTTTTTTGCCAGTCCGTCATAAAGTCCCAAACACTGATACCCGCGTAACCACTGACTTTCCAGTCATTCCAGCAGTAATGTTTCACGTGAAACAATTTGGTTCCTTCATGGTCGGGATGAGCGATAAATCCGAAACCACCCTGTTTGTTGACATCGTCAATGTATTTCTGTGGATGGTTTCCTTCTGGATCGTTAGCGGGAAGGACCGGCTCTTTAATATTGAAGGCTAGGTAGTGATTAAAACGGGGCGCTATTTCTTCTCCAACAATAACCAGCGTTTTTCCCTGCCAACCCTCCCAGCCTTCTTCTCGCGCGCGCAAATGATCGTGGTCGGTCAACATTAAAAAATGGATACCGTTTTTTTCGGCTGCGGATAGAATTTTTTTCATTGGCGCATGGCCGTCAAATGAAAAAGAAGAATGCAAATGAATAGCACCGGTATAATCAAAAAGTTTCATGTGGATGCTTTAAAACGATAAAGGATTTTTGTCCATAAAAAAGGGGGGCAGACTCATCTGCCCCCCTTTTTTATTATTTGCTTCTATAGAACTGATCTCTAGTCCGTTCGGAGGGCGACAAAGAAACTTGATCGGCCCCGTTTGATCAGTAAAGTGACGCCTTTCTTTTGAGCGGCCTTCATCATTTCTTTTGTATAATCCCTTAAAGAGCTGATTTTCACACGGTTGACCTGCACGATAATGTCTTGCGGCTGGATACCGACTTCGTCTGCCGGACTTCCGCTCTGAACTTCCGAAACCATGACACCCTCACGCGCTATGCCCATTTGTCGGGCCATTTCAGGAGTGATATCCGAAGCGGTAATTCCGAAAAAACCCTTTCCGGAGGATTCGGACACAGCCAAATTGTCTTTACGTTCCGCTACGATCACCTGGAAAGTCATTTCTTTTCCATCCCGAATGGCTTTCAGCTTCATTTTCTGACCAACTTGCCGCCCGGCGATGGTCAGTAACAAGTCGTGGGTGTCCTTGATGGGTTTCCCATCAACCTCAATAATGATGTCACCAATTTTTATTCCAGCTTTGTCTGCAGGATCATCTTTAAATACATCCGAAACCAGAGCACCGGTCTTGTTTTTATGATTCAAATTACTGGCGATATCGTCGGAAATATCCTGAACAGAAATGCCCAACCAGCCGCGTGTTACTTTTCCCTTATTCTTCAGATCATTTAAAATGGATTTGGCCATATTGATGGGAATGGCAAAGCCGATGCCCTGACCCTGGGCCACAATCGCCGTGTTGATGCCCACCACTTTGCCCTCCATGTTATACAGAGGGCCGCCGCTGTTTCCAGGATTGATGGAAGCGTCTGTTTGAATGAAGTTGTCGTATGGTCCTGCTCCGATAACCCGGCCTTTCGCACTGACGATACCTGCCGTAACGGTGGCATCCAGTCCAAAGGGGTTCCCGATGGCGATCACCCATTCACCGACGCGAACTTTATCGGAATCGGCGATTTCCGCGACCGGCAGACTGTGGTTCGGTTTGATTTTGATTAAAGCGATGTCTGTGTTGGCGTCCGTTCCGATAACCTTGGCTTCATACTCTTTGCCATCGGAAACTTTGACCAGAATCTTGTCGGCTTTTTCCACAACATGATTGTTGGTAAATATGTAACCGTCATTGCTGATGATGAAACCGGATCCCAGACTTCTTTGCTTGAACTCCCTGCGAGGCATGTCGCCAAAAAAACGGTCAAAAAAATCATCACCAAAAGGGGAGCCTCCAAAGGGCGATCCCCCGAAGGGAGCTCCGAAACCTCCCCGGCTTTTCATCGTCTTGGACGTACTGATATTGACTACCGCCGGTTTGACCCGTTCCACCAGATCGGAAAAGGATGAGGGGGTCACTCCTGCGGTTTGGCCAGGAGAGGGAACGGCCTGCGCTTCGGGAATTTCCGGCGCTCCGGATGTGGTAAAGGATGACCTCAAGACTCCGACCAGGGATACAATGAAGAATGCGACCAGAAAGGCCATTAAGAACATAAAAAAAGTTTTTCGATTTGACGTTTTCATTTGTTTCCTCCGAAAGGCAAACAGGAAGCTTTATCCTCCTTTTGCTTTTGTTAATCGCTTAACCAAAGTCAATATAACGACGGCGTGATATTTGTCAATGAAAACGTTTTATTGGCTGACTGCCTCTCCCGTAGGCAAAATTCCTTAAAATTGGACAAAAAGATGGATAAAGGAATTCTGGCATATAAATTGATCAGAAAATAAGCTGGAGGCCTGAAAATGAAGGAAACCGCTTGGAAATGAACGGCCGAAAGCGGGAGAGCATTTTCCAATGCCTTGATATTAGTAATGATATAAAAAAATGCGTCATTGGGGTAACCGGAGCAAAATTGCAATAAACCGGTGTTACGGGAACAAATTTGTTACAAATAGACAAAAGGACAGAAATGGCTATGACACCTTACGCTCGCGTCAGTTCCGGCATACAGGGCTTGGATGAAATTCTCAATTATCTACAGATGGGCGACAATGTCGTGTTGCAGGTTGACGAGATTGAAGACTATAAAAAATTTGTTGTTCCTTACGTGAAAACCGCCAGAGAACGTGGTCAACGCCTGATTTACATGCGCTTTGCCAATCATCCGGCGCTTCTGGACCCGGACCCGGATCTTAAAGTCTATCCGCTCAATGCCAACAAAGGCTTTGAATCCTTTTCCACCCAGGTTCACACCATTGTGCGGGACGAAGGCCGTGACGCCTTTTACGTTTTTGACTGTTTGTCGGATTTGCTTCTGGCCTGGGCGACGGATTTAATGATCGGCAATTTTTTTGTCATTACATGTCCCTACCTTTTTGAACTCAACACGGTGGCGTATTTTGCCATTTTACGCAGCCGTCACTCTTTTAAAACCGTGGCGCGGATTCGCGAAACTACGCAGGTGCTTCTGGATGTTTATAACCATAATGGAAAAATCTGCGTTCATCCGTTGAAAGCCTGGAAACGCTACACGCCGACCATGTTTTTGCCGCATATTATGGAAGGGGAGAAGTTCGTTCCCATTCTGAACAGCGCGGATGCGGCCAGTGTCTTATCCTATCTGACGGACAAAAATGCAACCAGCGGTGTTCGCAACCTCGATTACTGGGACCGTATTTTTCTCAAGGCCTCAAACATCCTGGAGGATCCTGAAGCCGTGCAGGAAAAGCAGCGTATGGTGGAGACTCTTTCCCGTGTAATGATTGGTCGTGAAGAAAGAATATTGTCTTTGGTAAAGGAATATTTCCATCTTGAAGATCTTCTGGAAATCAAAAAGCGCATGATCGGCACCGGCTTTATCGGCGGAAAATCCGTGGGCATGCTTTTGGCCCGAAACATCTTGTGCAAGGATGCTTCTTTTGACTGGAGCGCTGAACTTGAAATTCACGATTCCTTTTACATCGGTTCGGATATTTTTTATTCCTACATGGTGCAAAATGGCTGGTGGAAATTGCTGATGGCGCAAAAAACACCGGAAGGCTATTTTGAGGTGGCCCGTGAGCTGAAGATTAAGATGCTGCAAGGTGTTTTCCCTGACGAGATCAAGGAACAATTTCAACTTTTACTGGAATATTTCGGGCAGTCGCCGATTATCGTCCGTTCCAGTTCTCTGCTGGAAGATGCCTTCGGAAATGCTTTTGCCGGAAAATATGAAAGTTTTTTCTGTCCCAATCAGGGGACGCCGGAAGAGCGGTACCGGTATTTTGAAGACGTTGTTCGGAAAATTTTCGCCTCGACTATGAACGAGGATGCACTGACGTATCGGTTGCAGCGCGGCATGGCGAATCAGGACGAACAAATGGCGCTTCTGGTGCAGAGGGTGTCCGGCTCTCATCGCGATATTTATTTTTTTCCCGATTTAGCTGGCGTTGGCCTGTCTTACAACACCTTTGTCTGGCAAAAAGGCATGGACCCGAAAGCCGGCATGCTGCGGATTGTCTTTGGTTTGGGCACACGGGCGGTCAATCGGGTGGAGAATGATTATCCGCGCATCGTCGCGCTGGATGCTCCGCTTGTAAAACCCTATACCAGACAGGCTGATATCAGACGATTTTCGCAAAATGAAGTCGATGTTTTAAATCTGAAAGACAATTCCTTTCAGTCGCTTCCTGCTACCCAACTCCTTACGGAAAATATCGAGAAACATGTCGGCATGATCGCCTCGCGTGATCGTGCGGCTATCGAATATCTGCAATCCTTGGGCAGGCAAGGTGTGGAGGCCTGGATTCTGACGTTTGATGAATTGTTGGGCGGCACGTCTTTTGCGCGAATCATGTCCAATATGCTGAAAAAGCTGGAGCAGGTGTATCGTTACCCGGTAGATATTGAATTTACGGTGAATTTCAACGACTCGGGTTTGCCTCGCATCAATCTACTGCAATGCCGTCCCTTCCAGACCAAGGGGCATTACAGCCGGGTGGATGTTCCGGACACCATCAGCAAATCCCGCATTCTGCTGAAACAGGACGCCAATTTCATGGGAGGAAGTGTTTACCAGATCATTTCCCGCATCATATACATTGATCCGAAAGGCTATGCGGGTCTTTCCCTTTCGGAAAAACACGAGATCGCCCGCCTGACGGGAAGACTCAACAAAAAGATTCCATCGAGGGATCTCATGCCGACTCTGCTTCTGGGTCCAGGCCGATGGGGGACAACCACACCCGCCATGGGGATTCCAGTCACCTTCTCCGAAATCAACAACATCATGGCCATTGGCGAAATAGCCTACCAGGACGGATCCCTGACGCCCGATTTGTCTTTCGGAACGCATTTTTTCCAGGACATGGTGGAAATGGATATATTTTACATCGCTATTTATCCGGAGCAGGAAGAAGTTTCCTTCAACGCAGCCTGGATAAAAAAACAGCCGAATCTTTTGGCAAATCTCATGCCTGAAGATGTGCGGTTTGCTCAGGTGGTTCGCGTTTGCGATGTTCGGGAATGGAATTTGCGTTTACTTTCAGACATTGTGACGCAGAAAATGATTTGCTTTTTTGGAGAGGAACCCTCCACGGTGAAAAGACGTAAGAAATTGTAAATAAGGGACAATACTTTTTGTCAAGGACGATGGGCAGGTTGTTGCCGCCCGGTGGAGCCGGAAACCTTAAAACGAAAGGAAAACAGGTTGTATTCTAAATTATTCAGTATTGTAAAGAAGTTGTGGATTTTGGTGATCTCTTGCCGGGTGGTGGTCGGCTGTCGCCCTTCGTCGGTTGAAGGACCCGCCATCATTTTTTTCCCCTTTCTTCCTGCAACGCTCCACTGCGGTTTTGCCGGTATCATGACATGCCGTTTTCCGGCACCGTCAAAGAAGATTAATATTGATACTGCCGTGGACAGCTTATGGAAGAAAGTCAGAAACGCCAGCCTGCGTAATATGACAAGCGAAGGCAATATTCATGAACAATATTTAGGTGGAGAGAAAATTCTTTTTTCCATTCATCAAGCTGCGTTGGAACTCAAAAGCGAGGATGCCCAGGAATTGCTTTTTTTCCGGTCCCGGGAAAGAACAGCTCTGGACATCATTGCCAAAGACATGAAAAATTTTCTGGAGATTGAGGATAAGTTTCTTGAAGAACGCGCGTCCTTGCTGGGTTCCACCGATCTGGAAGCCGTCAACCGTCGCATTTTGTTACTCAAAGACACTTCCTGGATGTTGGACAGAGATATTCTGGCTAATCTTCATAAAATTTTTGCTCTGACCGGAGCGAAACACATCGACGCGGTCTCTCCGGCCGCATTCCGCAAGTACCGGAAGCTGAACCTTCTTTTAAACGCGCTGGATCGACTCGAAGTGCGCGGCCGTGATTCGGCGGGTATTCAGCTTACGTTCGGCATGAATATGGAGGATATGGCGGATGTTTTGCTTCTTCTTGGGCAAAACGGCCTGGAAGAGCAATACACCCAAAGATCACAAAAAGGCGACTTGCTCAACGCTTCTCTTTCCGTTTCATCCTTTCCGGGTGGTCCAAAAGGCTCTCTGTGCGTGACTTTTACCTACAAGACTTTTTCCATTGTCGGCGAACTGGGCTATAATGTCTCTAAATTAAGAAGTGAAATATGCAAAGACCGAATTTTACAATGCTTTGCTAATGCCGGCGCAAGTTTTTCGACAGCGCTCACACACACCCGTTGGGCTTCCGTCGGTGCCATTACAGAAGAAAACAGCCATCCGGTGAACAACTATTCCATCGGTCATTCCTCGCCTGTTTGTGCGGCGTATCCTGGTTTTGAGGCCGAAATACACGCCGTGCTGAACGGTGACATTGATAACTACGCGGAGCTTCGGCATGCCCTTGAAATAACAGATGAAAAAATTGCCGAGCGCATTACGACCGACACCAAAATCATTCCGCTGCAAATACAGAAGTATTTGCGCAAAGGAAAGAACATGGAAGAGGCGTTTCTCCTAGCCGGAAAAGATTTTGAGGGCTCCCACGCCATTGCTGTCCAAAGCAATCTGGAGCCGGGAAAACTGTTTCTGGCGCTCAAAGGCAGCGGTCAGTCCATTTACGTGGGGATCAGTGCCGATCAATACATGGTTGCATCCGAACTTTACGGCATTGTGGAAGTGATGCCCGGTTTTCTTAAGATGAACGGAGAAGAGGGTGGCCAAATATTCATCTTGGATGCCAATCAAAGCGGGGGCCTCTCCGGCATCCGCGCCCGCTCCTACGATGGAAATGTAATAGAATTGAAGGACACGCACATTCAGACCGCGGAAATATCCACGCGCGACATCGACCGCGGCCCTTACTCTCATTATTTTCTGAAAGAAATTTCAGAGTCCTCTTTGTCAGTCAAGCGGACATTGCGAGGCAAATACCGCATTTCCGAAGAAGGAGAGGTTTTCTTCAATCTGGGTCCGGACATCGTTCCGATGGATGTGCGGGCCGGGCTGAAAGGAAAAACCGTCCGGAAAATCGCTGTCATCGGTCATGGAACGGCCGCGGTTGCCGGCCAGGCAGTTGCCGATGCCCTATCCTATCATCTTGAAAATACTCATCTTCAAATTGCGGCCCGTGTCGCGTCGGAATTAAGCGGATTCGGTCTGAAGGAAGATATGTCGGACACGCTGGTGATTCCGATTACCCAGTCCGGAACAACAACTGACACAAACCGTGCCGTGGCCATGGCAAGGGAGCGCGGTGCGAGGATTATCTCCATTGTGAACCGTCGCCAGTCGGACATCACGGCTAAATCGCACGGGGTGTTCTACACCAGCGACGGGCGAGATATTGAAATGTCTGTGGCTTCCACCAAGGCCTTCTACTCCCAGATTATTGCCGGCAACCTCCTGGCGCTTTTTTTCTCAAAGCTCATGGGTGTTCAGGAAGATTCTGTAATCGCCGTGCAACTGAAGCATCTTGAATCCGCTCCTCAGTGGATGGAACAGATTTTTGCCGGACGTGACGCGATTGCGGCCTCTGTGAAAAAAGCTGCGGGAAAGAAATTTTGGGCGATTGTCGGCAGTGGTCCTAACAAAGCGGCGGCGGATGAAATCCGCATCAAGCTCAGCGAGCTTTGCTATAAAACTCTTTCCACGGACATCATTGAAAACAAAAAGCATATTGATTTATCAGCCGAACCCCTTATTCTTGCATGTGTTTCTGGAAATCCTCCGGCAGTTGTGGAAGACATTTTAAAAGATGTTGCCATTTTCAAGGCGCACAAAGCGGCGGTGATTGTCTTTGCCGACCGGGGCGATACCCGCTTTGATGCCGTGGCGGATGCTGTCATTTCCGTTCCTCTTGCCCCATCACCCCTTCCGGTTATTCTCCATGCGGTTGCCGGCCACCTGTGGGGCTATTTTGCCGCTCTGGCCATAGACGAAGAGGCCCAAATCTTTCGTGTTTTCCGCGGAAGGCTTCTAACGGAACTTTTGCAAAGAACGCAAAAGAAATTATCAATTTTCGACATGCTGGCCGATGATTCCCTGCACCGGATGGTTTCTGATTTTAATCTTCAGTTTCATCAGTATCTGCAAAGTGGTGCGTTTTGCTCGCTGGGTGGCAAAACGCTTGCCGATTTGCTGCTTTTACTCAAATATGCGGCAGGCAAGCTTCCCTTGCAGGAAATACGAAGGGACTTTGAAAATGATAAAGACTTTTTTTCTCCCTACGATCTTCTGGACAGGACGCTGGGCGCGGCCATTGATGAACTGGCCCGTCCGATTGACGCTATCCGTCATCAGGCCAAAACCGTTACGGTGGGAACCAGCCGAAAAGAACAGGAGCTGGGGGGCATCCTCTTTGACTTGCTCAAAGCGCTCCATTTTTCTTTAAAAAATTTGACCTACCGGGAGATTATGACGCTGAAGCGGATTCAGCCAGCCTGTCGGGAAATTCGGGGCTATACGGTGTATTCTGTTAAAAATTTGAATGAAAAAGGAAATCCGACAGACGAATCCAGTATAGAAGTATTAGAGAAAGGAGGCGTGGCTTCCTGCATGAAATCCCGCGCCGACTTGCCCACGGCATTGATGGGCGTGAAGCGAACCATCGTCAGTACCGGCCATGTTTATGTGGGACGGGGCAAAACGGATTCGGTTCCGATCATTATTATTCCCCTGCGGGAGACGGAAACGGGAATCCATTCTCTGCTGCTCATCCACATGAAGTTTAATGAACATTTACCTCTGGCGGAAAAGATTGCGGTTTTGGGGTATCGCTATTCCGACATCCGCAATCTGCTTGACGAATACAATCTTCCCTGGAGTGACCAATACATGGAGGATCTGTCTCTGGAAGACCTTTTCAGCGAGTCGGTGGAAGCCATTGCCCAGCAGATCAAATTCCGATTTTTCAATGGAAAATAACAATTCCCCTGATTACTTTTCCATTGTCTTATGGAATTGCACCTGTGGCCATTCTTCCATGACATGGGAAAGACGCCAGTCGGAAAGAGCCAGGTAAACAAGATTGTCTTCTGTATCACGGGCTAGATTCATGTGATGCTTCTTTGAAAACTCATCCAGTTTTTGGGCATTGTCACAAGTGATCCATCGGGCAGCCGCGTAATCGGCCTGCTCATAATCGGCATAAACGCTGTATTCATTTTTCAGGCGCGACATCGTTACATCAAACTGCAGTACGCCCACAGCACCCAGAATATTATCCGAACCCCACAGAGGCTTGAAGACCTGAATGGCGCCTTCTTCCGAAAGCTGTGTCAGCCCCTTTTGCAGATGCTTGATACGCAACGGGTCTTTGAGCCGTACGCGGCAGAAATGCTCCGGTGCAAAGTGAGGAATCCCTGTAAATTTGAGTGGTTCCTTTTGGGTCATCGTATCGCCGACCTTGATTGTACCGTGGTTATGAATTCCAATAATATCACCGGGATAGGCTTCTTCGACATTGGTCCGATCCTGCGCCATGAAAATCGTGGCGTTGGAAAGCGAAACTTCCTTTCCGATGCGATGATGCATTACGTGCATACCTCGCATAAATTTTCCGGAACAGATGCGGAAAAACGCAATGCGGTCGCGGTGCGCCGGATCCATATTTGCCTGAATTTTAAAGACAAATCCGGAAAAAGCGTCTTCCTCCGGGCTGACCTGCCGCGTAGTGGTCGGACGCGGTGCCGGCGGAGGGGCGATGTCCACAAAAGCGTCCAGAAGCTCCCGGACGCCAAAGTTATTAATGGCGCTGCCGAAAAAAACCGGTGTTTGCCCTGCTTTTAAAAATTCTTTAAGATCGAAAGGATTGGCTGCGCCTTCCAGAAGGGCGATTTCCTCGCGCAGTTCCTCGGCCTGCGTATCAAGCAGTTCGTCCAAAAGCGGATCGGATAAATCACCGATGACGACACCCTCCTCCGTCCGACGGTCCTTACCCGGTGTAAACAGATGCAGTTTTTTATCGTAGAGATTATACACTCCCCTGAATCGTTTGCCCATTCCGATCGGCCAGGAAAGCGCAGAACACTCGATTTGTAATTTATCCTCGATGTCCGCCAGGATATCCAATGGTGCCAGACATTCCCGGTCAAGCTTATTGATGAAAGTGATAATGGGTGTGTTGCGCAGCCTGCAAACTTCCATAAGCTTTTGTGTCTGCGTTTCCACGCCCTTGGCTCCATCAATCACCATCAGGGCGCTATCCACTGCTGTGAGTACTCGATACGTATCCTCCGAAAAATCTTGGTGTCCGGGTGTGTCCAGCAGATTGATCTCGCAATCTGCATATTCAAACTTCATTACCGAAGAGGTTACGGAAATGCCACGTTCCTTTTCAATGGACATCCAGTCGCTCAAGGCGTGTTTTGATGCCTTACGAGCTTTTACCGCACCTGCCATCTGAATGGCGCCTCCGAAAAGCAGCAGCTTTTCGGTCAGCGTTGTTTTTCCCGCGTCCGGATGGCTGATGATGCCGAATGTCCGTCGCCTCTCAATTTCCTTTTGTAGTTGTTTACTCAAAATGACTCCGTTTGACCTTGAAACTTTGCGTTTTTCACCCTTTGACGCCTCGCCTCTTAACCAATAATCTTCTTCCTGTCAACGGCCAAGGCCAGGCCGGTGATCTGCCTTACGACGATCTGCAAAAAAATCTTGACAAATGGAACCGCTTGAATCAAAGTCCAACCTCGTGAGCGGGCGTAATTCAGTGGTAGAATGTCAGCTTCCCAAGCTGGACGTCGCCGGTTCGAGCCCGGTCGCCCGCTCCAATAAAATCAATACTTTACTGATTTCTGAGAATCGGGGATTTCCCGGTTTTGGTTTGTCTGTGGATTTTCCTTTCGACTGTGCTGCAGGATGGCCAGAACTGTCTTGCGGATGTCTTTTTTCTTCAAAGCATCTTCTGGAAGCCTCATGCCGCACCGGACGGCCATTTCCTTGAGGAATTTGTTGGCCTGGTCACTGACGACCGGGTCCACGCCAAAGCGCAAAAACTGCAGCTTGTTTAAAAGAGCGTTTTCCTGCCCTTCCTTTGCGGTCAGCACGGAACGCGCGATGAGATTGTCGATGTCAAACTGCACGACGCTTCGGAGTACCACACGGTCTCCCGCATCATAGCGTCCTAAAAGGGTGTCGAATTGCTGCAAAATCCACTCGTCGATGCTTCCCATATAACCTGCGGCAATGCCCGCGATCATCATGACATAATGCATCTGGTCCCAGTGCACGCATTGCCGGATCAAATTGCGCACGGTTTGCCGTTGTGCTTCCGAAATGGAGAGGTGGGAAGCGAACCCGTCTTGCTCGTCCGAAATAATCTGGGCCAAAAGCAAAAGAAGCATCGTCCCTCCCATGATTCTTTTTGAAGGCACGATGGCGTTTTGCGCCAGTTTCAGCAGTTGTGGAAAGTTGGATCGGATTTTTTCAGTCAGGGGATGCCCCGTGCTTCCCCATTGATAGATCTGATGGAGATAAAAACCGAAAATACCACTGGTTCTGGCGTTCATAATGCTGAACACATGGTCCACATCCACGGCATCCTGAATTCTTAATTCGTTCACCAGATGACGGGGCATCCTGGAAATAATTTCTTCAATAATGAAGCGACGTTCTTCGGGTTTGAGTCCGGCCCAGTTCAAAAGATAGCCTGTCACCGCTTCCGATTCCAGACATTCTTCAGGTTCTGCGATAATTTCATAGACTTTGACGCGATTGAAGACAAAGATGTCGCTCATGAGTTTGGAGATATATGCGCTGACTCTTTCGTAACGAGGGTCGTGGTTTACGCCCAGTGTCCAGATGTAGGCGATCAGGCTTTTGTTGACTTTCGTCAATACTTTTAATAACATCTTGTAATCATTGCGAAATACTTTTGGTGTATTAATCAGGTCATATAAAAGGGTTCGCAGCAGCAGCCACTCGCTGACATCCACGACGTGTCTGCCGTTGAGATAACCCGTTCTTAAAAATTCTTTCAACTGGTGGTGATCAATATTGTCGTTTCGTAATAATTCGATCAGATTGCTGTGATTGATGTTGTCTCTCACAAGGGAGGCATTCATGTTCCTGACATTATTCCATAATTGCTCACAATAAACGCCGGTTTTATTCTCGTAGAGACACTCGCTCAAAACATTCAGCCTTTCCAGAAAGGTCTCCTTGCTGGAATAGGTCATGAGCATCATGAAATCATAGGCAAGCTCGGAGTCCTTTTGCCCCGTCATGTCCTGCAGCATGCAACAACATTTCTCTTCCCGGTCCGAGAGGGGCCAGCCGAAAATGTTGTGGACGCTTTGCTGCTCTGCGGATTCGTCATAGCTCAGATAACGGTTCCAGGTTTTCATGGCCGCCACATAAATGGTTTCCTTACGCTTTTCTTTTCCCGACGATTGCAGAATGGCCAGCATAATTGCGTAACCGATGTTTAAATATAATGCGGGTTTCCAGTTGTCCTGTCCGATGAATGGAAAAATATTGATCATGATGATTCCGTTTTCGAAGGATACCCGATCTGCCTGTGGATTGTCACAGTAGATAACTTTGTAGGTTTGTGTCCACAGGTAATCGACATAGCGGAAAGCGTAATTTTTTACGATTTTATGAACAAATCCGGTCAGTTCGCCTAGAAATTCCGGTCGTACCCGCGGATGGGACTTGACGGCGGAAATGTCAATCTGCAGACAGTGTCTGTTGTTTGCCGCGCAAACGGATTGAATCCAGACGCTGGTCGGACGAATGTGGTAAATATGATGCTTGCTGAAAATGTCCATCGAGGTAAGCAAAAGTCCCGGTTTATCACGGTATCTGTCGATTGTCAGAGTGCGTAATTCATTTCTGGCCGCTTTGGTGTGTCTGACGGCGATGGCGGCATAGGAAAAAACCGCTTCCGTGAAAATGTCCAGGATTTCGGCATGGACAATCGGAAGTTCCTTGATATGGTTGTAATAGGGAAGAAATAAATTCCAATGCGCCTCGATGAGCACATGACCTTCCTCGATCATCATTTTTAAAACCGATTCCCGGCGGCCGATGACATGAAAAGTGATGCGCAAGGTCTTATAGTCGGAAAATACAGGAAGCAGGAGAGTTTTTAAACGACGGAATTCAATTGATTTTGTCCGGTCGGCAAGGTCGTCCTGAACGGAAAGCGTCTGATGCGTTGTGATCTGGCGGGGAACAAAATCCTCTTCCTCCGCATTTTTGCCAAATGACAGCTCCGGCAGATCAACCCCATCCGCCACTGCCGGATAAATAATAATTTTGGCCTTTTTGATTCGCGTCCAGGAAGCGTCTTGTTTGAGAGCAAATGCCTTTTCCATGCTGTCTCCGGAAAACAAACCTCCGTCTGCCGCACCGGCTCGGAGGCTGTCTTACGGGGAAAGACTCTACAGGCAAGGAAGCTTGCCTGTCAATTCCTTTTTTGAAAAGGCCTGGTTCTGTTTCCGATAAGAAGTTCTTCCATCCAGAAACATGGTTTCCCTTTTCGTTGTTTAACGGCTCTGCCCGTTCAGTCCAGTACCTGGCGGATTTTTTTGGCAAGATCCTTAAAGAGAAACGGCTTCTGGAGGAAATTCACACCGTCGTCAAGCACGCCTTGGTGTTCGATTACATCCGCGGTATAACCGGATATGAAAAGGTGCTTGATGTTTGGCAAGATTTCCAGAAGACGCCGGACAAGCTCTTTTCCGTTCATTTCAGGCATGACCACATCGGTAATGACCAGCTGAATGCCGGTTGGGTCGTCCGTGGCCAGTTTCAGGGCCTTTCCCGGCGTTTCCGCCGATAAAACCGTGTAGCCAAGATTGCTCAGCATGAGTGTGGTCATATCGAGAATGGCTTGCTCATCCTCCACCAAAAGGACGGTCTCTCCCCGTCCCCGCGGCAACTTCTCGGCCGTTTCTTTTGCTGCCTCTCCTGACTTTTCGGCATGAACCGGTATGTAAATTTTAAAAGCCGTCCCGATTTCTCTTTCGCTGTAGACATGGATATAACCATCGTTTTGTTTTACAATGCCATAAACTGTGGCCAGTCCCATTCCTGTTCCCTTGCCGGGCCCCTTGGTGGTGAAGAAAGGTTCGAAAATGTGTTTCTCCGTTTCTCGGTCCATGCCGCAACCGTTATCGCTTACGGAAAGCAATGCGTATTTTCCGGGCGGAATTTCAGCGTGAGAAAGAGTATAGTTTCGGTCAAAAAAAACCGTATCGGTGGAGATGATAATTTTACCGACGCTGCTGATGGAGTCGCGTGCATTGACGCATAGATTGAGCAAAATCTGGTCAAGTTGAGAAGGATCCATTCTGACTCTGCAGAGGGTTTTTCCCGGCCGCCAGTCCAGTTCGATATTTTCTCCGATCAGACGTCGGATCATTTTCATGGTGGCCTCGATGGAATCATTGATGTCAAAAACAACCGGCGAAATCACCTGCTTCCGGGCAAAGGCCAGCAATTGACGCGTGATGTTGGAAGATCGCTGGGCCGCGTCCAGGATCTTTTCCAGATTCTTCCGCAGAGGATCCTCCGGGGACATTTTATCCAGAGTGATTTCGGCATAGCCCATAATGGCTCCCAGAATATTATTGAAATCATGGGCGACTCCACCTGCCAGAACGCCAACTGCTTCCAGTTTTCGGGATTGGAGCAACTGTTCCTGCAGTTCATTCCGTTCCTGTTCCGAGCGCTTGCGCAAGGTAATGTCCTGTGCCGTGCCGACGTAATGCGTCATTTTGCCTGTATGGTCAAAAATTGGATTGCCTCGGGCTTCGAGAAATTTTTCAAGACCGTCAGGCAACACAATACGATATTCCTCATGTAAAGATTTCTTTTCTTGCAGAGCTTCTCTAAAGCTCTTGTCTATCCTTTCGCGATCGTCAGGATGGATCTTCTGGATCAGACTTTGATAATCGGGCGTTCCCGATTCGGAATGGCATTCAATGATACGAAACATTTCATCCGACCAGAAGTGCTCCCGAGTGGAAAGGTTATATTCCCAGCTTCCGATATGCAGTTGCTCCTGGGCGGTTTTAAGGTTTGCTTCGCTCTTACGGACTTTTTCTTCCGCCTTCTTTCTCTCGGTGATGTCATGGTATAAAACCTGAAACTGTGGTTCTCCGTTCCAGATAATTTCTTTGCGGAAAACCTGCAGGCATCGGCTTTGTCCGTCTTTGCGGATAATGTTGACTTCATACCCGGTCGGCACAGCTTCTCCGTGGCGTCTTTTTTCCCGCCGGGAAAGAAAAGCGGCATACGTTTCGGGAGAATAACGATCTTTGGCGCCGGTCTTCTGTAGTTCCTCCAGCGTTTCGTAACCGTAAATATCCAAGAGCGCTTTGTTGGCGTAGATCGTCTCGCCTGCTTCCGTGACGATGCGTGCACCCAATGGAGAATCGTTGAGGAAATGGCGGAAATTTTCTCCGCTTTTCTGAAGTTCCCGGTTGAGCTCTGCCATTTCGGTCATCTTCTTTTCCAGGGTATTCAGAACCCGCTCGTCGTGAGCGGTGAGATACTCCTCACGGTCCAGGGGAGTTTTCACCGTTTCTCTGGCCTGCCAGCGCAGATTCAGCACTTCCTTGACAAGTTCCAGAAATTCGACAGGGTCCTGCGGTTTGACGATAAACCGCTGGGCTCCCACAGCTAATGCCAGTTCCCGGTCTTTTTCTTCTGTGTAATGGGCGGTGTAAAAGATGAAAGGCACAGCTTTTAATGCCGGATCGATTTTGCATTCCCGGCAGAATTGAAATCCGTCCATGACGGGCATCATGATGTCCGAAATGATCAGGCTGGGTGGGTTTTGCCGTGCTTTGTCAAGGGCCTCTGCTCCGTTTCTGGCCGTATCGGTTTCGTAGCCGTGTCCCCGCAGCAGAACTTCCAGGAGGTATCTGCTTTGTTCTTCATCATCCACAATCAGGCATGTGGTCATCATTCCTTATCCTTTCGTAACGGCAGTGAAAAGCAGAACATGCTTCCCTGGCCCGGTCCACTATCGGCCCAGATACTGCCGCCCATCAGTTCCACCAGTCGCTTGCATATGGATAATCCCAGCCCGGTGCCCTCATATTTACGGGTCATACCCGTATCCATCTGGCAAAAAGGCCTGAACAGCCGTTCCCGATCTTCAGGTTTAATGCCGATGCCCGTGTCTGACACACAGATGATGCACTTTCCATTATTGACCAAGCAGGAAACATGAATCTTGCCCTTCTCCGTGAACTTGATGGCGTTACTGAGCAGATTCAGCAGTACCTGCTCCACCCGCCGGACATCGCTTTCCATGATGCCGACATCGTAAGCGATATCTGATGTAAGTTCCAGTCCCTGTTTTTCGGCCAGGGGCTTTACGCTTTGGACAACCTTCTTTACCGATGCGGCCATGTCGAAAGGCTCGGTAGCGACTTTTAATTGTCCGGCCTCGATCTTGGAAATATCCAAGACATCACTAATCAAAGATAACAAATGGTTGGCGCTGTTTTTGACCATGGAAAGCTGCTTGGTCTGTTCATCGTTGATGGGGCCGCTCAGTTCCTGCAAAAGAACGCCGGTAAAACCGATAATAGAATTGAGCGGTGTGCGCAGTTCATGAGACATCGTGGCCAGAAATGCCGATTTGATCCGGTCTGCTGCTTCCGCCCGTTCCTTGGCCAGGCGAAGCTCTTCGACGGTCCTGCGTAATTCAATTTCCATGTTTTTCCGGACGGTTAAATCGGTATGTGTGCCGACTGCACGGGCCGGCAATCCCTTATCGTCGTATGAAACCACTTTACCGCGGCTTACAATCCACATGTAGGAGCCATCCTTGCACCGCATGCGGAATTCGACTTCGTAAGCTCCTTCATTTTCCATCCGCTTCCTGATGGTTTCCAGAATCAGATCCCGTTCATTTGGGTGTATCTGATTGTAAAAGCAATCTTTCATATCCGGTCCGAGTTCGCCGGGTTCATAGCCCAACATTCGGAAATAAGCGGGATTGAGGTACGTTTCGTCGGTTTGGATATTCCAGTCCCATAGACCGTCTCTGGAGGCTTCCATCGCGTAACTGTATCGCTCCTCACTTGTTTTCAGCCGCTTCAGGACTTCATCCAGCTCGGCTGTGCGCGTTTTTACCAGTTCTTCCAGTTGGTCCCGGTGGATTTTCAGTTTGTCGAACAGTCCGTTTTGTTCATGATCGGCGGTCCTGTCCGAAGACGGTTGTTCAACAGATTGGGGTTGGTCCATTTCAGAACTCTCCTTGCCGCCGTGCTGGGCACTATTCCATTCGGCAGCGGATGTCGATTTATCCGCGACCGGCCAACCCGGCGCCGGTCATGAATGGTGTATGCTCCTATTCTTTCATAGGTTTTTTTGTAAAATGGCGTTTCAGACCCTGAAGAACCGTTACACACCTGTTCAACTGAAGATAGGCGGGAAGTCCCGCGTTTTCTGCGATGTCTCTAAGGCGTTCGGCAACATCCTTTCTGCCTTCCAGCCACAGCACAACGGGTTTTTCGTGCTTTCTCGCTGTCGCCGCGAGCTCCTGAAAAAAAGCTGCGGTAATCAGAGGCGAGGCATAACAGTGAAAGATGACTGAGTCCACCGCCGCATCATGGAGCACCGCCTTCAAAGACTGTTTAAACACGCGGTCATATCCGTGCTGTTCGATAGCGATCCAGAGATCAACCGGATGGGCGGGCCTGTTCCATGGGGGGAAAAGCTCGGCAATGGAATCGAGGGTTTTTGGAGAAAGCGTGGCCAGTTCCAGGCCGCAGTCATCCATAAGATCGGTTGTAATGGTTCCAGCGCCGCCGGAAAAGGTCAGAATTGCGGCACCTTTTCCAGCCGGGAAAGGCATTTTTTTGGAAAAGGCTCTGGCCATGTCTGTCAACTCTGCCGGATCAAACACCTCAATAATTCCCGCCTGGCGGAAGGCTCCGCGGGTTACTGCATAATTGCCGGAAAGGCTTGCCGTGTGACTTTGCGCCGCTTTTGCGCCTTTTACGCTTCTGCCTCCCAGAAGCACGATCACCGGTTTTCGGGTATTCTTTGCCAGCTGGATAAATCTTCTTCCGTCAACCAGCGATTCAAGATAGCAGGCGACGACTTCCGTTTCCGGATCAGCGATCAGGTATTCCAGAATATCGCTTTCATCAATGTCACATTTATTGCCGATGGAACAAACCTTGCTCACGCCCATGTCGCCTTCCTGCAGCGCATGGAGCAAAAAACCGGCGGAGAGCATGCCACTTTGAACGATCATGCCGATATTGCCGCCTTTGAGAATATCCGGCCAGGTCAGCGAATGAATGAAAGAAAATACATGCCTGCGATTGGCGTCAATGAAACCCATGCAATTGGGCCCCCATAGTCGAATGCCGGCATCGGTCGCAATTTTCAGGGCCTGCCTTTGAATTTCCGCCCCTTCCTCTCCAGCTTCGTTAAAACCTCCGGATTCAATGATGATGCCCTTCACGCTTTTTTTTGCGCATTCGCCGACAGTGTGCGGAAGCTCTTTTGCCGGAATGAAATAGATCGCCAGATCGACCTCACCCGGCACGGAAGCGATGTCCGGATAGCAGGGCAACCCCAGAATTTCAGGATAATTTTTATTGATCGGATAAATAGTTCCGTGAAATCCAGAGGTTACGTTTTTGACAATATGATAGCCGCCTTTAGAAATATTGTTTGATGCTCCAAGTATCGCCACACTGTTCGGATGAAAAAAGCAATCCAGCATATTCACCTTTCCTTACGTTGAAAATGACGCTCCTTTCCGGATACTTTCATTTTCGGGATATGATTTTTACACTTCCTCTGCCGCCTTATTATATCGCTGCGAAAAGCATGGCAGGTAGTGGCTCCGGGCTGCCTGCCAAGCTTCCTGGTAGTTGCGGGGCCACTCACGGCATACCGAAGGCTTGTGGCCGGAAGCATGCAACCGGCAGCCTCTTGTCTCCTGAAGAAAAACGCATCCACGCGGTCCGGTTTTGGTTCGATACATGACGTCTCCGTCCTGATCGGTTCTCGGGCCTGAAAAGTCCGTTGCTTCGGCCTGGCCGGTCTGGATTAACCAATCTCTTTCCTTCTCAAACACATCAGCTCCGTGTTGACAGCAGGAATCTCCGCAGGGAAATGAACAGCAGTCCCATGGTTCTTTGGGACTCTCATCAGATTTCTTATGGGGCATTTTGTTCGCCGTAATGATGGACATGAAATTCTCCGTGCGCAATTGCGAAACGGTTTTTCTCTTTACCTTTTATACGGAAGCCGCCTGAAAATCAAATTAAAAACGAATTCCGGTACCAGATGAGAAGTGATAAAAAAATGAGCCTTGGCAAGAAGGAAAGGCAAAAAGATATTTGTACCGGTGAGAATTTTCGTGATGCTATAGATGAAATGACGATGACAATGCCGGGATGATTGTGGCATGAAGATTGTTGGCAAAAGCGATGCGGTGCACCGTCCAATGCGCTGAGATCAGAAGGTGTTGGTCATCTTCTGTTTCCCTGTTCTTTCAACGGGTGTTTGTATGCTGGCCGGTGTCTTGAAGCCACCCGTCGGGCAGCATGTGTTTATGCTTTTTGATCGAGCTGCCATTTGACCGGACCGCGATATTTTTTCCCCCGATGTTCAAATTCGCGGTGCAGGGCGCAGGCCGATGCCGGCGAAGACCAGGAGGTGGCGATGCTGCCATGTCCTTTTGGAAACACGGTGACTTCCACGTCCGCAAATTCGCAGGGAACCACCGCCGCCGGGCGGTCCACCAGGTCGTCTTCCTCTGCATAACACAGGAGATATTGGATGTTTTTCTTTTTCAAATCCGTAAAGTTCAGCTTGCGGTCAAACAGGGTCACCGGTAGTGTGCCGTCCGGCGCGACAGGCCGCGTATAGGACATAAAACTTAACATTGTGATATCTTTTGGCAAATCCGAACGGTCGTATTTGATCCAGTGCAGCAGGTAGGAAGCGGTTTTCGATACTTTGACGTTTTTATCTTTGGCCGCCCTGACCGCGGTCAGCTCCCGGAAAAAGGTCGCGCCGGGAGCTTCCTTGGAAATGCTCTTCAGCTTGTAAACCCAGCTCATCACCTTTCCGTCCACAATGTCGTTGCCGCCGGTCACATACTTCTTGCTGTATTCCAGATCGCGGTAGCGCTCGGGCAGATGGTTCATATAGTCCACCAGTGCCGCGCTGCGTGTTCCATCCATGGGCGCCACACAGGTAATCAATCCGTCCACCAGGCCGTCGAGCTCGCCGGAGAGAATGTCCAGCATCGCCATGAATCCTCCCTGGCAAAACCCGTTGAGCGTCACCTTCCGGCCATGCTTTTTCTTCAAAAGCTGGCAGAAATATTTCGTGTCCAGGGCGTCGTCTTCGCCCCGCATGACTTGAACTTCCGGATGGGAAATGTCCTTGAGCGACCGGAAATAAGTGGGAATGCCGGCGTTGGCGAAACTGTGCACGTAGCTTTTCCGTCCGTCGGGATCAAAGGCCAGAATATTGCCCCCCAGAACGAAAGGATGAATGATGATGATCGGTTTGAGCTGGTCATTGACCTGAATGCCTTCCTCCCAGGGCAGAACCTGATACAGACTGAAGCGCGGCGTCTCGGCAACGAGGCGGTACCGTCTGTCGGTAAAGTCAAAGCCAAACCCCTCGGCTTTTTCGATCTCTTTGGGAAAATCGTAAACCAGCGCTTTCAGGTTGGCGTCCAGGTTTTCCCAGTAATCGAAAAAATCCTCATCACTGCTCTGGTCCAGTGAACGCAGACGCTCCAGCTCCAGCTGCAGATAGTCCATTTGCTCTTTGCTCATGCCCAGGTAGCCGTCTCCCCAAATTTTGCAGTTGAATAGCACCAGTTCCATATAGTCGGCAGCGGTTTGCCAAATTGTCGTGCTCGGGATCTTCTTCTGTTGTTCCGTTTCCCAGAAGGATTGAGACGCTGTCCAGTACGGCTCCATGAATTCGTTGATGTATTTCATGATGCCGATCGACATGGTGAACGCCACGGACAACTGGTGCCTGTGGACGGCCATCCATCTTTCCTGTGCCGATGTCTTTTTCATCATCCTCCTCCTGTTCTTCGCTCATTCGCATTGCAGCTGACTGCCTAATGATCCTGTTACACTTCAATTTTTGCAAACGCCGTGCCGGGTAATATGCGGCTCCTGCAGATGAGCGAAGGTTTGATAAGGTGTTATTTTCAGAAATAATTTAGAAGTTTGTATGTTACAGGGCAGGGATTCTGTTCATGGGAAGGGGCTTAAAAAAGCGCATGATGACTCATTTTTACCTCATTTGTGACCTATTACAGGAATTTTTTTCCGGCCGTCGATTCTGATTGGCAGTTTGGCGGCATTTTGTTCTATTGCATAATGTGCCTGAGTCTATTTCATACATTTTTGTTGTAATTTTGACGGGTTGAGTATAGAAAAAAGCAGTCTGCGGTTTCGGCCAAGGAACTTCTGATCTTCCATATTGAGGAGAACATGATAAAAATCGGAAGCATAATCTTTTGGAGAAAACAGCATGTCTGCCCCCGCTGGCTGTGTTTTACGTTCGATAATTGGATTCGCCGGCGGATCCAGAATCCCGACCGGATAATAAAAAATTATATCCGGACAGGTGACACGGTTGTGGACATCGGTCCTGGCATTGGTTTTTTTACCATTCCCATCGCCCGACGGGTGGGGACCAATGGACAGGTCATTGCCGTGGACATTCAGAAGGAAATGCTGACAGCAATATCCAAGCGGGCGGATCGAGCCGGTGTCGCGCAGCGGATCACTTTACAGCCTGCCAGTACCACTTCACTTAATATTGCTGGGATTCGGGCGGATTTTATTCTGGCTTTCTGGATGATTCACGAGGTGACGGATCAGGAAAAATTCTTCACGCAATTATTTGCGGCCACAAAAGACGATGGGAAATTTCTACTCGCGGAGCCAAAGCTTCATGTTTCTCAACAACAATTCCAGAACGAGGTTCTGACCGCAAAAAACGCGGGTTTTCGTGAGGCGGAGCGTCCTGCTATTTCTTTGAGCCATTCCATTTTATTCGTGAAAGGCCGGCCGTAAGGCGCTGCGGCTTGCATCCATCGGACGCAAGCCGGTCATGTTTTCTCCTGTCCTTCCAGTTGAATGGTTTGCATAACGGAACGGTTACTCATGATAAGCGCGTCGATTAGCAATACTTTTGTCAATTTTTTCAAAACGGTCATTCTTCATTTCCCCGGCCGCATTTTCACCGAATCCGTCAAGAGAATTTCGCTTTGCTTTGCGACATCTGTTCAAGTTTACGGGAAGCATTGACCGCTGCGCCGAAAACATCTGTGTCGCCGATCTTCAGCACTTTGCCAAAGCCCAGACCGATGCGGATCAGAATCTTCTCAACATCCTTTTTTATCTGATATTTATAAGGCATCGTCCGATCCTCCTCCCTGAAATGTGTTCGACAAATCAATACAGTTCGTGGTGAGGAAAAAGATTTATGTTCGCTGCTGCAACCGTGATTCTCCGCTAAATTCTATTACTTTTAACAGCCAGGCCATATTTTGTCCGAGGACGTGCATGGTATGGAGGCCTTCCTCGTCTTTTTCAATGTCTCCCGGCTCAAGACCCATGCCAACATTCCAATAACAGGAACCGGGAACGATCATCTGGTTATATAAAAAGAAATGGTTGAGAGCGTCAAACGCAAAGACCGCTCCAGCCCGCCGGACGGCCACAACTCCGGCGCCGACTTTTTTCTTGAACAGGAATCCGTTAGCGCTTGCCACCATTCCCGATCTGTCAATCAAAGCCTTCATTTCAGCAGTGATATTGGAAAAATACGTCGGTGACCCAAAAATGATTCCGTCCGCTTCGATCATTTTTTCGATGCATTCATTCAAACCGTCATTTTTTACCGAACAGCGCTTGTCCATATTGTGAAAACATTTAAAGCAAGCGGCACAGCCCCTGATTATTTTTCCGGACAACTGAACCAGTTCCGTTTTAATGTCCTCTTTTTCCAGTTCACCAAAAACATGCCTGATCAGCGTACTCGTGTTTCCGTTTTTTCGCGGGCTGCCATTAAATGCGACAACTTTCATAAATATTCCTCCATTCATGATTGATTACAACAATTCGGATGATGATGCTATCTTAAAAGACAAACCTCAATCCTGCATTGGCATTGTGTGCGATATATTGGTTTAAGTTTACCTGCGCATCATACTGGATATACAACGACAGGTTTTTCTTTGTCAAAACGGTCAAGCCTGCACCAACCGAAAAAATATTCCTGTCGGGCGATGTGGTCTGAATGGTGAAAGGAGAGCTTCCAGTGGCAAGTCTTGATGTAATATTTTGGCCGTCCTTCAGAAATTCATTTCCGTATGATGCGCGGATGTGCGGCAGGTATGTGGCGCTTTCCGTCTTTATGGCGTAGGATGTTTGCACGCCTACATTGCCCTGGAGAGATCCGGTGGACTGCCTGTCCACATTCAGGTTTAAAGCTCCCGCATCCGATTCCGTATAGCTTTCTGTGCTCATTCTCACATACTGTAAAGACATATTGGAAGCTATTCTCCAGTTGCTTTGTTGTATATCGTAACCAATCTCTCCGTAGGCCGTAAACTGATTTCCGGCAGGAGAGGATTTTGCCGTGCGGTCAATTCCCGGAAACACGATGCGGCGGGTATTGTCATAGCGTGATAGTCCGTAGCTCAGGCCAGCATCTATATAAACGTTTTTGCGGTAGTAACTGCCATAAGCTCCAAAAGAATAACCAGCAGCCCTCACCATGCTTCCCCAATGATCCACATGTGCCCATGATGAGTTTTGCCCCAATATCAGGCCGGTGATCAGGTTTTTGATAAATCGATAATCAACTCCGATGGTTATACCTGTGGTGGTGAAATCATATCCCGTGCTGCCGGAGACATCCTTTTGATTGCCGTAGGCAGCATTGCCTTTAACGAAGACTCCCCATTTATCTGCCGAAACTTGAGGAAGCATACCTGTGAAATCAGGATGAATACCGGCAAGCATGATGGGATCACCGTTTGTATCCGCCATAAATGAACCGTTCAAAATCTTTCCCTCTGATCCCCGCCTTAAATCGCGTAACCTTTCAGAGATAATTCCTGTCTGCAACGAGGCGATGTTGAGGCTGAGGCTTCTTTGCGCTTCCGCGCCTTTTGGGGCAAACTGTTCCAGAACGTGAGCCACCATGTCGTATGACCGCAAAGAATCCAGTGTGGTAAGAACCGTATCCAAATCTCCTGTCGCGTTATTCCCGACGGAATTCAGCATAGATCCCACTGCCTGCTGGTTGGCATTTAAATACGTCATAAGGTTGCTGTTATTGTAGTCTCTCTCTACTACAAGATAAACCCGATCTCTCAAGTCGTATTTCGGTTTGAAGATAACCGTCGGGGTAATATTGGTAAAAAGCGAGGAAAACTGTCCGGTAACGCCTGCTGTTGAGGTCAGGATGTCACCAAATTTGGTATTGATGGCAGGGGTTGACCCGCCCGTCCAGGTAGTTTCCAGAATGCCGTCCAAGGAAGCTTTTCCCGTTATGGCCAGAAGGTCATTACTTGTTGCGGAGGCTACCTCAATATAGAGCTTTCCTTGTGCACCTTGTGCATAGTCGCCTGTCATGTTGATGGCACCAATGGAATTACCCGGCAATATTGTGCCGCTATCATTCAATATGCCTCTGGAGGCGTAAATCGAGCCGTTGCCGGAAACGACGCCCCTTTCAATCATCATGGACAGGCCGTATCCACCCGCATCTTCAGTGATATTGCCGTTCACCACAAGCGAACCGGTTTTTACAGTGATGGTATCTCTTGCCTGAAATATCCGGCCCGCCGGAATGGTGTAAATTTTGTTTGAATTAGTCAGCGTCAAAGAACGAGCCCTGATATCAGTCTGTTGCGTGTCCGGCAGGTCGCTGGATAGAAGAATATCACCCATCAGAAAAGTGACATTATAGCTGTTCCATACGCCGGCTTGATTGCCTATTTGATCAACCATGTTAATCGTCCAAGCGCCCAACCCCGATTCCCCCCAGAATGCATTGCTTAAAAATGTCCACTCAAAATTGGTGACGCTTGCCGTATCCCGAAAGCCATCGGGCAGATGGGTGGTGGAATTAAAAAGCAGGCTCTGCATGCCGGACGGAGATGTCATGCTGGCCGCAAGATTGCCGCGGTTGGGATGCGAAAAATTGAGCAATACCTCAACCCCTTCCAGCGGCTGACGGATGGAATCTGTAAGTTCCGATTTTGACAGGCTAAAAATTCTCATGGTGCCGCCGCCTTTGACATTCTTGATCCCTTCGTTAACATTCTGCGTTCCTGTGGAGTAAGAAGTCTGCTCGGTCACGTAAGCTACCTTCTGCACCATATCGACAAACTTGCCTGCATTGATGTTGCCGAAACCGTAATTAGGGTTGAACCAGTTGCCGGCCCCGTTTTTCAGCCATTTGCCGGTTGCGCTGTTGTCTGCCGTGTCCACAATGTCGCTTGTTTTCACAAGGATATGTTTAACCATGCGGACATCCATTTCGGGATTGGCCTCTTTGCCGAGTGCCAGAATGCCGGAAACAAGCGGTGCTGCTGAAGATGTACCGCCGAATCTGCCTGTATAGTTGTAATCCGGGAAAGAATCGAAGACGTCACCACAACCCTCGCAGCCGTTATTTAGTGAATAGGCATTGTAGCCCAAGTCTTTTCCCGTCCGGTCGGTAGTGGTAATGCCGAAACCGGTGGGAATGGTTGTGTCTGTATAAAAATCCGTTCTATTGGACGGGGCGGTCACAAAAATGGACGCTCCATAACAACTGTAATCCGTAAACTTTCCATCACTGCCGAGAGCGGCGACATTTATGACGTCACGATAACTGTTTTTCAGTGCCTTGTTGGCGTCCTCGCTTGCCTGACCTCTGGAGTTTCCTGACGCAAACACATGTATCACGCCATTGACTGATGTTGCATGGAGCGAGGGCAAAACATCTTCATCTTGATTAATAAAAGGAGAATTGAATCCGTAACTGTGATTATTTATATGTATTTCCGGCGCCGCCTTCGGTATCAACACTGTAGCTTCGCCTTGCGATTGGGATTCCACACCGCTTTTCCACAAATATGCATTAATGAAGGTTTGATTTGTAGCTGCGGGATCAAGCACACGCAGCCCGGCAATTGTTGCATAAGGGGCGGCACCCGTTCCGCCGATGGCGTTACCGCCTCTGGCTGCGGCAACGCCTGCCACCGCGGTGCCATGATTGTTTTTTGGGTAAACAGGTTCCTGATTTTCGTAAATATTCTTGCCCAGAAAATTGCGGCTCAGGGAAGCGCTGTAATTAGGTGCGAGATCCTCATTGGTTCCCTCTACTCCGTCATCGACAATGCCGATTATCACCCCCTTGCCTGTAAATCCCGACTTCCAGGCGGTAACTACATTGGTGTCGATATCCGTGTTCTTCATGACGACGGATTTGCCTTGATACGTCGCTTTATACCAGTCAGGCCCATCCGGCTGGTTGGGGAAAGCCCATGTGATTTCAGCAGGCGCATTGTTTTCGAGGTGCCATTGACCGGGGAAATAAGGTTTTTGCGCCACGCTGTAAAAAAAATAAGGATCATTCGGATAAAAAGGATCGCCTTGACAAAAGACGTGAAAAGGGAAGAAAAGTGGAAAAAAGAATAGTAGAATGATTGTTAAAATTTTGCGCATACTGTATCCGCCTTGACCCAGAATGATTGAGGTCTTTCCCCTCCATGCCATTGGATTCCTACCAGAAACTTTATAGAAGTTCAAAGTGTATGGAAAAAACCGCGTAACTGTGTTTATCCAAGTTCCATATTTATCCAAGAATATTCGTGCATTTCAAAATCGTTTGTTCTTGACTTGATGAAGGCTTTTTCTTAGTATTATTCCCATAATTAAGAAATAGGCAATCCATCTTTTTAGAATTCACCGAAAGGCCTCATGACGGTATGGCGCTGAAGAAGATATTTCTGCTGTTTCTCATCATAGCCTTGATGTTGGCATTTATCGGGGGCTGCAAGCAGGAGACAGATTATCCTCCCCTCAAAACCGTTTCCAAAGTTGACCTGAATCGCTATCTGGGCCGTTGGTATGAAATTGCCAGAATTGATCATTCTTTTCAGAAAGACTGTGTTGCTTCCACAGCTGAATATTCGTTACGCGCAGATGGGGATATCCGGGTGATCAATCGATGCAGGAAGATTTCCCCGGACGGGAAAATATCTTCGATTGAAGGAAAAGCCTGGGTACTGGACCCCGATACCCAGGCTTGGCTGAAGGTTCAGTTTTTCTGGCCATTTGCGGGAGATTACGTGATCATGGATTTAGACAGCAACAATTACAGCTATGCCGTGGTTGGTCATCCATCCCGGGATTATCTCTGGATTCTTGCCAGAACTCCGCAAATGGAAGAGGGATTGTATAACGAAATCATGAAGAGGATTGCCGAACAAGGTTATGATTCGAAAAGAATCAAAAAATTTGCCTCATCAAAATGAGAGGTTGTGAAAGGCATCCTCAATTTTTGGAGGGGATTCGTGCCGCAAACGGAAACCCCTTCAGGTCGACTGTCCTGAAGGGGTTTTATATGAAACAGATCATGTTTGGGCGGCGCCATTTCCAAGTTTGTCATTCGGTTTCTGGTATCTTGCCATTTTATCCGCGCGCCCCGGACGATCAGGTGACAATGGTTTTCACCGCGTCGATCACCGGATTGGTGAAAAGAGCCATCAGCAGGGTGTAAAGAGCAAAGGCGCCGACGACTTCAGAGGTATACATTTTTTCATATTTGCGTTTCAGGCTGACCATAATGAGTCCGCCCACAATCAGGCATCCCAGTTGAAAATAGGGGAAATTGCCTGCTCCTGTCGCTGCATATTCCGCAAATCCAAAAGTTGCCGTTAAAAGAACTACTGCCGCCGCCGCTGTGAGAGTTCCTAATGTCTTTTTCATGATCTGTTACCTCCTTTGGGGTAGTGTGTTTTCGTTGTTTTTAGGTAATGAAATTTGCGTGCCAGAATGTTTTCGGGGATGATCTGAATTGTATAATCTTGATATTATTGACAATCAATCACTGGTGGCCCCCTGGAAAGAGGGGCAGGGCACGCACGATTTCCTTTGCTTTTTATGGAATGTTCAACTGGCTTGAACGAAATGATGAAAACCAATGGCGATTGGGTGGATAGTTTTGTATGAGACATAGGGTAATGAAAAAACCTGTGGGAAGAATTATGGATCGGGAAAGACTTTGGACAAGAGATTTTATCATTCTGTCCGGAATAAATTTTTTAATATTTTTAACCCATTTCATCTTGATGGTGACGATGGCCGCTTATGCGGTCGATCGGTTCTCCGTCTCCACGAAAATGGCGGGGCTTGCCACCGGCGTTTTCATTCTCGGAGCGCTGATTGGACGCGCGGGAGTGGGCCGGATTATTGAAGATATTGGAAGCAAAAAGCTTTTAACCTTCAGCACGGTTTTTTTTGTGGTCACGTCGGGATTGTATTTTTTTGCGGCTGATTTGCCTTTGTTGATTTTGATTCGTTTTTTTCATGGCGTTACTTTTGGGATGGCCGGCACGGCCACCGGAACCCTTGTTGCCCAGATCATTCCCGGAAGCCGTCGCGGAGAGGGAATCGGCTACTACAGCATGGGGGCAATTGTGGCTGTGGCGATCGGGCCTTTTGCGGGTCTTTTTTTGATGGAGTCCGGCCATTACCGGATGCTGTTCCTTTTCACAACGCTTCTGGCTGCCTGCGGTTTTGCCTTTTCTTTCGGTGTGCGTGCTCCCTTACTTTCAAAAACACAAATAAATCCGCTTGCCGCCCGTAAAGGGTTTCATATGGCCAATTATCTGGAGTTCAAAGCGGTGCCGGTTTCCTTGGTCACGCTGGTCATCGGTTTCTGTTATTCGGGGGTGTTGACGTTTGTGTCTCTTTATACGAAACAGAATCAACTTTCGGATGCGGCCGGCTTCTTTTTTCTGGTCTATGCCGGGACCGTTTTCGTTTCCCGCCCTTTTTCCGGGCGCTTATTTGATCTCAAAGGGGCGAATTTTGTCGTCTATCCCTGCTTGTTCCTTTTTGCGGCGGGCATGCTTTTGTTTAGCCTGTCCGATTCCGCCTGGAAGCTGCTTGCCGCAGGCGCGGTCATGGGCTTGGGCTATGGAAATTTTATTTCCTGCGCGAACGCCATTGCTCTGAAAGGTCTTCCGCCATCCCGCCTGGGAATGGCAACCTCCACTTTTTTTATTTTTGTGGATTTCGGGTTCGGTGTGGGACCGTATGTGCTGGGTGCTCTGGCTCCGCTTTTGGGGTATCGGGGCCTGTTCCTGATGCTGTCTTGCGTGATTCTGGCAACGGTTCCGCTTTACAGCTCGCTTTACGGGAAGAAGGCAATATCCTGATTTTTATCAGGATATTGCGATTCAATCGGATGCAATTATTTTCTTTCGCTCAATTCCAGTAAGATGCCCCCTGTGGATTTGGGATGAACAAAGGCAATTTTCGCGCCGCCCGCGCCGTAACGCGGCTTTTCATCAATCAGACGGATGCCTTTGGCCTTGAGTTCTTCCAGGGCCGCCTCCAGATTTTCCACCCGCAGCGCCAGATGTTGTATTCCTTCTCCGTTCTTCTCGATGTATCTGGCAATCGGACCCTCCGGAGAGGTAGATTCCAGAAGCTCGATTTCCGAGTCTCCCACGGGGAAAAACGACACTTTCACTTTCTGTTCCGCCACTTCCTCGGTTCCCGTGGAATGAATGCCCAGCATTTCGTAAAGCTTTGAACTCTCCGCCAGATTCTTTACCGCAATGCCGATGTGATCGATTTTTACAATATTCATCTTTTTATACTCCTTCTAAAATTTCTGTCCTTTTAAACATTCCAGTACTTTTGCAGCAGCTGTGGCGGGAGTTATTCGTCCTTCTTCAACCTCCCTGAAAGACTGCTCAAGCTCTCCGGCAGCCGGACTTCCGTAAAACCATTCCTGAACTCCTTCTTTCACCAGAAATTTTAACCACTCTCTGGCCTGCCCTTTTCGTTTTAGCTGAAGCCTGCCGCTTTCGGTTAGCTTTTGCCGGTGTTCAAGGATAATATTCAGAATATTCTCAAGACCCTCCATAGTCAGGGAACTGCATGTCACCACGGGCGGCCGCCACTCGTGTCCCGGCCCGGTCATCAGATGAAACGCTCTTTCATACTCCTTTTTGGCGATTTCGGCTTTGGTTTTGTTGTCGCCGTCGGCCTTGTTCACGGCGACGGCATCGGCCAGTTCCAGTACGCCTTTTTTGATGCCCTGAAGTTCATCGCCGCCGCCGGCAATCATCAGGACCAGAAAAAAATCAACCATCGAAGCGACGGCAACTTCCGACTGGCCCACGCCCACGGTTTCTATCAGCATGGCGTCAAATCCAGCCGCCTCGCAGATCAGCATCGTTTCGCGTGTTTTTCGGGCAACTCCCCCCAGTGTTTTTCCGGATGGAGAAGGTCGGATAAAAGCCTTTTCGTTTACCGAAAGCTTTTCCATTCGTGTTTTGTCTGCAAGAATACTGCCTCCTGTTTTTGGAGAGCTGGGGTCCACAGCGAGCACGGCCACACGGTATCCCTTTTGTGTCAGCATCGTTCCGAAACTTTCAATGAAGGTGCTTTTGCCTGCTCCGGGAAGACCGGTGATGCCTACCCGTAAAGCTTTACCTGCAAAGGGCATCAGCTCGTCCAGAATATTCCGGGCCAAAACCTGGTCGGCGGGCAGGGCGCTTTCCACAAGCGTGATGGTTTTGGCCAGTAAACGCCTGTCGCCTTGAAGAATGCCCCGGATGTAAGTTTGTGCGTCGGGTTTTTTCATTGGTTATTTATTCCTGGCGCCGCTTATAACGGAATGCTGCATGATCGGCAACTGAAACTTTAACAAAATAATGCACGGTGGTCATCCGATATCCAGTTGTGGATTTCATAATCCTTGGTTGCTATCGGGGAGAAGAACTGGTAGAGAAAAATCTCAATATTGAAATTTCAGGAGATGGGTTATGGCAAAATCTTATGAGGAGAAGGTTGTTCCCGCCAAGACGGCAATCAGTTCAATTTCCCGCGGTAAAAGGGTGTTTATCGGGTCCTACTGTGGTGAACCTCAGTATCTGGTTTCCGAGCTGATTCGGCACACGGACAATTTTTCCGATGTGGAAGTGGTTCGCTTTCTGAATCTGGAAGGTTCTCTGATGGGACTGGTTGCGGATGAAACACAGGGGCGCTGCTATCATGTCCGCTCGATCTATCAGGGCTCGGGCATGATTGCGGGGCTGACGGCATCCAGGCGCTTTCTGACGCCGATGAATCTTTACACCGTGCCGTCTTTGTTTTTGAAGCGCCATATTCCCATTCACTATGCGTTGATTCAGACCGCGCCGCCTGACGAATTCGGCTGGCTGAATCTGGGAATTTCCGTGGACATCACTCTGGCTGCGGCCCAGGCGGCGGATGTCGTTATTGTTCAGATCAATCCGAAAATGCCGGTGGTTCCGGGTTATGGAATGATTCATGTGGATGATGTCGATTTCATTGTCGAACAAGAGGAAGAAATTTTATCTGTTTACCCCACGCCGCCCATCCACAGCACGGACCGGATCTCCAAGCTGCTTTCCAGCCTGATTGAAGACGGATCGACGCTGCATATCAGCCCCGGTTTTTCGCAGGAATTGATATTTTCGGCGCTGGCGGATAAAAAAGATCTCGGCATTCACTCCCTGATGATTCTGGATGTCATGAAGGATCTGGCGGACAAGGGGGTCATTACGAACCGGAAAAAGGGGTTCAATGAAGGCAAAATGCTTGCCTCCGGGGCCATCGGCTCGGAGGATCTCTATCATTATCTGAACAGAAATCCCGCCATCGAATTCCGGCCGTGCGATTATATCAGCAATCCGGTGATGATTGCCCGGCACAATAAGATGACCTCGATCAACCGTGTGACCTCCGTTGATCTGAAAGGTCAGGTGGCCGCTGACGGATCGGCGCAAAATCATTTTGCCGATGTGGCCGGCCTGGTGGATTTCAGCCGCGGAGCGTCCATGGCGCCTGGCGGTAAATCCATCGTCATTCTTCCATCCCTGACCGAAAGCACTCTGACCAGCAATATCGTTCTGGAACAGGCGGCGGGAACCGTGGCGATACCGGCCGCCGACGTAACTTACGTGATTACCGAATACGGAGCGGTCAACCTGTTTGGAAAAAATGTTCAGGAACGGGCCATGGCCATGATCAGCATTGCCCATCCGAATTTCCGTGAAAAGTTGTTTGAACAGGCCCGGCAGGCGGGGCTGATCGGTCAGGAACGAAAACTCTATGAATCCCAGTTTGGCACTTATCCGGCTTGGCTGGAAGAGGTTTTGACGATTGCCGGGCAGAAGGTCACTTTACGTCCCGTTAAAACGGTTGATGACCGTCTTATTCAGGAGCATTTTTACGAAATGGAAGAAAAGGACGTTGCCAAACGCTTTTTCGGACGGAAACACCATTTTTATTGGGATGAAGTCAAGGACATGTTCATTGTCGATTACACCCGGAACTGCTCCATTGTCGCCTATCTGGGCGAGGAAGGATATGGAAGAATTATCGGCATCGGCGGTTATTTTCTGGAAGGAAGCGGCGCGGGCGAAGTGGCGTATTCCGTGGCGAAAGACTGGCAGGGAAAGGGCATTGCCGTCAGGCTTCAGCAAAAAGTGGTGGACGCGGCTCTGGCCAATGGCCTTACCGGTTTGGATGCGCTTGTGCTGAAGGAAAACATGTCCATGCTGGCACTGTTTAAAAAGTTGCCCTACCAGATTCGGACTTCCTATGAGGACGGTGTTTTAACTTTGAAATGCCGCTTTGATGAACCTGCCTGATGGATCAGGCCCATCGCCACGGACGGGTTTAACCGGTAAGTGCAGGCGATGAGGAGTTGTGCAGGGACATGCGCTTTTCTACATTTTGTTTGCCGGTGTTGGCGTAGCAATATTTGCATAAATGAGCACAAGTGTTGTATTGCCCGATGTCGGCGGAGGCGACGCATCCGCAAGATTTGCGCTGGCCTTTGTCTTTGCCGGCATGGAATTTTATACCGGTCAGTTCCGAAATCAAAATATCATCAATGCATTTACCGTGGGAAATGCCTGCGAAGGAAAGATCGATACGTTCCGCGCAGGTTTCCACTTTCATGCCGGCGTTCCGGGCAATGCCTGCAATTTGACCTGCAAATTCGAGGATTTCGGTTTCATCGGGTACTCTGACGGAAAGAGAAGCCATCCGGTTTTGGATGTGGCGATACAGATCAAGAAAACTGATTACACATTTTTCTGAATATCCGGCCAGACGCAGCGCCAGTTCGCCGAAATGATTGATGTGATATTCGACAGATAGAGCATCGGTCAGGAAAATTGGATCGTAACGCCAAACCACTCTTTTTTTGCCGATTTTCTCTGAAAGCCGGAGAAAGGTTTCGACCAGATCGGATTTTGGCGGCAAATTCGGCTCAATGTCCCGTCCGTAAGGCGTCAGCGTAAAAAGAAAGTAATACGGGTAATCTTTCAGCAGGTGTAATCGGTTGATCATAGGCGCGGGGTTTTTTGTCCAGAAGACGATACCATCCACATCCTCGCGGGCAAGAGATACTTTCCGGATTTGTCCGGGGTTTACCGGATTGGCCACCTGGACATATTGTTCGGAAAGGCGGTTGAAAAACCAGTTACTGTAAAATGCCGGAATGTCGGTTCTCCGGCTGCAGCTGATCATCATTTTGCACACTTAATAATAATGCCACATATCGGGATGGATCAATTTCATTTCGCTTTCGGCTAACAAAAAAGTCCCTATGTAATTCCTTCAGTCATGTTTGCTTGAAATGTAATTTATCAATCGCCCGCGTATATAGATATTTGACTGATTCTGCATCTTTTTCGTTGATTTGTATTCCTGTTATAAGACTGTCTGCCACATTTTTTAGAAGCTGCCGTTGCTCCTTGGTAAAATGCACGTTTTCTATTGCCCATCTGGATAATAAATTCCAAGTCGCGACATTGATATTCATTACATAGTCAATATTCCCATTTTTGGAACCAGATTGATCTTCATAGAGATTCTTCTGTTGATTCTTCGAGTCAATTCCAAGCTTCATCTGTTTCGCGAGAGATTGATTCTGGTGATGATTGATATTTCCTTTTGTTGCTTGATTTGTCGCTTTGCGATTTTCCTGCTTTTCTTTACGACCTCTATTGGTCTTTATTCCGGAGGCATCACTGTCAGATTCATCGTCTGGTTTTGACTTGCCGTTACTTTCTCCTTCTCCCCGCGGGCCGCGCCATTTGTAACGCAATTCTTGAGCGCGTCGGATAACCCGTTCTTTTAGTTCTATATCTTTTCCGTTCTTTTCAGTTTCAGAAGTCTCTTGATGCAGGTCGCGTGTTATTCCAAGTTCTACCAACCTGTCCAGTACAGGCTTCATTGCTTCGTCTGGATTTCGATAATATTTCGTGCCTCTTATGCGCACAAATTTCCATCCCAATCGTTCCAAAACCGCTTGTCGTGCCATATCCTCTTCGCGATTGTTCAACGTGTGATAACGATCTCCATCGCATTCTACCGCAAGACTCTTTCCCCCTCCTTCTATGACCAGATCAATCCGGTAAGATCCTACTTTCCACTGGGCTTTTACGCGGTATCCTTCTTTAACAAGGTAATGCAAAACTTCCTTTTCAAAATCCGATTCCGTTCTCCCTTCATTTTTTTCCATTTCACGGGATACGGCTTTTGGGTTTAATGCATACTCGATGAGGCGCCGACGCAGATCGCCATCTTTAAGATCCCTTGCTGGTTCAAGAGAGTATATTACCCACATTTGATCTTTCGCTCGGCTTGATGCTACATTAAAGCGTTGTTCAAACATTTTTTCTCTTCTCATTGTCAGTGGCGTCCCATCCACACTTGGTGTATCCACAAGAGTCAAAAAAACAACATCTCGTTCATCGCCTTGGAAATGGGCAGCATTTCCGCATAGCACTTTGGCTTTTTTACATAAGAAAGGATCCAAGTCTTCAGTATTGCGCAATATTTCATCTATTTTATAGGCTTGCTCATCACCCAGCAAGGTAATTACGCCAAAAGTTTTATCCTGATATTCAGGCTGTTCCAAACAGGCAACCAACAACGATGCCACTGTATAAGCCTCTTCCAAATTAACCTTATTTTTGCATAAGCCATCATGCACACGATAAGGGATAACATGCGGTTTCAATGAAATGGCACCCGGATCGCGTAATGGATTTAAATTTCCATAACATAAACTATTACTGAATTGGATAATATCCGGCGCGCATCGAAAATGTTCCAGGAGACATGTGCTATACTGTGTAGAGGTAAGTGCAAGATCATAAACAGATGTTTGGCCATCATAAAGTTGAGCATTTTGTATTTCTTGCAGATGCGTTGTAATCAATTGAGCAACAAAGTTCGATTTCTGGCCTATGGCAAGCGGACTGACCTGTTTATCATCACCGACAATTATAACCTTCTTTCCAAGATACATTGCAATAAGCCCCATGACATCACATTGACTGGCTTCATCTATAATAACGATGTCAAATTTTTTTGCCCTTGCGTCAAAGTTCTCAACCACCCTCGCTAATGGCATAATCCAAACAGGAACTGCTTCACGGCATTTTACCATATTCTTTTTTGCTTCAGCTTTTAATGTAGCTGCTCGTATTACGTGGCCTTTTCCAATTTTTTTTTGCAGCAATTGCCACCCGTGAAGCGCTTGCTGTTCATTCAATCCAATTCTCTGTGATTGATAAAACCAGGCAAGTTTATTGACCAATTCCGTTGTGACTGTCCTCAACTGTTGTTCATTATCTTCAATTTTCTTTTGCAGATCGTCGAGGTTGACTTTTCCTCGGCAATCTAGCTCATCGTTGAGTTGCCGCCACAGCCATGCCCGCTTTGGTTCTCCTGGAATACGATTTTCAGCATGAACACCAGTGCGATAAAAGATCGCATCTGCCCAAACCGGCGCAACTGATTTAAGCTTGATCAAATATTTATTACGCAATTCATATTCAGGCCGCAGATGATGAAGTCTTAATAAATGATGATAACTGTCTCTGTAGGATGTAATATCGCGATGCTCCATAGCATAGAGGAAATCAATTATTAGGGGATGGTGTTTTTCATCGCGCCAGGCATCTTGCGCTTTTTTCAAAAGAGAATGGAGCTCTCGGTCTATCTCCGCATAGCGCAGCGCAAGGATACGGCATTTCAATATTACTTGGAGGTCATTTGTCACTGCGTCAAACAGCCTGAGCAAGTTTCCAAAACGCGAGAGATTAGGCGGTTGCTCCGCAAAAAATGAATCCCAGGGAAAGCCCGCGCCTTTTAATTCCTTTTCAATGGGCAACCAAATATGGTCATGCCAGTTGAGGCATTCTGTAATTGTAGGCAGAAACTGAACAAATAAGGTATGTTCAATATTATCAGGGAGATGATTGGCTAAAGGCGCACCATATGATCCAGGCAGGCGATCCCATTGTTTGCATAATTGAAAACGGATCATTTTAAGGCTGAAAGTCTTATTTTCACGAGATAGAACCACCGCTTTCTCAATTAACAGTAGCAGGTTATTCCATGATTGAAAATCTTGCCCGCCAAGCTGCCCTGCTGATATTGCAGCCATTTTCCAGGGAATGTCTGTCGTGATTCGCGAAACTGCTTTTAGAATAGATTCTTGAAGGGTTTCAAGATGCGATGAAGTAGCGTCACTGCTATCGCAGCTCCAGTATTTTTTGTTATCTTCATATCTTTTTGTTGAAAGTTCGTTCCATTCATTCACCAATGCCTGATACAGATCAGGCGCGATAAGATCGTTTAATTGAGGGAGCCACCCTGAAAGCATCTTATCATCTTCTCGCGTAATTGAGCTATTTATAGCATATAATTTATCAATTTCACTTTCTGATAAAGGGAGAACAGCTTCTAATGCCAGTGGTCCGGGTAGCCAATCATTGCCCTCTTTATTTTTTGCTACAAAGCGCGCCGCCTCACTGGGCGTATAGCATGTTCCGCCCACAGCTATTGAATTATACTCACCATTTTTTGATTCTTGTAAAATACGTTTATTATTTTCCAGACGCGACAGAATTTCTTTACGCTTCCATGCAAGTCGTTCAGCTTCCCGATGGAGCTTATCAGCGTCTCTCGAAATTGTAATCTCATCGATAGACTCTTCTAATTGTTCGCGCCCATTTTTATCATTTTCAAGGACACTGACACATAGCCCCCGTAATTCTCCAACAATATGACCGCGCAATACATTTAATGCTTTTGTTGTGTGGGAGGTAACCAAAACGGTTTGTCCTTGTGCCAGGACGTGACCAATAATATTTGCAATTGTGTGAGATTTCCCTGTTCCTGGTGGTCCCTGCACCAATACGGTATCGTGTTGGGCTAAACGCTCGGCGATATTGAATTGTTCGGAATTTGATAATTTGCTGAACAAAATATCTTGCGGTTCAACGTAAGATTTTCTGTTTGTATGTTCACTTCCGTAATCATCTGATGTGTTTGTTGATCCTACGATTCTTTTGAGAGAGCTTGGCAATGGTTGACCACTCTGAACATCTTCTATAATATGATCAATGGCTGCGGCAAACCCTGCTGTTCTTGCTCGTAAAAAAAGAACGGGGGCGCGGCCTATTCTTGGCGTATCTTTTTCCCCTTTTATTGCATGATCTTCTATGTATTCTCCATTAACCGAAAGTCGAGGAACGATAGAACGTAAAAATCCATCTGCTGCTTTACAAAGCGGGCTAAGGCATTGATCAGTGAACTCTTGTTGGAACTGACCTATCAAGCGGGCGTCAATATCTCCCAAAGTTTGGAAAAGAGCCGTATAGAGTTCTGGTTCATAATCCGTGTAACTTATTATGAATTCCGGTGTATTTGGGACAAATTCCAATTGTAGCCTTTGAAGAAGAATGGGATGATGGATGCTGCCATCAGGACGCATCCAATTCAAAATCCCATCACCAACAACCAGCTCCATCCTTTCGGCTTCCCGTTCGATTTTCCCGTGGAGCTCATACACGCGCTCATAGATACGCATCGCTTTTCGCGCCGGGCGTTCATTTTTTGCCCATTCATCCCATTTCTCTTCCCATATTTGAAATTTCTTTATTCTTTCGAGATCTTCTTCGAATTTAATCAATACTGTTTGGCCAGTTTCGCTTTGGCTGTTGATAGACGGATGCACTGATATTGTGGAATAGGGATCGTTCCAATCATAGCAAAGCCATTCTAATAGCGCTTCCGGTGGATTCTCTGCTGCAGTCAGCCTGGGTCGCTTGATTTTATAGAAGAAATCATCCCCGATGTCATTTGCGTGAGCAGCATTGTCATTGTCGCCATTTTGTGTAGAAGGTTCAGGAATCCGTCCTTTCTGGATTGATGAGTGTTCCGGCAAATCATTCAGCCACATAATCCAAGGCTGCTCAGATATTTGCTTGATAGCTGGATTTCTGTGCTCGTTTAACGCTTTTAAAAAACGAAATATTTGCGCAACTTTCGCTCTTGTAGTGGCATCGGTTTCTACACCTGCCATTATTGATCCTCCGATCCTACAATGGTTGTTTTTAAACTGATTTATATGACTTGGCGCTATTTCTTACGATAGACGTTGATGCCGATTTTCTCTTCTCTATCAGGAATCGTCACATTTCCTTCGGTAGTGGCTATGATGATAGTCTTGCCGCTGGAGGACGGTCCAAATTCTTTGGAAAGATCTACTTTTATCGTGAGAATTCCTTTTTCAACGAACATTTCTACATTCTTCATAATATTCACCTCATTGTAATGATTTATTTACCGAAATATCACGATGAAATTAAAATACAAGGGCAAATATGATGATATTTTCTCAACGATATAGGTCAGGCCAAACGAAAATATACTGGCAGCTTTTTATTATCTCGGAAGGCCATACCTTATCTGGGAAATCTATTGAAAGATAAATTTCCCGGATGTCGAATATCAGGAATGGAATGCTTTTTATAGTGCATACCAAGAATGATAATAGGTTTTGTTCAAAGATCCTCTATTGGGAGCTTAGCAACTTACGCCACGGGTATCGCTTTGTGAACAACAAATTTCTGTGGGGTTAGTCATAGAGCGTCAAACAAACGGGGTCATTAACATCAGGTTTCTTTTTCAGGCATCATTGGCAAGGGTTCGATGTCTTCATAAGCTTCGGGAAGAAATCTTGGTGTGCAGACAGCCAGAAAGACAAGATCCGTGTCGCCCACATTCGTGATACGCTGGGGACAGCCGGGTGGAATCAGCACCACATCGCCGGGACGCACGCGCTGCGGGGGGATGAAGCCGACTTCCATCAATCCTTCCCCGGATATGATTACGTACCTCTCCGTTGTTCCTGAAATACGGTGCCATTTTGTCGTTTTTCCCGGTAAAACCCGAGCCTGTGCAATCGAGGCTTCCGGATCTGCATTAATATTGGAAAGTTCGTTGATGTAACAACCTTCAGGTGTATAAAACTCGGCATCCGGATTTCGAAATCGAATTTCTTCTTGCATATTGCCTCCGGCCAAATCCTCTATCACATATTTGCTAATATCCCCAGGCCTGTGTCATCAGATAAAAGGCGCCTCCAAAGCATGGCAGACCCAACCCTGTTTTTTGGGAGTTCGGTTATTGTAAATACTGTTTGTGTTCGCGGCGTTCAATATGGTAAACTTCTTACAAAAATGAGGATGCATTCATCATTTTTCAGGGGGACGCATGAAAGTGTATTTCTGGGGAACAAGGGGCTCGTTGCCTGCTTCTTATTCGGCAGAAACCATCCGGCAAAAGATAGACAAGGCCATCAGGGCCTCCTGCGACTTGACCGGGCAAACGGAAAATATTCAAAATTCATCCGGATTATCCAGACTCTCCGGTCTAAGCCTGCCTTTTGCGGTATCCGGCAGTTACGGGAGCAACACCTCTTGCGTGGAAATCGACCAGGGCGATGAATACGTGCTTTGCGACGCGGGAACGGGGCTTCGGGACTTTGGAAACTTCGTTTTGAAGACGGCGCGGTCAGGACGAAACAAATCCAATATCTTCCATATTTTTTTATCTCACCTCCACTGGGACCATATTCAGGGATTTCCCTTTTTTACACCTGCCTATATTCCCGGCAACCGGGTTTGCCTTTATGGATTTCATAAGGAGCTGGAACAGGCGTTTGTTCGCCAGCAGGAGTATCCCTTCTTTCCAATTCCCTTAAAAGCCATGCAGGCGAACATCGAGTTTCGAGTTTTGGAAGAAGGCAGGGAATATGACATTGCGGGATATAAAGTCCTGGGCATTCAACAGAACCATCCGGGAATTTCCTATGGGTACCGGTTTGTCAAAGACGATAAAATCATCGTTTATTCAACAGATTCTGAACATAAGGAAAATGCCGGCAATGATGAATACAGCTTTCTCCAATTTTTCAAAGATGCGGATTTACTGGTTTTTGACGCTCAGTATTCTCTTTTGGACGCCACTTCCTCCAAGGAAGACTGGGGGCATTCCAATAACGTCATTGCTGTGGAGTTAAGCGTAAAAGCCGATGTCCGTCGCCTGTGTATTTTTCATAATGAACCCACGTCCAATGATGAGCGGCTGGATGAAATCCTGGATGAAACCAGGCGCTATTTAAAATTCTTCGCGCCTTCGTCTCCCTTGCTCATCAACATGGCTTATGACGGTTTACAGGTTGATCTGTAACGGTACTTTCCCGGCATTTGAGACTTTTCTTTCCAACAGCTCCTGCATCCGGAGCCTCCGAAAATCAGAATCCGTCCAAACTTTTCCTGAACCCGGAAAAAATTGCCGAACGGTGAGGGAAATAGCGTTCCCGTTCCTATGAAAAAATCAAAATTTGTTCCCGGAACGAAAATATTTAATAATCATAATATGTATAATATCTTGATGTTATATGTTCTGCGCCTATTCTGATCTTGCCAGAAACGAGTGAAAGAGGATGTGCTTCCCTTCTGGCACAAGTTCTGCAGACCTCTATTCTCAGATAATTTTTTTCCGTTCAGGGGGGATCATGGTCATTCAGGCTGCTGTTTCGTTTCTTGTCTTAATTGGAATCTTTGTCCTGTCATTTTTTCTGGAGACACATCAACTGGGCTTCCTTTCCAACATCAACGCCGCCGTCATTGTTCTTGGCGGAACGCTTTTCGCGACGCTCCTTGCGTATCCGGCGGAAAAGCTTGCCTTGACGGTGAGGCTTTTGAAAGAATCCTTCAGCCACTCCAATGAAATCGCATGGTCTATTTCCACACTGGTCCGTCTATCCCGAATCTATAAAAAGGGTGGTGTTCTGGCCCTGGAGCGGGAAGCGGACAAACTCCCCCCCGGACTGATCCACACGGGCATAGGACTGATGGCCTATGATTTCAGCCGGGAAAACGTGGAGCAGATCCTGCACAAAGAGGCTCTGCTGACGGTTCAGTCCTATGAAACTGCCTATAAAATTCTGTGCAGCATGGCGCGTCTGGCTCCCGCCATGGGTCTTGCCGGGACGGTCGTCAGTCTCATTCGCACATTCGGACATATGAGTTCTCCACAGAATCTCAGCGGTTACATGGCCATTGCGCTGCTCAGCACGTTTTACGGCGTCGTCCTGGCCAATATTTGCCTTGTCCCTCTGTCCAACAAGCTCCGCGAATACCTGGATGCGGATCTGCTGCGGATGGACATCCTGAAGGAGGGCATTCTGGATATTTACGACGGTGAACATCCGCGCGCCCTGCAATACAAACTGGAAACGCTGGCCGGCATTCCCTCGGAACCCTACAGACCCGAAATCCGCCTTGTGGAACCTTCCCTTTCGGCCGGTCAGGGCAATGGGTGATTACCATGACCAGATGGCCTCAACATCCACCCAAAACCTATTCTCTGCAAAAAACCGGCTCATCCCTCCGGTCACAGACGCTTTGTGCTGATACGGCTCAAAGCAATGAAATCTGGCTTCTGACGTTTTGCGACCTCTTGATGTTGTTGATGATTTTCTTTGTGTTTCTTCTGGCCGTTCCGATGGTGCAAACGGCTAAAAACGCAAAGGCTGCTTCAGAAAAAACGGCAAAAACGATGGAAGCTACTTCCCCGCAGCAAATGATCGTTCCTTCGTCAGCTTTCCCCAAAACCCAAGCCGCGGAAATCACGGCGGTCTCAGACCGGACCGGTCAAGAACCGAATCGGGGAGACGCAGCTTTGCTGGAAGATGATCTGCGAAAGTTTTTGGATTCCCGCGATAACGGGCAAGGGGTAACGGTGGAACAGCGTGCTCAATCCGTTGTGATCACTTTTCCGGAGCGGATTCTTTTTGATTCCGGTCAGGCACGGATGAAACCGGCCGTTGGCCAAACGCTTGCAAAACTTTCGGCTTTTATTGCGGGGCACCCGAATGTATCTGTTGAAATTCAAGGACATACAGATGATCTTCCCATTCGGAGCGCACGGTATCCCTCCAATTGGGAACTTTCAGCCGACCGCGCCACCCAGGTGGCCAGGGCGCTATTAGAACAAGGCGCAAGACCTGAACAAATCGCCACAAAAGGCTTTGGCGAATATCATCCACTTGTTCCCAATAACAGCCATGAAAACCGCCTGAAAAACCGTCGCGTGGAAATACAATTTTCTCTGTCTCCGGCCTGAAGAATTTGGGTTATGTGCAAAATGTGGTTGGAATGAAATACCTAAACTTGATCGGCTGATGCGAACTGCTGGTTGAAATAAAAGATATTCTGAAAGCTATTTTGCTGTGTCTCTTAAACAAAAATAACTTCCTGAAATCCTTGTTTCTCAAAATTCCAACTTTATGCTAAATTACAAAGAATAATATTGAGATGCTATACTTGGCAGGTTAATCGAAAAATAAATATGCTTATAGAGAGAAGACTGTCTGCTAGATCGAATACTTAAGCACAAAATAATCCTTAATATGCTACAGAAAAAAAGGGCGGCAAAAGCCATGAAAAAAACGGTCTTTATTGCTATCGGCATTTTATCTATTTGCTATTTCTTTTCTTCATCCGTCTTGGCCAGAGGTGGCTCAGAGACTATAGCAGTCGGCAGCGGGTATGTGGCAGTAACTTCGGACTACAAGACGGGCACATCAATCTGGAATTCAAAGACTGGTGAATATGTCAGGACGCTTTGGAAAGAAGCGCCTTTTTTTGCCAATAACCTTCTGATTGATAGTTCTTTCCTTTACGCAGGTCTTTCAGATGGGCGAGTGGTGGTGGTTGATCTTGCCAGCGGTACAATGATCTGGGAAGCAAAAAACAACAAATCGAAAATTTTCGACATGGCTATCATCAACGGCATGCTCTTTACAACCCCTGAAATACCGAATGATGACGGCCTGGCCATTGCCGAAAAATCCACGGGCAGATTGCTGAACAAGATTAAAGTAACCAGAGGAGCATTGGTGACTGGTGATGACAAACGCTTTGTAGTCAGTTTGGATGATAATAAATACCGGATCTATCATCACGGTAAAATGTCGCAACCGAAAACAGTCAAGATGAGGGACTACCTCTACACAAAGATTGTCCTGAAAGGAAACCGACTATACGGTTTGACCGCCGGCAACCGGCTGCACATGTTTGACCTTGAGTCGGGGAAAATCCTCAAGATAGCCGACACTCCACCTTTGTTTGACTTTGCCATGGAAGGGGGCATCATCGCCTGTGCCATCCGAACTCAAAGCAGCCGGGCAAGCCAAATTGCCATACTGGATGAAAACTTCATGCAAAAAAGAATGATCAATGTGCAGGCTGAGTCTGACCTTGATCACGTTGCGTTACCCACAGAGGGCAACATTCTGGCTATGGATGGTAACTTCCTGTGGGTATGGGATGTGAATACAGGGCAACTCATTTTTAAGATTGACAATACAAGATCACCCGTCGGAAAATAGGTGTGAAGCCTCGTGGCCTCCCACTGCCACAGAGAGCATGGGTTCCTCCCATTGCTGGTTGACCCATAGTTCCTGTTACGCTCGCTCATCCCCTTCGCTCCATCCTCATTACAGGGACTTCAACGCTACTGCGGGATGATCCGCCCCCTTCACGAACATCGATACTTTCCCCTTTCGTGGGCCTCACTTATAGGGTTTTTTCTTAGCATTCCGTGAAGGGTTCCCACGTTCCACACGAGAGCCAGGATCAAGCTCGTGCCAACTGTACGCCGGGTGCCACGCAAGCAGTAAGCAGGTCTCTCCTGCGCTGATCTTGGCGCTCAACCGAGGCCCCAATTTTGACACCATCCGAGTACGCTTTCGACGCTTCCATTGGTTCACTCATCGCTCACCTTCTTGATCCTTACCTGACGTATCCTTGTACGCCTTTTCCTCATCTACTCACCACTTGAGGCCTTTCAACCCCAAGCAGCGTGAGGCGGTTTGAAATCTGCTCCTGCAAGCCGACTTCGAGGGACCTACTCTCATCTCCTGTGCAGCCTTGTGGCGCAACGGTTGATGAGTATTTCCTGCTATACGCACGATGTTTTTCTGAACTAAACACATCGTCAACCTCCTCTAAAATACTGGGTTTCAAACCGAAATAAACGTTATCAGGCCCGACAACAAACATTGAATCTGGATTGTCCGGTCAAGACCAGCGCCAAACATCGCATACGCTGTTGTTGATCTCCAAATCCAACAACATTCTGATATTATTTACGGCAATCCGGAATATTTGAACCGAGCCATCCTGGATCTCGGAGGGACGGTTCAAAATTAAGGTTCATCCGACTGAAGCGTACTTGTATGTATCATCACATTTTTAATAGATATAATTGATAATAGTTTCAATCATCATGTTTGTAAGTATCCAAAATAGAATAACATTTTGGCTAAACAAACTTAATTTCGAGTAATCCACACTCAAGCCTGCCCTGCACCAGTAAAGGGCGGTAGGCTTGACTGTGGATTACTCGAAGTACGCAAGAACCGGATGAACCAAAATTAAACTGATTCCGGCCATCCATGCCATTCCCTGATTGCATCAGGGAGAAATCGACACGGAACCTTTTCTGGGGCTAAATGATCCGGCCCGGGGCGTGGTCTCCTCGGAATTAAAGGACAGCGGCACTTACAAAATTGTGATTACCCATTATGGAGAAAATGGCTATCCCCGTTCTTTGCTTGATCAGAACACCGCCGGTTTTTAGCGGATCTGTCACCGCTGACAGATCAGGTGGACGCGGTTTTTATGACGGTTTCCGGCTTGAGCACACCCGAGCAAAATGACCGGGAGAACAACTACCGGAATCTGGTGGAAAATACCTGCGCCTGGATTGTCGTTCCCATCCACTAGGACAATTTCTTTGCCGACCTGAACGACATTCTGAACGATCCCGCGACAGACCACTACATACATTTTCAGCGATAACATCCCGCAGGCGCTCAGATGGGTTTTGGAAAGAACAAAAGCCACTCCAGCCGGCGCAACATTTTATCAAATGAAATTTTTTGATACTATTGATTTATATCAGGACATTTCCGCCTGCGACCCCTCGCGCGTCAATGCCTTGTGGACGATCCGAGAATCTTCTTCAATTTATAGCGCCAGGCTTCCGTGCGGAAGGGAAACCTGGCGCGGCCCTTCAGGAATTACTTTGCTGTTTTCTTTGTCTTTTTGGCGGCTTTTTCAATCGTAATTTTATTATCCACAGATTTAACGCCTTTGACCTTCTTGGCGATTTTAGTCGCCATGCCCTTGGCCTGCTTGTTCTTTACGGTTCCTGTCAACGAGACAGCGCCATCCACCGTACTGACTTCAATTTGGGCATCCTTCAAAGAAGTTGTTGATATTATTTTAGCCTTTATTTCCGCCGTGATGGATCCGTCATCGGCGATACTCTTTGCCGTATCCCCTGCTACTTTTGTCGCTTTATCTTTGGCTGCAGATGTAAGTTCATTCAACACCTGCCCGTAGGCCAAAGATGATACTGCCAAACAGAAAACCATGGCCAACATGAACTGTTTCATAACTAACCTCCTTAAATCATTGTTATTATTTTTGAGACCCTCTGTTTTCCTTTACTCCCCGCAATAACTCAGACCATGTACCACAAAATAACGGTTTTTCAATGCTCTTTTCTGTATACAGCATTATTTTGTGGGACATGGCCTGAGAAATGATGAGGTCTGGTCTTTAAATATCAGTTTTTTCTGAGCACCGTGCATTTGAAGACTTGAAGCAGTAATCCTTACCTAAATTCAAAATCGAAAACTGCTGACTTGTGCTACACGCGCGATGTTCTTCCTGAACTACACAAAAAGGCCAAGTCCTGAAAAGTTGCTGATTTGAATTGGTACTGTTTACGTCAGACCGTTATTGCCGATGAGAAATTTGGATTGACAAGCGATAGCACATCCGCTATCATACGCTTCATGAAAGACAAGGATCATCTGGAAAATCCACATAATGTCTTATTTGCCGATCTGCTGAAGATTTGCGAAAAGTATTTCGGTAAGCCGAGAATAAGCGGAAGTCAATACATCTTCAAGACTCCCTGGAAAGGTGACCCGAGGATAAACCTGCAAAAAGCAGATAAAATGGCCAAATTCTATCAGGTTAAAGACGTGAAAAAAGCCATTGATAAAATGGAGGTTAAGAAAAATGAAGAAGGAAATTGAAAAATACACATACCGGATCGAGTGGTCGGATTATGATCGTTGTCATGTGGCAAGATGCCTGGAGTTTCCTTCCTTGGCTGCCCACGGTGATACGATTAAGGAAGCGCTAAAGGAAATAGAATATGTTGTTGCGGAGTCCGTAAAGTGGATGGAGGAAGAAGGCGAAACAGTTCCCGAACCATTGGGACTCAAGAAATTCAAAGGGAACCTTACTTTGAGAATCCCTCCTGAAAAACACCGGGAGTTGGCAATTCGCTGCGCCGAAGAAGGAGTTTCGCTCAATAGTTATATCATATCGCGTCTTTCTACGTGAAAGCCAGCCTATGTTATCCGTAACATCTATTTGCCATTTGTAATTGATGAAGTATAGGCAACTCGGATTTATTAAACGGGAGGCATTGCTATGCAAGCCATTTCCATGAGAATCTTCCTTATTTTCATTACACTGGCTTTATTCAATCCATCATCGTTATTGGCAGTGACCGAGAGGCGCATCGCTTTAGTTATCGGCAACAGCGCTTATAGTTCCGGCCCACTGAAAAATCCGGTCAATGATGCTGCGGATGTTGCCGCCATGCTTGAGAAACTGGGTTTTACGGTCATTCTGAAGAAAAATGCCAATCTGCGGACGATGGAAGAATCAATGACGGAGTTTGGCGACCGGTTGAAGCGGGGCGGCGTCGGACTCTTCTTCTATGCTGGCCACGGCCTGCAGGTCGGTGGGGTGAATTATCTTGTTCCCATCGGGGCAAAGATCAGCCGGGAGTCGGACATTAAGTATGAAACGATGGACGGAGGAAAGATTTTCGATGAGATGGCCAATGCCAACAACGGCCTCAACATCGTCATCCTCGACGCCTGCCGGGACAACCCCTTTGCCCGCAGTTTCCGTAACGCTACACGGGGTCTGGCCATCGTGAGCAACGCCCCGGCAGGAACCTTCATTTCCTATTCGACAAGTCCAGGAAACGTAGCCCGTGATGGCGATGGGCGTAATAGCCCATACACGGCGGCCCTTATCGAATATATGAAGGATCCGGGGTTGACCATCGAGGATGTTTTTAAGAGCGTCCGACAGAAATTGCGCAAGGAAACGGGCCAGGTGCCTTGGGAGTTGTCTTCCCTGGAAGGGAAGTTTTATTTCAATCCAGGTTCAGATCAGAAGTATCATGAAGGAGGAAAGCAGGGAGAAGTTGGAATAGGTCAAGGCGAATCATCAGTTGCTAAATCGGCAGACATGGATGCTCTTGACGATGAAAACCGGAAGTTGGAAATGGAACAGCGTCGTCAGAAAAAAGAAACAACCCAAAAGGGCAAAACCTTTGCCATGATCGTACCGCCTTCGGCATCAGCGGCTGATAAACTCTTGCTGGAAAAAGCAAGGGTACTGCCTCTTGAAAAGGCCTTAAAGATAGGCTCAGGACGGCATATGATCATCGAATTTACCGACCCGGACTGTCCTTATTGCCGGAAAGCATTTCATACAATAAAAAAATATCCGGATGTAACCCATTACATATTTTTCTTACCTCTCAAGAATACATCAGAGAAGAAGGTTCGATACATCCTCTGCGCTAGAGACCGTGTGGAGGCGTACAAAGAGATATTCAGCGGCCAGCTTGATGAAAGGTATCTCTCTGGCTGCGCAGATGACAGGATAGATGCACTGATAAAAATACACAGGGAACAGAGTGTCCACCTCGGGATTGAAGGAGTCCCTTTCTTCATTATTGATGGTCATATAATTTCTGGAGCGGATATTGCCAAGATTGAAAAAGTTTTGGTTTCCCCATAGACAGTAGCTTAATTTACCAGGTTAGCAGATAAAGAGGACCCGCTGAATTCATTATGACGTTCGGTCATGCTCAACCATGCCGAACACAAATACAAAGCGAGATGCCACGTTTTTTGAGGGCTAATTAAATCCGGTTCGAAAGGTGTGTATTTTGGAAATTGATTATTCTGAAGATCGGGGGTAATGTTCTACTTCCTTAAGAGTGATCCTTGAATATTACCCAGATATTCAACAGTTCGAACTGAAATAAACGCTAGTCATGCCCGACAACAAACATAAGTTCTGGATTGTCCGGTCAAGGCCGCCGTCCCAAATCCATGATCCGCCAAACATCAAATACGCCACTGCTGATTATCTCGCTCATTCTCCACATCCACAAACCGACGCCTACGCCGACCCGGAATACTCTTGGGATGATTACACCTTAAAACGGCAGTTGAGCTTCTTGCTAATCGGATAGATATTTGAAATAATAACAGAAGTAACGAGAATATATCCGAGGAGGCATTCACCAAATGGGTGAGGTACAGAAAGGGTGTGAGATGATCAATCAGGGGCCTATTTCACTGGATACCTATAG